>Ga0209635_10004932_pt1 | contig 10530 bp, 10 predicted proteins | sample DeeMarSWOR230_32_FD_187463 | JGI IMG/M metagenome (GOLD analysis project Ga0209635, IMG submission 187463) | Marine sediment microbial communities from White Oak River estuary, North Carolina - WOR-2-30_32 (SPAdes) (version 2) | ecosystem: Environmental > Aquatic > Marine > Intertidal zone >...
GCCAGAGAACATCATGCTCAGCGAAAGCGTCAGCGATTGAGGGCTTTGGGAATCGAATTCGAGAAACTACGTTGTTGTATTCAGGATAATTCATAATCATGTGGCGCTGTAGTACTAAATGGCATCGCGAAATTTGCCTTGAGCTGTTCGCCGAGACGAAAACTTAACGGCACCAAAACCGCGCATCCCAGAGCGGCTATACTACCACCGATTCCAACATGTCGCAGGACTCTGGCAAATCCCGCCTGTATCCAGTAATCATACTGGAAAACATAAGTAATCATTAAAGCGAACAAAGCGTAGTTTAGATAGGTAGCTGCTGCCGCGGAAAGCGACCTGTTCTTTATCGGGAGTATGCTGAGAAAAATATCGTAACAGAGGCCCATCAGAAGAATGCCGAGAAGATGACAGGCAAAAAATGGAGCATTTAGAAACTTGTACAACATCGCACAGGCTGCAATGAGCGTCGCTGTGCCTTTTTGCGGGAAATATACTCTGGCAAAAGTCATTATGACAAAGCCTATAACAGTCAAAGGAACCGATGCATAAGGCACATCTGCACGATACAGAGCATCACCTAAAACAGCTTCCGAAATGCCCCATAGTCCACTAAAAAACAATAAACCCAGAATGTACTCTTTCTTCATCTTGTCTTTCCTTAAATTAAAGCCTTGTTTGTTCCATTACACTTATATTGTAGCTCCTACTTGCCTTCGAGCCAAGACTGAGCGAATTTTTGTAAATCGAAGGTATCTACAATTCCATTTGGATAGTCTTTAGTGAGATCTGCTCCGCCGCACCAGTCCAGTTCGTTGCATTCACCTTCCAGCCAATGCTGGGCAAACAGACTGAAATCGGCAAAGTCAACGTCACAATCATCATCTAAATCAGCGGTCTGGTAAATAGTAAAATCCTCGGTGCTGGTCGTGAGCAACTGGTAATAATCGTAATAAATACCGTCGCTCTCTGCGGTATATTGTTCCAGGATTCCGGCTACGCCGCAGAAACTTTGGTCTATTTCTATATAAGGGTGATAAATTCCATCTGTGTCGTCATTCATATAGTCAGAGGCCCAGCAAGCAAGGTTTGGGTCAACATTGCTCTGGAGTATGTAGTTGTCGTAAGCCTTTCCGTAACCGGTATCCTTAACATTAACGTTTATGACTTTGAGTAGCATTGCCTCATATTTTTCGGCATTGTGGTCTGCGATGATCCAGGCGTCAAGGCCTTCGACAGGTACGGCAATTTCGTCAACTGTGACGACTAGCGGCCTTGGCAGAGGGTTGTTCCTGCTAACTAAAGCGAAGTTAGGGTCGTTTTCACTCTTGTATTCCAGGAATGTGGTGCCCTTGAAGTCTTCGACTTCAACGTTGGTCAGAGAAACCCAATCACCAATAGCAACATTCTCAAAAGCACCATAGTCCCAACCTTTGACCTGAATCGCGCCCCAGCCATCAGGATAGTTGGGGTCTTGTAAAGCAAGCCTTGGCCTGCTGCCTTCACGTTTGCGAGTAACTATTCCACCGAGACAATCGACGAGATTGCCGTGTTGCGGGCTGGTGCCGTTAACATCGGTGGTGTACTGGATTTGGTAGATTGAAAGTGCAGTCGCGTGCACTGACCCAACCGATTCAAGTATGGTCACAATAATAATAGTCATTAACGTCGTCTCTTTCATCACCTGCTCCTTTTAAGTTGGGGACATAATGAAAAACATTTTATACATTGGTTTCTTTAATCCTCAAGGGTACCAGTCGGGGTCACTGAGCGGCGGCACCTCCAAATCTTGCGGCCAATCTGATTTCCATACTGAGGCCTTCCATTCTACGTGGTAGTCACAGTAGAGAATGGAGCCACCTAATGAACCACCGGGTTTGGAATGGCGGGCGCTAAAAGCCTTTGGATAGCTGCCGCAGTACTTTCCCGCTGTGGGATTGTTTTTCTTGCCGCCATAACCCTTCTCAGGATCGAGCAGTTGGTCGAAAAGAAGGATTAAACGAGGGGGATTCCTTATGGATGTTGTTTTCAAAAAGCTAGGCATACGCCAGTCTGTACCTTTGTATCCATAAGGCGGCCAGCAGTTTTCGTCAAGTTCGAGGCAGGAGTTCATAGCATAAGAAAAGTAGCCGGTCCTCCTTGGTCTGTATGTGTAGCTCTCATCCGGCGCAGGCTCGGCGGAGGGACACTGAAATATTGTATTCTTGCCGGGCTTTTGCCAATAATCATGGTCGCGCCAGGGCTTTTCTGCCATCAGCGGTGGGAGCACATCAACCCAGCCGAAATAATAGTCTGCCCGGTCGGCATCGGTTTGCGGATTGCTTGGCGTGCGGTCGCGGCCATCGATGTGAGGGTAAAAATCATCGTTCTGTCCGGTGTAGATATCAAAGGTCAATGCCCACTGCCTTAATTGACTCTGGCAAACTGTTTGTTTAACTATAGACCTGGCCCGGCTCAGTGCCGGCAAAACAAGGCCAATCAGCAGAGCTATCACAGAGATAACGACCAGCAGTTCGACAAGGCTAAACCCATTAGAATTCTTCCTCACGCGTGAATCAGAACTCAAATATTGTATGATGTTATCCTCTTTCGCATAATTTCTAACGGGGCTAAAGGCAAAACCGAAAGCATCTCGAGATATGAGCTTCGCCATGTTGCTCATTTTAAAAGTCCTTTAATATGTTTTTCATAGGCTTTTTCCACCGCCTTTTCGATATCACCACGAAATCTGGCATAAGCTTTGACCCATTTTTTGCCTTCGCCGGTTAGGGCAGTTTGGCCGCCCATAGTGCCTCCTCGCCGTTTTTCCACTAAAGCTGAATTTAAGGACTGCTGCGCTTTTTTCAGGTCGCCCCACGCCTTTCGATAGCTTATCCGAAGCGTTTTACTGGCCGCATTCAGCGATCCTTCACTATCAATAGCTTTAAGCAGACGCCATTTGCCATCACCGAAAACACCTTCGATGTCTTTGGTACTGAGCCAGAGCTTGAACCTCGGCTTCAACTTCTTCACATTCCTGACCTCCTGATTGTCATGCAAAACATCCGAGCTGACATTTCCAGATTCTAATGTTGTGCTGATTGCAAATACGCCCAATCTCAATAATTTCCGTTTCGAATTCTTTTGCCAGCTCAAAAGCCTCGGCACAAGTCAACTTCTTTCGGCCCTGTGACTCTTGTCCGCCGCTGGCGGATTTGAGGACAGCCTGAATTAGTTCTTCCTTTTTATCCATCTTTGCTTCTCTACTAATCCATCAATGTGGTCTGTCAGACTGCTCGGCAGTATGACGGAGATAGCGCAATCATTGGCCGTTATGTATAGCTCGACATATCGGAAACCAGAGGATTAAAATATCTGATTACTCGGCTGTCAATTCAATTTTTCCCTCGCAAGGTTTTTTAGAGAGATTTCCATAATAGGGCAGGATTTGGAACAGGTTACAGTAATCTGGTATGGTTTATTAAGAGGGAACTAAAAATTTGCTATTTCCAGACAATTAGAAGTGATAGTAAGCACGAGAACATCTGCTCATTTTGTCGTGCCCGTACAAACCAGTTGATTTACAAGCTTCAGGTCTTTGAGGGCATACTTGACCGTCATCGTATCGACACTATCAATTTTAACAAGCAATATTGGCTCAGTGGCCCCATATCCTCTATTTTACGTTTGCCGAAGCGGCCCCTATAGAAACTTCTTGCTGAATGTCTGACTTTGGCAGGTTAAAGCAGAACTTATTTCCTTGCCCATTTGAACTTTCAGTCCATATACGTCCGCCGTGCATTTCCACTAATTCTTTAGCTATTCGCAGGCCCAGAGCGAGGTCTTCGCGGCCGGCATGAAACTGCTCTTTAATCCAGTCAGGGTGATTGATAATCCTGTGTATCTCGTTACGTTCGAGAGGCGAGCTGTCATCTTCTATCTCCACTGCGAGCTCATTGCCGACATCTTTCACTCGCACGCTGATATGACTATTTGCGGAAGAGAACATAATTGCTCTGCTGACAAGATTGGTCAGCACCTGTGCTATCCTGTCATAATCCGCATTGACGGCGAGTTTGGAGTCGGGCATAAAGCTTTTCAATTCAATGTTCTTTTCAGCCGCAAGCGGTGACAGAGCTTCTACAACTTGCGTGGCTGCCGTTCCGAAACCAAACCGTCCGCGATTGAGTTCCATTTTGCCGGCATCGATTTTTGAAATATCAAGATAGTCACAAATAACCCTTTTGGCTCTGTCAATGTTCTCGTCATCCAATAATCTTTGCAATGCCTCTGTTACTATAATAGTCACTTCGTTTTTTAGCTGATTTCTTTTTTTCAATTTCATATTTGCAGTCTTAAATTCATCCTCTATGAGGATCCGTTCCGAGATATCACGAGCAACTGTGACAATCGCAACGTCGTTTCCGTGCGAATCTTTAATAGTTGATCTGGAAAGAGAAACCGGAAATATGCTGTCGTCCTTTCGTCTATGGTAAAACCCAACTTCCCATGTGCTTCCAGTAGTTCGGGTTTGGAAAACGCTTCTTGTATTCTTAGTTTGATGTTTTCCTATCCAGAGTACATTACTTTCTTTTCCGACAATCTCTTTCTCCTTATACCCGTAAGTTTCGCAGAATGCCTTATTAACGAAGATAATCCTGCTCTGCATGTTGGTAATATAGACACTGTCGTCGGTACTCGTAATAGCGCCTGAGAGCAATTGAAGTTTCTTTTCCGCCATTTTGTGCCTGATGGTATTTTCAACTGTTATTGGAATGGCTTTGAGATAGTTTTGGTCGAGGTCCTTTATCAGATAATCATAAGCACCGGCTTTCCAGACTTTGACGGCTGTTTCCTCGTCACCGGCTCCAGTGACAACTATAACGGGAGTATTCTTCGCCGAATCCAGGATATCAAATACTGTGCCGTCTCCAAGTGAGTAGTCGGAAATTATAATGTCAAACTGGTCGGAGCCCAATATGCGTTTAGCCTCCGAAGCAGAACCGGCCATCGTGCAATCATATGGAAGCTCTGCATCTTCCACTAATCGCTTAAAGGCCATCTGATCGAGTTCATTGTCTTCAATGAGCAAAATTTTGTATTTTGTATTTTCCATATTTTTTACCCTCTGATTAGTAATTCACTAAAACTACAGAACTGGTTTATCGGGCCAAGCGCCTCAACGAACTTCTTATAATCAACGGGCTTGACGATATAATCAGCAACACCCAGCTTAAAGGTTTCCTTTACATCCACCTCTTCCTTGGATGTAGTTAACGCTATAATTGGAATTTCTTTTAATACTTCGTCTACTTTTATGATTTTCAGAAATTCGATACCATTCATCTTCGGCATATTCAAATCCAGAAGAATAACACATGGCGAGTCGTTACTCTCGCTTTTCAGGTAATCCAATGCTTCCTCGCCGTTAGTCGTGCGGATCAATTGATTTATAATATTCAAATCTTTGAGCGCACGTTTTACCGTCATCGCATCCAAACTGTCATCTTCAACCAGCAATATTGGCTTCGAGGTTCGCATTTTTAGCCCCCATTTGTTTTGGCAAAGTAAAGAAAAATGTACTTCCTTTGCCGACTTTTGATTCTACCCAAATCTTACCGTTATATAACTCAACAATTTTCTTTGCCACAGTAAGGCCGACGCCGGTATTTTCAAACTCGTCCCGTACCGACAATGTCTTGAACATTTTAAAGATTTCTTCGAAGTGTTTTTGTTCAATTCCGGGCCCATTATCGGTGACACTAAATTTCCAGAAGCCATCCTCTTCAACGCAGCTAACTTTTATTTGACCCTGTGGCTTGTCCAAATGTTTTACGGCGTTGCTCAGCAGATTCTGGAACACTTGCATAATGCGGGTCTCTTCACACTTAATTGTAGGCAATTCGTTTTCGACTGTAATCGCAATGTTTTGCGGTGGAGCAACCATATCAATGACTTCCGGAACAAGCGTGTTCAGATTCACCGCAACCCATTCTTCTTTTACACGTCCAACTCTTGAATATTGAAGAACACCATCAATCAGGTTATGCATTCGCTGCACGCGGCTTAAAAGCAAATTCATTTGCTCTCTGCCCTCCTCATCGAACTTATCTGCATAATCGGTTGACAACCAATTCGCTAAGGCCTTAATCCCTCGTAGCGGCGCCTTCAAATCGTGCGACACAATGTACGCAAAATCCTTTAATTCCTGATTGATATTTTCTACTTCTTTGAGAAGTTTAGCCTGTTGTTGCTCCGTCCGCTTGCGCTCGGTGATCTCCTGTTCAAGCCGCTCATTGGTCCTTTTCAGTTCCTGCGTTCGCTCTTCCACCATTTGCTCTAAATGTCCCGTTTTCAGGGATGCTTGCCTGGCCAGGATCCATTTTTGTGTGAGAGCACTGGCGAGTTGAGCCACCTCGGCGCTGTCGAACGGCTTTTTCAGGATCAGAAGGTTTTCTGATTTTCCGAGCCGTTCGGTTATCTCTTCCCAGGAATGATCCGAATAGGCCGTGCAGATGACGACCTGAATGTTGGGATCGGTCTTCCAAATATGCTCTATTGTCGTGAGGCCATCCCAGTCCGGTGGCATGCGCATATCGACAAAAACCAGTTCGTACGGACGATCCTCAGAAAGGGCCTGTTTTACCTTCTCGTTACCCTCTTTTCCCTGAGTGGCGAAGTCGAGTTCATACCTACTCCTTGGGGCGGGTTCACCGGCGTTGTCGCCAAAAACCTCGGCCCTAAGCGTGTTCAGCTCCGCACTATCTTGCTCCTCAAGGAGAATGGTTTGGAAATCCTTATGAATGTCGGGATTGTCATCTATGACCAGAACACGGTGAGCTATTTCGTTGTTCCCATCGTTCATTTTGTAGTCTCCTGTGTTTTGAAGGGTAATTCAATGGTGAACACGGCGCCCTTACCGGGTCCGTCGCTATGGGCGCTTACTGAACCGTTCATTTCATTCGCTGCCAGAGCCGCGCTGTGCAGCCCGAATCCATGACCGTCTTTGCTGGTAGTGAAGCCATGCTCGAAGATACGTGTGAGGTTTTCTTTGGCGATGCCGACGCCGTTGTCGCACACCTCGATTTGGATACGCCCGCCTTCCGGCTCTTTCACACGTATCGTAAGAATCTTGTCGTCTCGCTCACTTTTGAACAGAGCGTATTTCGCATTTCTGATCAGGTTTGTTAGAATTTGCAGGACCTTATGGCGGTCGAGCAGAACGGCTGGCAGATCCGCGAGTTCGCGTTTCACTTCCACGCCTTGCCGGGTTAGTGCGTCAGCGTTTATCCGCATGGCATCTTCTACAAGTTCCGCGACAGACACCGGCTCGATAAGACCTTTCGTTTTGCTGTACGACTGCTGGAGCTGGATAATATCTGCCATATGCTCAACATGTTTGGTCAGCGCCTCCAACGCCTCGATGCAGCGTTCTTGTTCCTCGCTCAGTTCTTCGGACAAATTGGCCAGGAAGGCCGGTAGTTTCTTGCCCTGTTCCTCAGTTGTAATGAACGTGCCCAGATCGCTTGCGTGCTCTTCGAGCAGGCCCACCACATCGGCAAGATAGGACACTTTTGAATTGCGGACTCTTTTCTGAATCGACTCAGCAGTAACACTGACGCTATTGAGCACATTGCCCACATTGTGCAGCACACCGGTGGCCGCCTCAGCCATGCCCACATGGCGAGCTGTATCAACCAGTTTTTCCTGGGTTGTCTGAAGTTGCGTCTTAGCTTTCTTACGTTTGGCGATTTCTATGGTTAGTCGTTTGTTGGCGGCGGTAAGGTCAGCAGTACGCTCCTGCACCCTTTCTTCAAGGTGTATATAGGATTCTTTTAATTTATGGGCCATATCATTGAAAGAGGCAGCCAATTCACCAATTTCATCGTCAGACTCGATTTCAATATGTGTATTTAGATTCCCCTTGCCTATGGTGCTTGCAGCGTCTCTGAGTTTTGTAATCCGTTTCGTAATAGAACGGGTAATAGTAACATAGGAAACGGAGCCGATAATAAATCCAGCAGAAAGCAAAAACAAAATTACTACAGCAGTGGTGTTAATTGTCTTATAGCCTGTTTCTTCGGCACGTTCGATATCCGTCTTAGTTGATATCTCGATTTTTTCGTCCTGGAGATCATTAATCTTCGTCTGATACGGCACAGTACTGGTTAGCTCCTTTACCTTGGCTACCTCTCTCAAGCTTTCTTGCATTTGTTTGGTCTGGAAGTAAGAAACGGTACCCAATATCAAAAAAAGAGCGAGAAGGATACCAATTCCCACGTCTAATTTTTTGCCAATTGTCATTCTCGTTTTTCTCCAGACCCTGTTATTTTGTTAAAGCCTTGCCTATCGTCCACAAGGACGAATTTCCCGGCCGTTCATTTCCGGCATGTTCAAATCCAAAAGAATAACACCCGGCTTGTCATTATGTTTCGTTCTCAAATACCCTATTGTTTCCTCGCTGTTGGTCGTTTAGACCAGTTGGTTTGTAAAGTTCAGGTCTTTGAGCGCGCATTCAGCCGCCATCTTCAACTAACAATATTGGTTTCAAGTTGCTCATTCTTACCCCCCCATTTCCGGCTTCAGCAATGCCGGTATATCAATATCAAAAATTACTCCTCTTAGGAGCGTGTTCAAATCCACTTCTTTCTTAGGTTGGTGCGTCCAACCTTGGAATATTGTAAGGTGCCATCGACCAGTTTGCTCATTCGCTCTGCTTTTGTCATGAGCACCTAACATTTTTACTTTTTCATCAAACTTATCGGCATATAAGGATGGTGATTTCAGAAGAAATCGCCTTTTGAGGGCAATATCAAGAGTTTTCCTTATGTATTTCTGGATGTTGAATCTTTCGGTTTTTCCTTACATAGACGGTTAAAGTGGTACTGGGCCTTGGTTCTGTTCGGCTAGCGGACTGAGTGAACAAGCGTTTTTGCATTGACAATGGGGTTGGCAGCTGCTATAATAATAAATATTCAATTTTGGATTTTGTGAAGCCCGGATCTAATGGTTCCGGCTGATGAATAAAAAGACAACCGCCCGATAACTACAGTTGACATGCTGGGTTTGAAAGAGGGAATAATGATGAAAAGCATTTTACTTAAGGTGATTTTGAGTATTATTTTGTGCGTTTTTGTTTTCTTGCCTTTGAGCTGCGGCTCCTGGGAACAGTTGGGTGAGACGAGTGCTGAAGGGCATAGAAGGCACAGGCGTGTTCTTCGTATTAATCATCAGGAGATGATGGCCGACGTTGACAAGGCTCTGCTTCTTGATAAGCCCAGCAAACTGACCGACAAGAGGATACCATAACGCGTAAGTTAAAAGTTATAACCGGCTAAAAGTAGCCGCTTGTCGATAAATACCTATAATGTCGTTGTGGAAAAACGGCGCTTTTCGTAAGACAGCTCGCGTGTCAGCGAGATGAGTGTACAAGTAGATTATTCTATTTTCCAACAGTTTTTTCCTATCGTCTAACTGAAACCCTGTCAAGGCCTGCATTCCTAAATTTATAGAAGATTTCGCCGGCTGCTTGTCTAAAACCTTTCGACGTCTTCGTCCGGTGTCCCGACCAGCCGATATTTTCACATAGCCATAACTTCGACTATGCTTAATCAGAAGTCAGAGTCTGTCCTTTGTTATCTGTCCTATGGTTTTCAGAAACTCTCGCCGAATATAACAAAATGTGCTCATAATTCCTTAACGCTGTTATCAAGGCAATATCCCCGAAATCCAACACTTCCCAAATATTGATTCTCTGGAATCAGCCTTACCGCGTACACTTTTGCGCTTGACAGTACCTTATGAGACGCTATTGTTCGTGCTTGAGGCAGCTCGCTTTTTCGAGGCATTACCATATATTATATGGAAAATGGACTGGGCATAAGAAGCAAACAAATAATAGCAACATTTATTTCGTTTATCTTTGCCTTGTTTGCTGTCACTACCTTCGTTACAGGATACCAGATGTTTGATAGGGTTTATTAGCTTTGCGGAATTTACCTGTTATACACATATTCTGGGAGAGAATAGACTCATGCTTGCAGCAAGTTTGTCTATGCATCCAGTTGACTTAACTATCATAGTTGTATACCTGGTCGGTATTGTTGCCATAGGCTGTTTGGCCGGCTTTCGCCAACGCAGAACGGCGGAGGGACAAGGGTATTTTCTTGCCGGCAGAACATTGACTTGGCCTGTTATCGGCCTGGCACTTTTTTCAACCAATATCTCCACAGTACATCTTGTCAGTCTGGCACAGGAGGGCTACAAGAACGGCCTGGCTTACGGTAACTTCGAGTGGATGGCGGCATTTACATTGATTATTCTGGCATTCTTCTTTGCACCTTTTTACCTGCGTGCCAGGGTGGCAACACTACCTGATTTTCTTGAGAAGCGTTACAGCCGAGCTTGTCGCGACTGGCTGGCTTTTCTATCAATCATCTCGGCTATTGTTATCCACATTGGGTTTTCCCTTTATGCCGGTGCTGTTGTACTTAGGGGTATGTTCGGCATCAACATTATGACCAGCATTATCCTTGTTGCGTTGCTGACAGGCCT
>Ga0209635_10004934_pt1 | contig 10527 bp, 7 predicted proteins | sample DeeMarSWOR230_32_FD_187463 | JGI IMG/M metagenome (GOLD analysis project Ga0209635, IMG submission 187463) | Marine sediment microbial communities from White Oak River estuary, North Carolina - WOR-2-30_32 (SPAdes) (version 2) | ecosystem: Environmental > Aquatic > Marine > Intertidal zone >...
GCTCTTTATAAGGCTTCTTTTCATAATAAGTTTTTGGTTTGCTTACATAACCGCATTCACTGCACACATATTTTTTTGACACTCCCTTACCTCTTTATCTTCAGAAACCCGAGGCTTGAGGGGATTTGGATTCTACTTACCTTAATTTCTCTATAACTCCTGATTTTATAAGGCTGAAGTATTGTGCCATGAGGATCACGAGTGGCGAGGATGCTCCATTTAACCTGGATAATTCAGGTTGGCTATCTTTGCCACACCATCTTGTATCGTCGCACATGCGGAATACCCTCTTCATTGTCCTGGTTGATGGAATAGGATTTGCCATTTTTTATGGCGAACAAGATATCTTCTTCTGGATGAAAAAAACTGAGTAAGTATCGACCTTCCTCGTCGAACACGTCCCACTTCAATAAACCTTCATCATTCTTAGTGTACGTACGGACGTATATCTGTCCTTTATCGTCACTGAGAAGATAATAGATAGGTGGGTATTTCTTGGGGAATGCAATTTTCAAAGTTGGCGGGAAATCTTCACTGGAGTATTCCTTTTTAATTCTCTCTTTTTCAGCCTCGGTAATGGTAACAGGATCGTAATCCTTATAGATTTTTTTAACCAGCTTTCCGGCAGCATCCGCAACATGGATGCAGTATTCCAGATTTCTCGCCCATATTACTCTATCATCAGGAAGGACGTTGTATACGATTCGATATAAGATGGGATTGATTTCCATTGGATTGCGTGTCTCCTCCATCTCAGCTAATTCCGATACTTGATTGAACTCGGCGTCGAATTTGACCAGCTTCCCTATTCTTGAAGTTTCTGAAAACGACATGACATCACAATACACAAAATCCCGCGAGTCAGGCCAGGCTCTGATAAAATTTCCATATTCAGCATAATTGACTTCCTTAAGGCAATCGCCCTCTCTTGAATAGTAAGAAAAGCGCCTATTTCCAGAATCCAGAATCGCAATTTTTTCATCAGTCCTAATAACCATGCGGGACGGCCAGCCGAATTCACCAGGGCCCTGCCCGATTTTGCCGAATGACCGGATGTGCTTGCCGCTTTTATCATACACTTTGATTTTTACGTATTTGGCATCCAGTACATAGATATTCTCTTCATCATCCACCTGAACGGAACGCAGGTTGGCAAACATGTAATCTTCATCGCCTTCCTCAATACCGATACGAAGATCTTCCTCCAAGGAGAGAGCCTTTGGTGCTCCTGGCACTTGGCCAGGCCTTTTAGGATTATGTATGATTGTAACATCATCCTTTTTTTCGATTTTAATATTCTGAGAAAAGCAAGGAAACACCATAAATATAAACAAGCTTAGCACAACCGTTACAATCTTAATCTTGTTTTTCATATTTACCCCCTCATTAAAATTCTAACTCACACAGCGTCCTTTTTCAATCCAGGGATGCTAAGGCTTTAAGGGATTTGGATTTTTCTTGTATGGGCGCTACAGGCGCAAAAAAAACAATTAATTACAATAAATTTTATGTGCTGTAAGTTTCTAAATCTGAATTATTCTTCCTTCGGTGGAGTTTTATTCATATTGCAAAGCATCAACAGGATTGGATACTGCTGTTTTTATTGCCTGAAATGATACTGTGAGCACTGCGATAACGACTGTAAGCAGGCCTATAAGAATAAAAGTACCTAATCCTAAAGAAGTACGGTAAACAAAGGACTGAAGCCAATTTCTCATGAAATAATAACCGACAGGCCAGGCAATGACGTTTGATATAATAATCAACTTTATGTAGTCTTTCGTCAGCAGCAGTACAACCTTTTCCACTGATGCACCTAAAACCTTTCTGATTCCGATTTCTTTAGTGCGCTGTTGTGTAATTAAAGAGGTTAGCCCAAATAATCCGAGGCAGGCCACCAGGATTGATAAAAAAGTTGCATAGTTAAGGATTACCCCGAAGTTCTTTTCACTCTGATAAGCATCTTCGATCATTTCATCCAAAAATAAAAACTGGAGAGGATGTGTGGGTATTAAATTCTTAAAAGTATTTTTAATGAAAGCGATAGAATCCGGGATATTGTCTCCGTTGATTCTAATAAATATGTGGTTAAACCGGTTTGGGTCAATTTTAAAAATAACAGGCTGAACTCGGTCGTATAGAGTGCGAAAATTAAAATCTCTTAAAAGACCAACAATCCTGCCGTCGTACATGGGAGTGAATCGATTGTTCATGATATAAAATAATTCTATCTCTTTGCCCACGACGTCATCCCATCCCAACCTCTTTGAAAATGACTGATTCACGAGAAAGGCATTTTCTGCGTCAGTGGCAGCCTCCGACTCAAAATGCCTTCCAGCTTCGACTTTAATTCCAAAAGTCTCAATATAATCATAATCCACATAGATAATTCCCATGTTCAGATTTTCGACTCCAGGCCCTTTCATTTGAATAGCATTGGGAGATCCTACACCTGTTATCGTTGAGGAAGCGGTTACTCCCAAAATATTAGGGCTCTTTAATAATTCATGTTTAACTAAATAATATTTATCTTTGGCAGAACTTTCTTGAATTGGAATGGTGACAAGATTTTTCTTATTAAATCCTAAATCCATATTGTTTACAAAATTTATTTGTTTATAAATAACGATTGAACCTGTGATTAGTAAAATTGCTATAGAAAATTGAAAAACAACCAGTGCTTTGTGGAATATGCTTGATGAAATGTAAGAATATGTTTTTTTTAGAATGTTTACAGGATGAAATGAAGATAGAAACAAAGAAGGATAAATCCCTGCTGATATTCCTACGACTACTGCTATTAAAATTAAGATAACCAGCAATGAAAAATCATCTATCAAATTCATTGATAATTCTGTGTTGATTAAACTGTTAAAGCGAGGCAGAAAAATTTGAATCAAAAAAAGAGCAAAAATTAGACCTATGAGACTATAAAGTATTGACTCTCCTAAGAATTGGACAATAAGATTTGCCCGCTGTGCTCCTAATACTTTCCGGAGACCGATTTCTTTGACTCTATAGGTCAAACGCGCTGTGGAGAGGTTAATAAAATTGACACAAGCAAAAATCAGTATGAATAGGGCTAATGCTGTAAAACTGTAAATGGTCTGGATGTCGCCTTTTTTCCAAATGCCGCCGCCAATGCGCCATGATTTAAAATAGATATCCTTTAAAGGCTGAAGTTTTAGATTGAGAGATTTGTATTCTTCTTTATCCACAAATTTTTCAGCAAAAGATGTTAATTTCTTCTCCAAATCGTCTGATGGGGAGTCTTCTTTTAATTGAATGTAATTGTATGTTGTACTGCTCCAGTGATCAGTAAAAAAGCGCTCTGACAAAATAGATTTTAAAGTCTCATAAGACGCTATAAAGTCAAATTCAATATGAGAATTCTTAGGGATTTTTTTAAATATTCCTGTTACTTTTAGGTCCAGCTTCTTGTCGCTAAAACCAATTCTATAATTCAGGACTTTACCTATCGGGTCTTCATCGCCAAAATATTTCTCTGCAATCTCAGGGGTGATAACCACTGTGAACGGCTCATTAAGTGAGTATTCAGGAATTCCTTTGATAAGCGGAAATGTGAATACGTCAAATACTGAAGGATCAGCAAAGTAGAATCTTTCTTCACTGAAAACTTTTTCATTATGACTCACCAGTCCTTCAAAAAAGGAAGTGAAACGTACAGCATTTACGACTTCTGGAAAATTTTCTAGTAACAAAGGGGACATAGGAGCACCTGTATCTGCTCTGTATTCTATCCCTCTTTCGTAAACACATTCCTTTATGACTCTATAAATCTGTTTGTAATTCTCATGAAATTTGTCATAACTTCCCTCGAAACGTATGAATAGAAAAACGAGAATGAAACAGGCTAGCCCTATCGTTAAACCAGTGATGTTAATGAAAGAAAAAATCTTGTGTTTTAACATATTTCTGAAGGCAATGATTGAGTAATTTCTGAATAAAAGAATTTTCCAATAAGCTAAATCCAATACAAATGATGGAAAAGACTTTGCCACTTGAGTCCAGTACCATAGCCTTGCCTGAAGAAGATTTCGCTCATTAGCTGTTAAAGCATAAATTTCGTCAAAATCACCTAAAGCTCCGTCGCGGATATCTTTGCTGATAATCCGCTCTAGCAACCAACGAGCCAGTTTCGGTGGATAATAGGATTGAGGTGATTTTTTCTTCATGCTTTTTCAAGCCCTGAGATACGAACATTTCTCCAGATTGCATCATTCACTTCTTTAAGTCTAAGGAGGGCTTTTTTCCCTTCGGATGTGACTTCATAATAAATTTTGCTACTTCCCCCACGTTCAGGTATTGGATCGCCTTTTATTGTCTTGACCAGACTTTTCTTTTCCAAACGATGGAGAGGAGCATATATGGCACCTATTGACCACTCGTAACCAGTGTATTCATTGACTTGTTTTCGGATTGCGATTCCATATGCTTCCCCCTTGAGCTTCCAGATAGAGAGCAATACAATCTCCTCTGAGCGCGATAATAGGTTCATTTTGCAGCCCTTTCTGACTATTTGTATTCAAAATTAAAATAAATCAATTGGAGTGTCAAGTATTATTTTTTCTATTTGTGAATATATATTATGACTTTTCAAGTAATAATTTGTTTTTAATGATATTTAAAATAATCTAGCCCAAGGAAATTGCGCTAAAAGATGAATCAATTAAATGTTAAATTTGATAATAAAATCGAAAGACATATAAAAATACCTATTCATTCAGCGTCCTTTTTCAATCCAGGGATGCTAAGGCTTTAAGGGATTTGGTTTCTTATCGCCTGAATCAACTTCACAGGATTGATAATCTTTCCATGGAACTTTTTCTCCCCCTTTTGAACAAATCTTTCCTCTCCTGTTTTTAACGCTGTTTCCCAGAAAATTTCTGGCGTTATATCTGGATTGACCTGACAAGCAAGGGCATATATCCCAGCTATATAGGGAGGAACTTGACTCCAGCCGGTCCGCCTGCTGAATGTATACTCCTTCTTTCCCGCGGGACTTGCTTCTGTCCTTGAGTAGATTGGGATCAATAAAATGTCATTCTCTAAAGAACTCTCGAATTTTTCTTCGTAAATCCTTATGAATTCCGGAAAACGGCTTTCCCCGAGAAGTGAAATCCACTCTTCCCAGCCTAAGACACTGTATGCTGAAAAGTCATCCGGGTCTTTTAAAGGATCCCTGTCAAGCCCATGAAAAAAGAACTTGTAGCCATATGTTTCAAAGAGGTTAGATGAAATAACAAAAATCCCTTTCTTTATTGCCCTGTTCACTGCTTCATCCATTTCTTTATAGCCATCATTCCCCGGAGCCCAACATGTTGAGATTGAGATAACTCTGATTTTCTTATGCTCAGGGAGTCTCTCGTTTATTTCAAGAAGCCTGTTTACAGCTTTGGCAGTATTGGAAAAATCTAATTTCGCCCTAGAAGTTCCTTTTTTTTGGCGTTTCAGGTTAGAAGCAGCGATAAAATAAAGGTTCGCGTGAGGTGCCGTGCCGATAGTTTTTCCGACAGCAATAGAAGACATTGCTGTGCCATGCATATGGGCATATCCACGGCCGCTTGGAATTTCCTCGAAAAACTTGAGCCTCTTTCTATATTCGATGTGTCCTGTCAATAAAGCATAATCAATAATCCCGATACCGATATTCCTGCCGGTTATGCCCCTATTGTGAAGTCCTCTCAGCTCCAAACCGGGATTTTTCCCAGTCTCTAATATCTGGTCAGGATTAAACGGTTCAGGAAGCTCGTTCGGCCATTGTGTCTTGGTGTCGAAACTCGAATTGATGAGAATGTCATATTTACCCGTGAGGTCAAGTTCTGATAAATCGCAGTGCTCTAAGTTCACTTCCTTAATAGAGTTTGACAAGAATTTCTCTAAAAATATCTGTTTGAACCATTTGTCCTTAAGCGGATAATAATCGGCTGGGGGGACGCGTCTTGCTATTCGAATTGGGCCTTGAGTAATTTTAATCAGAAGTAGAATAACACCCCCCAGAACTACAATAAAAATCAAAGGCAAGAGCAATCGATACTTGAATTTCTGTGAAATCACTTGATATCCCTTTCTCAATCCAGCGAAGCCAACCCTTTAGCGGATTTGGCTTTCTGTTATTTCTTTTCAGATTCCCTTTTTTATTAGGTCCCAGTTTTTTATCTTGTATCTCTTGACTTTGATGTAACCGGTGTTTTGGTCTGGCACAATCCTGTAAATACTTCCGTTTATCATTCTGCTTACAGGTAGAGGCATTTTGACTCTGTAAATGTAATAGCCATCCTTGCTAAAAAGGTCGTAAACTTCACTTCTGTCTTCAGGATCATATAATTTAAATCTCTTCACATAAATTCGACCTTCATTATCTGACGATATTCCTATAAAAAAAGGCTTGAATTTTGGAAAGATGTAGGCTTTCTTGACCTCATCTCTAGTTAGCTTCTCTCCTCTGTTGGACTTTGCTTGCCGCTCTAAATATCTATCTATTAATTCACTTTTAGCCTTTTGAGTAACAGCCTCCGGCTTCTCATTTTTTTCAATGGCAAACCTCATTTCTCCTGAGTTATTTAAGATATACAATTTATATTCTGAAGAATGGCCATAAACGCCGCCTCCATCTAAAGCCGGATAAAAATACAGATTATGACTGTAAGGATTGCCAAGTGTGCGATTATTTATTCTGGGTGGGAGCTCATAAGGATAGCTCGCAATTCTTTTTGTAACCTTTCCTTTCGAATCCATAGTCACTATGTCTCTTGTGCTCCCCTCCGGAGAATAAAAGTAAGTCTGGGTCAGAATATTTCCGTTTTCTGCTATCCCTAACCCAAAAAATAGAGGGTGATCCAATCGTCTCGTTTCTATGAATTTCCCATTTTTATCAAAAACATGCAGATTTCTTCTGAGTGAGTCGAAAACATAGATGTTATTTTTTAGGTCAATATGTATCCACATAGTCTGTTCAAACTCGCCTGGACCCTGTCCTCTACCACCTATTGTTTGAAGATAATTTCCGTCTTTATCGAATTTTTGAATTCTGTAATTGCCTCCATCCAGAACGAAGATGTTCTCCTCCGAATCAACTGTAATGTAAACGAGACCATAGAACATATACTTCTCGTCATCTTCCTTTCCGATACTTAAATCTTCTTCTAATTCAAATTCAATCTCACCATAAAGAGGATCTCCTGGGTTCTGAATGACTTGGACTCCGTCTTCAATTCTTATTTTTCCCTTCCATTCAGCTTCCTGACCGCTAAATGAGACAAGGGTAATTAAAGCTGCAAGGAAAAATGCGGTTGATAAGACCTTAGCCTTGTTTTTCATTTGTTATCCCTTTTCGATAATTTCTACCTCACTCTTCTGTTTTTATCAATCCCTGGAACCCGAGGCTTTTGCGGATTTGGATTCGAGCGAGCTTCATAAATCTATTTTGAAATCCAATTCATTCTATACCTTTTTACATATTGATAGCCGTCTTCATCTTCCTTGATTGTCCCTTTCCATTCAGCCTCTTTTTTCTGGCATGAAACAAATACAAGAAGGAATGAAAGAAATAAAATGATTGGAGCAACATTTTTTTTTGTTAATCATATTTTAAAATTCTTAATCGGTCCAAATAACACGATAACGTTTTAAGAACCAATAGCCACTTTCTTCATCAGTTTCAATTCGGTACATTTTTCCTTTCATGAGAAGGGACGGGCGTTTATCAATCCAGACCTTAGCCTCATAATAACCATCAGCGTTAAAAATATCATATGCCGTGAAAGTCCGGTCTTCCTCTTCTTTTTGTTCGTGCGTCTCTACCCATAGATTCCCTGAATCGTCAACAAGCATCCGTGAGGAAATTGTTTTTACCGCAGGCATGGACATTTTCCTAACCTTTTTTTTCAGATCTTCCATAGGTCTGCTTTCGTAATGAGAGTAGAATTCTTCAGCATCTTTGCTGGCAAAAGGAAGAAGCTTGTATGGCCGGTCAAACCTTCTGATGACCTTTCCCTCCTTGTCAAAGATCTCGATTTCATATACATCATTGACACAGTGATATAAGTCCTGTCTTACAGGATCAGCGGCAAAAATAGAATGGGGAGAATAAGGAAGATAGATAACCATGCTAATAGTTGCCTCTCCCCGTTTCTCTGAATGTATTTTGTATTCTTCTGTCTTGAATTCTCCGAAAGAGATTATCTCGTTGCCTTGGAAATCAAATTCTTTGACATAAAGCTTCATGTCTTCCAAAGGATTATCACCTTCAAATGTATATACGGTAAGAAGACAGGTTGACTCCGTTGCATAGATAAGCCCTCCCGGACGCTCTGCCCAATGATGGCTTTCAATGTATTTACTATCTGAGTCAAACAGACTTATTCTTCTCGCCTCCAAATCCATCACCATTAGCCTCTCATCGGGCAAAAAGGTCAGATATCCGATGATTGAAAATTCGCCCGGGCCCTCTCCTTTTCGCCCGATCGTCTGTATGTATTTTCCATTTGGATCAAAAACTTTTATGGATTGGTCCTGGTAATCCGCGATGTAAATATTTTCCTTTTGGTCAACAACGAACATTTGGGGCCGAAACAGCATATTGTATTCTTCTCCCCCAATCGAGAGTTCTTCCTCAAAAAAGACTGTTTTGTTTGGATGTAAAGGGATTTCTGTGTTGTGAATACATTTGATGCCATCAATAATTTCAACTCTGGCGGAACTCTCAGGTTTTTTACTACAAGCAGACAAAATCATAAATACCATGAGTGAGGAAATGAATAGGCCTTTTCTCATAATCCCCCTCCCTCTATTTTTATTCTATTCCAAAATGCTTATTCCGGGCAAGCCAGGGCTAAAGCGAATATGGGATTTGGATTATCGATCGTTATCCTCTATTTTATACTTTCGAATAGAATAGATTCCGCTTTCACTTCCTTCAAGAGTGTAAAGAGAGTCTCCTGAAATATCCATCGCTGTATCGCCATGGTATCTCTTTACCAGATTTTCCGGAAATTTAAGATAGAAATTGTCGATATACTTGCCATCAAAATTATACACATCTATAAGAGTTCTCTTCTCCTTATCTTGCGTTGATGTGATAACCCACAACCTGTCTTTGAAGACAATGAGATTCTGGATGTCGTTCAAGTATTTCTGCCGGGGAGGGAAGACCGGCTTCCCGTCTATACTTGCCCCGCCTTGTCTCTCCATGTCTGGTGGAGTTTTGACTCTCCTGTATTTTCTCTTGAAGCTCCGGATGACTCGGTCTTCTTCAACATCATAAAGCTTCACTGAATACTCTTGAGTATGGGATATGAACAGGAATTTTTCCCTAAAGGGAACGGCGGTTACAGAACTGATGTCATAAAAAACCCGTCCGCCTCTCCTAGCAACCGCAATATAGCCTTTGGTGGGGAATGATGTCATCTCTTTTATTTCTTGGCAGTTCCGGGCGACAGCTATTATTTTTTGATGCAGATCAACAATCGACGTTTTCTCGACGTAGGGACGGTCAGAACTCAGGAAATAATAGGTGTCGTTCCAGAATAAAAGAAATAGTGACAGATTGGCGTTTATCTTGAATTCATGGATAAACTTGCCCTTTGAATCAAACCAGATTATTTTATCTGTCATAAGTTCATGGACGATGATTTTATCTCCATTAAAAAAATAATTGCCAACAGCCTGCATTTCTCCCGGACCCTGTCCCTTTTTAAAGAGATTTTGGGCGAATCCTCCGTCTGGATCAAACTGAAGAAACTGTTCCACATCCTTAATGAAAATGCATCCGTCAGGAGCGACTCTCAGATTACGGGGATATTTGAAATAAAATTTATCACCGGCTTCACTGATTTTCATCATTTCTTTCAGCTCAACCACCCTGCCAGAGTTGTTGCTAAAGGGTTTCTCAGGATTTTCAATGATCGTTTGAGGGTGAATGATCAAAGCGAAAATAAATAAAAATGAGAATATTGAAACAGTTTTTTTCATAAGAAACTCCTTTCAAGATCCCGCAGAATGACTTTCTAATTTGCTCTGCTGTCTTTATCAATCCAGGCAAGCCGGGGCTTTAGGGGCGCTGGCTTCCAGTCGCATTAAATCTGCTAATATTTCCAGGTGACTCTATATCTCTTGATCCTCTGAAATCCTTCTTCATTTTCTTCGATAGTGTAAAGCTTGTTCTTTTTCCATATTTGCGGCCGGAATTTAGAGGAGGTTTGGGCGATATATCTTCCCTCGGCATCAAAAACATCATAGTAATATCGCTCTCTATCTTCTGTTTTTTCCCAGGTCTGGACAATAATTCTGCCTTCCTCATCGAGCGAGAACGTAAAAAATGCAGTATGGAAACCAGACAATGCATATTTCAAGGGGGGAAGGCTGTCTCCTGGGCTTTCCTCTTTCTCCTCCTCTTTGATTTTCACCGGGGTATGCTCTTTTACAATTTTTTTAATTAATTTTCCCTCAGGATTAAAAACCAGAAATTCGTAGTTTTTTTGATAACCGTAAATAATGTTGTCATTC
>Ga0209635_10004935_pt1 | contig 10526 bp, 10 predicted proteins | sample DeeMarSWOR230_32_FD_187463 | JGI IMG/M metagenome (GOLD analysis project Ga0209635, IMG submission 187463) | Marine sediment microbial communities from White Oak River estuary, North Carolina - WOR-2-30_32 (SPAdes) (version 2) | ecosystem: Environmental > Aquatic > Marine > Intertidal zone >...
TCGCAGGACGGCTGCAGCGCTTTCCAGCTCAGTACGGCATTCGTCTGGATAGTTCTAATATGACCGCTAAAGCTCTTTGGCGTGGTAAATATTGTCAGCATGTGTTACCTGTTTGTAGGTTTCTAATTGCATCATCAATAATCCGATTCAGGGTTGCCACAAAACGGTCGAAGTCCCATTGCCTGATTCTAGCATAGCCTTTTTCTATAAGTACATCTCTCAATTTTTCATCATTCCATATCCTGAGTATGGCCGCCGCTAGGTCTTCACTGGAGTTGGGGTCAACAAGAAGCCCGGCATCACCTATTTGCTCCCGGACTCCCCGGATATCCGAGCCAATCACCGGACAGCCCAGTGCGAAAGCCTCCAGAAAGGGTATATTAGTCGGGCCGAAGAAGGTAGGCATCACCAGCGCCTCAGCGAGTTTGTACAGGCACCCCATATCATCATTAGTGACATAGCCGAGGTAAAGTACCTGGTCTCCGAGTTCACAGGTATATATTAATTCCTGTATACTAGTGTAATTGTTGTACCTCCCAGTCTTAGTACCAACAAAAACAATCGGAATTTCTAGTTCATGATTCTTTTTAATGTAGCTCAACGCCTGAATAATTGCTTTATGGTTTTTATGTGCCCAGAAGTTAGCTGGGTAGAACAGAAATCTTGGTGGCAGGTGATACTTCTGTCGGGTTCTATCAAGTTCTTCCCGAGAAAAGTCGCCACAGAGGTAGTTGGACGGCGTGAAGGGCAGGATTTTTATTCGGTTGCTATCCTCCACTGGGTAGCAGCTAAGCACATCCTCTTTACCGATATCGGAGTCCACGAGAATCACTGCTGCACTGGCTAACGAATTAGCGTAGATATATTCTCTTTCCTTATCTAAACCGTCGGACGATACCTCCGGGAACTGCGGGTTGAGCCGGTGTTGTAGGTCATGAATGGGCATGATAAAGGGCGTATTCATCAGAAAGGACAGCTGTGTCGGCGCGGTAAAGATATTCAGGTTGACGCCGTGCAGCTTGACCAGAATTTTCAGCAACCTGGCCATATTCCGACTGGAAGTCTGTGCGGCATCAGCTTTATCAACAGTTATATTGTTTTGACTCCTTACCTTCAACCTATTGCCGGTGCTTGCGACTAATCTGCGGGCGAAACTCACTAGACGCAGGATTCCGCTCGTTCTAAAAAGCCCCCGGTATCTTTCCTGTGGGTAATCAGGACCACTTAGATTGAAAATAACAACTTCTTGGCTTCGGCTCTTAAGGCTATCCAGTATGTTAAGTGAATACTGGAAAAGCCCGCCACTTGCAGGATTCCCGATAAAGAAAACACCGAGCTTCATTCAAATCCCCTTGCCAATCACGGAGATGTTCCAGGACTTTGCACTCGCTTGGCTGTCAAGATCCATAAAGGGACAAATTCTGAGAACTTCGAAGCGGTTTCTTTCAAGGAATCCGACCAACTCTTGGAAAAAGAAAAACCTGACCAGATGCCTTTCCATTATCTCGGCTATCTGCCGGCCACCCTTCATCTCAGAAATAGTGTAATTGACCTCAATGGTCTGTCCAATGATATCCAGGACGGGGCGGGCGTAACGTGTAATCACGGCGTTTCCTTGCTGCAATTCTTTGGCTCGCTCTGATGGCTTTACATTCAGGACTGCCGGACCAAACCAGACATCGCATATGAATAGTCCGCCCAATTTAAGGTGCTTTCGCACTGACCTCAAAGTATTTTCGATTTCTTCATTGGTCGTTTGATATCCCAGGACATTAAACATGGCTAGGACGGCGTCAAACCTACGTTTAAGGTCGAGTTGCTGGATATTTCCTTTTAGGAATTCAATCTGCCTGTTCCGGTCTTCAGCTTTCTTGATAGCCTTCTGGAGCATCTTTTTCGAAAGGTCAACCCCGGTCACCACATAACCCATATCCGACAGCATCACGGCGTGGGAGCCAGTACCGCAGCCGAAGTCAAGGATTGTCTTGATTTTTCTTTTTCCAAACCTGTTGAAAATTAGTTTGATAAAATTACATTCTTTTCGGTAATCTTTATCCTCGTACAGCCGGTCATAGTAGTCGGAGTAGCGTTCAAATACCATACAATCCCTACTTACCGTTTCAGTATTTTATGGAGTGCACGACATACTGTCTCTATTTGCTCTTCTTTCAGCGCCAAGCCCGAGGGGAGGTACAGTCCTTTCCGGGCCAGCCTCTCAGCGACAGGGTAACGCTCATTCCGGAACATACCCATTTTCTGGAATACAGGTTGTTCGTGCATACCGAGGAAGAAGGGCCGTGTAGCTATACCTTTTTCCTTCAACATGGCTGCCAGCGCCTCGTTGTCCATGCCAGAATTATCTCCGAGTACAATGCCGTACATCCAGTAGACGTTTCTGGCCCATTCCTTTTGCACCGGCAACTTGATATTCTCGATGTCCGCGAGCCTTTTTTCGTATGCGGCGGCCATGAGTTGCTTTATTCGCAAGTGATTATCTATCTGTTCTAACTGGGCGAGGCCTACCGCAGCCTGTAGATTGGTCATGCGGAAGTTATAACCCAACCCTGTATGGTAGAATCTTTTTTCAGGCAGGAAGCATAGGTTCCGGTAGGACCTGGCCTTCCTGTCGATTTCCTCATCATCCGTCACCACCATGCCACCCTCACCACTGGTGACTATCTTATTGGCGTAGAAGCTGAAACATCCGACATGACCGATACTACCAGCCTTTTTACCTTTATATTCCGCACCATGAACCTCGGCAGCGTCTTCGATGACCTTTAGTCCATATTTTTCAGCCAACTCCATAACAGGGTCCATGTCCACCGGGTGACCATAAGTATGCACTACCATGATGGCTTTGGTCTTATTAGTGATTTTGGGCTCAATTTGAGCTGTATCCATGTTCCAGGTTTCCGGCTCGGCATCGGTGAGAACCGGTGTAGCCCCGAGTCTCATTATGGCGATGGCGCAAGAGATTATGGTGAAGGTGGGCAAAATTACTTCGTCACCGCCGGTAATACCAGCAGCGGCCAAGGCTGCTTCGAGGGCGGCTGTCCCGTTACAAACGGCTATGCCGTATTTCAGGCCCAGGTAGTTGCTGAATTTCCTCTCGAATTCCCCGACGAAAGGCCCATCCGAGGATATCCAAGCTTGGTCAATACACTGGTTCAAGTACTTCTTTTCATTACCGGTAAATAAGGGCTCATTAACTGGAATCATCTTTCGCCTCTTTAGTGAAACAAGCGGCAAATTTCACGTAAATCAGGTCTTCTGGTTTCTGTTTTAAATCTTGTTCATTGGTGAAATAGTATATTTTTGTACTAAGTCCATCCAGATTATTAACAATTCTTTCTAAAAAGGCTTCCACGGAATAATAACGGGTGAACCTGTTGGTGTTGTGGTTTCTATTACTCCACCAAACCCTTTTTGCTTTACCATAGTTTATACCGTGTCTATTTGATTTGGTACCCGACAGAATATAGTAAACATGAGCCATATACAGAGGTATAATGACCATCTTACCATCTATACCGAGAACGCGGGATGCTTCTTTAAGAAAGCGAATATCGGCATCATTCTCAAACATCTCGAAAGCGCAATGAAGAGCCATTTTAGATATGCTCCCGTCTTCAAAGGGCATATCAGTGGCGTCGCACTCTATCAGTCTCGGGTCTTCTCTATTTGCCGGCAAATGGAGGTCGACGGCATAGCTTTTGCATTTGTATTTTTTCTCCGCTTGGTCATAATAGGGACTTCCGGATGCAGCAACGTCTACATAGACATCTGTTTCGTTGAGTTTTAATAATGCTGATGCGATGTAATGTTCCAGTGCTTTCTCAGTAAAAGCATGTCCATAGGCCTGTGTGTACTCTGTAGGGAAATTAATTTCACCTAACCAACGGTTAAAATCAGCTTTATCTATTGTGTAATCCAGTACGTCAATGCCGCTATCAATGAATTGTTTTCTAATTTTTTCGGGAACATTATGCTGTTCCATGTCGTATTGCTTCAATGCAACAGGATTTAAATAGAAGTCGGTGATGCCTGCGATGTAATAAGGTATCAACGTCAATTTTCCTGCCAGTCTGTTACTAAGAAATGCCAATGCAAGTTTGGTACTCTCCTTAATCCCAACTTCCTGTCTCTTGTTTAAAAAAGCCCTTGCTAACTGCATTAATCTTCTCTGGCTTACTTCCTTCCCACAAACCGTTCCTTATCGTTGTCACCGCTGTGTGGCCCCTGCTTGACCTCCACCATCTCAGTGTCTTCGAGGAACTCGAAACCGTGCCCGCCGGAGGCAAGGAGGATGACATCGCCAGTATTCAGGTCTCGGCTGGTTAGATGGACTTTATCGTCGTTGTAAAAGTGGACTCTCACCCGTCCATTCCTGATAAACAATGTCTCTTGGGTGTATTTTACCTCTCGTGGCTGCAACCTGTGGATGTGCTCCTGAATTTTATGACCTTTACTATGTTTCATGAAGCCCAGTTGTTGTGAAAACTCAGCGGGGGTAAAAAACTCAATGCCATCTTTATTGAAATCGTTATAGATAATTATAGCGACTATCTGCTCTTGTGTACGTATTTCTTCGACGTTTCTCATAGAATCTTGTCCTGCCGTTGATACTGTAATACCATATCTAGAGCGTTCTGACAACTTTTTCTGGCATTATTCATGTTTTCGGGTTTTACATATCTCGGTTGTATACCGGAAAGCTCTTGTATAAAAAATTCACAGGGTACGTTACCCATTTCCTTCTTTAAAGCCGTTTTGGCGATATTATCAAAAGGAAAAATATCGATGAAGGAGTAAGCGTTAAGGAAGAAATGAAAAGCCGCCCTTGAGGATGTCGAAGCGACCGAAAAAACCGTGTCGATGTTCTTCAAGTTTTGGTAGAAATACAGTTCGGCAAGTATACCGTCGGTTTCAATCTCGAACTGACTTAAATCGAGGTATTTTCTTTCTTCATCAGTCTCGGCAGGGTGGGGTCGATATATCAATTGGTGCGTGGTACCATAGGTTGTCCTTAAGTAAGAGAGGCAATGGTTAAGATAACGGGCATAAACATCAGCTTTTACTCCCCAGAGTCCATCAACAAAGGAGTCGCCGAAAAACACCACTTTCTTCTCGGAGTCTCTTTTCACAACCTCCAGTTCGGTTTCGTCTAGGGCTAGAACATAAGGGTAGGGTATGGCGATAATACGCTGGTTATCTAGGCTGTTTTTAGTAGGTGTTTCACCCATGACCAACACCTGGTCGTATATCTCAAGCAGCGGTTTTCTATAGCGTAAACGCCAGTAGGTTTCTGGATAGAGTTTCTCCTTCTTGCAATACGTACGGTAAAGTCCGGCAACCGGTTCTACAAGCAGATTCGCCACCCATCCTTCGGGTGGAGTGTAGTAAATATCTTGATCCAAGTTCCTCGTGCATTCCTCATAGACGATAGCCGGCATAATGGCGATTTTTAGATTATGGCGGTGTGTGGAGAGTACAATATTTTCCAAGTAATGAAAGACAGAAAGTCCGACAATTATGTCATCGCAATCGATTCCGAGGTGACTAATTCGTCTTTTTAATCGCTGGATTTGCCACAGCCAGAACATAACACGGATGGGCTGACATGTATAATCAGGTCTTTCCAAGATGAAAATATCGTCAAAGAACTGCCGGTAAGATTCAATATCAACCCTACTCCAGTACGGATGTGGTGAAATAAGTAAGTTGACGAAGGTTTTTTTCCTCCAGTGGGTAGCTAGGGGCAGGGCGGTGGCTATTTGCATAGGGTGGTCGAGGATTATCCAGATCCTTGGTTCAGTTACCTTACGCTTCTGTGCCATTTGTCATCAAGCTAAAATCGAGTTGCATTATTTCTGGTAAGGTATATCGCCATAATTGTGCTTTCTGGCCATTGCCCTTAGGGATTGGCAGTGCTCTCTATTTTTTTATAAGGTGTTTAATTTTTCTGCTTAATGGTCTCATACTTCGAGATTATATTTTGCAGAGTTTTACAGACGTAGCTTACTTCCTTCTCTGTTAGATTATTGTATAAAGGCAAAGCAATCGTCAGCGTAGAAATTCTTTCAGTTATCGGGAAGTCCCCTTTTTGGTAACCGAACATGTCTATGTAGAATGGTTGCAGATGAATGGGGGGGAAATACTCGCGGCAATCAATTCCCCGTTCTTTCATTTCCTGAATGGTCTCATCTCTGACGCGTTGTGAAAATCCTTCTCCGTTAATCCTTACCACATAAACAAACCAGCTGATTTTAACATCAGGAGAGACATAGGGGACTCTTAGGCTATCTATTTCGCTCAGTCTTCTATTATAGTATTCAACTACGCGCTGGCGTTTTTCAAGCAGTTCTTCAATCCTGTCAATCTGCACTACGCCGATAGAAGCGTTCAGTTCACTCATGCGGTAGTTATAGCCCAATCGCCTGTATGATAGCCATAAATCACTCTCATCTCTGCCTTGATTACGCATACTCCGGCATAATTCCGCAATTTTCTCATCGTTGGTGACAACCATGCCACCTTCAGCCGTGGTCAATTGTTTGTTAGGATAAAATCCAAAAACCCCACAGTTACCGATAGAACCCACCTTATTACCTTTGTACTCGGCTCCGATAGCTTCACAGGCATCCTCGATAACTGCCAGATTGTATTTCTCTGCAATCCTCGTAATTTCGTCCATACGGCAAGGATGACCGAAAATATGAACCGGTAAGATCGCCTTGGTTTTTTCGGTAATTTTCTCCTCAATTCTGTTGACATCAATACAGAGACTATCTTCATCAATGTCTACGAAGATTGGCTTGGCTCTTTCAAATAGAATACAATTTGCCGAGGCGACAAAGCTGAAAGGAGAGGTGATTACCTCATCGCCGTCTTTAATTCCCAGACTTCTGATGCAGAGATGAAGCGCACTGGTACCACTATTTACTGCAATCGCATGCTTAACTCCGATATAACTGGCCACTCTTTCCTCAAACTCTCGAATTTTGGGGCCAGTGCTCAAATAGGGTGTAGATAGAACTTGATTTACTATTTCGATTTCCTCGTGGGTAATGTCGGGACTTGAAAGGGGAATGCCCTTTAGTTCGGAAAAAAGTGTAATGTCCGATATCACGCCGCTTGGATCAAGTATAGGAATTTCATAGAAACCTTTTTCCAACATTATATCCAGTAATTGCGTGGCAGGAGTGCCTTCCTCGGCAGTAACTGGACTTTTATTCATTACTTTACTTATGGGCGTGCCAAAAGTTTCTCCGGCTAATAGTGCCCGGCGGATATCTCCGTCTGTGGCTATTCCTAAAAGTTTATTCTGTTCGTTAGCTACCATTACCATGCGGATACCTGTTTTATCAATGCGGCGCATGGCTTCTCTGATGTCATGGTTCTCTCTTATGGTGATTATATTCAAGTCTTTAATCACGGTTGCTGTTCCAATTTTTTATATATCTTAGCCGGTATTCCGTGGGCAACAACATTTTCCGGGACATTCTCGTTAACAAAACTATGAGCTCCGATGACTGAATTCTCCCCGATTGTAATGCCGGGCATGATAACGGTATGACTCCCTATTTTTGCGTTTTTATTAATTCTGACCTTCCCTTTGCAGTCATCTATGGTGGATACGGAATATATTGAACAATGGGAACCAATCTGGACATTTTCCTCTATTTCAACTCCGAATCTGGCATTGATATATGTGAATGCTCCAATGTCGGTATTATTACCCAACTTCAGATTTTCATGGTACTGGCACATCCAGTTCCATCTGGTCATACCTTTATTATCGAATTCTGGTGGTTCCCATTTTTCAAATCTCTTGTTCATTATCACGTTCTCTGGTTAATAACTAAGCTTTTTTTGAAGTAATTGAGGGGTAATTTCAAGATTATATAAAATATCCACAATCCTCTGACTGGATTTTCCGTCACCATACGGACTACGGCATTTTTTAACTATATTTTTAAACTTGTCGTCGCTAATGGCTTTATTTATAGCATTCTTTATTTCATTTTCATCATGTGTGACATCTATAATGTTATCACCTCGCTCCCTGCCTTCTTGACGGATGCCGATGTTCACTGCCGGTATGCCTAGAGAAGGAGAGTCTATTATTGCACTGCTGGAATTTCCCACTATGACGCTTGCCAGCTTCATTAGACTGAGGTATTCTTTACGGGGCAGGCTCTTGAAGGTCTTGATGCTGGGGTGTTTTTCAAATTCTGCTATTACGTCTATCATCCTTCGACCGCCGGCATCTGAATTGGGATATATTACCACGGCGGGATAGCCAGTAGCCAGGACTGCCTCCAGCGTTTGCCTCATTTGCCAGGTGGCTTTGTCGGACTGGGTGGTAACGGGGTGCTGTGCAACCAGAATGAAGGGTTGGGACAAATCTACACCGAGGCTCTGGGATAATGCTGTTACGGAGATTGAAGGCTCGCTTAGGATGAAATCGATGGCCGGAGAGCCTACCGTGTGGACCCGCCATTCGTCTTCCCCCATCTTGATGATCCGTCCGGCGCTCTTCTCAGTGGCCGGGAAATGGATGTGGGCGAACTTGGTAATGGCATGGCGGGCATATTCATCAAGGCCGCCTCTGGGACTGTCACCGCCGTGAATGTGAGCTACGGGGATGTTCATATAGGCCCCGGAAATAGCAGCGGACAGGGGTTCGACACGGTCTCCCAGTACAAGGATGATATCCGGTTTCAATTGCTCCCAGGTTCGTGCCATACCGATGATACCTCTTCCTACCGACTCTGCCATCGCTTCCAGGGTATCACTTCCTGATATCATCTCCACTCTGGCACTTATCTTAAAGCCGTCCTTTTCAATCTCGTTGACGGTATAGCCAAACTCGTGCGATAGATGCATGCCAGTAACTACCAGCAGCAACTTAAGATCTGGTTTGTCCTGTATAGCTCTTAATACAGGGTTAAGTATGCCATATTCGGCTCGAGTTCCAGTAACTGTAGCGACTTTTCTCATAGTGTCTAACCCACTTTAGAAAGAGTTATTGCTTCTCCGGATTTTATATCTTTTTGAGTGGTTTTGCCTATAACTAGGTTCATGAATTTGGCTTCCAAACCATTACCCGGTCTTCTTATAGCCAACATTTCCTTAGTGATGGTAACCCCATTAGGAATATCTATCTTGGCTACAATGCTGCGTCTCGTTACTTTTTTATTTTCAATCTCATCCGGTGTCAGCCGCTTCACTCCATCGCCTAGTGCCATTTCGACTTCTCTTGTAGATTTTACCATTTGTTTAAGTTCTTGTGGTTCAAGTGAAGCTTGATGGTCAGGTCCGGGAAGGTTCCTGTCCAAGGTGAAATGTTTCTCAATGACACAGGCCCCCAGAGCAACCGCCGCTACTGGTACTGTTATGCTAGTAGTGTGGTCGGACAGCCCTACTGGTAATCCGAAGGTTCGTCTTAGGGATACCATTACCCTCAGGTTCATATCTTCAATCTTGGCTGGATAGACGGAGACACAATGAAGCAAGATAATCTCCTTTGCGCCTTCGTTATGCAGAAACTCTAGAACTTCTCCTATTTCATCAAGGGTTGACATGCCCGTGGACATGATAACGGGTTTTTTCTTTTTAGCAATATACTTGATTAGTGGAAGATTGGTAATTTCCCCGGAGGCGACTTTGAAAGCCGGCACGCCCAGCCCGTCCAGTAAATCAATGCTAGCTTCATCAAAAGGCGTGGATAGGAAGATGATTCCCTGCTTTTCGGCGTAGTTTTTCAACTCGCGGTGAGCCTCCTTCGAAAGCTCAAGCTTCTTCAGCATGTCATACTGCGATTCGCCAGTTCCGGAGGCCTCTTTCTGGTACGGCGCTTTTTCAGCACCTTTCGTAGCAATGGCTTCTGCCGTGAAGGTCTGGAACTTGACGGCGTCGGCACCGGCATCCCTAGCTGCATCAATGAGTTTCCTAGCCAGGTTGATATCGCCGTTATGGTTTACTCCGGCCTCGGCGATGATGAAGCAGGGTCTGCCTTCACCGATAATCCGGTCGGCTATTTTTACGGTTGTTGGCGGCATCTAGGTCAGTCTCCTGAAGCCCTCCTGGGCTATGGGCCCTTCGAGCAGTTCCATAATTTTGTTTTCCTTGATGGCTTTTTCTATTATACCAAACACTTCGTCAACATTAGCCAGATAGTCTTTTACATGCTTTTCAGTATGGCTGTAGGAAACATAGACATGCTTTGATGCCAGATACCCTCTTTTTAACATTTCCTGGGTGAAGAGGGTATGGATAACGATTCCGTTCCTGTCGTCGAAGGCGAAGGTGGGTAGTGCCAAGATGCCGGTAACGGATATTTTAATACCGTGCTTGTCAGCCAGCTGCTGCCAGCCGGTCTTAATCAGCGAGCCTATATTGCGGAGGTGGTCAGGTACATTGTGCTTCTTCATTTTGGTGATGGTAGCCAGCGAAGCCGTCGGCCCTATACGCTCTGTCCAGTACGTGCTGCTGATAAAACTCTCCTGAGCCGCATCCAT
>Ga0209635_10004940_pt1 | contig 10516 bp, 7 predicted proteins | sample DeeMarSWOR230_32_FD_187463 | JGI IMG/M metagenome (GOLD analysis project Ga0209635, IMG submission 187463) | Marine sediment microbial communities from White Oak River estuary, North Carolina - WOR-2-30_32 (SPAdes) (version 2) | ecosystem: Environmental > Aquatic > Marine > Intertidal zone >...
GACGTAGGTCTTCTGAATCTGGATACAGCCTCGACCGATTCTCAGTGGGCCGACAACTTTGACGGGAACCTCACTGAGCTGGAAGGGATAACTGTGCTTTACTTTGACTCCAACGAATCAGGTCAGTCCGAGCTGCTCCAAGGGAATCTGGATGCATTCATCGTGGTTCCAGATGGATTTGGTGATAGCTGCGCCTCCTATTGGAACTCTCCATTAAATGCGAGTTCCTGGACCAACACAACAGTTGCGCTCTATGTAGACAGCGGGTCAATGATTGCAAGCAGCGCACTGCCACCGCTGGTACAGCAGGTCGTGCTAACTACAATGTTTGGAACCGGGGCGGCCACTCTTGACTTGCCAGTTGATATCGGAAGCCCTGCATTGGTCGAAGCCAGCACTCTTTCTCAATGGGACTTCATAGCCCCAGGGATATTCGCATTCGCTAGCATCTTCATGATAATGATCGTTGCACAATCATTGACTGTGGAACGAGACGGCGGCCTCTTGAAAAGGCTGGGCACGACTCCAATGAAGTCCCACGAGTTCATGCTGAGTCAGGTAGTTTCGTACATGATCATCGCAGTCATACAGGTGCTTCTGGTTTTTGCCACATCGTTCGTGATAGGATATCGACCTGCAACAGATGCGTCTGGCTTGACATTTGCATTCGGCATGCTGTTGGCATTCTCTCTGGTAAACGTAGGCTTTGGTCTGATTGCGGCCACTATTTCCAAGTCGGCCGAAATAGCAACTGGTGTGTCATTCATCTTCATAATGCCACAGATGTTCCTTGGCACCTTCATGCCTCTTGGCGGCGGGGCGGAAGCTATCGCACGAATCATGCCAAGCAATTACGTCACTGAAGCATTGACGACGTTGTTCTTGCGAGGCGCACCAATGACAACTCTCTCGATTTGGATGGATTTAGCGCTCGTATCAGTCATCGGAGCCGTAGTCCTTCTGATTGGCGTACTTCTCTTTCGACGATACGGTACGAGATAGTCCCTCAATAGCGGAAGGGACTTTGTCCCTTCTTCCCCATTTTTTTCGAGTCCATTGACAAAGAGTAGGCTTTATCTAGATGACAACCTCATGCCATCGCCTAGCGAGAGGCGATGGAAGAATGACTATTGATGACCAGTCCATAGACGCTGAACCAGTACCAAGAGCGGAGAAGTCAAGAGCGGCCGACTTTCTCTGGCTAGGAGGAATCGCATTCGCATTTGTGTTCACCTTCCTGATCTGGATATTCGGCCCACTGCTTGACAGATTCGTGTTGGGTCCAGACCAAGGCCCTGCATGGTACTATTGGCAGCTCCCAACCCCTGACACAGTTGCTCAGTTCATCGTATGGTCCTTCTACCTTGTCCACCAGTTTGTAGTTTGGTTCACGATCTATTGGGCTCAGAGGAACCTGATAACACAGAAGACAAAACCAACCACATCATTGACCAAGTACAACTGGGCTATGGTAGTCATCAACGTATTCTTCGTTTCGTTGCATCTAATCCAGACCCAAATCTGGTTTGACGGTCTTGCACAGGATGTTCCGATTTGGACCAGCCAGGGCTCAGTCATAGTAATGCTGGTTCTCATACTCGTAATCGAGAATCCCAGAAGGGGCTTCTTTCTTGGGAAGAGGGCTGGAAAGCCGTTCACTGCACGAGTATCAGGACTGGTGCGTCGTATTCACATGTACCCGATTTCGTGGGCGCTTGTCTATACATTTTGGTTCCACCCAATGTTCAATGACCCACAGTTACTCACGGGATTCTTCTACATGTTCCTTCTTTTCACGCAGATGATGGTGGCCTACACGTCAGTGCATATCGACAAGAGATGGGTCATAACTGTCGAGGGGTTTGTAGGTGTGCACGCACTGGTCGTCGCCGTATTCAACACACTAGACCACGGTAGTACTGACATGTGGGCAATGTTCCTTTCTGGCTTTGTATTCATGTGGGTCTTCACCTACATGTACGCTCTGAATGTGAAAAAGGAAGTGAAGGTTCTAGTCACAATACTCTATTTCGCATTTTTAGCTTGGATTTACATCCCTGCACCCCTTGGATTTGGACGGGACATCTCGTATCTGTTGCGTCTTGAGATGCTCTGGATTCCAATCATTCTGTATTTGCTCGCCGCTGTCATTGCCGGGATGGGTTTTGTCTATCTTAAGGCCACTAGGAAGGAGGCCTAGAGAGAGCAGAATTCAAGATTAATCCATCCAAGCCGCTTATCCACACCATCTAGTATGCAATGAGTGTCATCCCGGTCATGAATGAAGACAGCTCAAACACTGTAAAAGAAGAGGTGGCGGCATTATAGCCGCCACTTAGTTGGTTCTGCGTTTCAGACACCTATTCTCTCTTTGACGCCTTTTCCATATTTGGGATCAGCCTTCGTGAAATGCTCAATCATTCGCTTCTGGATTTCCTTTGAAACAGTGCCTAGTGGTCCAGCGATGTTGTCCATCAAGCGTTCCTGCTCTTCATGGGTCATGAGACGGAATAGATTCCCAGGCTGTATGTAGTCATCATCGACTCCTCTGGGCTGGTCATACCTATCAGCATCACCAGAGATTTTCAGAGGTGGCTCACGATAGGCAGGGTCAGCCTTTGGCCCTCCGAAGCTGTCAGGTTCGTAGTTGTAACCCGGACCTCCGTCTATGTATCTCATATATCCATCCCGCTGATTGTTGGCGACCTCAGCATTCTTCGCCTGATTCACAGGAAGTTGGTGGTGATTGACACCAAGTCTGTATCTGTGAGCATCAGCATACGAGAAAATCCTAGCTTGAAGCATCTTATCTGGCGAAAAGGAGATTCCAGGCACGATATTTGAAGGAGCAAAAGCAGCCTGTTCAATATCTGTGAAGTAGTTTGCTGGATTTCTGTTGAGCTCAACGACTCCTACATCAATTAGAGGATAGTCTTTGTGAGGCCATACCTTTGTGAGATCGAATGGATTCCAACGGTAGGTGGCGGCTTCCTCTTCTGGCATAATCTGCACTTTGAAGTTCCACTTGGGATAATCTCCTCTTTCGATTCTTTCAAAGAGGTCTCGTGTAGCCCAGTCAGAGTCTTCAGCTGTCAACCTAGATGCTTCCTCTGCAGAGAAGTTCTCTATGCCTTGAGCAGTCTTGAAGTGGAACTTCACCCAGAATCGTTCATCCTTGTCGTTGATGAAACTGTAAGTATGACTTCCATAGCCGTTGATGTGAGCATATCCCTTTGGTGTTCCTCGATCTGAGAATAGGATCGTCACTTGATGCAAGGATTCCGGTACTAGTGACCAGAAATCCCACTGCATCTCATCAGACTTGAGATTTGTCTGAGGGACGCGTTTTTGTGTGTGAATGAAGTCCGGGAATTTCAAGGGATCACGGATGAAGAAAACGGGAGTATTATTCCCAACAAGGTCCCAGTTGCCCTCTTCAGTATAGAACTTGACTGCAAATCCCCGAACATCACGTACGGTATCAGCTGAGCCTTTTTCTCCTGCGACAGTTGAAAAGCGGATGAGAAGGTCAGTCTTCTTGCCAATCTTTGAGAATATCTTTGCCTTGGTGTACTTGGTTATATCATGCGTGACCGTCAAGGTACCAAAAGCACCTGCACCCTTAGCATGTACTACTCTCTCTGGTATTCGCTCTCGATTGAAGTTGGCCAGTTTCTCAAGAAGATGAAAGTCTTGTAGCAGAACTGGTCCTCTCTCTCCTGCGGTAAGAGTATTCTGATTGTCTGCAACAGGGATTCCAGTTGCAGTTGTCATTCTCTTTTCCTTGGTCATGTGATTACACATCCTTCTAGTGTTGCATTCAGACACGATTTATACTGTAATAATTACTAAGTAGTAATGGTTATATTTAACCGTTTTGTCATATAGTTAGCAATTGAAAGAGAAGAGAGCTCAAAGAGTAGAAGATGGAATAGCAATGATAGTGACGGAGGACCAACTAATCTCAATCCTTAGGGATGGTGGGCATAAGGTCACGCCACAGCGCCTCGCAATCTGCAACTACGTTCTTTCGAGCAAAGAGCACCCAACTGCAGAACAGATTCACTCTAGGATGATTGAGAAACACCCAACCATCAGTCTGACAACCATCTATCACACGCTGGATCTTCTCAAGGAGTTGAATCTTGTACATGAACTAAGTCTAGATGACCATACCTCGAGGTTCGACCCCAATACGTCAGTTCATGTCAACGTGATTTGTCAGAAGTGTAACAAGATACAGGACTTCGAATCAGACAGTATCGATGAACTCTGGGCACGCATCATTGACGAAATAAAGACTGAACCCATAGGACAGCGCTTGGACCTCTATGTGCTCTGCGATGATTGCAGGTAACACCCGATAGTCCATGACAGAAAGGTTATATCGCCAGTCCGTTGAGGCCCCGAGTACAACCGAAGCTTGGAGAATCCAAGATGGCCAGCGCTTCAGCAAAGAAAACCGATGCAACGACTAAGCCAACAGATGTACTCATTGTTGGAGGTGGCATGGCGGGCATCAGTGCCGCCCTCGCACTTGCCGAGGGAGGTCACCACGCTCACATGATTGAGAGGACAGTCAGTATCGGTGGCAATTATGTTGCAATCTACAAGATCTTCCCGGCACTTGAGTGCAGTGCGTGTGTGATGACTCCGCTGACATCTTTTGTTGGAAAACACCCCAACATAACAATCCACTCACTCTCCACAGTAGAGAGGGTCACCGGTTCCAAGGGCAATTTCAAGGTGACCATACGTAAGAAAGCTCGCTATGTAAATGAGGATACGTGTACCGGATGCCAATCTTGCATTCAGAGCTGTCCAGTCGAAGTCCCAAATGAGTACGACTTTGGCCTCTCACTACGAAAGGCAATCTACATGAACTTCCCCCAGCAGATTCCACTCGTCGCGGCTATTGACAGGGACTCGTGTATAGGCTGTGGAACCTGCGCAGCAGTCTGTCCAAACGACTGCATCTTCTATGACGACGAGGATAGGCTGTATGAACTGAATGTTGGCTCGATAATAGTAGCAACTGGGGTCGAAGAGTATAAGCCGCTGGACTATGGAGAATACGGTTATGGGATCTTCCCCAATGTTGTGACTAGTCTAGAATACGACCGCCAGACTCACCCAACCGGACCCACTGATGCACACATGGTGCGTCCGTCGGACGGAAAGGAACCTGAGAGGATATTGTTTGTCAACTGTGTGGGAAGCAGGGACGTTCGGGAGAACGTTCAAGGCTACAGCAGTCACTGTAATAGAGTCTGTTGTTCATTTGGCTGCAAACTCGCGCAGGTGACTCGTATGCACTATCCAGAGGATCACTGCGAGATTATTTACTCATACATGGATATGAGAACTGCAGGGAAAGCCCTGGAGGAGTTTCTCTGGGACACACAACACAACAAGGGTATTAGGTTCATCAGGGGAAGAGTTGGCGAGATATATGAAGACCCTGATACCAATGACCTCTCGGTTAAGCTCGAAGACACTGAAACTGGAAAAATCACGGAGCTAGAGAATATCTCCATGGTTGTTCTGAACTCAAGTTTCAGACCCAGTGAAGGTACCGAGGAGCTAGCCAAGATCCTGAAGATTGAGATTGACGAAGCTGGATATATCAAAGAACTACATCCGAACGGTTCGGCCTTGGAAACTACACGTCCGGGAATCTATGTTGCAGGTTGCGCCCACGGTCCGAAGGACGGCACGGATTCCGTCAATGAGGGCAAAGGTGCTGCCATGGCCGCTCATTCTACTCTTCCAATACCGAATCCTCCAGAGGTTGAGAAACCTCCGCCTCTGGAAACTGGCGACGAGCCCAGAGTCGGAGTCTTCATCTGCCACTGCGGCGGGATTATTGGGGATGTCATAGATTCGCCGGGCCTGGCCGAGTGGGCAAAGGACCTGCCGAATGTTGCCTATTCGACCGATTACATATTCATGTGCAGCGATCCAGGACAACAGCTTGTGACAGAGGCCATTCTTGAGCACGATCTCAATCGCGTGGTTGTTGGGTCATGCTCACCCCTTCAGCATGAACAGACATTCAGAAGTGCCCTTGAGGCAGCAGGACTCTCGGGTTACTACCTGGTTGGTCCAGTAGGCCTTCGCGAACAACTGACACTTGTGCATGCCAATGCACCGCCTGACATGCGCCAGGAGAAGGCACAAGACATGATTCGGAGTGCCGTTGCAAAAGCGGTGAACAATGAGATTGTGCCGCTCAAGGAGGTCCAAGTGACAAGGACTGTGATGGTGGTGGGCGGTGGAGTTTCTGGGATGACTGCCGCATTGGACGTAGATAGAAAGGGCTTCGACGTGGTCCTGGTTGAGAAGCAAGAGAAGCTCGGTGGAAGACTGAATGACCTTCACACTTTATTCCCCGCAATGAACCCAGCTCAGGAATTGGTAGATGACTTGGTTGCACGAGTGGAGAACGCAAAGAGAATCAAGGTGCTCCTCAACTCAAAGATCGTCAAGAGAGATGGGACCTATGGCAATTACGTCATAACTGTTGAGAACACGAAGACTGGTGAAACAGAGGACTACACAATCGGAACGATGGTTATTGCTGTGGGGACTGACACATACGAACCAGAAGTGGGGGAGTTTGGTTGGGGAGAGGTCCCAGGAGTCATGAAGACTCTCGACCTTGAGAAGATGCTGAAGAACGGAGAGTTGAAGGAACCTCCGAAGAATCCTGTGTTCATCCACTGTGTGGGTTCACGTCAGACACCTGGAGAGGGCAACCGATACTGCTCCAGAGTATGTTGTTCTGCAGTTCTTGCAATGCAACATGAGCTCAAGGAGATGTTCCCAGATGTCAAGGTCTTCTCGGCTTACAAGGAACACATCCGACCATTTGCAGATGGAATGGAAGAGATGTGGCGAGAGAATCGAGAGAAAGGTGTCACGTATCTTAGATGGTCAAGAGAGAAAACAGTCACAGTTGAGAAAGCACCGGATGCTGACGAGGCAATAGTCACTGTATATGACACACTATCTCAGGAAACCTTCAAGATTCGGTCGAGCATGGTAGTCTTGGCCGTGGGCCTTGAGGCACCACATGACGTTGACGAGCTAGTGAGAGCCATGGGCATCAACCGTGGACAAGATGGGTTTCTGCTTGAGATGCACATGAAGTTCCGTCCTGTAGAAACGACCGTGCCGGGTGTCTTTCTTGGAACCACATATGCAAAGAGCGTCGCAGATTCCATAAACCAAACACGAGGGGCAGCAAGTGAAGCAACGGCACCTCTGAATCTCGGGACTGTCAAGATCGAGCTTTTGACCGCAGACGTTGATGAGGACCTCTGTGTTGGTTGCGACTTATGTCACTACTCCGAAATCTGTCCCTATGATGCAATCTCAATGGTTGAAATCTCACCTGGAGTCAAGAAGAGCGTGACAAATGAAATGGCATGTGAAGGCTGCGGCGCCTGTACAGCGATATGCCCAACTGGAGCACGCGACCTTAGATGGTGGCGCGAACAAAGCTTCCTCGACCAGATTGAAGAGATGCTGAGAGAGTGAATCAGATGGTTACGATTCACGGGTTCCGTGCAGGGTGGACCGTGTTGAACGACCTCGTGGGAGACCTTCGTCAGAAAGGTGCCTTCATTCCTGGTCTGACGTACGCAGACTTAAGGAACTCGAAGATGGTTATTGAGTATCTCTCTAGCTTCGAGCCAGACATAAGCCAGTCCACCGAGGCAGACTTCAGATTGAGGACCGAGATGGAGTCCAAGATTCTTAGCCTTCGAGAAACCCTCATGGTATGGGCTGAGGAGAAGGAAGGGGTGGAGTATCGAAGAGTCTGGGAGGAGCGGTTGCAGAGGGCTCTTGAGAGCGAAACGGATTCGGACGACGAAGAGAAGACTCCGATTTCAGACATACCTAGAGAGAAGGACATCGGATTCTTCCGAATTCGACTCCCTGAGAGCATCCCAGTGGAGATCATCTCCGAGCTAGCAGAAGACTGTGGAGTGCTAGTTTCGTTGGATGGTGACCGGCACCTTCAGGTAAGCGGGAAGAAAGACTGTGTCCGGGATGCTATGAAAAGGCTTGGCGAGATGTTCTACGGAGAAAGCAGACTCAACAGGAACGATTGAGCCACAGTGATCCTGGCTCGGCATGCAGTCTGCGCTCAATGGGTCTTGGAATCTCTGTGAATGAGGAGAACACCGATGGTCATTGCCTGACCTGCACGTCTAGAATCCCAGAAGGTCTGCAATTGGGTCTAGCGAGATTCTGTTCAACTCGAGGCCAAGAGGCTCTGGATCAATGCCCATGGCAAGTCCAAGTATCTGCGTGACAAACAGTGCAGGGAGCTCTAGAGACTCTCCACTCTCGTCCTTCATACCGATGAGTTGAACATCGAACTGTGTGTGGCAGGCCGGACAGTTCGTCACTACGCAGTTCGCATTGGCCTGTTTTGCAGAAATCATCTTCTCTGATAGGATCTTGGTAGCAACATCTTCACTAGATATGAGAAGCGGTGAACCGCAACAGGATAGCTTGAGTCCCCAGGCAACGCTCTCTGCACCCGTCAGCTCAAGCAGTTCGTCCACCTTTCTAGGTAGCTCTGGATCGTCAAAACCAACGACATTAGAGGGTCGTATCAGATGGCAACCTGGATGGAACGCGATGCGTAGGCCGTTGAGTGGTTTGACTATCCTTTTTCTAATGTCGTCCTTCAACTCGTAGAGAACTTCCACAAGGTGTCGTATCTTCGCTTTGCCAGTGTACTCCAGTCCCAACGGCTTCAGAACAGTGTTGACTTTCTTACGATTATCTTCATCATCATGGAGAACATGATCTGTGTCCTTGAGGGAACCAAAGCATCCGTTACAGGGGGTCATGATATCATGTCCACGATTCTCAGCGAGTGCTATGTTGCGTCCCGAGAGGGCCAGCCAACTACTCTCGTCGATTGATTTCAAGACGACGGTACCACAACAGGATGCTCCCTCGAAGTCAATTAGATTGATACCGAGCTCCTTTGCAACGGCACGCATAGAAGACTCGTAGTTATTGAATCTGTTCGGGATGGCACAGCCCAAGAACACCTCATAGCTCTGCGCCATCTTAATCACCGTCCTTAAGCTTCATCAACCCAATCTTGTCGAACATCTTTCTTGTGTCCTCGACATTGAGTTCCGGTACATCATCGAGCTCTAGATCTTCTCGTTCCCAGTCTGTGGGTTCGTACAATCGTCCGATATCATAAAGCGACTTCCTGGCAGCAATGTATCCTGGTGGAGCGATTTCTTTCTTGAAGGCCATGTTCTTCAGCCCAAAGATGATGTCCGTGATGTCTATTCCCTGTGGGCAGCGCTCCTGGCAAGTGTAACAGGTCGTACACAGCCAGACCATATCTGTCTCCAAGACTTCCTTCAGGCCGAATAGAAGCATTCGCATGATTTCATGAACTTGGATGTTGACCTTGTCGCTGACTGGACAACCCGCACTGCACTTGGAACACTGGAAGCATGCTGTGAGATCCTCTCCTCCAAGCATACTAGATACTTCCCTTGTGAACTCCGGATCCAGCGCCTCGAACTTCTTGCCGTCAAATGACTTGAACTTCCCCCATGTTTCTGTCATGTCAGCGCCTCCTTGGTCGCAGTGGACTCGGGCCTAACTTGTCAGCCAGCTCAGATAGTTTCTTCACGGCTTCGGCCCATATCGGCCCTTCACTTGCGCTGATTTGAGTGAACTGGAGTCGCTCGGGCTCAAGTCCTGCCTTCTCCACAATCTTCTTCGCGATAGCGAACCGTCTCTCAAAGGATATGTTTCCATCGACGTAGTGACAGTCCCCGAAGTGACAACCAGAGATCCAGACCATATCAGCACCCAGTCTGAAGGCCTCTAAGATGTGTGTGACACTGACACGCCCTGTGCACATCACACGGATATCACGTACTGTGCTCGGTTGCTGAAGTCTTGCCACTCCGGCATTGTCAGCACCAGCGTAGGAGCACCAGTTACATACTATTGTAAGGAGTCTTGTCTCATTAGCGGGTAGGTCTGCCAGAGCCGAGCGAATCTGTGCAAGTATCTGGTCGTCGGTGAAGTGTTTCATGGTGATTGCGCCAGCAGGACAACCTGCAGCACACTTGCCACAGCCCGCACACAGAACAGGATTGGAAACCGCATAATCGCTTCCCCCATCTCCTGGCACTACCTCAATCGCGTTATAGGCACAGTTTATCTCGCATGTGCCACAGCCCACGCACACTTCGGGGTCAACAACAGACACAATAGCCTCGGCCTTGCGAATTCCACTGACAAGGGGCACCAGAGCTCTTGAGGCCGCACCTCTGCCCTGAGCTATAGATTCAGCGATTGTCTTAGGGGCAGTTGCGGCCCCTGCCACAAACACACCATCTGTCTGGAAATCGACGGGTCTGAGCTTAGGGTGTGCCTCCATGAAAAAGCCTGACATGTTGAGCGGGACCTTGAACAGCTCAGAGATCTGCTTGTTCTCTTCTCTCGGAATCATCGC
>Ga0209635_10004941_pt1 | contig 10516 bp, 10 predicted proteins | sample DeeMarSWOR230_32_FD_187463 | JGI IMG/M metagenome (GOLD analysis project Ga0209635, IMG submission 187463) | Marine sediment microbial communities from White Oak River estuary, North Carolina - WOR-2-30_32 (SPAdes) (version 2) | ecosystem: Environmental > Aquatic > Marine > Intertidal zone >...
AAACATGGCATATAACGTACCTTTAAAAGTCCCGAAAATGAGGGGAATCAGACTTAACTTGGATTCAAATTCGTCTGCACCGCCGGTTGATTGCCAGACAAATTCAGGTTTCGGGTAACCTTCGTACCATACTTTTCCAAATAAAGAAAGTAAAGTTGCTTCAGGATGTTCATTTTCTAAACGGTATATACTGATACGATCTCTCTGATCAATCAGGACAATACCATCGGATTTGGGGGCAATGGCAGCAGTCTGGACAGGGTAGTCAGATCGCTCAAAGGTTAATTGGGTTGCTCCGGTTGACCCATAATTCAGATGAACATTACCATTAGCATCTATTGTTATAAATGAACGGTTTCTGGCAGAAGCATAAATTTGCGTAACAGCAGCCGGATGCGGTTCAAAAACATGAACAGGATTAAATTTGAATTGATTCCCTTGCTTCCTTACTGGAAACCAAATTTCTACTTTGCCTGACATGCTTCCAATGACAAGAGAATTATCTCCGATAAGGAAAGAAAGGTAAGTTACTGGTTTCTGATAGACTTTCCAGTTATCTTTGAGTACAATCTCTTCAATATCAGATAATTCAAACCAAAGAAGTTCACCCAGTTCTGTCCCCGCAATAAGATGTTTGGCATCATAGGAGGTTGTTATGCTTGTGATAATTTCCTTACCAAGATTGGCAGATAAATCATAACGAAACTCCTCTCCTTCATTGGGCTCAACAACACGAATATTTAATTTTCCAAAATGATTCACCCAACTCCATACTGCCAATCCCTCATCATTTTCCCGGAAACTCAGTTTTTCAATATGAGCAGTCTGGTTTGAATCTGCCTGAAATTCATCGATAATTCTAAAATTGGGAACTATCTTCCTCCCCTCTCCCTCATATACCGGTAACATTTTTATTTCAGCCGTCAGAATTCGACCCAAATTAGTACCCACTGCAAACAGTTCTTTTCCTAAAACACCTTTGGAGACACTTAACAGCATTTCATTTTCTAACAAGTCAAATGATTCTCGCCTGATTACAACAACATCATTTAAATGAAAGAATCTTATTTCACCAGATTCATCCAAGGTGTACACTAATTCCTGATACTGATCAATACCGGTCAGTAAAATCCTCAAATTTTTCTGATTCAAATTCCAGCTGAATAATTTTTTTAATGAAGCACCAAAGGTGAGTGGAAGGCTCTGAAAAAGTAAGAAAAACAGAATAAGAAGAATAGAAATTATTATACCATATCCACCTAAAGTAATAATAAACCGTGCCCGTTTATTGGCACGGTCTACTTTTTTTTGAAAAGAGATCTTGTCAGATTTTTCCATTCGGTCTCATAATTAAAGAATATATCATATAAAGATCAACTCCCCTATTCTATTTTTTGAAGTTCCTGCTTCACAATATCATAAGGAAGTGGAAGATAACCATCCTTGATGACTATTTGCTGGCCTTCCTGACTTAAAATAAATTTGACGAATTCTTTAACCAATGGATCAAGTGGTTTGTTGGGGTACTTAACGATATAAAGATAAAGATAGCGGGATAATGGATATTTACGATTTAACACATTCTGATAAGAACCATCATAGCAGGCTGAACTTTCTTTTTGAGACAGAGCTAATGTTTTGATTCCGGAAGTTTTATAACCGATACCACTGTATCCAATACCATAGGCATCTTCTGTAATTCCCTGTACAACGGAGGCTGAACCGGGTTGTTCTTTTACATTATCCTTATAATCTCCGTTATCCAGTACCTCCGATTTAAAAAAACCATAAGTTCCGGAAGCCGAATTTCTTCCGTAAATACTGATCGGTTTATTGGCCCATGCACCGGTCAAACCGAGTTGTCCCCAGGTTAAAATATTTTCCTGGTAACCTCTTTTACGTGTCTTTGAAAAAATAGCATCAACCTTGTCGAGCGATAAACATTCCAGAGGATTATCTTTATGAACAAATACAGCCAGGGCATCCAGCGAGGTGCGTATCTGGGTAGGCTGAAAACCGTATTTCGATTCAAACCCATCAATTTCTTTGGCTTTCATGCTGCGTGACATTGGTCCAAATTGGGCTGTTCCCTCAATCAATGCGGGAGGCGCAGTGGAAGATCCTTTTCCTTCGATTTGAATATTTACCAGCGGATAATGTTTTTTAAATTCTTCCAACCAGAGCGCCATTAAATTATTCATGGTATCCGAACCGATGCTATTTGCATTTCCACTGATACCAATCGTTTTCTTATATGAAGGCACATTAGAGTCTACTCCGACTTTCTGTGAAAACAGATTCAGACACCAAAACAAACTGAGTACAAAAACATTAAAGTAGATGATTTTTTTGTACATAATCTTTCCCTTCTTATTTATCTAAATATTAAATGTAATAAATCAATGTTACAATTCTGTTACAATCAGAAAATTTTAATAATTTCCGAATTATATATATCTAATAGAGTTTTATCAACAAACGTCGCTCTCTACTTTTCGAAAAAAGAAATTCCTTTTAGATAAATTCCATATTTTCGTCTTTTAGAAATTTACCGTAAATTGAGAGCGAATTCTCCAGAAGTTGTTTTTCCCATTACTCTTGCTATCGACAAATTCACCATTGACCTGCAACCTGGTTTTCTTTCCAAAATACACCCCTGGTCCAAACCTCACTGTTGTCCGTTCATTTAACTCTTCATTATCCGTTTTCAATTGAGTATTGATATGGGAAACGCCGGCGGCGAGCTCAAATCCATTGAGACCTCCCCACTTTGCATTCTCTTTTTTGTAAAATTTTTTCCATCTTCCAGTGACATCTGCTAGGAAATACGTTTGATCATTAAATATTTGAAAAAAACTTTTACTGATCTCTCCATAACCCACTCCTGCCTCAATATCTATCCCGTTTGGTAGATAAATCCCGATATCAGGTGCGATTAAGGAATTCTGACCACTCTGGTTAATTGTATCAGATTGAACCCCAATATCATTGATTACACCGGAAATCCCAACCTGGATAGCATAATTAAAATTATAATGAAGCCTGCCTGTGTACATCTTCCCATCATTCAGAAGTGATACTGTACCATTTTTCAAGGATAATTTCTCAAGCACCGCAATTTCTGAATTACCCTCACCAGATCCATTGGAGTAATTAAAAGCAAATGAAAATTTTTCAGTGAATTGACCACCTACTTCAGCTCCAATCTGGCGGGCTGAAAGCAAGTTAATTATTAAAAAGATTGAAGCTGGACTTCTTTCCACCAGAATGAGGTCACTGGAAGAACGGAGGAATTCTTCACGCCACACCGGTACCTTAAACTGGCCGAACCTTACATAATAATTGGTGAAAAGCTTCAGTTTGCCCTCTGCATCTTTTAATCTGGGGAAGTTATCTCTGGCCTCCATTTGAAATTTGGTACTTAAATACGGGGTAATTTTCGCATCAACTCGCAACCGACCGCGTCGAATACGAAAACCATTCAGGGTGATACCTTCCTGTAGTTGAGTTTCCGGGGCATAAAGATGCTGGAGTTGTACTCGACCTGAAAATTCTAAAGACATTGAATTTTTTGAGGCAACTTCCTGACTCTGTAATTGGGAAAAAAACAGAGAAATCAAAATGACTAAAAAAAATTGTCCCTGAATTATTTTTCTCATTTTTACTCCTGAAATTGATTTAACATAAACAAAATTTATGAGATTGGTTTTGAGAATGGGAAACTCTATCAATTACACTTTGCGAATAGTATAAGATGATAATAATTTCCAAAAAAAATTAAAAAAAATTTTTTATACATATGAGGTCCTAAAGACCTTGATTAAATTAAATTTATATGATTGTTTACTTTACTCCGAAAAAATATGAATTAAATGTCATTCCGACCGGAGCGATCCCGGCTGGCCGGGAGAGCGAAGTGCCTGCCCGGCGGCCAGACGGGGAGGAATCTATTGAACTTATAAAGATTTCTTCCCGCTAAAACGGGATTTGAAATGACAGTTTTACTAAATCTAATATAAATAATATGTTACTATAAATATTTTCGGAGTAAAAGCACTAATCATATAAATTTATTATAAAGTATGAGTAAGTTGTTACAATTCTGTTAAGATCTTGTAAGTTTTTTGTTAAAATTCTTTGGTTAGGCGAAATATTATTTTTAAATATGATGTCAGTAATAATCGGCGGATTTCATATGAATTCGTCAATTATATTATTAGTTAAAATCAATAAAAAAATAATTACACATCATAAATCGTAAATCTATCCATTTTTATGCAATTCATTAAGGATTTTTATCGAAAACACCGCACTTTATTCGCCTTTCTGGAGCTTCTTTTATTTCTCTATCTATTTATGTTCAGTCTGGAATTAATGGGCACTTCTTTAAAAATGTTTGGAAAGGATTTTGCGAAAACACTTATCCAGACTACCACAAATCCTGTGGTTGGTTTATTTATTGGTATCCTGTCAACTTCTATTATTCAATCATCATCATCTACCACCTCAATTGTGGTGGGAATGGTAAGTGGTGGAGTTTTAACGGTTCCCAATGCAATTCCTATTATAATGGGAGCAAATATTGGAACATCAGTCACTAATATTCTCGTATCGATGGCACAAATTAATCGCTCAAGTGAGTTTCAGAGGGCTTTTGCTGCAGCAATTGTACATGATTTTTTTAATGTACTCTCAGTGATTATATTATTTCCAGTTCAATATTTTACAAACTTTTTAGGCATTGCAGCAACCTGGGCAGGGACAGAATTTCAACATTTTGGTGGATTAACTTTTTTAAGCCCGGTAAAAGCTCTTACCCACCCCTTGGTTAATTTTTTTATCGAAATAATTGGCAATCACCCCTGGATTCTTTTCATATTATCGCTCTTATTTCTTTTATTAGCACTTAAACAGATGGTTAGTTCTCTAAAAGTCTTAGTGGTTAAAAAAGCTGAGGTATGGTTTGATAGATATCTTTTTAAAACCGCGATTCGTGCTTTTTCAGTTGGTTTATTGTTAACAATCTTAGTACAGAGTAGTTCCATCACAACATCATTGGTTGTGCCAATGGCTGGGGCTGGACTTTTGACTCTTCGACAGATTTTCCCCTATACTTTAGGAGCGAATATTGGAACAACTATAACTGCTATCTTGGCGGCACTCGTGACTCAGAATTTGAATGCGATTATGGTAGCATTCAGTCATTTAACATTCAATATTTCAGGAATCATTATCTGGTGGCCTTTAAAAGTTGTTCCAATATTTCTGGCAAAAGAATTTGCTCAACTTGCAATTAGAAAAAAAATTATACCAATTATCTATGTTATCGTTATATTTTTTATCGTACCGATTATATCTATATATATGCTAAAATAAGAGGTTTTATTATGTTTAGACAATTATTATCCATTTTTAAGAAAGATTCTTTGATGAGTCGGTCATATCAGAGATCATTTGAAATGCTTGATATTACGAATAACATGTTCCTGAAAGCAAAACAATCCCTGCGGCATACAGAAGATAATTTAAAAGATATAGATATCTATAATAAAGATATCGAGATAAATAAATATGAACGGGAAGTCCGAAGAAATGTTTTGAACCACCTGATACTGACCGAAGGAGAAGAGTTACCCTCTGGTCTGGTTCTGGTGAGTATTATCATTGACATCGAGCGGATCGGTGATTATACCAAGAATATTGTGGAGTTAGCTATGAATCATCCGGAAAAACTAGTAGGGGGAGAATTTGAAGAGGATTTACAGAAGGTGGAAAATGCAGTAAGTGATTTATTTATCCAGACTAAAAAATGCTTTGAGAACAGTGATAAAGAGCTTGGTTTACAATTGATTCAAGAATATAAGTGGGTAAACCGTTTATGTGATGAGATGGTATTTAAACTCGTTAAAACAAGAGAAAAAAAAATAATACCCGAAGAGGCAGTTTCACTTGTTTTGTATTTTCGGTGGTTGAAAAGGATAAATTCCCATCTCAGAAATATTGTAACAAGCGTGGTCAATCCATTTGATAGAATTGGTTTTAAGCCCAAGAAAAAAAGGATGGATTAAGTCTTAGCTAGTTCGTCACCTTGAAATATCCAGAATTTTAAATCTTAATAAAGATGAGGCAGGAAATTTTAGATATAAGAGATTTTAAAAAATTTATGAAATTACTTATTCAAAAAAGTAATTCCATAATCAGAAAATATTTTCAAAGTCAAATTACAGTTGAAATTAAATCTGATCAGACCCCTGTCACCATCGCTGATAAAAAGGTCGAGGAGATGATGCGAGAACTCATCATGCAGCATTATCCGGGCCATGGTATTTTAGGTGAAGAATTTGGAAATTATCAGCCTGAAGCATCATATCAATGGATTCTCGATCCCATTGACGGCACCAAGAGTTTTATTCACGGTATGCCTACATTTGGCACATTGATAGCTTTAATGAAAGATAATCATCCCCTAATCGGAACAATCAATTTACCGATACTTGATAAATTGTTAATCGGTGTTAATACAAAGACCGAGTTGAATGGCAAGATAGTCAGATTTAGAGAATGTTCGGATCTGAGTTCAGCTGTTCTGCTTACCACAGACCATCTGCATATAGAGCAGTATCGTAACATCGCCTATTTTGAAAAACTGATGAAACAGGTGAAGTTATATCGCACCTGGGGGGATTGTTTTGGGTATTATTTACTGGCTACGGGATATGCAGATATCATGGTAGACCCTATCATGTCAGTGTGGGATACTATGGCACTCATTCCGGTTATAAAAGGTGCCGGAGGGAGTATCACTGATTATTATGGAAAGGATCCTGCCAGGGGGAACAGCATTGTAGCTGCTAATAATCAACTCCATCATCAGGTTATTTCTATATTGAATTCCGGTAAATCAGTTTGATTTTATCTCCGGGAAATTTCGCAGTCCCAGCAATTTTGCGAATATTTTAGGAATGTCAGTATTATCTAGAACACCGGTAAATTCAAAAGCACCCGGTCCTTCAGCGAAAAGTGGCACCATTTGCCCGGTATGATGACCACACTGCCAGCTGATCTCCAGGTCATCTCCATCTACCGGACCGCCTACAATATTAAGGCCACCAGTTTCATGATCCGCTGTCACAACTACCAGGGTATTCCTATGTTCCTTAGCAAATTGAACACCTACGCCTACTGCCTTATCAAAAGAGAGCATTCGCTGCAAAAGTTTGTTAAAATCGTTTTCGTGTCCCGCCCAATCAATCTGACTGCCCTCAACCATCAGGAAAAAACCATTCTTATTCTTACTTAATATCTCAACTGCTTTTCTCGTCATGTCAGCCAGAGAAGGTTCACCTGCTTCAAATTTGAGTTCATCTTCCTGAAAAAGTCCCAAGACCTTGGGGTTATCTACATTCATCAGCTGTTCTTTGTTCTCAACATAAACATATCCGTTGCTTTCCGCCTTCTGAACAAGATTCAAACCATTTGTTCTGGCACTTACTGTGTCATCCTGGGGAAGAAAAAATTGCCTTCCACCTCCCAGTAAAACGTCGGTACCTGAAAAAATGAGTTGCCGGGCAATTTCCTCATGATAGTTCCTCTGTAAAACATGTGTAGCAAAGCATGCCGGAGTGGCATGAGTGATGGAAGATGTTGCTATCAGTCCGGTGGATAAATCCTGATCTTTTGCTGCTTCAAGTACGGTTTTTACCATGGTGGAATCTGGCAAACAAGCAATCATTCTATTTTTTGTCTTGTATCCGGTTGACATGGCGGTGGCACTGGCCGCAGAATCGGTTATTAAATTATCAAGGGAATGAACCTTAACCAATCCAGTCACCTGAAATTTATCAAGCCACAGATGACCATTGGCACCCACACTTTTTATGCGGGAAGCGGTTACTTGATTAATACCCATCCCATCACCAATATAAAAGATAATATTTTTTACCTTACTTCGTTCTGACAGATTTGCTAGCTTACCTGCTTGAACAGGATTCAAGAACAGGACAATCAGAAAAACTTGAAAAATAAAGAATAACAAATAATTAGGCGATTTTTTTTGAGTACTTTTCATGGTTCCATCTACAGTTTTATCGGATTTATTTTTCGGTTTATTAAACAAATATATAACTTAAATAAGTTAATTAGATGCACATATAAAAGAATAGATATTTTTAATTTTTTAAATTGACATAAAGTGTAATTTATCTGTACAATTGAAAAAAGGTGAGGTTTAAACGTAGATTCATTTTCTTAAAAATTGTAGATAGATAAGAAATAACATGAAAATATTCATTCAGGTCTGGAACTTGTTTGTCTTATGCACTGTGTCCCTGTCACAGGTAATTGACATCTCTTTACCTCAAAAGGAGCCAGTAAAACTTGAAGCTTATGCCAGAATCACATCCAGTCAGATTCAGGAAGCTTCTGGTCTGGTAAAAAGCCGGCTCTGGCCAGATGTGTATTGGACACACAACGACTCGGGTGACCAACCGCGTATTTTTGCATTAAACCGAGCGGGGGAATTGATCAAACCCAAGTGGATGCCCTTTGATATTGGCATTCAGATACCAGATGCAGTACATGTAGATTGGGAATCAATTACCACTGATGATAGTGGAAATCTGATAATTGGTGATTGTGGCAACAATAGTAATACACGCCGAGATTTGTTATTGTATTTTGTTAAAGAACCTTATCCTTTCGAAACGGCAAATACAACCATTACCAAGAAGATTTTTTTCAGTTATCCCGATTTAGAAAAAATACCTCCTACCAGAATGAACTTTGATGCAGAAGGAATTTTTTGGTATAAGAAACACATCTATATACTAACCAAACATAGGAGCGATACTTTTACCAAATTATATCGTCTGGATACTCTAGATCCGACAATTGTGAATACCCTTACCTTCATCAGTCGTTTTAATATCCAGGGACAGGTAACAGGTGCGGATATCTCTGAAAATTATAATCAGATGGTAATTTTAACAGATAACAGTGTCTGGTTATTTAAAACTGATGGCAAAACAGATAATTTCTTTCTAGGTAAAAAATTCTGGTTACCTATTTTGACTAATGGGTGTGAAGCCATTTGTTTCGATGATAACTATTTATTAATTTGTAATGAAGCTGGTGAGTTGTTCCAATTAGGTATTAGTGATCTTATCCCCTTAAATGATTAATTGCTTCTCATGAAAAAAGATTACCTTAATGAAATCAAATCCATTGAACTTGAAACAAAAATAGCGGTTATTTCCAGATTTCCCTTAAAAATTTTAAAAGAACTCCAGTCGTTAAAGCAAATATCCCACTATAAATTATTGAAAGGAAAAATCTTTCATATACGTGATATATATTTCGATTCTGCAACAAATGAGTTGCGAAAGGCAGGATTTGCACTACGTATCCGTAATATCAATCACCAATGCCTGCTAACTTTAAAGGGAAAATCACAAATTTCCAATACCGGAGCAGTGAAAAGATTAGAGGTTGAAGATATTTGGAGCTACCCAACCTTCACAAAAATCATGTACCTCCTAAGGAAACAAAAGGTCCTATCAGAATTAGGTGAAATAAAATTTTTTCATGGTGATCCTATCAATACCCTCAAAAATTATAACTTATTCATCATTCATGACCGGCAATCTTTACGCCACCAAAGATTCATTAAAAAAAAATTACTAGATAATAAGTCCCACGCCGAATTGGTCATTGATTCTGTGGCATTTCGTGTAAAAAATAAAATGATTTACCATCATGAAGTTGAAATAGAACTCCAAGCTTTGACTGAAACCGATCTCTTAAATTCATTAACCAGCTCTTTATTTAAAATTTTTCCGGAAGATCTTCAAATTTGGACTTATAATAAATTGGAAACTGGAATTGCTATTGAGAAAATATTTATAGAAAAAAAACTCGATCAATATCTTGATGAAAAAAATAATCTTCTTCCACCGGCCTATCAAATAATCAAAGAATATATCGATCAAATTAGATTTTAATCTTACCTTTTAAAACAATTTACGATTTATGGTCATATTGTTTCATTCTAGGCACCTGATGCAGTTAAAGTTCATCCTGCTAATTTCATTACCTCTGGTAAAATTGATTCTTCACCTCTTCCCAATCAGGCATACTAATCGGTTGCATCACCCTGACCACTGGATACTCATTCCCTTCCTTCAAATAATGATCAAGTTTATATTTCTGTCCACTGCCTTCTTTCAGAGCCATCAGGATTAACCTGCGGGACTAAAATAAGATCGAGGTTTTTTAACAAATAATTTCTATTTTCTATCAGCTCTCTGCTCAAAAACATGGCTGCTTCTTTACTAGAAGGCTCATCACCATGCCGTTGACAGAATAAAAGTAAAACCGATTTTTCTTCTCTTTTTTTTGCAAATTGCTTCTCTACGCTGAAAAATAACGCTACTATATCCTTCCTTCTACCGACTGACCAATAACTTCTATTTTTACATTATCAGAACTTTTATCCAATGCTCTCAAAAATGTGATCATC
>Ga0209635_10004942_pt1 | contig 10514 bp, 9 predicted proteins | sample DeeMarSWOR230_32_FD_187463 | JGI IMG/M metagenome (GOLD analysis project Ga0209635, IMG submission 187463) | Marine sediment microbial communities from White Oak River estuary, North Carolina - WOR-2-30_32 (SPAdes) (version 2) | ecosystem: Environmental > Aquatic > Marine > Intertidal zone >...
CTGTCTACCAGTCCTTCGTATAGAGCTTCCTTAGCCGTGAATACCCTTCCATCGGCCAGTTCCCTAAGCTTCTGCTCTTCAATGGTCTGACGGCCTTCCTGCACCACTGCTAGAAATTGCCGAAAAAGATCCTCGATAATTCTTTCCAGCACCTGGCGCTCTTCAGCGCTCAAATCATGCAAAGGTGATGCAATATCCTTAAAGTCCCCACTCTTGATAGTGACTGCTTTGATCCCGATCTTTTCCATCGTTCCAGCCACGCTAAATGTCTGAAATACGGTCCCAATGTTGCCGGTTACACTACTTGGCTGGGCCATGATTCCATCGCAGCCACACGCTAGGTAATACGCTCCGCTGCAACCCAAGCCCAGCACGCAAGCCACGACCGGCTTTCTCGTTTCCCGCTTAAATTCTCGCAGGCTATGATACATAATATCGCTGGCTGCCACTGTCCCGCCGGGAGAATCTATACGAAGCACTACTGCCTTAACATTTGAGTCTGCGGCCGCCTTGTCCAGCTTCTCTACAAACAAGCTCACCGGATTATCGCCCACACGCAGCCACCCATGTTTGCGTCTGTTGATCAGCAAACCGTCAACATCAATAATCGCGATCTTGTCAAAGACAAACAACCCTCTATCCCTTTCTATTTGGGTTTCTTCGAGTTGCTGGTGGGTGGGTACCAGTTCTATCTGGAACGCTGCAGGTCCACAACCGGCCAACATGATCATTGATATTGATAACCCCAGACACAACCGGACATGTCCTCTAACCATTCCGTGTTCTCCCAAGATACTCGCTGTCTTCTATTGTCAAATCAGACGCCTTTGGCCTGATCTGTCCCTGTCGTGCGTACCCATTCTATGTCTATATCGGCATACAATGGCCAAGAGCAATACATCAAGAGTGCGGAATTGAGCTTCACGGGTAGCTTTTCCGCAGCGAATCTTTGTACCTTACCTGACACAACCTGCGTCCCAGCTGTCGCGGGGGAGGGGTGGTTATTCTTTTGCGGAGTGCTTGTGGAGCGCCTCGCGGTGTCACTCAGCACAGAACACCCTCCGGAGGTTCGGGGCTATCGCTCCAGCTCTCTCTACGAACCGCCTCCCGGCTGTCGCGGGTCGGGATGGTACGTCCTGGTCGCATTCGCAAAAAGAGATTTAACTGTTACCGAATCCGTATCCCACCCACTCATCAAATAAGGAATTGGTGCATCGGCACTGCTGGCGTATAATGAAACAGGTTTCCGGTGGATGCTGCAGTAAGGCCGGCTCAGTAGAACGAGGATTGGAGAACTCTGATGATTGAACTTCCAGGTAACACTACTGAAGAAAAAGCACGGCTCCGTTCGCACATGCCTGTAATTCTGTGTACGACTATGGCCTTCTTGATCGGGAGTGTGTCGGTAGCGGAGGCATCGGGCGGAAGACTCTCGTATACAATCGTCGATACGGCCCAAGTCAGGTGCTACGGCAATAATGCAGAAATAGAATATCCCAAGCGCAACACTGACTTTTTCGGTCAGGATGCGCAGTATATCGGCAATGAGCCTGCCTACAAAGACAACGGCGATGGCACAGTGACGGATCTGAATACGGGCTTGATGTGGCAGAGTGATCCCGGCGAAAAGATGACATTCAAGCAAGCCGTTGCGGGAGCCTCCAAATGCAGGATTGCCGGCTACACAGATTGGCGTCTGCCTACTATCAAGGAGCTATACTCGCTTATTCTTTTCAGTGGCACCGATCCGGATCCGATGAGCCGGGACTCCTCAAGCCAGAAGCCGTTCATTGACACCAGGTACTTCAAGTTCCGGTACGGCGACACCGCCAGAGGCGAGCGGATCATCGATTCACAGTTTGCGAGTTCTACCAGGTACGTCAGCACGACAATGCGTGGTTCTGAGACCATGTTCGGCGTGAATTTTGCCGACGGTCGTATCAAAGGTTACGGGATGAGAAGTCCGCGTGACGGCGGAGACAAGACATTCTATGTCCTGTATGTGCGCGGCAATACGAGCTACGGAAAGAATGACTTCAAAGACAATGGCAACGGTACTGTGACGGATGACGCTACCAGCCTGATGTGGATGAAAGTGGACAGTGGGAGGCTCAAGGCAGGCCAAAACAAAGACGGTAAGCTCAACTGGCAGGAGGCACTCGCATGGGCCGAGAATCTGGAGTACGCAGGCTACTCGGACTGGCGTCTGCCCAACGTTAAGGAGCTCCAAAGCATCGTGGACTACACGCGCTCGCCTGCCACCACGAATTCAGCAGCAATCGACCCGGTTTTTCAGACGACGTCGTTTGTTGCCGAAGGTGGGCAAGAGGACTATCCGTGTTACTGGAGTGGGACGACTCACGCCAGTCTGTCGAGGGCCAGCACTGCGGCCTACGTCGCATTCGGTAGGTCATTTGGCTGGATGCGGGACAGGCGGACCGGCCGGCCCCAACTGATGGACGTCCACGGCGCCGGCTCGCAACGTAGCGATCCCAAGTCAGGCGATCCGTCGAGATTTCCCTACGGCCGCGGCCCGCAGGGCGACGTGATCCGTATCTACAACTTTGTCCGTTGCGTGCGCGGCGGTACGGCAGAGCCGCGAACCACCGGGCCGGAAATCCAGATGAGGCAAGCGACGAGAGGCCCGCGGCAGATGGGAGAACGGATGGGTCCGGATGACCGGATGCGACAAGACCCCCGCACAATGCAGAGGAGGGAATCTCAAGAGCGGCCAACCGGTGTGATTGTCAACGATGAAGGGGCCTTCGAGGGCTATACCTTGTTGGCTCCCATCGATTCAACGATGACCTATCTGATCGACAATGAAGGACGCGTCATCAACACCTGGAAAAGCGATTACCGGCCGGCACATTCTGCCTACTTGCTGGAAAACGGTCATTTGCTGCGAACGGGGGCAATGGGGCCGAGGGAAAACAGTACCTTCCGGGCGGGTGGTTCCGGTGGCCACGTGCAGGAATTCACATGGGAAGGTGAACTGGTCTGGGACTATGAATATTCAAGCGACAAATATCTTCTTCATCATGATATCGAACACATGCCGAACGGCAACATACTGATGATCGCCTGGGAGACAAAAAGTAGAGATGAGTTGATCGCTGCCGGACGGAATCCAGAATTGATCGGAGACAGGGGCTTTTGGGTGGACCATGTGATTGAAGTGAAGCCAACCGGAAAGACGAGTGGTGAAATTGTCTGGGAATGGCATTTGTGGGATCATGTGATCCAGGATTTCGATTCCTCCAAAGCTAACTACGGAAACGTTGCCAAACACCCTGAATTGCTCGATCTGAATTACATTCCCCGTCGTGGAAGGATAAACGAGGATTGGAATCACACAAACTCTATCGACTACAATCCACAATTGGATCAGATCGTGCTGAGCCTCCACACTATTAGCGAAATATTCGTCATTGACCACAGCACGACGACGGAAGAAGCCGCTGGGCATTCAGGAGGACGCAGCGGCAGGGGTGGGGACATTCTGTACCGCTGGGGTAATCCACAGGTCTACCGGGCGGGTGACGCAAGTGATCAGAAGCTTTTTGCTCAGCACGACGCGACCTGGATCGAACCCGGCCTGGCTGGAGCGGGAAACATCATGATATTCAACAACGGTCAGGGGCGTTCTGACGGGCGCTATTCATCCGTCGATGTGATCGTTCCCCCTATCGACGAAAGCGGACATTACACTCTCACCCCGAATTCGGCCTACGGGCCGGAAGAAGTGGATTGGATATACACCGATGAAAACAAACCTGATTTCTTCTCACAGAATATATCCGGAGCGCAACGGCTTCCAAACGGTAACACCTTGATTTGCAGCGGAGATGTAGGAACGATTTTTGAAATCTCGCCCGGCAAGGAAATAGTCTGGAAATACGTCCATCCCGATTCCGGTCGAGGTCCTGGACACGGAGATTTTGGTCCCGGTATGGGAATGCCTCCAATGGCTGGGCCGGGTATGCGTGGCCCTGGTCGGCGACGTGGCCCAGGGATGCCCGATAGCGTGAAACGCCCATCGAATGACGGGCTTAGACCTAGAATGGATGGTTCTGGCGGTCCACCACCAATGGATGGCCCTCCCGGTGGACCGGGACCGGGACGTGGAACCCCGATCTTCAGAGCCTATCGCTACGGACCGGACTATCCGGGATTGGCAGGCAAGGATTTGACGCCGGGAAAACCGATTGGTCCGTAGCCTGCTGAGAAACAGGAAAAGATGGCTAAAGCCAATCTCAACTATGATCCCTACGCTCCTTTGCGGAGAAGCTCGTCGCCCGCTGGCGCACGGCGAAGATCGGGAGGGAGTGCGTCGGCCACCTATGAAGAGCTCAAAGTCAAATACTACAATCGCTGTTGCCACAAGGTTTTTCTCTGAGGCATCCACGTTGCGGCCTCTCAGCCACGCTTCGTAGCTTATCTGAACAGCGCTTCGACTTCACGATGCATTATAGTGGACATCGTTAATTCTGCGGCACTGATCTACCTGCCCGGTCCTTCCAGCCACTGCGTGAAATCGCTCTGTCTGCTCCAGTTTTTCAGTATTTCATTTCTTCCACATACGAGCCAACTTGAGCAGGAGGCTGTTTACCTGTTATAATCCTCCTGTGAAACGACTATATTGGACAAATCCTGATATCTACGAGATCGAGGTTGAAGTCAAATCTATCGGCGACCGCAGGGTCACTATAGATCCCATTGTATTCCATCCGGATGAAGGAGGACAACCGCCGGACAAAGGCACGATCGGCGAGTCTAATGTTCTCAATGTTGAGATCATCAAAGATCAGATAGTCCACACTCTTGACAAGCCTCTCGACAACGGAAGGTACGTTGCGCGGGTTGATAAGCAACATAGGTTACATAATGCGAGCCAGCATACCGCTCAACATATAATCTCAGGTATTGCTGAGAGGCAATTCGATCTAAGAACGGTTGGCGTTCACATTGGACTTGGGAATTGCACCGTTGACTTCGACAAAAAAGTCGATTGGGAAACGGCTCAGGCCATTGAGCGACATTCGATGAACGTGGTCAGTGAAAACATCGCTGTTGAGACAGTATTCAACGATACTGACGTTCGATCACGATTCAATCTGACAGAAACTGAGTCCGGTATGATCCGTGTAGTCAAGATTGGCAGTTATGACGCCTCTGCCTGTTGTGGTACTCATGTTCGAAGAACGGGTGATATCGGAATCATCAGAATCCTTGATCTGGACAATAAGAAGAAAGGAACGCGGGTCGTTTTTGTTGCAGGACACCAGGCACTTGAATTCTCACAGACGGAGACTTCCATACTGAGAGAGCTCAGGCAACTGTCTAAATGCTCATCACTCGAACTGCCTGTGATATTCCAGAAGGCTTTAGACCAATCCAAGAGCTTGAACAAGGAAGTAGAGCGATTGCAGGGTTTGGTTCTGCCCAGTCTTGTAGAATCGGCAAAGGTCATAGAAATCGGATCATCGAAGATCGGCATCCAGGTCAATGCTGTTTCGGCCAAGTATGCTGGGAAGCTTGCCGCACTGATGGCAAGCGAGATCGATGGGACTGGTATTGTCGTCAATAATGACAACATTGTAATAAATTCCAGGGACCTAGACGCCCATGACCTCTTTCAAAGACTTCAAGAAGCTGTTGGCGGGAAAGGTGGGGGATCATCCACGGCCGCCAGTGGCAAGCTGGACAGGATGGTGACAACTGATCAGATTATTAAGAGTCTCAGAGAACAGTAGTATATCCCTGAACCTGTTGGATTCGATATAGAACTAAAAGAAGGAGTGAATCCGTGCTGGCCATGAAACGATTCCATGTCGTGCTGGCTGGAATAGCACTACCACTTGTGGCCCTTAATTCCTTCGTAGAAGCCAAGGAGAAGGTCATAGTCGATAGCGACATGGTCGTCTTGTATGACGATGGTGTGGCGATGATGATGCTCGCCAACCATCCGAACATAGACTTGCTCGGTGTGACGATAGTTCCCGGAAACACTTGGGTCTCAGAGGGAACGGCGTATGCTCTTCGTCAACTTGAGGTGCTTAATCGCACGGATATTCCCGTGGCCTCAGGGATACGTTACCCACTTCGAGCGGGGCGTTACGAGACCATAGAAGTCGAGCGAAAGATGTTCGGTTATCGGTCAAGCTATATCGGCTGTTTTAGCAGGGTTGAACCGGCGTCGTATCTTGACGTGTATCGCACCGAATTTGGAGGCGACCCAACAATAAAGCCTGTTGACAAGCACGCAGTGGACTTTCTGATCGAGACCATCAAGGCCAATCCAGGAGAAGCCACCGTTATGCCAATAGGTCCATGTACGAACCTGGCAATCGCCGTACGAATGGCACCGGAGATTATTCCCCTCATAAAGAGGGTTGTATACATGGGTGGTGCGTTTGACACTCCAGGCAATACCACCCCGGCGGCCGAGTTCAACTGGTGGTTTGACCCAGAGGCAGCCAAAATGTGTGTTCGGACTGCCCTTGCGGATCAACTCATTGTCGGATTAGATGTCTGTGAGAAGTATCGTTTTAACAAGAAGCTTTTTGCTCGCATTACGGCTGTAAACACACCAATTGCAGAGATGTTTCGGGAAAAGTACGGGGCGGAGTTCAGGAAGGATTCCAGCTATACTCGATTGGTTTGGGATACGGTGGCCGCCGCGGTTGTCATTGATCCCACGCTAATTACTGAAGAAAAAACTCGATGGGTCGACGTCAATTCAGACTATGGTTTGGATTACGGTCGAAGTCTCGCTTATAGCAAACAAGGGCCTGCAGGTACCCAAAAGGCCCGCATTCTTTTCACCATTGACGAGGAACGCTTCTGGAATCTGATGGTCGACCTGCTCACACAACAGTCTGACCGTACCAAATAGTGGAGCTTTGGCAACAAGAGTTCAGATGGTGCGCAGGAAATCACGCCGATCACCTATCAAGAGCTCAAAGTCAAACACTAACATCCCTGTTGCCACAAAGATCTTCCTTGAGGCATCCGCCGCCAACCCGAAGTCTGCGTTTGCCCGTCTCTCTCCCACAAACCGCCTCCTGGCAGTCGCGGGGGTGGGGTGCTTATTCCTTTGCTTCGTTCTTGCGGAGGAGTATAGCGATAGCGGTGTAACTCGACACAGAACACCCTCCGGCACTCCGGGCCTACCGCTCCTTCTCTCTTCACCAAATCGCTCCCTGGCAGTCACAGGTCAGCTTGTTATTCCTTCGCTCCATGCTGCGCAGCAGCTCGACGATGTCTTTGTGTCTTCGCACCTACCACAAAGGAGTCCGGCCATCGTGGTCTTTGGCGCTCACGTCGGCGCCTTTAGCGATAAGATGCTCTACGATGTCTATATTGCCTTCGCGGGTGGCCTGGCACAGTAGCGTCCAACTGATGGCCTCGGGCGTCGGCAGCGCGCAGAAAGCAACTCCGCCGCTCCCGATCCCTCCGGTATCACGGGGCTGTCGCCGGCATGGTAACGCAAGCGGCGATAATCACCCGGCAAAATCTGCTAGTAGGCAATGTACCACCTTCAAAACGCCAACTTCCCATCCTTGACAACTGCTTTGCCATCCACTAGGACTGTCGCATTGACTATGGGGAAACCGAAACCTCCCAGCGTGTTGTTGTTTCCTCCAGTCATGCGATTGTCACCAATGCTTATCCAGACTATACCCGCTGCGCTGTCGGGACGGTAATCCCCACCGTCTTCTATGACTTTCAACTCAGGATTGAGGCCTATTGAAATGCCACCAAACATATCCTTCGGTCCACTGTAGGGAGCCATCGTCTCATTAAAGAGTTCAATTCCCTTCTTTGCCTTGAAGTTCTCCATCTTGCCATTCTTGAACTCAAAAGAAACACCGGTCATAGGCTCAAATCGGCACTGGGTTTTCGGAACCACAACCTTGCCATTGGCAGAGGTTTCAATAGGTGCAAAGAATACGTTCCCACCCGGGAGTGCAGCAATGCGCTCAAGGAAAAACTTGCTCTTGGCTTTCTCGGCTGTCATTATACCATCAACAACAAAAATCGGTCGATCTCCCACTGAAAAAGTGAAATCAGTGCCAGCCGGAGAAGTGACCCTTACGCTTTTTGCGCCTTTCAAGATACTTTTGAGTGTGCTTCCTTTCTCCGAAATCTGCCTGTAATCAGCATTGACCGCTGCCCAGTGCATCTTCTCAAAGGTCGGAAAGTCAAGTTTATTGTTGGCGGCTTCTTCCTTTGTCGGATAGCCTATGGCCACAAGCTTAACCTTTGATTCATTAAGCATACTTTGAATGACCTGACCGGCCCTATAGGCTTTGGCGAACCGCGCCTCAGGCACACCAGCAATCAATGCTTTGAAATCCTCGACGTCGGGTAAGGTAATCGCGACATCAATCGTTTTAATCCATTCGGCAAGGTAATGTGGCTCTATTTCAAGGTATTCTTCAGGTACATCAACATAGTAGGATCGGATCACGACGTCGGAGCTTAGAAACATGTTAACCAATCCGCCTGCTTTCTGTGCTTCAATCGCCAGGGCCTCCATTAAGGGGATAGTATGCTTGCCACCCCACACAACCACTACCTCTCCGGGCTTGATGTTGGCTGATGTAGAGACTACCCTGCGAGCCAGTTCTGCATATCTGTGAGATTGGTGCGCTTGTTGTTCTTGCCCCAAGGCTGTAGAAAATAGCCAAACAGTGATCGCGACGACAGCCACTGGACCACTTAGGACGAGTCTTTTCATTTGGGTTCTCCTTTCTAGTTTTAGCTACATTACGTGGATAGATTGATGTTAACGATAAGAGAGGCTCGATAGGTAAACTCAGCTTCTCTTCAATATCAACAGTCAATGCTACAGATCTTGTGGCCTAACTGTACTGCGGCGGTTGGCTTTTGCCCTTGCCACCGCGTCATCCAATATGGCACAGACCTTGTCGCTAAGAGCGGTGACTGCATCGGATGACGTCATCATCTTCTTGCTTTTGATGTAAGCCTTAACCTTACTTGCCACCACCAGAACTTCCTTTTCTGCCATGGCACATCTCCTTGCTGATTAGGCCTTCATAATCGTTGGCGCACACACCGAACGACGATTCCGAGCAGAATTTTGAGTCTTAAGCCCACATTCTGCAACAACAAAAACTGATGGGAACACAAAATTTCTGGGTCCTCCGCGCCCCAAGTTCCAATTGCCTCGCCTCCCTGCCGCCAGCAATCCAGGTCCACCATTCCATCTCTCCCACACAAACCGCCTCCCGTCAGTCGCGGGGTGGACTGGAAGCGGTTACCCACGTACATCATTCGTGTCGCCAAAACGGTATAATTGATGGAATGGGAAGACTTCTCCGGTCTTGTAAAGAGTAGAATAGTGTTATGTCTTATTATCGTCACCATGAAGTGAAAAGGAGAAACCGTCATGAAGGTGTACATATTTTCGAGATTAGTCCTGGCTGTGGCGCTATGTTGGGATTCGTGCGCGTTCGCACAGCAGATGACCCGAGAAAAAACCGCAGGCAAGATGCTACGAATCCGGAGAACTGGAGATTTTGCCATAAACGGCAAGGGCGATGCTTCCGCTTGGAACAAGGCCGCCTGGGAGCCGCTTCATTTGCGTGCTTCCGGCGGCCATCAGTATGAGACACAGGTCAAGATGCTCTACTCTCAGACGGGGCTATATGTGCTCATGGAAGCTGGAGATCACACGATCACCGCGACGATGAACGAGGACTTTCTCGACCTGTGGAACGAAGACGTGTTTGAATTTTTCTTGTGGCCGGACGAGCGGTACTCGGTTTACTTTGAATACGAGATTTCGCCGCTGGGTTTCGAACTGCCTATTCTTATCCCCAATTTTGGCGGCAAGTTCCTCGGCTGGCGGCCCTGGCATTACGAGGGAAAGCGGAAGACGCAGAAGGCCACCACGGCTGTGGGCGGCCCCAAGCGGTCGGGTGCCCGCGTGGCCGGTTGGAAAGCCGAAGTGTTTGTTCCATACGACTTGCTTAAACCCTTGCAGAATGTTCCCCCGCAGCCTGGAACGCGATGGCGAGCCAATTTTTATCGCGTTGACTACGATGAAGGCAAGAAAACGAGCTGGGACTGGGCCCGGGTCGGATCCAGTTTTCATGAGTATGACAAGTTCGGCACGCTCATTTTCGAGTAGAGCCGCGATCACGGTACCCTCACGCCATCCTGATAATCTCGCTGTTATAGGTGATGGTCAAGGGCAAGAGAGTCAAAGCAGACAGCTTATTGTGGGACGGACAGTGTGGAGAAGATTGTGATTCGATATTTCGCAATCATGACAGTGCTCAGTATAGCAGGAACCTCACACGCCAACGAAGAAGATTTGCCCCCGATGCCGATGAGCGAACCATTTATGCCTTCGAAAGATGCTGAAGAATACATGTAATCTGGATGCGTATTACAGACATCGTATGAAACTCCTATCGATAATTGGTTGATTGACGCAAATAAGGCTTTACAATGGTGTTGCTTTGAACAAGTTGGCCCGG
>Ga0209635_10004951_pt1 | contig 10510 bp, 10 predicted proteins | sample DeeMarSWOR230_32_FD_187463 | JGI IMG/M metagenome (GOLD analysis project Ga0209635, IMG submission 187463) | Marine sediment microbial communities from White Oak River estuary, North Carolina - WOR-2-30_32 (SPAdes) (version 2) | ecosystem: Environmental > Aquatic > Marine > Intertidal zone >...
CACATCAAAAGAAAGAATCAAATACCCCCAATCCGTTATCAAACAAAAAGAAACAGAGTTAGTAACCATGAATTACTGACATTTTTAATTTGCAAAAAACCTGACATTTTCTATTTGCGTTGACAAAATCTTATTTAGGAGTTGACAATTCTTCCCTCAGAGCTTATTTTTATCATAAATATAAGCCCAAAACCCAAAATCTTTGGAGGTTGAAGATGAGAGGAGTAAATAAGGTCATCCTGATCGGAAACCTGGGAAAGGATCCGGAACTGCGATATCTCCCCAGTGGAGGTCCGGTAACCAAGTTCTCTCTTGCCACCGGCTCGAAATGGAAAGATAAAGACGGACAATGGCAGGACAGAACCGATTGGCACAATATCGTTGCCTTTGGCCGAACTGCCGAGGTGTGCAATGAGTACCTGAAGAAGGGGGGTCAGGTATATATTGAGGGAAGAATTCAGACCCGCTCTTACGATGACCGGGATGGCAACAAAAGATGGATAACCGAAATAATCGCTCAATCCATGCAGATGTTGGGAAGAAAGGGCGAGGCTGAAGAGGAAATTCCTGAGGCGGTGGAGGAGCCCCAGATGGAGGAGAGCAAAACCGAGGACGATGATCTCCCCTTCTAGGCCCGACGGATTCCTTAAGCCCACTCTCTAAGATTTAAGAGGTCAAAGCATAAAAGAAACCAGAACCTAACTTGAGTTAGGTTCTGGTTAAATAGTACTTTGAAAAGTTTTTGGATGAGTTAAGATGGCTGAATCAGTCAACTGTGGAATTACATTATAAATCTATTGACTAAACCTCCAAAACTCTGAAATGAACTTTGATGCCCTTTCAGCGTAAGGTAGTTTTCGCCTGCGCCTTCCTTCTCCTGGTTGATTTTACCATCTATTTCCTCACCTTAGCGCCCGGGGTGCAGTTTATCGATTCCGGGGAGCTGGCGGTGGTGTGTCAAAGGCTGGGCATTGCTCATCCCACCGGCTATCCCCTTTATACCCTTCTGGGGAGGCTGTTTTCACTTCTGCCTCTTGAGGATACCATCTTCCGGATGAGTTTTATGTCACTTCTTTTTACCTGTTTTGCCAGCGTTGCTCTGTTCTTCCTGCTTCTTGCCCTAGGGCAGAATCTCGCAAAGAGAAGAGGGGAGCTTTCAACTATCCTGATCTGGTCAGCTCTTTTAGCTACATTGATCTTTTCTTTTACTCCCACCTTGTGGTCTTGTGCCACCTCCAATGAGGTGTATTCTTTGAATGTCCTGTTTTATGCTCTGATCATCCTTTTGATCCTTTTGTGGAGAAATAGCCGGAAGGAGTTGGTAACAGAACGAATCCTTTATCTTCTGATATTTATCTATGCATTGAGCTTTGGCAACCACATGTCCACCATTCTTCTTCTGCCCGCCATCCTCTTCATTCTGATAATCACTTACGGAAAAGCCTTTTTCAGGTGGAGACGAATAATCCCCCTCTTGATTCTATTTCTTTTGGGGTTATCCATCTACCTTTTTCTTCCCATCAGATCATCACAAAATCCCATCATGGATTGGGGCAACCCGGAGAGCTGGGCAACTTTCAAAAGGCACGTGACCGGCTGGCAATATCAGGTGTGGATGTTTGCCCAGTCAGCGCAAGAGCTTGGCAGGAATTTCCAAAATTTCATCAAACTTTTTTTCCAGCAGTTTCCCCTGTATCTTTTGCCCTTGTCTCTTTTGGGGATGTTTCGGCTTTTTGTCCATGATCGCAGGGTTTTGGCGTTCTTTCTGATTCTATTTTTAGCTAATATTCTTTATGGCATAAATTACAGTATTCCTGACATCGATTCGTACTTTTTAGGTTCTTTTATTGTAAATGCCATTTTCATAGGGGTGGGACTTCATTTCCTCTTTCAGATGATTGAAAATTCCACAATCAGAAAAAGACTTTCATGTGTGATCATCATCTTCTTTATCCTTCTCCCCTTAATTCTGCTAAAGAAAAACTATTTTGAGGCTGATCGGAGCAGAAACTATCTCGCCTATGATTTCGCCTCAAATATCATGAGGTCAGTTACAAAGGATGCCATCATTCTCACCAATGTGTGGGATCATTACTCCCCCTGGTTATACTTAAGATTTATTGAATTGAAAAGACCGGATGTTGTCTATCTGGATGTTGAGCTTTGCCGACGCTCCTGGTATTTTGATTATATTAAGCAGAGCCATGGTGATCTTCACCGAAAATCACAAGGTGAGATCGAAAGATTCCTAAAAGAGGTTCATCCTTTTGAAAACCGCCAACCTTTTAATCCCCAAATCATCGAAAGAGCATATGTGAATATGCTGAATAGCTTCCTGTTTAAAAACTTCAAAAGCAAACCTTTGTATGACGACATGACGGGAGAGACAAAATTCGGAAAGATGTATCTGAAAATCCCGGAGGGGATGGTATTCTCTCTTGAGGATAGCCTTAAATATCATCCTTATGATTTTCCGGATTTTGAGCTTGGGGGAGTGCTAGACCAAAGCATGTTTAAGGATGACCGTACCCTTTTCAATTTGAAAAGATATCCCTTTATGATTGATCTTAGAATAAAGTATTTATTACACTTCAAGCAGGAGGAAGAAGCAGACGCTCTTTTCAGAAAATATGAAGCACTTTTGTCTGAACCGATTCAGTGATCAAAGAGTGAATTCAATGTATTAGAAAAATTGAGTTGTAGGAACGGCCCTTCCTTCGACTTTGCTCAGGACGGCGAGCTTGTCGAACCGTGTGGCTGTACGCCATAACAGAGGCGTTCGGGATTGCATCCCGAACCGAGGCACCGGAATTCAATCCCGGTGACCTCACCAATCGTAAAGGGCTGGATGAATCCGACCCCTGCGGGTAGAGGCTGGATTCATCCAGCCCGTGGATGCTAACAGCGCGGGGACAGGCCACCCCTGAATAGGGAAATGGTTGGAGAGAGATTGAATTTGATTCAGGTGGTAATAACTTACTTGTTTTCTTTCTTTTTGGGGTTCTGCTTTTTCTGCTCTTGTTTTACGAACTCCTGGAAACTGGTCTTCTCGTAGAGATCGTCCTTGACCCAGTTTAAAATATAAAGAAACTCCTCTGCATCAGCATATCCCTGACGGGGAGCGATCCGTTCTCCAGATGGCCTGAGAAACCAGGTGATAGGATAGGCACGTACCCTATACATAGACGCCACCTGTCTTTTGGTAATCTCCTTACCATCTAACTTCACCTTCTCACCGGATTGACCATTCACCCTGACAGCCACATAGCTCTCATTCAGCACCTTCTTGACCTCTTCATCGCCAAAGGTATACCTATCCATCCTTTTACACCAGCCGCACCAGTTAGTATAAAAATGCAGCATTATGTGTTTTTTTTCTTTTTTGGCTTTAGCTAATCCGTCATCATACTTATACCAGGTGAAAGTGGTTTTTTTCTCCTCAGATGAAGAACTCTTATCCTTTGTCTTCTTGGGTGCATCAGCCTGAGAGTTAAGCAGATTTTGGCTTGCCGCGAAGATCACGAAGGCAAAGACCAAAAAGAGGATGAGGTGTCGTTTCATATTTCTCCCTTCGGGGCAGGTTTCGGCTGCAATTTGTGCTTAAAATACGTGATCTGGTACAATGATGTTTGATACCTCACTGCCTGTGCACGGTCAGATTGCGTAAAGCTCGCCGTATTTGGCTTTCAGGTAGTCCATCAAGGGACGGTGGGAAAGAGGCTTTCCGGTGACCACTTCCACCAGTTTCTCTGCACGGTAGCGCTGACCCTGTCGGTGGATTTTCTCTTGTAACCATTCCTTCAATTTACCAAATTCTCCTTTGGCAAATTGTTGATCCAGATCACCCAGTTCTTTCTTCGCCTGATCGAAAAACTGAGCCGAATAAAGATTTCCCAGAGAATATGTGGGGAAATAACCGAAGTAACCTGAACTCCAGTGCACGTCCTGCAGACAACCCTGGGCATCATCCGGCGGAACCAGACCGAAGTAGTTCTTAAACTTCTCATTCCAGGCGCCGGGAATGTCCTTGGGCGAAAGATCTCCGCTGAAAAATGCCTGTTCGATTTCAAATCTGACCAGGATGTGGAGATTATAGGTAACCTCATCAGCTTCCACCCGAATAAATGAAAGTTTGGCTTCATTGATGGCAAAATAGAAATCTTCAAATTTCACATCACCCAAAGCTTTCGGATATACCTTCTGGGCTTTGGGGAAGAAATACTTCCAGAATGGTTTGCTACGTCCTACCAGGTTTTCCCACATGCGAGATTGAGATTCATGAATTCCCAGCGAGACAGCGTCACCGCCAGGGGTGCCGTAACGTTCCGGGTCCAATCCCTGCTCATAGATGCCATGACCCGCCTCGTGCAGGATGCCAAAGAATGCCTGACCAAAGTGATTGGGGTTGTATCGGGTGGTTATTCGAACGTCTCCCGGACCTATGCCTGTACAAAAGGGATGAACCGTGACGTCCAATCTCCCTTTTTCAAAATCATACCCAATGGCTGAAGCCGCCTCCCTGCCAAAACGGTTTTGCCGATCGACCGGATAATCTCGTTCTAAAATTGCGGTATCAGGACGCTTGCCAGAATGGGATATGGCCTTGACCAAATCCACCAATTCCTGACGAAAATCAGCGAACACCTTCGCCACTTTCTCGATGGTTGCTCCGGGCTCGAAATCATCCAGAAGGGCATCGTAAGGATGTTTTTCATATCCCACTGCTTCAGCCTGCTGGTGCTTCAGTTTGATGATTTTCTCCAGATAGGGCAAGAAGATTGAGAAATCTGACTTCTTTCTTGCCTCCGCCCAAACCTCATGAGCCACCGTGGTTATCCGGGTTAGCTCTTCCACCAACGATTTGGGAATCTTCACCAATTTCTCATAAGAGTGCTTTATCTCCCGGATATTGGCAGCTTCGAAGCTATCCGGGCCGCTTTCCAGAGAACTCCCCTCAAGTTGCTTTAAAAGATCACCTATCTCAGGAGAGGTGGACCTCTGATGACTTATGCCTGCCAGAAGGGCTAATTGATTTCCACGGTTTCGGACACCTTCTTTGGGAATATAGGTCTTTTGATCCCAGTCCAGAACCGACATGGATGAATCCAAAAGATGAATCTCCTTGCTCAAGTTCAAAAGCCGCTCATAAGCTTTTTTAGAATCGTCTGTCATGGTGGTTCCTCTCCCTGATTTTGAAGTTTCTCTGGTGCGGGTTAATTTCCAAAATCAGCACCTGCGAATTATATATACTAAAGTTCTGCGTTTTTAGCAATGGTAAAATCCAAAAGTTTTGTAAAGAAGGAAATAAAACATACGCTTACCATCATGTTTTAACCGAATCGTATTGGCCCGGCATGAAGTTTTGAGTAGGTGTGAAGTTCAAGGATATAGGGCTAAGGAGCAGTCAACCGTTCTTTTTTTCTTTTCAGATAAAACCAGATGCCTAGTTGAATGACAATGACTCCCAAGGAGTCGGCCAAAAAATCAAAAAACTCACAACTTCTTCCCGGGACGAATCTCTGATGAAGCTCATCCGAGGCTGCATAGGCTATTCCAATGAGGGAGGAAATGAGGAAGGCGTGCTTTTTCAAAAACTCTTTCCCGGAGGTGAAGAACGTCAAGAACAGAAGAGCAGAGAAGACGCTGAATTCGATGAAGTGCAGAATCTTATCTTCAAGCACAAACCCAAAAGACGGGGGACTAATGCCGGGAACGGCGGAAACGACGAAGATCAATAGGGCATAGATCAATGCCAGATACTTATAGGATAAAATTCTCTTTGACATCAGGATTCTCTCACCTAAGTCGAATTCATCCTAAAATACTGATCAAAATAGTTTTTGCAAAGGTTATTTTGTTGAAGGGGATGGGTGGTAAAGAAGACTTCTTGCCGGGTTTGATGCCACCCCATATTTGAAACTCTTTTCGTTACAGAATGGAGAAAGCATAAAAGAACAAATTCAGATTTAACCTTTTACCTCAGACTTTTCCATTCACTTTGGATCTTGGGATTTTCCGCATGCTTAAGCTCAAATACCACAGAATCAACGGAGGCAGGTTCCGAAAGATAGACTAGATTTGGCCAACTACTGCTTTTATCACCAGGAAAAAGGCGAGGAGGATCAATAAGGTATAATTGGGATTTTTGTTTCTTTTAAGTGCCAGAAAGGAGAGGAGGATGAATAAAGAGAGTAGAACTATTTTTTCTGGTTGAGGTGGTTGTATCACCAGCTGAATTGATCTTCCCCAGGATTTCAGTTGAGTCAAATGACCATAGGAGAGGACAATCAGAATGCCCAGAAGCACTGCTCCCATCCGACCGCTCCATTTGGTCACATTTTGCAGATAGCCACAGGTCAGATCAGAGGATACTCTAAAGCCTAAAGCATACCCTTTCACTATTCCCCGTGCTCGCAGATAGACTTGCTGAAGATTGAAAATCAAAAAGAAGCTTAAAGCACCATAGACACCGAATCTAAAGGTTAAAATCAATCCCAGGATCAACAAAGCCGGTCTTAAATTCTGCCAGATAAGGTTATCTCCCAAAGCTCCCAGAGGACCCCGCAACAAATCCTTGAATCTGACGATCTGTTGGGGAGGAGTCTTGGTCTCCTCCAATTTTGTCACCGCTCCTAAAGCGTAGCTGGCAAGATATGGATTGGCATTGAAACTCAGAAGGTGTCTTTTTAGAAAATCCCTTTGCTCTTTTTCCGATGAGAATAGCTTCTTTGCCAGAGGAATCAATATCCAGACAAAGCCTAAGGAGATCATCCTCTCATAGGTCCATCCGGCCTGAACGAAGAAGCTTCTCAGATACAAACGAAAAAGATCAAATCTCGAGATTTTTCGCATATGCGTATGCATTCATACGAATGCCAAGGATGATGAGTGGTTTTATACTAAAAGAAAGATAATCCCCAGGCATACTCCCCCAATGCACCATGAAAGATTTTTCTTTCTTCCGAAAAGGTAAATCATGATTCCAATTCCCAGACCCCAGATGGTGAGTTCCATGTTCTCTAAATACAACTCCGAGACGAAGGTTAAAAGTCCGAGCAAAGGTTTGAGCACAATCAAAAGGCAAAGGACGCCCGTTCCGGTGATAACAAACCCCCGAAGAAACGATCCTGAAAGCGCCAAAAAGAAAAGATAGCCAAATCCTTTTATGGTGACTCTTTCCGCATAACGATCGGCTTCTTCCAGAAGCCTGAAGTTGAGCTGTCTCTGTTTTATCAGGCTCCAGCCGGCAAAGAAACTAAAAGGGATAACAAAGAGAAAGATCAGAAGAAGAATCAGATGGAACCTGTCCGGAGATAAACGGTTCAGGATAACAAACCCACAAGCGCCCACCACTGACCCCACTGTTGGATCGGGAAAGGTAGCAGTCCCCATGGGCATAACCCACAGATAAGCCAATTGAAACAGAATTCCTATGGTCAATCCACCGGCAAGATCGCCCAACAGAAAACCGACCACCGTACCGATCAAAAGGGGTTCGGAGAACATGGTCTGATAAGCCTCGGTTTTGTCTAAAGCAACCAGTCCGCCGAACACAGATATGAGGAGCAATTCTTGAAACATGGGTAAATCAAGGATAAAGATTTTCTACAAATTGTCAATAAAAAACCCCGCCATCCCTGGCGGGGTTTTTTAACTTCAACTCCGTGCTAAGTTGCTTATTTTTTCTTTCTCTTAGTGGTTTTTTTCTTGGCGGTTTTCTTCTTGGTGGTCTTTTTCTTGGTGGCTTTCTTCTTCTTCTTTGCTGGCACTCTGTTCACCTCCTTCCAGGCTTTGGGGTTTATTTTTGAGGTGTGCCCGTGCTTCTACCTCATGACATTCTTTATTTCCAGAGTCTCCTTTCCGAAATCCAGTATCATCCCTAAGGGGAGTTTGGTGGCTTTTAAAAAACTTCGCATTTTAGATTCATCTGCATCATTTATCGGCTGGTTTGCTTTAACCATGACGATGATCTTTCCGCTTACCACAAACTCAAGGGTATATTCTCCAGCCACACTTCCTTTATATGATAGTTTGATATTTTTCTTTCTTTCGTAATCGATTTTTCTTAAGTCCAGCTCAACCGCCAGAGCCTGGTTATATGCGGATTCCTGAAAACCCAAACCCATGTTCTTGTGAACTTCAAGTGCCGCCTCCAAAATCTGATCCTGCAGCTCCTTTAAGGTCATCTTCGTTTGTCACCTAATTGAATAACGAACCACTTGTCATAACTCTGTTACATCTAATGATCCTATCTATTTTTGAAATATAAAAGCAAAACACGTGCCAAATTTTCAATTTTACCTGCCTGACCTTGAATTGCTTTATTTTCAAGGCTTTTCTGGTAAGGTACGAAATAAGATAAAAATTGTATTTAGTATTGTGTAACGGAATTGTTACCATGATTAACTCTTTTATTGGTCGCATGTTGTAGTTATGGCACTGAGGGCTTACGTAACATTTAGGTTACACATATGCCAAACTGTTACACTTTTTGGCCAAAATTAGATTTTGCTATGGTTAGGGGAAGAAAACATCCTTATTCGTTGAAAGATTATCTAACGACACGTTGCAGAGAAACATCTTGGTTTAGCGGAGTGAGCTCCCCTGAGATGGAGTTCATAAATTAGAAATGATTACTGTGATTGAGGCGCTTGCATACGGTGATAAGCCACACCTGCCCTTTTTGGTTCTTTTAATGTTCTTGATTTGGAGGGACAAAGAATTAAAGAATGGCAGGGAAGGGGCAAGAAAATCAAATTGTCAGATTTGGAGCAAAATATGCATACAAAGTCCGCTTATCAAAGGGACAGAAAAATTATCATTGATAGGGAGGATTATTCCTTCCACCACGGTCGCCACCAATGCTCCGATGACTCCCACCCACAAGGGAAGATGAGGGACCAAAACTGCCACCATCAGGCACATAAAAAGACAAGACAAGCTCCCCTGTAAAGACTTTGAATTATTCCCAAGAGCATTACCCTTCCCCACACGCCATCTGATTTTGATCTTTCCGAATCTCCTTCCAATTAAGGCTGCAGCTATATCACCTAAGATGATAAAGGAAATAGCCGCCACCGCTGCACTTTTGTTAAAAAATAGGATGCTTAAAAACGAAGCGGTGAGAATGTAGCTGGAACCGGCAAAATCTGAACTTTCGTGCTCACGCAGAACAGGTCCCAGCAGTCGATTTAAAAAGCCATGTAAGGGAAGCCTCCTCAGCCGGATCACATCTATCGTAATGGCGCCCAGGACAAAGGGAGCAAGGATCAACAACGACAAAAGTTTGGGCAGGAAGAAGTAACCAATGGGGATACAAAGAGCAAAAAGATGAGTGGCTTTCCTTTTGAACTCGTTGTAAAATGAGATTTCCAACTCTAAAACTATTCCGTAAATGAATTATTTGCACCAGAAACGAAGAACACAAAACTTAAATTTAACCTTCAGGCTTGGGGAGTTTGAGTTTTTCTAAAAACTCTTCATTTATCCACACGTCTGCTTCGTCAAAGAGACTTTTTTCCCAATCAGCTATGTGCTCTCTCCTCTTATTGAGTTTTATGGTTCTTTCAATCTTAGGGATTATGTCTGCGAATGTGTTTCCCTTTTCCTTTTTCTCCACCACCTGGATGAGATGAAAACCCCACTTGGTCTTTACCGGACCACCTACCTCCCCTTCTTTCAGCTTTAAGGCGGATTGATAGAACTCATCCGGCATCTCTCCTTGGGTGATGAAGCCTAAATCGTAAGCCACATCTTTGATCTCGGGCTCACCAGGAAAGTTTCTCTTTGCCATCTCAACAAAATCTGTTCCCTCTTTTATCTGATCCAACACCTCCACCGCTTGGAGCGAATCGTCAAAGATTATGTGATACACATGAACCGGCACTCCCAGGGGGGGGAAGTCGATCTTATGGGCTTTATAATATGCTTCAATCTCTTCCATGGTGGGAGGAGGAAAGTCCTTTTTCATTCGCTGGGCAAGCAATCTCCCTTTTGCCTCCTCTAATGTGAAAGCTCTTTTTTCTGCCTGATATTCCACTAAATCTGCATACCCCCTTTTCTTCGCCTCTTTTTCCAGAATAATGGGTAAAGCCAGATAATTGGTCAAAAGATCTTTTTTGTCCTCTGCAGTCAGGCTGTCCTTACCCTGATTGTACTTATATACACCTAACACCGCCTCATATTCTCCAAATCTGATGGTATCTTCTTCGCCAAATATCAGTACCCACATATCTTTGTCAAAAGAGAACTCCTCAGCATCCAGAAACTCATGGTTATAAACAAACCGGGTTACTTCTTTGAGTGAGTCGGTGAAGTTTCTTGTAGCTTCTTTGATCTTCTCCCTTTTCAAAAACTCCCTTATCCCCTCAAAGAGTATGGAATCCAACTCATAGTAGCTTTTCTCTTTTCTGTCCAGAAGCTGAATTAAATGGTATCCTTCATGGTCTCTTACCGGCCTGGATATCTCTCCTATCTCTTTTAACGAGAATGCAGCTGAATCGAATTCAGG
>Ga0209635_10004953_pt1 | contig 10510 bp, 8 predicted proteins | sample DeeMarSWOR230_32_FD_187463 | JGI IMG/M metagenome (GOLD analysis project Ga0209635, IMG submission 187463) | Marine sediment microbial communities from White Oak River estuary, North Carolina - WOR-2-30_32 (SPAdes) (version 2) | ecosystem: Environmental > Aquatic > Marine > Intertidal zone >...
AAGTAGTAGCCCGCCTCAGCCTCAGCCACCAGGTCAACCACCGTGCCGCAGTCATAGGTAAAAGTTCCCTCGCTAGGAGTGGTTACTTCGCCACCATCTGTGCTGTCTACTGTAAGTTCGTAGCTCAGCCGGGCAAAGTTGGCGGTCACATTTTTAGCTGCATCCATGGTTATGGTGGTTGTGGCAGAGTTGGGGTCGGTGACGTTGGCGCCGGTCCAGTTGACAAACTCGTAACACTCATACGCCACGGCCGTCAGGGTGACCACCGTTCCCTCGTCATAGATTCCCTCACCAGGGATGATTACCTGGCCGCCTTCAGCCCCGAGGATGGTGAGGTAGTATTGGAGAGGAATTGGAGAACAACTACAACTACCATCACAGCCTGCTATTCCCACAATTAGGGCTACCGTAATCAAAAAAACGCTGAGTCTTTTCGCGTAGTGGCGTCCCTTCGAGCTAAGTATTATCTTCATACTTCACCTCCGTACAAAGGGGCCGACTCTTTCTGAACAGCTCTGCGTTTGGAAATAAAAAGTCGATTTCACTGTAGCAGAAAAAGGATCCCTACATACATGGTTGTATATGCTCAGAGAAGCACCATGAAAACTATAACAACCTCCTAATGCAAACACTTGACCCCCACCCTTATACTATACCGAAACTGCTGTTTCTAATGAGACTATTTATTATGGCACTATTGTACCATTATCCAGGGAATTGTCAATAGTTTTTCCAAGATTTTCCCACAATTTCATCCGCATTCGGTAAAAATGTCCATAAATTGAGTGGTAGAGGCTTAGCGCCGCCTCTTATACCAACCCATAATAGAATAAGCTGATGAGCCGGAAACCTCTGCAGGTTTTTGAGAAAGACTTACCTATTACCTCGATTATATCGGGGTTTTATCTTCGAGGTGCAGCCATATACACCTTGTCAGAATTCTCGCCTGTTTTCCAGCGCTTGCCCCAGGGTTAGGTCATCAGCATATTCCAACTCAGCACCAAAGGGCAAGCCACGAGCCAGGCGGGTGACGCGAACGCCCAGAGGCGTGATAATCCGTTGCAGATACATAGCCATAGTTTCGCTCTCTACATTAGGATTGGTTGCGACAATCACTTCGGTTACTGCGCCATCTTTAAGACGAGCCAGAAGCTCCTTTATATTTAGCTCTTCAGGCCCGACACCCTGTGTCGGGTTGATAGTTCCATGAAGCACATGATAAACACCGTTATATTTTCCCGTCTGCTCCAAAGGAAGGATATCTGAAGGTTTCTCCACAACACAAATTTTAGAATGGTCACGCTCTTTATCTTGGCAAATGCGGCAGGGGTCACAATCAGTGTTGTTAAAACAAAGCGAACAAAGCTTTATTTTTTCCTTCAGTGTTAAAATAGCCTCGGCTAAAGTCTTGGCTTCTTCATCAGGGCTGCGTAAAAGATGATAAGCCAGCCTTTGAGCACTTTTTGGCCCGATTCCAGGCAGCTTATTTAATTCCTCAATTAATCTAGCTATAGGCTCAGCAACAAAGCTCATTTTTCTCTAACCCTATTTAAACCTTCCGTTTTGCTTAGGGTGGCATGGAGTGAAGCAGTTCCCAACTTTTGCCTAGAATAACCCCGGTATATTGAGACCACCGGTCAAACTGCTGAGGTGCTTATTAACAAGCTCCTGCGACTTTGTAATAGCCTCGTTAACAGCCGCCATGACCAAATCTTGCAGTAACTCAACATCTCCAGCCGCTACCGCTTCGGGAGATATCTCTACAGAATGAACCTTCTGGTGCCCGTCAAGCACCACTTTGACGGCACCACCTCCACTGGTAGCTTCCACGGTCATATTGCCCAATTCCTCTTGGGCTTTAGCCAGCTTTGCCTGGAGTTGCTGGGCTTGACGCAATATTGATTTATCCATTTCGTTCCTTTCCTTCGGCTTCGTTCAGTGCTACAACTCCTCTTCACTAATCTTGGCTCCCATTTCCAGAGCAGCTTTAATTACCGGGTTTTGCGTCCTTACCTGGGACGGGTTTTCCCTTTTAGAATCAACTAAAATGCACCGTATCTTATAGGGCCGATCAAAGACCTCCTTAAGCTTTTTCTCCACCAGATGGCGATATTTGGCGTCTTCGATTTTCTCCTTATGGAAGGAGTAATAGAAACCTAACACCAGGGTATCATCCTCGAGAGCTACGGGGTCACAGGCGCTACGCAGAAAAGCATCCAAATTGCCACTGGAACCTTCCCCTCGCAAAGATTTAATGAACTCCCTCCAACGGCTACGGAGGTAATCAATGTCCTGAGAAATCCCTTCGCTTGGAGCCTCAGTCCCGACTCTGTCTGAACCCAGCGCCACAGGGATCTCGCTTGGAACCTCAGGACTATCTGGTGTCACAGAACCCTCAGCTTCTTCTAAGGACTCAGTTATCTCAGTAACATCCACTACCTCCGTAGGTTTAGTTGTAGTTAGCTGCTCTTGTCCTGTGGGTGGAGACAAAGCACAACCCAGTAAAGCCAATTCTAAGGGCAAAGCGGAGTAATTATCACTTCGAAAATCTATGCTGGAGAAAGACTTAACTGCCTTAAGCAAATAATCCAGAGTAGCATTGGTCGAAAGACTTCCCATCTCAGCTAAGTCTTCGCTAGTAACATCCAGAGCCTCTTCGCATCGGGATTTAGACAGCAACAACCCTCGAAGGTATTCTACCAAGCCTACATTAAACTGATGAAGGTCAACGCCATCGCTATTAAGACTATTTACGACTTTTAGCCCAGCAGCCACATCTTTACTGACCACACATCGTGCTAGTTGTCTAACCCGTGAATCCCAGCTGATGCCAAGCTCCGATTGAACCTTATCAAGCTCAATTTGATTGCCATAGTAAGCAATCATCTGTTGTAAAATATTTTCAGCGTCTCGAAGGCTCCCGGTAGCAGCACGAGCAATAAGCTCTAAGGAACCAGGCTCGATGTGAATTTCCTCCCTCTCGCATATTAGCTTGAGTTTATCCATTATCTCGGTTTGCCGCAGGCGGTGGAAATTAAACCGCTGGCATCTCGATACTATGGTGGCTATGACCTTGTGCGCTTCCGTGGTAGCTAAAACAAAAATTACATGTCCAGGTGGCTCCTCCAATGTCTTCAACAAGGCATTGCAAGCCGCCTCGGTAAGCATATGGACTTCGTCTATAATATATACCTTGTAGCGAGCAAGGCTAGGGGCGTAATTTGCCTTTTCCCTCAGGCTGCGGATTTCGTCAATGCCACGATTGCTGGCGGCATCTATCTCTATTACATCCAAAGCCCTGCCCTCGGTGATTGAGCGGCACATATCGCAAGCATTGCATGGCTCGCCACCTGCTTGATTAGGACAGTTGGCTGCTTTGGCTAAGATGCGTGCCGTGCTGGTTTTGCCTGTACCTCGTGGACCGCAAAAAAGATAAGCATGAGCTATCTTCCCACCCTCCACAGCATGACGCAGAGTCTGAGTTACAGGCTCTTGTCCCAGCACCTCACTTAAGGTCTGTGGCCGCCACTTGCGGTAAAAAACCTCAGAACCCATATATTAAATCTTATTATACCACTCTCCGCTTAATCTCTAAAGGAAATTTTTGTGCCAAATCGTGAGTAAAATATCATTTTTTACAGTACACGCAGCGGCTGCCTGTAGTAAAATGGCATAACAGAAGACAAGATTTCTTGAACTAGGACTCTACAGCGGCGGCGCTAAAGAGTGGGCCGTAGCTGCCTGATTTATCAGGCTTGGGCACCAAGTCCTTAAAAACTTTACTTGCTGATTTGCTTCTCAGCCCAGTCGCCTGCCCAGGGCACCTTCCACATTTTGCCTGTGCCTGCTTGGATGATAAGGATGATCCACAGGATCCCTGTTATCACCCAGACAATGATCCCCAGGACATGTACAAACCACCATCCGGGCGAAAAGATGAATGTTGCAGCGCCAATTATCGATAAGATAATCTGGATCACGGTCAGTACCCCGAAGGTCATGATGGATTGCCAGGCATGGAATTTAACGAAGATACTTTTCTTTTCAAGGACGATGAAAACTATTCCCGTTATCCACCCAGCCACGTAGCAAAGAAGCCCGGCTACATTGGCTGACAAACCTGTGCTGCTCTCCGCTTCTGGCTTAGCCGCACCTTCAGTTGGCGTTGCCGCAACACCAAGCCTAGCACCGCACTTTGAGCAAAACTTAGCCCCCTCAGGATTTTCCGCACCACATTTAGAGCAGAACATATTCACCTCCTTATGTTAGATTTATATCATATGTCATGAATATGTCAATAGCCCTTTAAGTCTTTTTGTCACCCTGAGCGTTAGCGCAGGGACGAGATTCTTCGCTTCGCTCAGAATGACAAGGGGCGAAGGGTTCCGGGTCAGAATGACAGGAAGCGAAGGGTGATTTCTATTCACAGGATTTCATCGTGCCGGAAAACCCAGGTGGCCGAAACCACGCTATCACCTTCGGCTAAGCCCATTAGCCTGGCTCCCCGGCCACCCCTGCCCTGAATTGAGACCTGCTCCATGGGAATGTTCACCACGTTGCCCCTGGCTGATAACATCACCAGGGAGCCTCGCGGGGAAACAAGCTTGGACACAGCTAGATTACCCGTTTTGGGGCCAACACTATAGGTCCTCACCCCCTTGCTTCCCCTATTGTGAACAGGATAATTTTTTGTCGGGGTCAGCTTGCCAAACCCTTTTTCGGTCACTGTGAGCACATAAGTATCGGGAAGGACAATGCCCATACCAACAACATAATCGTCAACAAGACGAATGCCACGAACACCGCCACTGGTTCGAGATGCGGTTCTCAAGCTTTTGACCTTAAATCTAATAGCCTTCCCATTTCGACTCACCAAGATGACCTCATCTTCATCAGCAACTACACCAGATGAGATCAGCTTATCTTCATTTCTGAGCCCCATGGCAATAATGCCATTCCTCCTTATCGAAGCAAACTTGTCTAGGGTAGTCTTTTTAACCACGCCACCCTTAGTGGTCATTAATAAGAACCTGTCCGAAGGAAAGCTTGCTATGGCTAATAACACAGTTACTTCGTCTTCCAAGTCGATAGGTAATAAATTGACCAGGGCTATACCCTTGGCCATGCGGGAGGAATCCTCGGGAACCTCGTGGCACTTAAGACAGTAAACCTTACCAGCGCTGGTAAAGAAAAGGAGATTATCATGGGTGTCAGCTACCAAGATGTGGTTCACTGTATCGCCTCCCCGGGTTACCATTCCCATGACGCCTTTCCCGCCACGGTGTTGCAGCCGATAAGTGCTGGCAGGAATCCTCTTAATGAACCCCCTGTTAGTTAAGGTAACTACCATTGCCTCATGAGGGACAAGGTCTTCAGTACGAAATTCTTCGATTTCCTCTGCTTTCACTACAGTTCGCCGGGAATCACCATACTTGGATTTAAGCTCTTCAGCATCCTGGGCAACAAGCGATAATACTTTCCGAGGGTTAGCTAACAAATCCTCGAGATAGGAAATGTTCTTTATCACAGCGGCATATTCCTCAGTTATTTTGTCTTGCTCTAGTTTAGCCAATCTACGAAGCGGCATATCAAGGATGGCTTGCGCTTGAATCTGTGACAGAGTAAAAGCTGCCATTAGATTGGCACGAGCGGACTCTACAGTTTGAGACTGTCGAATAATCTTTATCACCTGCTCAAGATTGTTTAGGGCAATTCTGAAGCCCTCGAGGATATGAGCCCTATCCTTTGCCTTATCAAGTTCAAACTGAGATCTCCTGGTAATGACCTGAAAACGAAAGTCAATGTAGGAAGTTAGCGCCTCTTTAAGATTAATTACTTTAGGTTGTCCATTAACCAAAGCAACCATATTGATAAAAAAGGCAGATTGCATCGCGGTATACTTGTAGAAGTTATTAAGTACTTGTTGAGGTTGTGCTTCCTTTCTGAGTTCGATAACAATGCGCATGCCTTCCCTATCCGATTCATCACGCACCTCGGCTATCCCCGAAATCCTCTTCACTTTAACCAGCTCAGCTATCCTCTCTACCAAAGCTGCTTTGTTTACCTGATAGGGAAGTTCAGTAACAACTATTTGTCTCTTGCCCCCCTTGCTAGTCAGTTCATTGGCTTTAGCCCGAAGTATAATTTTCCCTTGCCCCGTAGTATAAGCATTGTCTATGCCCCCTTTCCCCCAAATTATCCCGCCAGTGGGAAAATCGGGGCCTTTGACCAGCTCCAGTAGTTCCTCTACAGTAGCTGGGGGATTATCAATTAGATAGACAATGGCATCACATATCTCGCCTAAATTATGAGGGGGTATGTTAGTTGTCATTCCCACAGCTATGCCTGAGGAACCACCAACTAGCAAGTTAGGCAACCTAGCAGGCAAGACAGTGGGTTCTTGGAGAGAGTCATCGAAGTTGGGAACAAAGCCGACGGTATTTTTTTCGATGTCAACTAACATTTCCTCGGCAATTTCGGAAAGGCGAGCTTCGGTGTATCTCATTGCCGCTGGCGGATCGTTGTCAATGCTGCCAAAATTACCCTGCCCATCAACCAAGGGATATCGCAGAGAAAAATCCTGAGCCATGCGTACCATAGCTTCATATACCGGGGCATCTCCATGAGGGTGATATTTCCCCAAGACTTCACCAACGATGCGGGCACTCTTTTTGTATGGACTGTTGTGTCGTAATCCCAGGCCATCCATGGCGTACAAAACACGTCGCTGCACTGGCTTCAAGCCATCACGTACATCGGGCAGGGCTCGGGAGACGATGACACTCATAGCGTAGTCCAGATAGGAGCTTTTCATCTCCTCTTCGATATCGACGGGCTTTATTATTGTGGCTTCCATCAGAGATCAATTCCCCTCTCACCATCTTCACCAACGACGGTGAAACCTTCAGGTAAAGATTCCTCTTCGGGGCCGGAATATTCCTCCTCCTCAAAATATCCAAGCTCAGGCGAGGCCTCACTTTCGTCAGGGATTATTCCTCGCCTGAGAAGGCTTTCTTTAATACGCGTGCGCAGGTGCTCTGTAGCTTTAACAAGAAAGGAGGGACGTCCCACTTGGCTGGGATGTTGATACACCTCTTTAATAATCACCTGCACTTTATCTTCTTCTACGTTGAGAATTGCCGCATCGTATCTGTTCCCACCTTGCATTAGCTGGATGAGACGCAATCCCTGTCTCGGCTCCACCTCTCCTAAATATTCTCCACCCTCACTCGCCACCACAATCAGGTGCTGCCCTTTTGCTTCCAAGTACACTTGGTCACCAAATCCCATCTTAGCTAAGACGTCGCCTGAAGCTACATTATGAAGATTAACCACCCCAGCCTTGCTCATCTCAGTTATGAAAAGGTCCAGAGCAACTCTTCGAGCTTGCGCTCTCCAGGTTGAAGCTCCCTGAGGGTTGCTTCTTAAAGTCACCATAGATTCTGACAAGCTAGTTAAACGGGCAAGATTTTTCTTAGCAATAGCATTTTCAGGGGCGAGCTTCAGAGCCTTAAAATAGGCTTTCTTAGCTCGGTTAAAATCTCCTAACTCTGTCAAAGCTCGGCCAAGGCGATTATAAGCCTCGACATCAGTGGGAAATCTCTTAATTATGTCCTTGTTTACCGCTTCAGCCTCCTCCCACCTACCCTGAAGGGCTAAATCTATGGCTTCCTTGCTCAGTTGCTGTCTTAATTGAGCCTTTTCTTCTTCCTGGTAAGATGCTATACCCATTGCCTAAGTAAATATTCCATAAAACTTATGATGTCCAGCCAAGATTGTCAAGTTTCCTTCTCCAGCTCAAAAGCTTGATGCAAAGCTTGAACAGCATCCTTAACCCTATCCTCAGAGATAATACAAGTTATCCTTATCTCGGAAGTGGTAATTAACTGTATGTTAATGCCCTGTTCATGAAGAACGCGAAACATTCTGGCGGCATAGCCCGGTGTATTTTGCATGCCAGTACCTACGATGCTAACTTTGGCCAATGTAGAATCGGTGACGCATTGCTTACCCCCCACAGATTTAACCACTGGCTCCACTATGGACATCGCCTTAATCAAATCATTTCGAGCTACCGTAAAGGTGAGATCAGTAATATTATTAATGCTGGCATTTTGAACAATGGTATCTATACTTATATTTGCTCTAGCCAGGGGCTCAAAGATTGCTGCAGCAATGCCAGGATGGTCGGGGACACCGACGACGGTGACTTTGGACACATTGGTATCATAGGCAATACCCCTTGCCTTGTTTTTTACTTCCATAGAGGCCTCCTTACAAATAATGGTACCCGGGCTATCGCTAAAGCTAGAAGCTACCAAGATGGGCACATTATACAACTCTCCCAATTCCACTGCTCTGTTATGCATTACCCTGGCTCCATAGCTAGCCAGCTCTAACATCTCTTCATAGCCAATTTCCTTTAATTTCCTAGCTCCGGGAATAAGGTGTGGGTCAGCAGTATAGACACCTTCAACATCAGTATATATCTGACATATCTCGGCACTCAAGCTGGCAGCGAGAGCAACTGCAGTCGTATCGGAACCACCACGACCCAAAGTGGTAATATCCATTTCTTGAGTCACGCCCTGAAATCCAGCCACAATGACAATATTCCCCTTTTCTAACTCACTGACCACTCGTTTCGTGTCGACGCGGAGAATCCGAGCTCGACTGTAACTGGAATCAGTCTGGATGCCCGCCTGAGCGCCGGTAAGGCTGACTGCCTTGCACCCCAAACTCTCCAAAGCCAGGGCTAAAAGGGTACTGGACACTATCTCACCAGTGGACAAAAGGACATCGAGCTCCCTATCACCAGGCTGTTCATTAACCTGGTAAGCTAGTTTAATCAAGTTATCGGTGGTGTCTCCCATGGCCGAAACAACGACCACCACTTGCTTTCCTTCGTCTTTTGCTTGAGCGACACGGCGAGCTACGTTCTTAATCTTTTCAGCATCAGCCACCGAACTGCCACCATATTTTTGAACTATCAATGCCATTTTTTCGCCTTCATTTATTCTATCAGCCTGCCCATAATATTATATCCTTCTTCGATCAAAACGCCTGTGTCTTTGGCTTCTGCTTCGGTAAATCTCTTCGCCCCGCTGGCCGTGAATCCTGGTCCCCAGAGCATAAACGGAACTGGGTCAGCAACGTGGGTCTGAATCTCAATCGGCGTGGGATGGTCAGGCAGAATTAGCACCCGAAGGGCATCCCTGTCCCAGGAACGGAGCCGGTTCACAATCTCTTTATCCACGCTTTGAATAGCCTCTATTTTTTCCTTAACCAGGCCGGCATGGGCCGCCTCATCGGTTGCTTCCACATGAATAACCACCATATCATATTTCACCAGTGCTTCCAGGGCACCAATGGCCTGAGCCACGTAATCGTTGTTCAGATCGCCGGTCACACCGGGAATATCCAGAACCTGCATACCTATCATTCGGGCTAAGCCCCGCATAATATCCACTCCGGACGTCATGGCAGCATCAAGTCCATAGGCCTCTTTGAATGCTGGCATATCAGGTATTTTACCACTACCCCAGAAAAGCCAGATCATGGTGGCTGGAATATCGCCGCGTGCTCTTCGCTCTATATTCACAGAATGGTCACGAAGCACAAGCTCAGAGCGTGCCATGAGCTCTCTTAACAGCTCGCTCCCGGGCCCTTTGGGAAGAAATTCATCAATAGCTTTGTTGGGAATATCATGCGGTGGAGTACAGCTAGCCAGGAGGGCATCTTCCCTCCCTTTTATCTTGCATATATGCCTGTAGCTCACACCAGGATAAAAATTCACTTCATCGCTGCCAAGCTTTTCATTCAAACTAGTGATAAGAGCCCGTCCTTCGCCAGTACTGATATGGCCGCAGCTATAGCTCCACATCTTCCCGTTGCGAATGGCTACCAGGTTGCAGCGAAAAACGGCCTCTCCTTCGTTAATAGGAACGCCCATGCCCTTAGCCTCAATGGCACTCCGGCCCCGATAATATACCTGAGGGTCATAACCCAGCACGGACATGCAGGCGCAGGCGCTGCTAGGTTCCATCCCCGGCGGCACAGTACGAAGCAGCCCGACAGCACCCACCTTTGCCATGGCATCCATGTTCGGAGTATGCGCCAACTCCAGGCAAGTCTTCCCACCATGAGCAGCCAATGGCCAACCTGACCCCCCGTCAATTATTAAGACGCAATACTTCATCCTTGCTCCCCATAGTTAAACATCATATAATAGCATAGACGGCGGGGCGTGGCGCAGTGGCTAGCGCGCAGCGTTCGGGACGCTGAGGTCGGAGGTTCAAATCCTCTCGCCCCGATTAGCGTAGTAAAAGGGAGTGCAAGCTGCCTGTGCCTAATCCGAAGAATAAAAAATAGAGCGGAGGGAAACCATGATAAAAGCTGGAATCGTAGGAGCGACTGGCATAGTTGGTCAGCAATTTCTCGTTGCCCTGAAAGATCACCCTTGGATTGAAATTGCTGCGCTTGCTGCCTCCGAGAGGTCAGCAGGGCGCAG
>Ga0209635_10004954_pt1 | contig 10509 bp, 8 predicted proteins | sample DeeMarSWOR230_32_FD_187463 | JGI IMG/M metagenome (GOLD analysis project Ga0209635, IMG submission 187463) | Marine sediment microbial communities from White Oak River estuary, North Carolina - WOR-2-30_32 (SPAdes) (version 2) | ecosystem: Environmental > Aquatic > Marine > Intertidal zone >...
ACGTGCCGGGGGTGGGTCAGCTGTTTTCCCGAAAAACCCAACAATTTACCCTTCTCCGATTCCTCGGCGAGCCCCTCCAGATCTATGAGCAATCCGAAAAAGGGCGTGTCTATCGCCTGGATGCCTGCAGCTCTTGCCGCCATGGCAATACTGGAACGTGCATGAAGAACCATGGGGAAATACTCCTCAGGAGAGAGCTTAGTTATCCCCATTCCGGCACCCATCTCTCTCGAGAAATCCCCTGCCCCAAAGCCTAAGGCGATAACACGCTGGCTGGCGGCAATAATCTCCCGCAGGTTCAGGATCCCCTTGGGGGTTTCAAGAAGGGCGATGAGGGCCATGCTTTTGGGCGCGAGCTCCTTCTTCTGCTCCTCCTCTTGCAAGAGCTTATCGACGGTAGCTATGTCCTCTCCCGACTCTGTTTTGGCCAGCATAATTCCATCAAGCCCCTGAACCACCACATAGCTGATATCGGTAGCCGTAAAACCCGTTTCAAGGGAATTTACCCGAACAAAAACGTCGACGCCGTGTTCTTTTAGCATAGGTATGGAGTCCCTGGCAAAGATCCTGGCCGTCTCCTTTTCCGCCATTGGACAGGCATCTTCCAGGTCCAGAATGACCGCATCTGCTCCCTCGGTCGTTGCAGTGGTAATCATTCGCCAGCTATTTGCAGGGACATAGAGCATAGATCTCATTATTCGCGCCATCAACGTTCTCCTAGCAGGGATTCGCTCCTGGCTATTTAGTGAAAACCTCTTGTAGGTTAGGCCCTATCTGCTCCGGTCTGTCAACTACGTGCGCCCCGACCGCTTTCAGAACTTCGATCTTTCCCTCTGCGGTTCCTCGTCCACCTTCCACAATGGCACTGGCATGGGAAAAACGCAATCCCGATGGAAGGCCCTTACCTGCTATGTACGCCACCAGGGGTTTCCTGTACCCTCCAGCACTCACGATCTCTGCGGCTTCCTCCTCCATGACCGTTCCTATCTCCCCGAAATAGACGACTCCATCCGTCCCCTCATCTTCTTGGAATAGGGGAAGCAATTCAGCCAATGTCGTCCCGAGGACCGACTCGGAACCCAAATGAACGGCTGTACTGATGCCAAAACCAGCGCTGGAAACAACCCAGCTCAGCGTGGAGGTCTGCCCACCGCTGCGCGAGATGACTCCTATCCGGCCAGGCTTAAATGCTATTTTCGGCAAATCCGAGGATCCGATGAATCCCCCCAATCCACCAAGGGAGGCCTTGCCAGGGCTGACCACCCCGGCTGAGCCGGGGCCTATCACCCTTATCCCATGCTTTTTAGCATAGCTAATTACCCAGAGGGCATCGTGCAGCGGTACTCGCTCCACACGCATCAAGACCGTTTTTATCCCCGCCTTAAAGGCCTCCAGCACCGCCGCCTTGGCATCTGGACCCGGCACAACCGTGACGGCCGCGTCAACCGGGCCCACCGCCTCCAGTGCTTCTTGCACGGTATCATAAACCGGCACTCCCCAAACCGATTGCCCGCCACGACCGGGGGTAACCCCAACGACCACCTTAGAGCCCACTTCCAGCATTCTTCGGGCAACGCCCTGCCCAAAGCGCCCCGTGATGCCCTGGATGAGCATCCTCGTATTTTCATCGATGAGTATCGCCATGGTTCTCTCCCACTCGATTTCCTTGTCTCATACCGGCATCCAAAGGGTCAATTGTTTAGGGTCAAGAAAAGGGCACCGAGGTCTCTGAAAAACTCGCTCTTCGCTGCTATTGGGGCTGTTGCCCAAAACCCATTCCGCTCACTGAAAAGAATTTTTGATCGGCACCCTTCGTTCCGAAAACTCCCCATCTTCGCGCTCAGAGCTCGCTTTCCAGTTTCTCAGGCATCTCGACACCTCTCTCACTCCAACGGGATTTCAATGCTGATGCAGCCGGGTCCATGGCGCTGGCAATGGTACTCACAGCTGATACACTCATTATCCAGCCTCTTTATTTCCTCCGGATCCGTAACGGCCAGCACGGGCTTATTCCCCTCGATTTTCAGGATATTTCGGCCATATAATCGACACGCCTTGACGCACGCAAACCCGCAAGATGGACTTACGGTTTTTTGAGCAGCTGGCACACATTGGCTGTAATCAATGGTAATCCTCGTCTTTCGGGTTTCAAACTCCAGCTTACTTTCCGCCATTACGCCATTACTCCTTCCGGGCCCCCTTTTGCTCCTCCTGATAGGCCTTGACCAATGCCTCGACCCTATCCGCAATGAAGTCCGTGTTATAGATATAATCCCTGCCGTATAGTTCCCAACGCAGTGGCAAATCCTTGAATCCGTCCCTTATTATGTCGTGGGCCTCCTTCTCCTTGTTTCCCGCGAGCAGCACGACAACGGGAAATCCCGGTCTCTTTCCTGCCTCTTCCTTGAAGGCCTTCACCAAGGCGTGTGCGTGATGCCACTGCTCCTGATTGGCGAGACAGGCCCCCATGAGCACATAGCCATCGATGGCTTGTGATAGAATGTATTTGACCACACTGTAGATCTTGCTAGCAGGGGGATCGCCGCTGGTGTCAGCATAGTTGGCGATCTTGAAGCCTCGGGCCACAAAGGCGCTCGCCCCGAGCATGGCGCCGCCGCCGCCGATTCCATGAAAACCGAGCCAACCGTCACCTTCGATTTTTGGAACCATCTGGGCGAAATATCCGGTACCGCGATAATCCTCTTCTTCTATTGTCGCCCAGGCCCTCTCTTCCAAATCGGTTGATGGCCTATCCATGTCGCGGGGGACTTTAATGCCAAACTCGGGGTGCCGGAAAACGGAGTTATCATCAAGGGTAAGATGGCAATCGGCCGCAACGAACCCCCTGTCCTTGGTCAAGATCAAGGGATTGATCTCGAGGCCCCTCGCATCATATTTGGTGAAGGCAAGATAAACATTACAAATAATGTCCCTCAGTTCATTCCTCAGTTCAGGAGATAAACCACTGCCATGGAAGGATACGCTCGATATCAATTGGTCAGCCTCTTGAGGCCCAACACCTTCCAGGTAGTCAACATTCACCCTGGCGATCCTCTCCGGATTTCTCGCTGCGACCTCTTCAATGGAGGTTCCGCCCTCGGTGCTCAGTATCAGTACCGGTCCTTTAGCCTTGTACGAGTTGCTCACTGTTACGCCGACATAGAATTCCCCCTGGACTTCAAGCTGTTCTTCGACCAGAACCTTCTCCACCCTCAGGCCCTTAACCTCGCTTCCGACGAGCTCTCGAGCAGCCCTTTCCGCCTCTTGAGGGGTGTTGGCGAATTTGATGCCCCCTGCTTTGAAGCGCCCCGTGGCCCAAATTTGGGCTTTTACGGCAACGGGCTTCCCTATTTCCTTGGCCGCTTTTCTGGCCTCGTCAGCGCTTTCCACACATTTCCCCTTTGGGACCGGGATGCCCACTTTCCCGAGTATCTCTTTCCCCTGGTATTCGAAAATTCTTGCCATAGGATCACTCCCACATTAACCCATGGGTAACTCTGAACTCCCCACCATATGACGGTCCCCAATCAAACCGTCTTATCCCTTCCCAAAGATCATGAGCCTATTGAGCTCCCCCACGTCGTCAAGCTCGTCCAATTCGAATACGGTGTCGATGAGTTGCTTCATACGCTCATCGCTCATATACTTCGATGCCATGCTCTTGAATTTCTCAACGAGCTCCTCGTCCGTCATGGGATTGCGAGCATGTCCTCTGGGATAGTCCACCTGAGCGCTATATTTCTCCCCCTGCTTGGTAAGGATCTCTGATATGCCAGCCGGACGCACCTTGTCAAGGTTGGGCTCACCCTTCAGCACGACCTTATCGATAAGCTCCCGCACCTTGGGATCGTCGTATTTTTCCGGAGTAAACTGATCGGGGCCTATTTGGCGATCCATGATGGCGATAGCGGTGAGGTAATAGGAACTGTGGTCAGCCGTCTCCTTATTTTTGGGGTATTTCTTCACCGGATCGCCCGTGTGCTCAGCGCACCGTTTACTCGTGGTAATCCTGACTTCGGTAACATCCTCGGGCTTGATATCATGTTTCCTGACAAGGGACAGCGTGGCTGCTAAATGGCCGTGAGATGAGAAGTCGGCAATAATCGACTTGATACACGTCTCACGGATGGCAAACTTCCCCTTGATATCCAGCAGCTTGTCAAGGTCATACTCACCGCTCATTATAACCTCTGCGAACCCATCATGCCCTTCGATAATACTTGTAGGACCGGTGAAACCCTTTTGCGCAAGCATGGCCGCCAGGATACCGCCGTAAGCCATGGTAGGGAATCTTATATTTTTTGTCATGGTATATTCTTCCGCCGGGGTATCGAGAATCCCGAGGATAGCGTGACAACTCCCGGCTATCCCCACTGCGTTTTCCATCTGCGCCTCACTGAGGCCAAGAATCTTACCGGCTACCAAGGGCATAATATATGCGCCCCTTGTATCGCCATTCCACCCTCTCTTCTCCATCCCACGACCGACAACACCCTCTAGGAATGCAAGCGACAGGTCGTAGCCCACATTGATAGCAGCTACCGCATCCTTACCCGACAGGTGCTGCCGGTCCCCGAGGGCTAAGATTGCCGGGATAACCTCGCTGGGATGATATCCGGTTCTATACGTCTCTCCCTGAATAATAAAAGCAGTATCATTGTAGTCGAGGTAACGTACCATGGCGCCGTTGGCCAGTGCGGCATTGAGGCAAGATGTTCTCAAACCACTCCCAAAAACCGTGGCCTCCCCGGGATGTCCTAATTCCTCGACTACTTCTTGGATGACCTGGCACGCCTCGCTTTCGTAACCGCCTATGGCGCAGCCGAGCGTGTCAAGCACAAGGCGTTTCGTTTGATGAATTACATCGGGCGGGAGATCTTTAAAGGCCAGGCTTCTTGCGTATTTGGCCAGTTCCAGGGCTGCACCCATTTTCACCATCTCCTTTCACGGGTTCCTTGGCTAACAGGGGAGCGACCTAAGTCAGGGGAGCCGAACTCAGCAGATCAGTATTCGCTGTAATGAAGCTTCACGGGGCGTTTAATAAACTGGCCATGCCCTGGCTGCCCGACGACCTTGCCCTTTTCGAAAATTACCTTGCCCCTCAGGACTGTGTATAGGGGCCAACCCTTCAACTTCATTCCCTCTTCCGGACTGAAATCCTGAGCCGTGTATAAATTCTTGAGGGTAACCTCTTTTTCTTCGTTTACGTCAACAATGGCAAAATCCGCGTCGCTCCCCACCATGACCGCGCCTTTTTTCGGGTACAGGTTGTGAAACCGTGCCGGATTGCCCGAGGAGAGTTCTGCGATCCTTTGAAGGGCCAGACCCCTCTTGTGATATCCCTCGGTAATCAAGATGGGAAACATCAGGGAAGTACCACCAAACCCGGGCAGAGACGTCCACAGGTCTCCCTTCTTGATTTCTTTCGTAATGCATGCATGATCGCTGACAACCGTCTTTATGGTGTTGTCAAGAACGGATTTCCATAGGTATTCAACGTCTTCTTTACCCCGGATAGGTGGGTTTACCTTGGCCATGCGCCCGAGGTCCATGTCATGGGACAGCGATAAATGGTGTAACGTTCCCTCCAGGAGGAAATCCAACTGAGGGTAACGGGAGGCGACATCTTTTCCCGCATCGACTGCTTTTTGACTGCTCAGATGGAGGAGATTAACGGGACAGCTCACCTGATTTGCCATAACGCCGACTTCATATATTGCGAGTTCTTCTTCCCACGGGGGTCGCGCATCACTGTAGTCCTTGAGAAGGTTCCCGCTCGGATTTTCTTGAACCTCCTCATTCGTTGCCCGTATTATTTCCGGATTCTCGCAATGGATGCTGAGGCTTATCTTCCCGTAATCCTTAAAGAGGGCGTTTACCCTGCTCACCTCCTTCATGTATTTGTACAAAAACCCGAGATCAACAGGGGTATCTATCATGAGGTAATTCGACCCTTCCGGAGCAGACCCGGCGAGATTCAGTAACTTGTAGAACATGTAATACTTGAACGTTGAGATCCCGCACTCCCTGACAAGCCACTCTATCTCCTTGAGATGTTCATCCGTAAGCATGGTCAAATGAAATCCATAGTCCGTCAGAAAGGACCTTTCCGAGAGCCCAAGAAGTTCCGGAAAAATCTCCCCGTAGGGACCCGTCTTATCCAGATAGTTCCTCCCCGTCCGGAAATAGCTCAGTATCGTCGTTACGCCGCCGGAAGCAGCAGATGTAGATTCACTGATGGCATCATCCCTGAACGGCCTGTAAATACCCACGTGAAAGTGAGAATCAATGGCGCCGGGGAATACGCATTTACCCGTGGCGTCAATAACTCGTGAAGAACCCTCCGGCGGGATATTTTCGGCTATTGCCGCTATTCTTTCTCCCATTATCCCGATGTCCGCTCTCCTCAACCCCACATGTGGAATCGCTACATCGCCACTTTTTATTAAGAGATCATAAGCCGACATGTCATTGACCTTTCCTTATAAGAATGGGAAATCCTTCATACCCGTTTCTAAGGCCTTCATAGTATCATCGTGAAGTCCTCCTATTCGGCTAAACGTATCAAATGTAGCTGGAGCACATCCAGGTTGGTTATTGGGCGCGGCAAATTGCGCGGCACATCCACCTCGGGTCGCTAAGATGGGAAACCATGCCGCCATCGCATGAGGTGGTCTTCTGCGTAGTTGACAAGCAAATTCAGGACCGTGGCGACGATCATGAGAACGAACAGAACGGCAAATACCCCTGCGGTATCGAACCAGCCGGAGTACTCCATGAGCAAATACCCCATCCCCTTATTTGTGGCGATGAGCTCTCCCACAACGGCCCCGATCAGGGAGTAGGGTATACCGAGCTTGAATCCCGTAAAAATCCACGGATAGGTTGAGGGCAACACCACTTTTCGGAGGATCTCCCTTTCGTTGGCCCCTATGACCCTGATGACATCCACAAGCTCAGGATCCACGGACCTCACTCCTCCCAAGGTATTATAGAAAACGAGGAAAAAGACGATAATCGCCGCGATGGCGATCTTCATATCGACCCCTATGCCGAACCAGAGGATAAAGAGGGGTGCCAGTGCGATTTTGGGTAGACTGTATACCGCCATGATGTAGGGATCGACTATCTTGGCAAGGGTAACCTTACGCCCTAGCCAAAAACCAGCGAGAATTCCCAAAACAGCCCCGATAATGAAGCCAACGATCATCTCAAATATCGTTATGGATAGGTGAAAGGTCAATTGGCCGCTTTTCGTTAGGTCGACGAGCCTGGAAACAATTTCAGAGGGGGAACTGATCCAAAAGGGTTCGATTGTGTACGGAATACGAAACGAGAAGACCTTTAGATTGATCGTGAGATAGGCGGGTTCGCCCGATATGAGCTCCCAAAGAAGGAGGAGCGCGATGCCGAATAAGATGCGCTGCACATTGAGCTTAATAATTCCCTTGCTCTTTTCCCTCATGATTGCCCCTGTTTCCCCTCAGAGACCGGTATCTTCATCAAAAGAGGTACGAAAACCCTCTTGATCTTTCCTTGCCTTTTCCAGCTCCGCCCTCGTCTTCAGTTCCTCGGCCTTTCCCACCTCCTCTTCAAGGTCTTTCCATATACTCCCATATATCTTGATGAAATCCTCATTGAATCGAATCTTAATGGTGTCCCTCGGCCTGGAAAGAGGAATGGAGTTCACCGCCTTAGCGGTCCCAGGACGGGCGGAAAAGACTATGACTCGATCCGAAAGGGATATGGCTTCTTCCAGGTCATGGGTAACGAAAAGGATTGTATTACCAGTACCGCTCCAAAGCTCCAGCAATTGATTTTCCAATATGAGTCGCGTCTGAGCATCCACCGCGGAAAAGGGCTCGTCCATGAGTAAAACATCCGGGTTATATATCAAGGTTCGCGCAAGCGAAGCTCGCTTGCGCATGCCTCCGGATAGCTCATTGGGAAAATGGTCATCAAACCCTGCTAATCCCACGCGATCTATAATCGCCATGGCTCGCGACTTTCGCTCCGATTTGGGGACATCTCGAATCTCCAGGCCAATTTCGATGTTTTGTCGTGTTGTCCTCCAGGGAAGCAGGTTATCCCTCTGGGTGATATAGCCTATTTTGGTATTGACGCCCTTGAGCAGTTGCCCGTCCAGAGACATCTCTCCAGTCGTTGGCTTAAGTAAGCCCGCGATGATATTCAACAACGTGGATTTCCCGCAGCCACTGGGGCCGACAATGGAGAGGAACTCCCCCTCCTTGACATCGATATTGATGTCGATCAAGGCCCGCAGTTCCCGTTCATCCCGAGTGAAGACCTTGCTGATGTTCCTCAGTACTATTTTGTCCCGCATCCCTTGTACCCCAAGAAAAAGAAACAGCCAGCAGCCTTGCACCGTTGTTGACCAATATGGCGGGGCTGCTGGCTGCCCGATTCAAGCGCGTTATTTTCTCATGGCAGATATTTGTTGGTGGCTATCTCATCGAAGGGGTACTTTGTCTTTACCTTTTTCAAGAACAAGATGAACTCCTGGCCCGCATCGACGCCCGATTTGGTGATTCTTCCGTCGGGCGCGTAGGCCAACTTATGCGACTTCCAGATTAAATCATGGAGACCTGGGTCGACCTTTGGCATCCTTGCCTTCATCACCCCCAAGGCTTTGTCTGGGTCTTCCCTAATCAGACGCTCTGCCTTAACCATGCCCTTCACGAAAGCCCTGGTTATGTCTGGATGCTGCTCGATATAATCCTTCCCCCCGATAACGGAGATATAAAGGTAGTCGTTAAAGAAGGGAATCTCCCCTCCAATTATGTCCACAAAATATCTGGCACCAAAGTTGTGAACACAATACGCCGGGACGGGCTCGGAACGAACGACAATGTCAACCTTGTCCGTCTTCATGGCCGCATAATAGGCGCTCGATTTCCCAATGGGCATGAGATTGACGTCCTTTTCGGGATCGAGATCGCTGTAATGGGTGATGATATACCGGGCAAGGATGTCTGTACCGCTTCCCCTTCCCGTGACCCCAATTCTCAGGCCCTTTATGTGAGGAATCCTCTCCTTGAGGGAAAGTTTTTCTATACCCGGCTTTACCCCCTTTCGAATGGCTAACGTGCTCCCCATCCTCGTCATCATTGCGCAAACCGCCAAGAGATCCTTACCCTTTGCCTTTGCCTTGGTGATCTTATCAATGGTCCCCAGGTAAAACTGGGCATCTCCTGAAATAACGATGGCAGCTGCTTTTGAACCGCTTCCAGTCCTTATCTCTTCGACCTCTAACCCATTTTCCTTGAAGAACCCTAAGTCTTGGCCCACAAAAAATGGAGTGTAAAGGTATCCGATTGATGAGAATGTCACATTAACCTTCGGAGCTGCTGACGCCGCGGCGACTGAGATGGCCGCTGCCAGGAAGACAGCAATAAACACACAAAAAGCTTTCCTCGCCATATCTATGCCCCCCTTTTTCAATTTATATCTTGTCAATCACCCTTTCTGAAAAAGTCTTGTATCGCGCCTCACCCCCTCCCCTCTTAAAGTAAGTAGATTAACTCCCCTTTTTCAAACAACTTTTACTATCAAAGCCTGCCCGATATGTCAAGGAAATTTTGGCCGGGATTCCCGTTAATTAGCGTTAATTGTTAATTGGGTAATTGGGGTCAGGCTTGCAAACATGCATTTAGGATTCCGCGCACTAGGTTCTTTGAGTCTCTGGCGGTCCGCGCTGGCGGAGGTCTTTCCCAATCTCGATAACATCGAAAAATCCCTTCTAAGCCTTCGCTGCAACTCCGCCAGCTGCGTAGTCTCAATTAATAAATAAACATGATTCGGCATGAGCAACGAGGGGTGAAAAATGAACCTGCCTCTTCTTTAATACCATTGGGCCCTTCGGGGGGAGGCAGGCCTATCTTGCTGACTCAGAAAAATTTCCTGCTTTTGATTGCCGCGTACGAAGATATGATATAAGGCTCCAAGGAATTCTATGCGGTGAGGTTGCAGCATGAAAACGAATCTTGTAAAAATAAATGCATATATGCAAGCCTGACCCCAAATTACTCCTCAAATCCATCCACCTGACTACCACAAATCCAAGATCTTAGACGCCAATCGATGAGATTCCTAAGATCCTCGCTCTTTTGTTGTGGCACTCCCTTTATAGGCAATAATATGGGCAATCGATATGAAGGGATCACCCGAGAGATTTTGGAGCCATTCTTCTAATTCCTGCAGGAAGGATGCGCCCCAAAGATCAGGATGGTCGAGATGAAACATGGCGGCAGTTGCCAAAACAACCTCTTTGAATCGATCATATCCAATCGTGACGGGTGAATAGATGTTGATCGTCGCTCTGATCGACTCAAACCCAGCTTCAGAAAGCCATTTGCACGCCTGCTTGGGAACGTTTGGATTGCTCCCCCAACGCTCGTATGTGACCAGCATTCTTTCGCGGAAACCTTGCCACACTTTCTCCGGAGGTTGACTGTCGTAATAATCATAGATTGGATCCATGCACACAAA
>Ga0209635_10004955_pt1 | contig 10508 bp, 12 predicted proteins | sample DeeMarSWOR230_32_FD_187463 | JGI IMG/M metagenome (GOLD analysis project Ga0209635, IMG submission 187463) | Marine sediment microbial communities from White Oak River estuary, North Carolina - WOR-2-30_32 (SPAdes) (version 2) | ecosystem: Environmental > Aquatic > Marine > Intertidal zone >...
ATGCGTGAAAAAGAAATTCAAGCTTTAAAGTCGAATTCAGACCTTAACATTGCACTTATGGAAACGAAGAAAACAGCCTACGGAAACTTGATTTTAGCTAATGACCACGGAGCAGTCGTTGATCCTCGACTAAAAAAGAAGGATGTAAAGCAAATAGAAGACACTTTAGACGTTGAAACGGTTCCTGGCGAAATAGCTGGAATGCCATACGTGGGTTCCCTTGCCACCGCAACTAATAAGGGGGTATTAACCCATCCATTGTTGAAGGAGGAGGAGCAGAAACTGTTAAAGGACGTGTTGAAGGTTCAGGTGGATGTGGGAACCATAAATTGTGGAATACCTTACGTTGCCAGTGGACTGTTGGGGAATAAATATGGGGCTGTGGTTGGACAATTAACTACTGGACCGGAATTATTTATAATTGGGCAAGCACTTGATGTGGTGAGAGAAAATGAGTGAAGTTAAAGTTTTCCGAGTTGTAGGGGAGATTAAAAAGCCGAATTACCAAACGGGCTTTCGAAAAGAAGTTAGGGCGATAAAGCCAGAGGACGCTGTGGAAACGGTTTACACAGATATAGGGAGCAAACATCGCGCTAAACGTTTTCAAATAAAAATCATAAATGTAGAAGAAGTGCCGCCAGAGGAAATTGAAAATTTCAACATAAGAAAACTAACGTTAGGAGAAAAAGAACGTGTCAAATGAAGAAGAAAAATTCCGCAGACTAAGTGTAGAGCTTAGAATGTTGGAAGGAACAGTCGAAACGATACAATCTAGGATGAATATAGTGAACAGTGCCCTAACCGAACTCAGTGTTGCCAACATGACGCTGGAAGGAATAGAAAAGGAAAAACAAAACTCATCGCTTTTGGTTCCCGTCGGAGGAGGCTCGTACATAAAGGCAAAATTGGAGAGCGCTGACACCGTTATCATAGGAATAGGAGCAGGAGTAGCCACTGAGAGAACCATAAATGAGGCGAAAGAAAACATTGGAAAACGCATAGCCGATGTGGAGAACACGAGGGAGGCGCTTCAACAACAACTAACCCAGGTCATACAAAGAATTCAGGAAGGAAGAGAGGAGCTTCAGGAACTCACAGTGAAACTAAGCAATAGAGAGGGGAAAACAGAAGGTGTTCGAAAAGCTAAGAAACGGACTTAGCGGACTCGTTGAAAAGATATCAACCACAGAACTAAAAGCTGAAAACCTTCGCCCCATCCTTTCAAACTTCAAGTTGAACCTAATCGAAAACGACGTGGCAGTAGAGGTAGCAGACCACGTTTGCAAAGAGTTGGAAAAAAGGTTAGACGGAGTTCAGATAAAGCGGTTGGAAGACCGAAAAGAAATTGTGAGGAAAAACTTACACGAAATTTTGCTCTCCATACTGACTAGCGACAAAATGATTAGCTTGCTGGAACAGGTTAAAGAAAAAAGAAGAACAAATGAGCCATATGTTATCGTTTTTGTGGGAATCAACGGAACAGGCAAAACCACTAGCATAGCTAAAGTCGCTAAACTCCTTATGAAAAATGGGTATTCAGTTATCTTAGCCTGTAGTGACACTTACCGTGCAGGGTCTATTGAGCAGTTGGAGGAACATGCTAAACGACTGGGCGTTCGCATGATTAAACATAAGTATGGGGCTGACCCGGCAGCTGTAGCTTACGACGCTATTGCTCATGCTAAGGCTCATGGAGTAAGTGTTGTTCTCATAGATACGGCTGGGCGCATACAAACAAACAAAAACTTGATGAATGAACTGGGAAAAATCAAGAGGGTTATTGACCCCGACCTAACTGTGCTCACAGTTGACGCTTTAACTGGAAACGACGCGGTTATGCAGGCTGAGGAGTTTCATAAAAGCGTTGGAATTGACGGAACTATTTTGACAAAGGTGGATGCGGATGTTAAAGGTGGAGCCGCTCTCAGCGTGACTTACGTGACTGAAAAACCCATAGTGTTTATTGGAACTGGTCAGAAATATGAGGACTTAGAAGAGTTTAACCCTGAACGGTTTACACAGATGATTTTGAAGTAAGAGTTTTACGCTTTTCCCAGCAGTTTTAGCAGGATTCCTTTTGAAGAGTGTAGTCTGTTTTCGCTTTGCTCATAAATTATCGAGTTTGGACTCTCTATCGCATCTTCACTTATCTCGTAGCCTCTGTGCATCGGCATGTCATGCATTATCAACGCGTCGCTGCCCTTCAACAGTTCAGCGTTGATTTGGTAAGGCTTCATTAGTTTGATTCTCTTCTCTTTCTTTTCCTTAAACTTTGGATTCAAAAAGAACTCCATGTCTATCCACGTATCCGTGTAAACGATGTCGCTTTTTTTCACAGCCTCTTTGACGTCCAACGTGGTTTTGTACAGTCCCGTCTGCTTCGCCCGTTCAATCAACTCTTCGTCAAGAGAAGGCTCATTAACCAACGGAGTCACAGCTGTGATTTCCATTCCCACTTTTGTGCAGCCCTCTATCAGAGAGTTGCAAACGTTGTTGCGGATTCCAACGTAAGTGAGCTTTACTCCTTTTAAACGCCCTTTATTCTCTTTAATCGTCATCAAGTCGGAGATAGCTTGGCAAGGATGATATTTTTCAGCACACCCATTAATCACTGGAACCCTTGACGTTTCTGCCATAGCCTGTAAATCAACATTTCTTAGTAAACGCGCCATTATGCAGTCAACGTTTCTTGACAGATATCTAGTCTCATCTCTAACGTCTGCTAAAATGAAGTTAGTTGTTCTCCAGTCCAGAAAAACACCGTGCCCTCCCAGCTGAGTCATAGCCACTTCAAAAGACACTCTTGTTCGGGTAGAGGTTTTCTGAAAAATCATTGCCAAAGACTTATCTTTCAGAGAAGTTCGGTACTGACTTTGATTTTTCTTTATCTTTATGGATAACTCAATCACGTCTTCGATTTGTTTTGCAGACCAATCTTTAAGGGTTAATAGATGCATTTTAACTCACTTATTCCTGTGTTCTCCTTAAAGTGCAATTAGACAGATATAAGAGATTTGTGGAAACCTATATTTTCTAAGTTGCCCTTTCAATTTACGGTTGGGAAGACTCTGGATATGATTTTAATTGTAGCATCAACCAAAGACGTTGCTGGCATGAACATTGCCCAACAAATACTTGACAAATACGACTTTGAAAAAGTTGAAGAAAAAATCCATCAAACCCCCGTGTACTCTAAAAAAGTGCAGAATACTCTAGCTAAGCTAGTTTTCGTTGATGAAGAACTGATTAACACTCAGTTTATCACCGAACTTTTTAGTCCTCAACTGTTAGTTTTCATATCTAAACACCGCAGCGTAAGCGGACGCCCCACCCTCTCAGTTCACACTCCCGGCAACCTCGGCGAAGCACAAATGGGCGGAATCCCAAGAAAAGTCTCAGTTTCTCCAGCAAGTGCCATGAGAAATGCACTTTTAGAAATGGCTAATATGAAGGAAGAGCTGGAACTGAACTATCAAGTCTGCTATGAATGCACGCATCACGGTCCCTCTCTGGACGCTCCAGCGATGTTTGTGGAATTAGGCAGTTCAATGAAACAGTGGAAGGATAAGAGGGCAGCGGAGGCAGTGGCTCACGCTGCGATGGCTGCAGTTTCTAAACAGTCAAAGCATACAGCGGTGTTAGGCATAGGCGGACCCCACTATAACGCTAAGTTCACAAAAATTGCGCTGAGCAAACCGATAGCCTTCGGTCATATCATTCCAAAATACGCTGTTTCTCTGTTAGACGCTGACATGGTGAGACAGTGTGTGGAGAGAACGGTGGAAAAAGTGGAGTCAGTGCTTCTTGATTGGAAGGGGATAAAAGGCGCAGACAAAAAGGGATTGATGGCGATACTGAATGATGTTAGTGTTTCGATAGAAAAAGTTTGAAGATTTTCAGCATACAAATATCAAACAAGATTAAGTAAACACTAACCCAATGCTCTTTCTTCTGCCAAAAAATGCTTAGTGGGAAGCTTAACGACGTTACTTTTGATAGTCTGAGTGATTGTTCATCTTTATTTGAAGTTCATAAAGGCTAACTATCCAAAATAGCAATTTGATTATGGATGCTAAATGGAAAAAGAAATACCTTTGATGGAGAGAATAAGAAAGGAGAAGACAGAGAGGAAAAAGCAGGTTATATCAGAATTTGAAAGTAAGGCACGCCCTCTTTGGAAGTTACAAGAGAAACTGCTAAACAAAATAAAGCCTCTCCTTGAGGAAAGAGATACACAATTGAGTGAACTTGACGATTTTATTAAAAAAGAATTTGCCAAGAAGTATAAAGAAATTGTTGGAAAACAAAAACAAACTTTTTCTAAGTTCATTCAGGAAGTAAAGAAGAGAGAAATCAAAGAGGGAAAAAACCTAGATGAAGAAGAGTTAAGATGGATAAGTAAGGCAAGTGTTGAAGATTATCTCTTCCATTGCTTTGAAAATCAACCTGATGGTTACATTATGAAATGGTTAGAGGATTTTGTCAATTGTTTATCTTCTGAAGTAGAAAAGAAAGAAGTCTTGTTAGTCCTCTGGAAATTGAAACATGCATAGCTTCACAGTACGTGCATGGTAGTGAATATATAGGAGAAGGTCAAAGTTTTCATCATTCCTTATTCTACCCCTATTCATGACGGCAACACTACTAGCAGTCATAATCTATAGAAGAAAACATTCCATGAAAAACCGCTTATGTGCGTTTCTTCATCCAACCTTCCTTTTTTCTACCAGTATGGAACTTAGATGTCAGATAGCGTAACAAAGCAACTAAGACAACTTTAACAAATAAAATATCCAATAATTTGAAGACTTACTTCTGCTCTACACTACAGCGATGCTCCACGCTGAGACTTTTCAAATCTTCAAGTATGTCGGGACACTTTTGAATGCATTTTTGCACGAGATGCAGATACCTCGCAACTCTCGCACTTTCTGAACTCACCTGTATGGCTTTTCCGTTAAGAATTACAAAGTGACTAAACGGAACCTTTGCCTTTGTTATGAACATGGCTTCGTTTGCCGCAGCATGCAACGCAAGGCAGTGAGGAGACCCCTCCATTGTCAGCACTGTTAAATCATTTATGTTTGAGCACGTTAAAATGGCAGCCAGCTTGCCCATAAGCATCTCAGCGTTCTCCGCCTCTGGACAGCCAGTCAGAACCACGCGCCCCTCCACGAACCTTTTGTACACATTTGGATATACCGTTTGAGCACACTCGCTTACGAGGAGTAGAGAGGCTCCTTTCAAGAAAGACGCTTTTATCCAGGTTTCAATTAATTTCATAGTTTTCGCCACGGCATTATATGGCTACTAAACCCCTTTATGTGTCCTTTGCTTCATTCAAACACCTCAAAATTATCTTCACTAATTCTATGAACCCAAAAACTTAATTCTATATTCCAATGAAAAACAACTTTGGGATTATCAATGGAAGCCTATATCTTCGTAAATACCCAACCTGATGTACACTGGAAGGTAGCTGAGCAAGCCCTTAAAATTGACGAAAATAAGGCAGCTCACGCTGTAACAGGTCAATACGACGTTGTTATACACGCTGTGTTTGAAAACATGGAGACGCTGGGAGAATTGATACGTAAGATTCACGCCATTAAAGGTGTGATTAAAACTCAGACGGCTGTAGTAGTGCCTCCGAGAATCTACTAGGAAATTAGAGGCAACTCTGTTTAATCTCCACTCTTTTTCCCTTTTTGCTATTTCACTAATCTGCTGGAGCCACTAGTTTTTTTAGGGAAGCTTCTATTTGTTGGATATGTTTTAATGTCTCCTTTGACCCTTCAAATCTTTCGATAATTTCCTGACACTGTCTTAGAGTTTCCTCGAAATTTCTTCGATAATTGATTCTTTCCAACTGCTCACCATGTTTTCGGTTTCTTTATAGACTTAAAAGACCAGCGACACAACAAACAAAAAGAGACTACACAGAGTTGAGTGAAAGTAAAAATGTTTGCGCATAAAAAAGATGTAATGGTGCGGTCGCCGGGATTCGAACCCGGGATTACAGGCTTGGAAGGCTTACACCCGTTTTGTCTGTGTCCTAAACCAGACTAGACCACGACCGCACAGTTTCAACAAAGATTTGTGGTTGTAGATATTTATTACGGCTTTTTGCCTTTTAAAAATTAGAAGCTAAAAGGGTAGACTCGCTATTTTTACGAGTGTTTTTTCGGTTTAACCGCTCTAATTTTGTCGCTGGCGATGTATCTGGACTTTGCCTTGCTAATTATCTCCACATTCTCAAAGCCAGCGTCAGTTATTGCCTGTAGATATTTTTGTTCTTCTATTGCTCCACTTACACAGGACACATACGCCTCGATTGACTCCTTAATTTCCTTCGGTAACTCTTCTTCGAGAACTATGTCAGACACAAACAGTCTGCCGCCGGGTTTAAGCACTCTATACGCTTCTCTAAATGTCTTGTGTTTGTCCGGTGTCAAGTTTATCACACAGTTGCTAATTATCACGTCAATTGATTCGTCATCGACGGGTAAGTTTTCTATGTCACCCAACCTAAACTCCACGTTTTTGAATCCCAGTTTTTCCGCGTTTTCTCTAGCCTTTTTAACCATTTCAGATGTCATGTCAACTCCAATTACTTTGCCTTTATTACCTACTTTCTTGGCTGCCACGAACATGTCTAAGCCAGCGCCGGATCCTAAATCTAAAACAGTTTCGTTTTCTTTTATATCTGAAAGCGCCACTGGATTTCCGCAACCTGCAAAGGATTCAGTGACAGACTTTGGCATGTTTTCAATGTTGTATCCCAGTGAGGTTGCTCGAGTTTCGCCTTTTCCCGTAAAAGGTTTGCAGGAACAGCTAGGGTCGCAGCAACTTTTAGGTGAAGTTGCAACCTTAGCGTAGCCTTTCTTTACTGTCTCTTTAATCTCCTCAGCGGTCATTTCATCGACATTTTTTGTTTGGAGCTTGGGTTTTTTTATTTTGTTCAATTGTTTCGCCTTTTTTATTGGACATGCAATAATAATATCAGACAAATATTTACACATGTCGGTCAAAGGGAAGAAATAGAAAAAGCATGCCAACATTTCTGTAAAGCATTGGGAGAAATCTTTGAAGAACACAAGTCGGAGTAATGGTGCGGTCGCCGGGATTCGAACCCGGGTCGTCAGCGTGGCAGGCTGATGTCCTAACCAAACTAGACTACGACCGCTATTAGCCTAGAAGTTCTGTGAAGCTTCTAAAAATCTTTTCTAAGAAGCTTTATGTCGAAGGGTGGATTTGAACCCGCTATAAAGTGGAGATATCTCTTATAATCCTTAGAAAATGGTTCCTTTATGAAACTTAGCTAGTTCATGATACCGCAAAGCATGTTTCTTTAATCTCGAATAAGTCACATCATCAACGGTCTTAACAACCTTGGCTGGAGCACCAACAACGACAGAACGTTTCGGTATTCGGGTGTTCTCAAGCACCGTTGCATTCATTCCAACAATTGATCCTTCTTCCACCACTGAACCTCCATAGACTATCGCTTTTATTCCAATCATTGAAACATTTTCGATCCTACTTCCATGAACGACAGCGCCATGGCCAACCGTTACGTAGTCACCTATTTCGACTGGTAAGTGTCCTTTCAAATTGTCTCCTTCGTAAATGTCTCCCCCATGAATAACTACATTGTCTTGAATGTTAGAGTACTTGCCAACAGTGATTTTTGCTACATCCCCACGAATAACTGCGCCAGGGAATACTGATGTTCCTTCAGAGATTTCAACATGACCTATTACAGTTGCTAACGGAGAAACCAAGGCATCCTCATGAATCTTAGGTGATTTTCCTCTGTACGAGAAAACGGGCAATACGGGTCACCTATTCTAAATCATTAATAGAAGAAATAAATGTTCACTGGTTACGTTGTGGTGCCGCGGGCCGGACTTGAACCAACGACATGTGGAGATATCTCCCGCAAATTCCCCTTTTTTTTGTTTCGTGCGTGCAGTAGAATAGTTTTTTAGAGGGATTTCTTTTTGGCTCAAAGTAAAAGGCGGCGGCGTGTTCGACGAGTTCAAAGGGTTAAACGTGATTTTTTAACTCTTACTGATGCTGTTCCGCTTACGAAGAAGGGTCAGCAGATCCTGAAGCTTTTGGGCGCTGGTAATCCTGCCAGTGTAGTGGCTAAGGCTGTTGGTTGCAGCCGTTCTAATGTGTCTTATTGGAAAGACAAGTTTCTCTCGATAGGTGCCCTGCGCCTGCAAGTTCGTGATGTCGTGCATATTTACCGTCTCACGCTTTACGGTTCAAAAATCCTCACCATAAGTGAGGGGTATTTTCCTGAGGTTTGTTGCTTGGAGGATCACGCGGTTAAGTTTAGAGTTTTGCGGTGGGAAAGGATGCCTATTGAGTGGAGGCGGTTGGGGCGTCCTCGTAATTGGGAGAAGCTGGGTGTGAGATTAGGGAATGTTCGTGTTGTGCGGACTAGCAAGAGCATTATTGTTCATCCTGGTCGTTTGCGGGGTTTTGATGTTGATGAGTTGTTGATGCTGTCGGGCAGGATTGTTGAGCGTGTCAGGATGGTTTTGGAGAACAGGTTTGGTATGGTGCTTAGTGATGTTGGGGTTCCGTTGCATCAGCCGGTTACCAGGTTTTACAGTGAAGAGGCTAGGTTGCTTGTTAAGTTGGGAACTACGATTGTGGAGGATGTTGGCAGTATTGATGCGAGTCCGCCTGAGAAAGTAGCGCATGAAGAGTATGTTGGTAAAGATTTGGCTAAGGCTCGATTGCTTATGCCGTTGAATGTACGTCGCCTTGAACAGCGGGTTAGTGGCGTAGAAGAGAAAGTGGACAAGTTGAGCGGCGAAGTACATGAGCTGGTTTCGGTTTTGAAAGAAGCTTTGCATCCAAAGACAGCTCCTTCGCAGCCGTTTAAGGATGGGAGGTACATTACCTAGATGTTTGTTTTGTCACCTTTGGACTGCACGCAACATAAGAATACAGGGCGTACAATCTGCTTGTTTTTTGCTTCTTTTGGTAGAAGAAGCTTTGTTCACGGTTTGTTTAGACCTTCATTTTTTGATGTGAAAATCACCTACATAACGGAGCCTAAAACGTTAGGCTTGCAACATTCGGTTTTGACAGGATCGTGCATGTTGTAATGGAAACAGTGAAAGAACCCCGCACAATGTCCGCCGCTAAACGCAAAAAAGGGCGTAGCAGAGCTGAAAAAGTGGGTAGACGCAAATACATTATCAAGATGCTGCATCGGTTAGAGGCTAAGGTTGACCGTGTTGATAAGCGTACGCGGGTGATAATGACCAGTCTCGGTCACTATATGGATCCAAGCCAAGATTATTTGAGCATGGTTGTCTGCAAAGACGAGATTGACCAAGCTATTTTGTTGGAGCTTTCAGTAGCCAGCAGTGCAGGTTGGTCAACTTCGGAAATAGCGGAGCGCTTGGCGCCAGAGTTCAAATTAGACCGGTTTCGGGTCCTGCGTAGAATTAAGAGGATGAATAAACGTTTGGAAGATGAAATGGGCAGGCCAATCGCAGAGAGTCGAGACCACAAGTGGGTACTAACGCGTTATGTGCAGCGGATATGGGGAGTCACCAAACAAGAAATACAGAGCGAGAGTATTTCAAAGACTAGATACATTTGACAAGAATTATGAAATGGATGTTGAGATCCCAAGGATAAGAATTGGTAAGATACAGACTATTGAAACTTTGATTAACGAGGAAGCGTTGTTGTTGGCAAAGTCACTAAGAGATGAAAAGAAAATGTGGACTTCGAGAATTGCAATTTCTTAGGAAAACTAATGTGCACGCATCGTCACGCTGTGTGCGCTATATGATTTAGAAATCTTATGGAATATAATTACATAAATTATTAATGTTAGTTTCATGTATAAAGTTATTTTCTATAAACTACAAAAAAAGAGAAAGGAGGTGAGTATACATGAAGAAAAATTTCTTGAAGATTTCAACAATAACTTGCTTGATAGTTGTGTCACTCTTTGTTGCGGGATTGCCTAGCGCCAGTGAATCTGGACCAACTGGACCAACAGTGAAAAACGTCATTTTGCTGATAGGAGATGGAATGGGCCCTGCTCACGTAGAACTAACGAGGCTTTGTTTGGGAGGGTCAGAATTAGCAATGGAAGAAATGGATGAAACGGGACCTAGCTACATGACTACGTACTGCCTTGATCGTGAGGACCAAATCACCCATAAGATCACGGATTCGGCAGCCGCTGGTACAGCGATAGCTACGGGATGCAAAACTTACTCTGGCGCTGTATCGGTGGATTTTGACGGGAATCCCCTTGAAACTGTTCTGGAACGCGCTGAAGCGGAAGACAAAGCGACAGGCCTAGTAACAGACGTGTACATACAGGATGCTACTCCTTCAGTCTTTGTGGTGCATGCCGAACGTCGGGGCAACTCTATGCTTTTCTCGGAGCTGATGGTATCTTCTGACGTGGAGGTGTTGATGGGCGCAGGAAGCGGATTTTTCCTACCAAAAGGTCAAGATTC
>Ga0209635_10004958_pt1 | contig 10505 bp, 9 predicted proteins | sample DeeMarSWOR230_32_FD_187463 | JGI IMG/M metagenome (GOLD analysis project Ga0209635, IMG submission 187463) | Marine sediment microbial communities from White Oak River estuary, North Carolina - WOR-2-30_32 (SPAdes) (version 2) | ecosystem: Environmental > Aquatic > Marine > Intertidal zone >...
AAAAACCCTTAGTCATAGTCAAGCTATCGGAGATCATCGAAGAAACGGGGCTCAAATCCCCATAGAGCCTTTTCGCGCACAACAACTACGTTAGCAGCATCCTATAAGGAATCTTTATTACTTAACCGTTTTTCAATAAAAAACCTTTAAATTCGCCAGCGCCTACCATCCTACATGGTGAAAAACGCGAGGTAGGCGACAAAGGTTGGAATTTGATGAATACGAAAGCATCCGATACTGGATGGATGCGTTAGCTCCGAGAGCCCCTGCGACGAGGAACAGCTATCGCGAGCATTTTCAGAGGTTCTGCCAAGCCATAGGAAAGACGCCTGATGAGTTGGTGGCCCAACGGCGAGACGATCTGAAAAGCGATGACGTCTACAAGCGGCATAGAATCGAGATGCTCCTGAAAAAGCACATCGCTGATTTGAGAGAGCGAGAAAAGGGAGGGAGCATATCCACGCAAAAGCTCCGCTACGCTGCTGTCAGGTCGTTCTTTGATGCGCATTACATGCGGTTAGAGCTTCGGAGAACGGATGCGCCTTCAGGCGAAGGCATAGGCAAGGATCCAGCGGATAAAGAGCAGATCAAACGGATGATAGATGTCGCGAGCCTTAAATTCAGCTGCCTAATCTCTTTCCTGAAAGATTCTGGTTGGCGTCTCAGCGACGTTCTAGGGCTGAAGCACGGGGACATCAATGATATGGGTGACGGGTTCTGGAACATCAAGAAGGTGACGAAGAAGGAGCGGGTGGCCTCCAACACCTTCGTTGGCCCGGAGACGACGGAACTCATGGGGTTGTATCTCCACAAGCGGGAGGAATCTGGCGAATCAATCACGCCTGAAGCACCTTTGTTCCCAAGCGATAAAGGGGGGTTCTATCAGACGCTGCCCTCCGTTAGCCTGAGAATCTCGCACATTGCTAAGATGGCGCAAGCGAAGAACATCAGCGCCCACAGCTTACGGAAGTTCTTCCAGAATACGTTGGAAAACCCGTCATTGCATATTCATAAAACGTGGATTAAGCAGTTTATGGGGAAGAAGCTGAATCCGGGCGATCGACCCTACGTGGAGCAGAAGACGGAGAAGCTCTTTGCAGCGTACAAATCCGCGTACAATGAATTGCGGGTTCATGAGGTGCCTACGCGTGCTGACGACATCCGCATCAAAGCAGCGGTTGACGCCTTAGAGGTAACAGGTTTACCCATTGAAAAGATCGAAGCGATAAAGAGAATCATCAGAGCGAAGAGGGATATTACGATTGAGGAGGTCAAGCGCATCATCAAACAGGAGAAAAATGAAGCCCAAACGCAGCCCAACGGTGGATGCGCCAATGGATCCAACTGTCCAGCGTTTAAAGAGATAAGCGAAGCTGAGCTGCTAAGCCACCTGCAAGACGGGTGGCAGATCGCCCACACCCTGCAAAACGGGAAGCTCATAATCCGCAAGGGTTAGGGGCTTCCGGCTTTTGCGAGCGCGATTAGATGAATACCGCCCAAGTTTCTTCGATTGCCGTACTTGATTCCGTTGACTCATATTCAAACGGGAAAACTCCATGTGTATGATAGAGTTGAAACTTACATTTCATGCTGGTGTTGTACTGGAATGGTTCAAAATGCAAATAGTGAGAGACTGTTATGCTGTCATGTGCATTAAGGTATTCTTCCTTAGACAAGTCCTTTGAAGCATGATGAAGTTTTCCATTCACGCCTGTCGCAGAAACTCTCATTTTACTAAGTTGGGTTCCTCTGTCTCCTTTGTTATGGAGAGTGTATTTGATATAGAGATTTGTTGTTTTGTTATTCGTAGCTATTTTGTGTCTGCAATCAAGAATTTCAATATGTAAATCTGGTTTCTCTTTCTCCATCCTTTTGCGAGCAAGATAGAGAGAATATATACCAGTACCTGTTCCGACTATTCCAAGTATTGTTCCAATTACACCTAAGATTAATTCTGCTGACATGCTTATGCACGCGCCTTCAGCTACCCCACTTCTGCAAGAAATGACTCATAGCTAACCACTCTTTCACCAAATCCCACAAATCAATCATGAGTTGTTCGCTAGGTTTCAATAATCCTAGTGCGCGCGTTTATAGACGATAAATAGAGTGGCTCCAGCAGCAACCAATACTAATGTAACTGCAACGACGAACCAGACGAACGTTGATGGGAAAGGCTCTGTGTGTGGGATTTCGCCCAAGTCTATGGTGACAACGTGTGTGCTGTGGACGTACGTGAGATGGACAAGCCAAGAATCATCCAACGCTGTCACAGAGTAATCAACCTCTTCATGGTTCAACTTCACTTCAAGGTTCTCCACATCCGCCACGAGCTGCTTTGCGATGAAGACCTTGACAAAACCCGATGTTCCAGAAGCCCCACTCACGGTGAAGCTCAACTCGCGAGCCTCTGACTCAAAGGTCAAGTCTGATACCGTCGAGTTGGATAGTACTGAGAAGACGTATTGCTCTGCAAACGGAGTGACAGCCAAACTAACGGTGGCATTGGCCCCTAAAATCCATATGCTTTCGTCCCGTTTACCAGCCCAGCTGGCTCTAACCATGTATACGCCCGTGGCGGGAGGTATCCACAGAGCCGAGTAAGAACCGTCTGTCTCAGTATTTGTGGACGTGATATCATTCCATGATTCTCCACTTGTAACACTATAGGCGAGTAGTATGGGAATTGCAGGAATACTGGTCCCGTTCATGCAAGCTAATCTACCGTTTATCTCTACCTTAAATCCGATGTATGTTATTGAAGAACTGAGGGAAATTGACAGGTTGGTCGGAGTTCGAACCGTTACATAGGTCCAATTTACTGCCCCTTCTCCGTGACTCCAAATCACGTGAATGTGGTGTGTCCCATAAGTTGGACGCCAAACGTGTGTATAGTTTCCATCAGAATCAGTTTGGATATCGGTTGTATGCACTCCGTTAATGTATAGGGACAAATCTTCATTCGGTATTCCTGTGCCACTGGTTATGTTCATTAGCCTACCACTGATTGTGACGTCTTGTGGATACTCTAACTCTGAGGGATTCGCAGATACATCAAGGACGGTGTCGAAGTAAATTAGGAATGTTTGTGTTTGTGTAGACGTAACTTCAAGTTTAATCCACCTGTTTCGAGGGACGTCAATCTGATTCCCCCAGCCCATTGCGAACCCGATACTCCTTACTTCGCTGGTGTTCCACGAATACTCAGAACCTGATCCAGCGAATTTTGTTCCATTTTCTATGAAATCGAAATAGCGCCCTATGGTAACAGATGATGCATAATCACCAACGTTTTTCATAGTTATGTTGTATCCGTAACCATAGTGTGTCGATAGATTTGCACTACTGTAATGATAGGTGCGTTTGGCATCGACTATGGAAAAATACGGGCTTTCTGAGGCATTGACAGATTGTGTAAAACTGAACGACGAGAGACATAACGCTATGAGTAACAAAATTGAGGATAAAATTTGGCGTTTCACTCAGTTACACCTATTTAAATGAAGAAGAACTTGCTTTTAATCTTTTTAATCTTTTTAATCTTTTTTTGCTTGGTAGGGGGTCAAAGCCAGTGCCTGAAAAATCTTGAAAAAATCCCGCCCGACGAGCAGAGCAGGTCGCCGCTCCTGTTCTGGTTTCATACTCTTTTCAAAAACAGGATTTCCTGCTTCATGTGAGGTCCTAAGAAAATCTTTACATACTCTTCAGATCAAACGGACAAACAGAAAAACTTAGTATTGCACAGACTGACAGTGCAAATGCTTTGGAAAGGATTGCTGAAAAAGAATTTGAAACTCAATTTACTGCTATTTGCACAATCACACAAAAGGCTATCAAACTCCGAAAATCGGTAATGTTGAATTCACCGTTCCTGAAAAAGCTAGTGGAAAAATATAGAGAACATTTTGAGTTAGTTGAGGATGATGTCATAGAGAATTCGGGTTCAATAGCCTCCCGTGTGAATGTGCAAATAGGTGATTCTGAAGTAAAGCAGCCCGTTACAAAATCTGCTGATGCTAACACTGCACAGCCAAACCGTGCAAATGGAGGTAATTGAGTTGCTACACGGGAAGCGTAAATTGCTCATTTTGACTTTTTGACTTCATGCACTCGCCGGTGATAGGAGCTACTAGGTCAATTCTTCGGGTGCCCAAAGTAGAAAAGTCAAAAAGACCCGTTTTCTCCAACTGATTTTACGTGTTTTTAGATTCCAAATCCTTCAGTTCGATTATCGGATGAATGTTCTTGAATAGTATCCCTCTCGTAGGCCCATGTCCCCACTCATCAGAAGGCTCAACGTTTTCCAATTCATCGCGACTAGCGTACCCCCATATTTGGATAATGTAAGGATTTTCTGACATAAGCCTACAACCTACATAAAAATCATGGTGTCGTGGAACCTGCCACTCGGGAACCATAAGGGTATCATGCCAAGGTTTAGACCGATTTTTTACATCAATGTTCCAACCTCGAAAAACGCAATCATTGGTGTCGGGTTTATATTCAGACTGCAGTTTATCGTATCCCCGCTTAAAATCATCAAAAGCATAAATGAAAAATGCAACCTGCCCGAGAAAACCTACAAACCAACGATCAGGTGATCCACGTAATTTATTTGGGAGGTTTGGATCGTGCATTACTTCAGCAGCTTTTTCCATAACAAGCTGAATTTGTTCATCTGTAAGCGTAACCTCAATTACATCGTGTCCATCTACATCTATGTGCCTTGCTTGCGGTGAAGGTTTAAGGCCAGCTAGTTCAGCTCGAATTATTTTCAGCGTTTGAGCGCGAATAATTATCATCTTATTTTTGTCACCTCCTTTCCGTTGAGTTGATGGAAGACTCCGAAGCTCGCCCTTCTGCGAAACTCCGATTTGTCAAAAAGGGGGACAACGTGAATGGGGTTGTGTCTGGTGCACAGGCCTACGGTCGCTGGGGCATCTCGCACAACTAGCTCACCGCATTCGGGACAGTGAACCTTTCCTTGACTCTGGGATCAACTCCTATATACGCGCTGGCAACAAGACTAGATGGGTTGACTCGCTTCTAGCCCAAAAAAGGGGAGAGGAATGTGCAGCCTGCGCACTTACGATTCTCGCTCTCTGCCGAAGTTCCTGCTGAGCCGTGCCATGTCGCGTACGTCAACGACGCCGTCAGAGTTGACGTCGGCGCGTGGGTCAAAGCCAGGCATCCACCACCACAGGCCAGCCGAGTTGTCCATTATGATCATGTCGATGATGTCGATTTTGCCACTACGATCACAGTCACCTGCTTCCCAGAACATGTCCACCAAGAGCTGGTGGAGCTCGTCGCTCGACTTCCAGTAGTGCACGTTGGGATTGCTACCCGTTGCTCCAGTTCTTGTCGCGTCGAAGGCGATGATGTCGGAGACCATGGCGGTTGGGTTGTAGCTTCGGAAGATGAATAGCCCAGATCCTGTGAGTTCGGTGAGCCATGGGAATTCGGGGGTGGCGTGGGCGTAGTAGGAGGGATCGTAGGCGTAGATTTCGTTGGGCGCGGTTGCGGGATGGTCGATGACGCAGCCGCTGCCGTGGATGCAGGTGGTCTTCTCGGGGGCAGTGTGGGCGGTGCCCGGGGCACATCCGCAGAGGCCGGACTCCACCGTTACGGGAGTTCCGTCATACAGCTCGGCGTACTCTGGCACGTAGACGCAGCTGGGGGTCGCCCGGCCGCCGCGCTCGTGGGTGCAGCCCCAGATGTGTTCCGGAAACATCAGCGCCATCCCTGCCGCCGTGAGCGGGAAGAACTGGCTCGTCGCGGTCCAGTAGGACGCTATGGTGCGGTTGTAGGGGACGTCGATGACATCGGCGTGGTCGAAGTACATGAAGGTCTCCCACCATCGCCCGATCTCATATTCTTTCTGGTATTCCCAAGCGAATTCGGCGTCGAAGGCGTCGACTGGGTGGCCGTCCTGCCACAGGATCGTGTCGTCTACCAGGTAGTACGTCACCTTCATGCCGTCGCCCCACGGCTCCACGTAGTAGCCAGGCGTGTCGGGAAAATCTGGATCCTTCGTCTCGTTGAGCATCCACGCGTAGAGCCCGCCGGTGTATGGGTTCGTCTTTATGAGAGAGTCGTAGAGATAGTCCATCACAAACCACGTGTATGGACTGCTGGCGTAGGCGGGGTTGAGCGGGGTTTGCAGCGGTTCTTGGTTGCAGAATAACACCATGTAGCCGCCAGGCACCAAGTCGGAAGCGTGTCCAGTTGGGTTCTGCCAGTACATGTTGGCAAATGTGTAGAAATTATCGACACCGGTTAAGAGCATTTGCACTATGCCCTCTAAGCCCTCGTCAACAGCAGCGAAATAGGCTCTTGAGTAGATAGGTATACGGGCGATAATGCCGTCAGTCCAAGGGTCGTATTGATACTCTCTTGATCCCATCAGCAGTCTGTAAGCCTCGTGGGCGGCCGCAACCTTCGCACCGTGGTCCAAGCTCGTGTTGATTATGTCGAGTTGCTCATCAAGGGCAGCATTGTGTAGGTGCATCTGATTGTCTCCCAGCTCCCGGTCCTGACTAGAGTGGAACAGGTCAAACAGGAACTTTGCGGTGTTGCCTAAGTCGCTGTAGTCCAGAAAGTAGGCATCCCATCCACCCTCGTCATACGACGAAGATCTGGCCGGCTCAAAATACAGTATGTCCAGCAATACGTTGAATTTTATAGGTACGAGAACGGCTGGAAGTGGATGAGCCGCGAAGGGGCCGGCACCCGTCATACACCCGACGATGGCCGTCATTATCAACCAAGTTGTAGACGCAGTCCCAAACTCAACTGAGTACAGACAAGTGGTAGGCATGGGTGTCCCAGCGGGATAGCCCGCAAAAGCCACCGCTAACTCCCAGCGGCTGTCGCCAGCATCCCACACCCACCCGCCGTTCGTTAGAATGTCGTGTGCCATGGCAGGATCATAGCTATGTGGATCGACGTTCGAGTTGTACCACTCACCTTGCGCCGGTGGTCCCGGAGCCTCAATCTTTACTGCAACGAATGACAAGAAGGTTGCAATCAGCCAGTCTTTCGGAACCAAGTGAGCCATAGCATGTCTCAAAGCCCGACCCGGACCATCACTGCCACTCATCGGACCTAGCCACCAGTTCTTCATGTTAAAGGCAATGTAGCTGAAGTGGTCGTGAGGATTAGCGAAGATTTTTCTGCCAGCACCTTGGAGCGTTCTAATGCTCCATGGGTCTATCAGATCCGTGAGGAACTCAACATCACGGCGTAGCATCGCCATCGTTTGTGCCCAAGAAGCCAAGTATGTGGGATATCGTATGTGCTCGGTCCTTGGACCCCATGACATGGGCTGCGATATTATGGTCTTTGGAACATGAGCAATCAGAACCGTGAGCAGTGAGATTGCAAACAAAGCACCTAGTTTCTTTCGCATAAGACTTTCATTCTCCTTTCTGTTTTTCAGCACACAAAGGAAACTCGGACAATTAATATGCTAGAGTAGTCCTTTGTGTTCTTTTCTATATAAAAGCAATCAAATTTAAAATTTTCCTCCGAAATCATGTGCATGAAAGGATGATACTTCATTACAAAATGCATCGAATGCAACCTATAGAACTCAGGTGAAAATGATGGTATGGATACTCCTCAGGAGACTTCGCAGAACCGGGGCCTATTATCCTTATCGTTTGATATGCGCGTGCATTTTCGCCCGCTCTCTGGTCTGGTACAACTTCGGATCTGTAGTCTAGTTGCCGTTTTTACGGGCTAGGTTTGAATTTAATCAGTGAAACTAGCACGCTCGCCCGCTAAACCCCTTTGTTCTATTGAGATAGAGCTCTGCCTAACCGTTAAGCTAATTGAAAAAACGGGTTCATCGTCAAGAAGGCCTAGACGATAGAGCTTGGCGAAGGCCTGAACATCATGCGCAAACGGGGTTGCTTCTCAACCCGTTTCTACATTTTCTATTAAATTCCACTGAGACAATCTTTATTATTTTATCCGTGCTTATCCCCTAAGCAAACTCACAGCTGGTGAAGGTCACTACATGAAGCCATTGCCCAAAGAGTGCAAAATCCTCGAAATTGAGGAGAAATGGCAACGCAAGTGGGAAGAGATGGGTATCTACCGTTTCGACTGGAACGACATCAAACGCCCAGTCTTCACTATTGATACTCCTCCTCCATATCCCAGCGGGGACTTTCACATGGGAAACGCCCTCAACCACACCTACTTCGACATAGTAGCCCGCTACAAACGCATGCGAGGCTACAACGTACTATTCCCCCAAGGCTTCGACTGCCACGGACTCCCCACAGAAGTCGAAACAGAAGAACACTACAAAATCAAAAAAACAGACCTCACACCAGAAGAATTCGTCAAACTCTGCAACCAATTCGTCGACAAATACATAGACATCATGCGCACAGCCATAAAACGCCTAGGCTGCAGCATAGACTGGACAACAGAATACCAAACCCGCAACCCAGACTACTGGCGACGAACACAACTCAGCTTTATCCAACTCTACAAAAAAGGCTACATCTACCAAGGCACGCATCCCATAAACTGGTGCCCCCGCTGCGAAACAGCCATAGCAGACGCAGAGGTAGAACACAAACCAAAACAAGGAACACTACATACGATAAGGTTCCCACTCCAAGACAGCAGTGACTATATCAAGATAGCCACTACACGCCCGGAACTCCTCTCCAGCTGCGTGGCCATCGCCATACACCCTGACGACGAACGTTATCAACACTTAGTCGGAAGGAAAGCCAAGGTCCCCACTACAGACCGGACAGTCAAAATTATCACGGATGAACTCGTAGACCCCCAGTTCGGAACAGGCATAGTCATGATCTGCACCTACGGAGACAAAGCAGACGTAAAAGCCGTAAAAACACGCCACCTACCAGTCATCATGTCCATAGACGAAAAGGGAAAAATGACAGACAAGGCAGGAAAATACATTGGCATGACCATAGAAGAAGCGAAAAAAGCCATACTAACAGACCTAAAAAAACAAAACCTCATCGAAAAAACCGACCCCCTACAACAAGAAATCGGCACATGCTGGAGATGCCACACCTCCATAGAAATCTTGGAAACAAAACAATGGTTCATGAAAACCCTCAAATTAACACCCCAAGTAGAAGAAACAGCCAACCGAATCCGTTGGTACCCGGACTACATGAAAGCCCGCCTCTTAGACTGGGCCCGCTCACTAGACTGGGACTGGGTGATCAGCCGCCAAAGAATCTTCGCCACCCCGATCCCCATCTGGCACTGCAAGAACTGCGGCGAGATATTACTCGCAGAAGAAGACTGGCCCCCCATAGACCCAAGAACAGAGCCGCCTAAGACCAGCAAATGTCCAAAATGCGGCAGCAACGAATTCATCCCAGAAAGAGACGTCCTCGACACATGGTTCGACTCCTCCATAACATGCGCCGTTCACGCAGGCTGGCCGGACAAAAAGGACTGGCAGCGCCGCTTCCCAGCAGACATACACCCCTCAGGCACAGACATCATCCGTACCTGGGCCTACTACCTCATGGTCCGCCACTTGGCTCTCTTCAACCAGACTCCGTACAAGAGCTGCCTCATCAACGGCATGGTCCTCGGAACCGACGGAAGAATGATGCACAAGTCCCTCGACAACTACGTAGCCACTCCAGAAGTCTTCAACAAATACGGCGCCGACGCCTCCAGACAATGGGCAGCCGCAGGCGGCACAACAGGCTCAGACATACCCTTCCGATGGCCAGACATCGAGTACTCTTGGAGATTCCTCATAAAACTCTGGAACGCTGCTCGTTTCGCAAGCCACCACCTAAGAGAACACCTGCTAAACGACAAAACAGAACTAGCGCTCCTAGACAGATGGCTCCTCAGCAAACTCGAAAGAGCCACAGTCGAAGCAACAGCAGCCCTAGACACCTGCCAATTCAACACAGCTCTAGAAGAAATCCGAAACTTCACATGGCATCAGTTCTGCGACCAATACATCGAAGCCATAAAATACCGACTATACAACCCAGACACGTACGGCGAAGAAAAGAGGGAAGCTGCCCAACATACTCTCTCTGTAGCCATCCATCGCATCCTACAGCTCCTCGCACCAATAATCCCACACTTAACAGAAGAAATCTACCAACACATGTATAAAGACGATATGAAACACAAGAGCGTCCACACAACTCCATGGCCAGAGCCAGAAGTAGAAAAGATTGACGAGGAAGCAGAGAAATACGGAGACCTCATAATAGCTACAATAGGAGAAATCCGCAGAGACAAGGCAGAGAAAAGCAAGCCCCTAAATGCACCCATCAAAAAACTCACTATATACGCAGGAAGCAAAAAGAGCGCTTACATCCTGAACCAAGCCCTAGACGACATCGCCGGAACGTGTAAACCCAAAAAAATACAGATTTTGCCAGAAAAAGGCGAAGGCAGAAGGGTTGAAGAACACCCCAACGTTCAGTTCACAGCAGACTACTAGCCAGAAGGCTTAAAACGGAGAACCG
>Ga0209635_10004959_pt1 | contig 10502 bp, 8 predicted proteins | sample DeeMarSWOR230_32_FD_187463 | JGI IMG/M metagenome (GOLD analysis project Ga0209635, IMG submission 187463) | Marine sediment microbial communities from White Oak River estuary, North Carolina - WOR-2-30_32 (SPAdes) (version 2) | ecosystem: Environmental > Aquatic > Marine > Intertidal zone >...
AAATTGACTATAAGCTTTCCCGATTCTTCGATCCCAAACTGGACCGGCCAGGACCCATGTTGAAGGAACTCCTGGGTTGTCATCCTGATATCATCCACCAGCGACCGCTGGATTTCAGAAGTGATATCTGGTCCCTCGGTAAGATATTTGTGCAAATCCTCACGGCCGATTTTGGGGTCTACGACTTTGTTGAGAAAATCGACGAACTAGCGCTGCCGGAGGGGGCTGCATTGCTGTTGAAAACCATGCTGGCCGACGACCCGGACCTGCGGCCCCGGTCCATGAAGGAGGTGGCCGAAGCCCTCGGCCAGATCACGGACGAGGAGATTGAAGAGGCCAAGAAACGACAACTCGAACTGGCTTCGGCCTCGGCCGAGGCTATCAGGTGGCTCAAGAGGAGGCAGAGATTGTTGGGGGCCCTGGTAGTCCTGTTGATGATAGTCGGCGGACTGGTGTGGTACCAGGTGGGCATTAGAAAGAGGGAAAGTGGAGCCATCCTCGAGGATTACGCCAATCAATACGCTCCCTCGGTGGCCTTTTTGTTGGTGGAATATTGGCTGCAGGAGGGAAAAGCGATCCTTTACCGTAACCAAACCGAAGGCACAGCCTTTTTGGTAGACAGCGACGGATTCCTCCTTACTAGCCGCCACGTGGCCTGTCCTTGGCTCGAGGACCCCGCCCTCCATATGACGATCAACCAACTCAGGCAAAGCGGGCGGTCCCCGAGTTTTGGTTACCGGCTGTTTCTGTGGTTCGAGGGGGAAAAGGCCTTCAACCGCTCCGCCGGCCTGACGGGAAGCCGCGACCTTGCCGACGTCTACTTCCTCGGTTCGGCCTTTCGCACGGATGGGACCCCTCGACTGACCATCGTCGGGGTGGCCAAACCGCCGGTCCAGACCCGACAACTCGTGCAATCTCCGCTCAGGGACGACTTTGCGGTGCTCAAAATAGACCTGGTGCCAAAAGGGCTCAAGGCCATTCCCCTGGACCTGAAGATGGAGGCCAGGAAAATCCCCAAGCTTTCGGGGGTCATCGCCCTTGGTTTTCCCTTGGGCAGCCGGACCCAGGCGGACAGCGTCAACGTGAGTGTGACCAGCGGTCACGTCCGCCGTTCCTTTGAGGCCCTGTTCCAGATCGATGCATCATTATATGGGGGCAACAGCGGCGGGCCGGTGATTGACGTACGCGGCTACGTCATCGGCATCGCCTCGGGCGTCGCAATCGAGCGGGCGCAGGGGCTCTTGCCAATCGTTACACCTCTATGGGACATGGCAATGGTTCTCCCCATCACCAAGGCCGCGACTTTCCTTCAGGATCTCAAGGCCGGTCAGGTGAAGTGGAATGGGGTCCTGGATCTATCTGTGGAGGCCAAGCTCAAACAAATAACTGAAAAGGCCGCTCAGGGTCGCTGGATAGAGGCCATGGCCTTGGCCGATAAGGAACTCAAGCTTAGTTTTGCCCCCCAACTGGTCATGGCGGCCGGGATGATGCACTTTTGCGCAGGGGAGAACCAGGGCGCCAAGCGACTCTTCGGCCAATCCCTGTCCATGGATCCTGAGAATGATCTGGCCAGGCTCATGCTGTTCATCATCGATTGGGTTACCGGCCGCTCCTCGGCGAACCCCCACCGCCAGGCGCTGTTGGCCCTGGACTGGGAGTCCCCAGCTGAGTTCCTGGGCTACCTGGCCAAGGTTCTGGAGGGATTAGTGGATGAGGAGTTGGGACTCAAAGGCTGGGATACCCAGGCTGAGAGAGGTTGGCTCCATTATGTCGTCGGACTGATCCGGGCCAATCGCGAGGAGTGGGCCGGTTCGGAGGAGTTGCTGAGGCAGGCCGTTCTGTCGGCCGAACCCGACGGCTGGGAATTTTTTCTGGCCCGCGCCAAGCTGGACCAGGTTCAGAAACGAAGGCTGGATTCTCTGCAGACCGAGGTTCAAAGAACCGAGCACCAGGCCAAAATGAAGGATTTCGACCAGGCAGTACAAAGAGACCGGGCAGCAAAGGAAGACCGCAGGGCCAAGCTGGCCGTATTTGAGGTTCGGCTCCAAGAGGATTCCGCCAGCCCGAAGGAGAAACGAGAAATCCTGGAAAAGATCCTTGAGGTCGCTCCGGCCAATGCGGACCTCCTGGTGGGTTTGGCTTTCTACAGTGCCATGGAGGAAGCGTGGGAGGTGGCCTTGAAATACGCCCGTACCTTCCTCAAGAGGGAGGGCCGGGAAAGCGCCGGCCGACTGAGCGTGGAATTGTTGGAGGCCGAGATTCTTCACCGCATGGGGAATCAGGAACAAGCTCGGGCCAGCCTGGAGGCATATGCACTTCAGATCAAAGACCCATGGTACCGTTTTCTGGCCGAATGTCTGCTGGGCAATAAAACCGTGGACTCGCTGAAGAAGGCGGCCGGGGAGAGTCCAGAGAAACTTCTCACCGGTTACACTGCCCTGGGATTCTGGGCCGAAGGGTCGGGGGACAAGGAGAGGGCCATTGAACACTACAAAGTGGCCGTGGAATCACTCATGGACACGTGGCTCGAGTTTGATTTCGCCCGGCACCGAATCGAGCGTTTGAGAGGGCCTTCAGGATAGTACCCTCAACATAGAAGGGTCACGTCGACAGGGGTTGTTGCCCAAACCCCCTTTCGCTCTCTGAAAGAAATATTTGACAGAATTCTCCAGCTCGCTAAAATCGGGCTGAAAGGAGGAATGCCATGACGTATCGATACCATCACCTCCATCTGATTTGCAGCAACCTGCAACAGACGGCTATCTTCTTTACCAGCATGTTAGGTGGAAAGCTCATCGAGCGCAAAAAATTCGGAACAGCAGATGGTGCGGTTATAGATCTCGACGGTATTACCATTTTCCTTAGAACAAGCCGTGAAAATGATGATATTCACGGCGATTCCTCCCAGCAACGCTATGGGTATAACCACCTTGGTCTCGAAGTAGAAGATCTCGACGCAGTCTATACGGACTTGAGGGAAAAAGGCGTAATCTTTACCATTTCTCCCACAAAGGGTGCAGCTGGGAAAACGGCCTTTTTACGGGGCCCGGATGGAATTACCATTGAGTTATTTCAACCGGTCTCCTGATTCGAGGTTAACGTTTCCAAGGGCAGCCGGCCGAAAGAGGACCTCATTACCTACCCGCAAGTCTTTTCACTTCGCCCACACCTCTTTTACCATCCCTTCTCACACGGAATCAAAATTCACTCTCCTATCAACAAGATTGGAATTGTACCCCTTTCATTGATACTACCCATAGTGAGGAGAAGGCTCCTCTCTCTAATCCTCAGTGAGGGAGTGACATGAAATCTTGGTTCATTTTGTAATTGAGGGAGCTAGAACGGTGAGAAGGTTAACATTTGAGATATGGGATGCATTGACACCCTCTGCATCTGCATACTTCAGTTATTATTCAGCTTTCCAAGGGATGACCGTGTGGATAAAGGTCAGAAAGGAATTGAATCAGTGGGCTTATTTGGCCTATTTACCTCCAGGTTTCCACGGCAACTGTTGCATCCCTGATCACAAAGACCCTTTCGTTGTTGCTCTTCTCATCGGCGGGGAAAATAAAAAAACCCAACCTTTCCGGTGTATACCCATTAGTCGAGCCATACATTACTTCTCCATCGAAAAAGGTAAGCTTTACCTTTGACCCATGGACGTTTTTAAAGCTCTCCAAAGAGAAGTCTTCGGGGCCGCAATGGTCTTTATTTCCCTCGAAGGTTTTGACGAAAAAGACTGCCTTCAATAGAGAATTGGGAACCTCAATGACCTCCTTCGCATACTGGGCTTCGGTGACATGGAAGATTTTCTTATGGGGGTTAAAGTCGTAAGTGTACCCCTTCAACAATTTCCCGTCTCGAAACCGAACAACGACCTTATTCTGTATCTTGGGCATAATAACTTCTCCTTCCCCACTGAGGTGGAGATTTGAGGTTAGAATGGTAACATTGCTCCCTAGGTAATTTTGTAACTGTGTTTGAATTTAAGCAAGAAATGTGCCAATTTAGACAAGGAAAAGAAGGGACGTTGCGTTGGTTCTGATACAACGTACGATAGGCTCTTTGTCTCTGGCGATTTAATACCTCTTTCGATATTTCCCCTTTTCGAGGGCGGCTAGGCGGAAGCAAGGGTAGTTGCCTGCCCGTAAGTCTTTTCACTTAGCCCGCATCCTCTTTTACCGTCCCCACTCTCACAGGCCAAGAGTTCACCCTTATATCGACAAAATTTGTATCATGTGCCCAAAAATGTGAGAAAAAAAGAGATATCCCACCAGGTACTGCCCTCTGGAGCCAAAGTGGCCAACTTGAGGGTGAACTGTTCTTCTTTCGCAATAACGGACATCTGTACAGGCATTGACTCGGAGAACCCACCCACATCAAAAATCCGCCTGACCGCCTCTGCGAATGGCATGGCCGTCCTTGTCGTTGTGAAGGAAGATCGCGGTCCCCTCGTTTCTGGCATTTGTGCCGCAGGAATTGATTCAGGCAGGTCAAATCAAGTCCACCCACTCCTTTTTTTCCCAAGAAATGAGCAAAGCTTGAAGGACTTTTTGGGCTTTAAGTCCGTCAAAAAAGTTTGGTGAAGGAGTTTGACCGGTTTGGATTGCCCTTACTAGTTGTTGGGCTAAGCGGGAAAAAAACATCCCCCCGGAAGTGATTTTTTTGTCCCTGGGCTGAGTGTCCCATCTTAATCTTTCAGGGATGGGGATCTCTCGAGACAAATAATTTTCCCCTCCTCCGCCCAGTAGTCTTCCATAATAGTCCTGGTTCTTCGAGAAAAGTTGGGCGCCCAAGATACCTTTGTCACCATAAACTTCGAGGCGAACGAAACGATCACAGGGGGCCACGCTACTGACGTGAAAAATAACTTGCGCTCCATTGGTCATTTCACCAGTGAAAGAGCAGGAATCTTCAACCTCTGTTTTTTTGTATTCACCTTCGTCCGTTTTGTGCTCCGGTACGTGAATGGCCATGTGGCTAACAAGTTTCTTGAAAGGGCCGAAAATCCAATGAATCAAATCAATCCCATGGGCACCGGTATCTCCCAACGCTCCAAACCCAGTCTCGCCTCGAACATACCGCCAAGAAAAACGTGAGTCTCTATCGCTTCTTCCGTTTGTAAACCAATTGAAAAAAATATGGCTTATGGATCCTACTTCGCCCTCTTCGATCAGTTCTTTCATTCGGGAGATTGCGGGGATAAATCTATGATTGAAAACGATCATGTGGATGAGTCCCTTCTCCTTCGCTTTATTCGCCATCTCCGTCGCTTGTTCTGGATTTAAAGCCAGTGGTTTTTCACAAATTACATGTTTACCATGATCCAGAGCGCTCAGGGTCATGGGATAGTGGAGATGATTCGGAACAGCCAAACTCACGACATCGATATCCTTAGACTGAATCATTTCATCAAAATTCGTGTAATATTGCTTGATTCCATATCTTTGAGAGAGCTGTTGAGCAGGCGCTTGTTGGCGTCTGCAAATTGCGGTAACCTCAATTTCAGGACATTGTTGAAATCCCTGGATGTGGTTTTCCCCAAACTTACCACCTACAACAGCCGCACGAATCTTTTTATCCATAGTTCTGCGCTCCCTTCCTGAAGTTACCCAAAGATGGGGAAAAATAAAGAGAAAGCGATTATCTATAATCCCTCATGAGATTCCATCTGTTTATCAATCGATGAATCCTTCGATTTGGTGAGCCCAGCCTAGCAATGCCTCGTCATCCATCCACCGGCCGACTACCTGAAGGCCTATGGGAAGACCTTCAGGTGTCGTTCCTGATGGGAGGCTTATGGCCGGGAGGCCTACATGAGTCCACGGGAGATTCATCACAGGATCCCCGGTATTTTCAAGCCCCGGCGGAGCCGGCCCTACCGCTGCCGGGGCGAGGAAGGCCGATAAGCCGTAGTGGTCCATGATCCTCATAATCTCTCCGCGCAGTTTCTCGCGGCCTGCACGACAGGCCTTGAGAAGAGTCGGATCTACGCTTTGCCCCGCCCTGATAAGTTCTGCTGTCTTCTCATGGTAGAGCTCTGAATATACGCGAAACCACTCCCGATGGACTTGGGCCGTCTCGGCAGCCATCAACGTTCTATGCCGTAAGATGATATCGTCGAAGTCTTCGAACATATCAATGGGGCGAATTTGGAGCCCAGCCTCAGATAACCTGCTACAGGTCCGCCTGAAATGGTCCAACCCCTCTCGGTCGGCCTTTTTGAGATACGGACCCTCGGGTACACCAAAGACCGGCTGAGATAGTGCAGATTCTTGGTTCCATCCCTCACAGAGAACCGACGCAACAAGTAGGGCACCTTCGACATCTGCCGTGAAGAATCCGACGTGATCGAGGGAAAACGCCAAAGGGATTACCCCATCCGCCGAAATTCGCCCGTAGCTCGGTTTGAACCCCACAATGCCACAGTAGGAGGCGGGGCGGAGAGTAGAGCCGATCGTTTGGGTCCCCAGTGCCAAAGGGCAAAGCCCGGCTGCTACAGCTGCGGCCGAACCACTGCTCGATCCACCAGGGGTATGGTCCAGGCGATGAGGGTTCCGAGTGGGGCCGGGGGCGCGATAGGCAAATTCTGTGGTTACGGTTTTTCCCAGAATAAGGGCGCCGGCAGACTTCAAAATAGTCACACTCCTCGCCTCAGGTCCGTGCAGAACCTCCGGGGGAAGTTTGCTCCCCGCACGAGTTGGAAATCCCTGGACATGAAATATGTCCTTCACACCGATGGGTATTCCATAAAGGAGTGGACGGGAGTTTGCCTCCTGAAATTGAGACTCCAGGTCTGCGAATTCCCGTCGAAGACGCTCAAAGCGATCCGTAGGCTCGGGAAGGAAGGCCTTCACCTTGGGTTCACGCTCGTCAAAACGGGTTTTAAGCTGGCCCAGATATTGACGAACAGAGAGTCGCCCTGTCCGAAACCCCTCTGCAAGCTCTTTCAACCGATCCAAATTCCTTTCAGCCATCGACGATAATTCCATTGTGGATCCTCCATGGTCTCCTATCTGAATTTTGCCACCGTGCTCGCGGTAATAACGTGATAGGAACTCCTTTTTGGGTTTTGATAGTCTATGGATAAGGCCCTTGTATGTCAAGGAAAAGTCATAATATCTGATAGTAGGAGAAATTTGAGGGCATCGTAAAAAGTCCGACTGCCGTGCGACAGGCTCATGGCCTTGAGCAAAGCCGAAAGGCTGCGTTACGCATCATCTTTCGTCATTGCGACGTACTGTAAGTACGCCTCATTCCTCAAGATTCGCAAGCCTTGCATTAGGAACTTTTTACGTTGCCGTCCCATTTTTGAGTTTTTGCGAGGTTATCAAACTGAGGGCGTGCAAAAGCATGGGTTGATTTGGTAGCATTTTTAGTAACGTTACTATCGGTGGTGAAAAATTCTGGAGGGAGGAGAGTAATATGGGAAAATTTGACCGACAGTTCATGCAGGAAATGAAGAGCACGCTGGGTGTTGAGTTGCTGGGCGTGGCCTCTGTTGAGGCGTCAGGTTCCGAAGAGCTAAGGGACAGGGCTACCGCCCTTTTACCCGGAGCAAAATCGGTGGTTGTTCTGGGCAAGGAGGTTTACAAGGAGGTTGTGGACTTGGCGAAACCCTCCAAGGAGGTTGGAGAAGCCGAGTATGGGGATCTCATTGAGCCGCATGGTGAGTACCTGAACGGTCGATTAACCAGGGGCGTCTATGAGTTAGGCGATATTTTCCGAAAGGATGGGTATCGATCCCTCCCCCTTCCTGCACGGGGATGCCCGACTGACCAGAGATTCTTGATGGCTATTTTTTCCTACAGGCACGCCGCCCAGTTCGCTGGACTGGGAACGCTTGGACGACATGCCTTGCTCATCACACCCGAGTATGGGCCTCGGGTGAGGTTGGCTTGTCTGCTGACCGAGGCCCCTTTGGAAGCCTCCCCGATATCGAAGGAAAATTATTGCGTCGACTGCGATGCCTGCATCCGGGAGTGTCCGGCAGAGGCTTTGCGTCTCCCCGGTGAGGGCGAGGCTTACTCAATAAACAAATACGCTTGCCGAATGTACCGGCAGGTCGGGCTGACCTGTACCGTCTGCGTGAAAGCCTGCGATGAAGTCCTGGCCTGATGGAGATTTTGGTATGGGAGGGAACATCCTGTATTGACCATGAGAAAAAAGTGGACGTCCGTGAAATTTTTCCATTCACTGGGGACGCCTTGGGCTGGAATCTCAGCCTTTATTTTGCCCTATTATTCGAAACCTCCTGATCTATCTCTTATGCTGAGGGGAAATCTTTTGGTTCAGGCGCTTCTTTAATTACCCCGAACTTCGATTCATATTTGAGCATATTGTCATTGAGCGCCTTTATGATCCTCTTCATATGCCCTGGACTTATCACTATCCGAGCGTTAACAATTCCTGTTGGGGGAAAGATATTTATAAAGTCCAAAATAAATTCTTCTTTGGTATGGGTTACAGCCATATTGTTTGCGTAGACCCCCTTTAGAATATCGTCCGTTATCTTTATTTCCATCTCTTTTGGGTTTTTCCCGTCCATGTGTGTAACCTCCTAGAATTTTATTCAACCGGTTCACGTGAAAAAGGATATACACCGAATAAATGGGAAGAGGGAAATTGATATAGGGAGCATGTATGTTTAATACATTGGTTTTATAGAAATTTCCACAATTTTTTCAATGTGGAACCTAAGCCCATAATACCCATGAGGAGGCGTACTCCGCAGAAATTCATTCTCGTCAGCAACCCCTCTCATAAACAACAAAATGAGTCTTATGTCTACAAAATTGTGAGAACATAAGAGATGTTGATAGAAAATCTAAGGTTCCAGGTTGTTGAGCAGTTGCAGCGATCTGAAGAGACGAAATCTTATTCGATAGTATCCGAGTATATCGGCTTTTTGCCAACATCTCGGCTCTATCTTGACAGAGGACCCTGCGGGTGGATATAAATCCTTATTACACATTCTAGCTGATTGGATCTGAGATACTATCTCAGTTTTCTCACCGACAAATGGGGGTTTCACTATGCCTATGACCATCACGGAGAAGATCTTGGCCGAACACGCGGGATTGAAACAAGTCAACCCGGGTCAACTGATCAATGCAAAGGTGGACGTGGCCCTGGGCAACGATATTACCGCACCCATAGCCATTGAACAGTTTAGGAGGGCTGGTGCCAAGAGGGTATTCGACAAGGCAAAAGTGGTTCTGGTCCCGGACCACTTTGCCCCAAACAAGGATATTAAGTCAGCTGAACAGTGCAAAATCATGAGGGAGTTTGCCCGGGAACAGAAGCTTACTCACTATTATGAAGTGGGCCAAGTAGGGATCGAACACGCACTCCTTCCGGAAAAGGGGATTGTACTGCCAGGAGATTTGATAATTGGTGCTGACAGCCACACCTGCACCTATGGTGCGCTTGGGGCCTTTTCCACGGGGGTGGGAAGCACAGACCTGGCTGCGGTCATGGTTACTGGTGAACTCTGGTTCAAGGTGCCCGAGACGATCAAATTCATTTACAAGGGGAAACGGAACTCCTGGGTGGGGGGAAAGGACCTCATACTTTACACCATCGGCCAGATTGGGGTGGATGGGGCCTTGTATATGACAATGGAGTTTACCGGCGAAACGATCGAAGCCCTCCCTATGTATGGACGGTTCACCATGGCCAATATGGCTATCGAGGCCGGGGCAAAGAACGGAATATTCCATCCAGACCGAAGAACCGAGCACTATGTAAAGGGAAGGGCAAAACGGAAGTACCATCTTTGCGCCAGCGATACGGGAGCCCACTATAAGGATATACGAGAGTTCGACGTCTCCAAAATTGAGCCACAAGTTGCTTTTCCGCACATCCCCAGCAATACCAAAGGGGTAAGCGAGGTAGGAAAGGTCTTTATCGACCAGGCAGTGATCGGTTCCTGTACCAATGGTAGGTTAGATGATTTAAGGGAGGCCGCCAAGGTATTAAAGGGGCACAAAATTTCATCCAACGTCAGGCTAATCATCATTCCAGCTACTCCATTCATTTATCGACAGGCGATGGAGGAAGGGCTATTCGAGATATTCCTGGACGCCGGCTCGGTGATCAGCCCCCCCACGTGTGGTCCTTGCCTGGGGGGCTATATGGGTGTGCTGGCAAAAGGTGAAAGGGCAATCGCTACCACCAACAGAAACTTCACCGGAAGGATGGGACATCCAGAGAGTGAGGTCTATCTATCTAACCCTGCGGTAGCGGCCGCATCTGCGGTTTTAGGAAGGATAGGCAGCCCGGAGGAGCTGGGCCACAGGGAATGAAAAGGGGGAAAGGAGGCTTGTGGGATGAAATGCAAAGGAAGGGCCTGGAAATTTGGCCCCAACATCAACACTGACGCCATTATTCCTGCTCGATATCTGAATATAACGGATCCCGCGGAGCTGGCTCAATACTGCATGGAGAATGAAAACCCCCGGTTTGCTCAAGAGGTGAAAGAGGGGGATATACTAATTGCC
>Ga0209635_10004961_pt1 | contig 10502 bp, 10 predicted proteins | sample DeeMarSWOR230_32_FD_187463 | JGI IMG/M metagenome (GOLD analysis project Ga0209635, IMG submission 187463) | Marine sediment microbial communities from White Oak River estuary, North Carolina - WOR-2-30_32 (SPAdes) (version 2) | ecosystem: Environmental > Aquatic > Marine > Intertidal zone >...
TCGATAAAAGCATGCAATCCTTTGTTTGGTTATGTCCTGAAAGACTTGAAGATTTCCTCAAGAAATCCTGCAACCGCCTTCTTTTTTGCTCTTCCTGTCCTAGAAACTGTTATTGTATTGTTTATGATAGCAAACTTTGAGGTTCTGCGGGCTTCCATGTTACTTGTCTCGACGTTCATGGGCGGAATCTTTGTTTTGCTTATGCCTCTTGCCTTGTTGAGTGCAGAGGGAACAGGGCTGGAGTACACCAAGACGTTGCCCTTGAATGTTAACAGCATCATAACTTCCAAGGCGCTGATATCCACACTAACCTATGTTCCTGTACCCCTCGTTTTGCTTGTCACGTCATTCCTGAAGCCCCTGACCTCGCCCCTTACAATATTTATTCCATTTTTTGTCGTATTGGCGATAGCTTCGGCAAGCATCTTTGAGATTCAGCTATTTCTAAGTTCTGTAACCAAAGGAAAAATAGCTGCGCTAATTCATGATTTAAAAAAACTGATTGTCGGCGTCACAACCCTGATTATTCCATTAGCTGCCTATGCTGTGGTATACCTCATTTCTTTTAGTCACGTTTTTGCAGTCTTGGGTATGGGCGGAGCAGCAGTTTCAGAACTGGCGCTGGCTGTTGATTTGCTTAGGCGCAACAAAAAATAGGGTTTAAGTTGTTTTGTTTCGACTCTACGAATTTAAGTGCTGTTTTACCTATTAGTTTGTGAGAAACAGTGCCAGATGTAGCATGCTTAAAGGTTCCAAAAAGCTTGGGAGAACAAACTATTCGTCTAATCAGGGAGTTTAACCTCTTTAACAGCAAATTAAAGATTCAGCAAATAGAAGACTGCCTGTGCATACCCTTAACTGCTGACCCCTCACCTGCTGTTCTCAATAAATTCAAGAAGAAACTACCCAGCTTCGAAATCTCTGTCCATGTCTTTGCTGAGCGGGAGAAACGCCATTTAGTGCCACTCGATTTTCTTGCGAACAAACTGCCCCCCAAACTCTTGGCAAGCGTCCCCCGAGCCATCGATTTTGTAGGCGACATCGCAATAGTCGAGATTCCCCCAGAGCTTGCAGAGCACAAAAAGGAGGTTGGCGAAGCATTACTGAAAGCACACAAGCAGACCAGCACGGTTCTAGCCAAGTCCAGTGCCGTTGAAGGAATTTACCGCCTGAGAGACTTTGAAGTCATAGCTGGAGCCGAGAAAACTGCTACCGTCTACAGGGAGTATGGTTGCGTGTATCATGTTGACGTTGCCAAAGCCTACTTCTCTCCCCGACTTTCTACTGAACACAACCGTGTTGCTTCACAGGTAAAAGATGGAGAAACAATTGTTGACCTGTTCGCCGGAGTTGGACCCTTCGCCATTCTAATCGCAAAAAACCACGAAAATGTGCGGGTCTACGCTGTTGACGTGAACCCAGACGCTGTATCTCTGCTGAAAAGAAATGTTGCCGTGAACCGTGTCGAAAAACAGGTTATGTCCGTTCTTGGTGACGCCAAGCAAGTGGTCAGAGAACAGTTATCTGGGAAAGCTGATCGTGTAATAATGAACCTGCCGGAAACTGCATTAGAATTTGTGGATGTAGCCTGTGAAGCCCTAAAGCCGGAGGGAGGTATTATTCATTATTACGGTTTCGTGAAGGATTCGGACCCGCAGGAAGCAGCTAAAGTTCGGTTAACCGAAGCCGTGAGCCAAAACAACAGACAAGTAAAGAACTTTCTCTTAGCGAAGACAGTCCGAGAGGTTGCTCCTTACACTTGGCAGGTGGTTGTGGACGCTGAAATTCAATAACCTTCCACAGCCAACGTGACTTTGACTTCTTGATTGGGGTCTTTCAGTTTTTCAACAAGCTTTCTTGAAAAGTCAATGGCAGCCTTGTCTGCCCTTATCGCCAACGTTCTACCACACACATAACCGCTCTTTCTCACCACTAAATCCGTGGGGTGAGTAAACTGTAACTGTGGGCTTCCTTTTGCCTTCACTATCTCCCTTAGTTCGCCTGCTTCAATCGTTACTGTTATTCGTGCTCCCTCTTTTCTTGCGGCTTCTTTGAATTCGAACGGCAAATCCGCTGCAGCTTTCGACGCTTCCACAGCTATCATGCAGTCGCCCTGCTTCGTAAGAGTCGCCTCCATTGTAACCTCGAAGGCTGTTTTGTGAGTTGACTGCACATTCTCGTGCCCACGCGCAGAAAAAACAACAGTTACAGAGTCCATGCTACAAAAAATAGTGTGCCCCCAAATATTCTTTTAGCCTTCAAACCAGAATAACTTTGTGTGCTCAGAAACAGCAGACGCTATTCAAGAACTTCTATGCAGTCAACCTTTCCATCGCCGTCAAGATCGAATCCCTGAATCACAACTGCAAATTTTTCTTCGCCAAAATTCTTTAGTGTCTTACTCCAGAATTTCGTGAGAGCTAACACACATGCCTTAGTTCCAACCGCTTTGTTGCCAGCGAGAACAATTATGCTCTTTTCCATATTCCATGGGTTAGGTATTCTTGCTATTACCCCCATGCTGTCAGCGGTGTAAACCTTCTGGGTTTTTTCTGAAACCAGCCCTCCCAAAAGGAACCCGTGCTCAGAGGGCATCATGTTAAAGCGGATGGGCAAAAATTCGTTGAACTCTTGGGTAATCAGGTTGGTTCCAGGTCCACCTACCAAGATTAGGTTGTTGTTTTCCTCCTTCTCAGCCTTCACGTCAACATCCAGTTTTATTGAAAAGTCCTCCGGTAAATCCACGAATTGACCCAGAAAGAGGGTTAGATATGCGGCGTAGTGTCCGTCTCTGGCTTTGGCCTTGAATGGACCATGAGGGTCAGGGCTTCCCACCACAATTTTTCCGTCAAAAGTGCCCTCTTTAATGAGGGGACTTAGGAACTGCTTCATTTTCTCATCTATGTTGGTGACTGGGAACCTGTTGATCTTTTGGTAACCAAAGGGGAGTTCTATTCCCATGGCTGGAAACGTGGCTTTGTAGTATTTTGCGACAGCTCCCTTCTTTTCTTCTTCTCTAACAACCTTTATCGCGCCAGCTTTCGCCAGCTTTCTGATGTGGTAATAAACCTTCTGCTCGTGCACATTCAGTTTCCTAGCGACCTCCATGGGATACATCTCTTTTTCACTGAGGAGTTGGAGAATCTTCCAGCTGAGTTTGTTCAATACGGATCTGAGTATCTCCGGGTCTTCGAAAATCGCTATCTCCTTAGCCCTTAATTGTTTTCTTTCATTGCTGAGCAAACGCTTTTTCTTCATGCTTGCAATTATGGCTAAGTATGTTATAAATATTTTTTTAATGGTTATTGCTGTGACATTTCACACCGTTGAGAAGCTATCGTTTATGGGCTGTTGATTTGGCACGCTTGAACTCGTTCTCTTTCTCCTTTGCGGTTGCCTTTTCCACCGTTGCTCTATTTTCAGTCGTTACATCCTAGTTTCGGTGACAAATATCTTCTAACCCTGTTTCGTTTAAATTTAAGTATTGAACGAGCCAATTATAAACAGGTTTTTTGTTTTCACATATGCATTACTAAGACATAATATATGTTTTAGATACATTTGCTTGTCGTCTGAACAACTATATTCGAGTCAGTTAAATGGTTAATTTTATTAGATGCGTAGAACGTAGAGAAAAATGGAATGCTGACCCTGACACTTAGCGAGTCGTTTACTCACATCCTTTTTCAGCTGTGCATAGGTGGAATCGGCGGATTTTTGATAGGTTATGCCATAAGAAAACTCATTAAAATTGCCTTGATTGTCGGGGTGGTTGTTTTTTCTCTAATATTCTTGGCTTACACAAATGTAATCAACGTAGATTACAGCGGACTATCCGAAATAGTGTCAAGTTTCGTTAACGCCGTTAATCCAGCGCTAAACCTGCTCACTCCACTATTTGCACACATACCCTTCATAATCAGTCTTGTCTTCGGCATATTTCTTGGATTACGAAGGGAATAATCTCTATCCGCTATTTGATATGTCTAGACTGGAGACTATAACCGCTCAGTAAGTGGGCAGGTCTTTTCTGATATATTTCTGCAGTTCTTGCCATATGGCTTTTATGTCCGCCACTTTTCCTACTATCGGATCCATTTTTTTGCTTAACATTTCGATGCGCAAAACGCCTCTCCTTCGAAATATGCCCCTTTCACCATATTGCATTGTTCGAATGTTCTCGATTCTCTCTGCGATGATTCTGTCCTTTTTGAACAAAACTCCCCGTCGTCTATGAAGCAGTATTCGCTGATCAGTTATGTAAAAGAAAAAATTGTCGTTAAGGCTTTCAATCTTTCCGCTCTGAAATACTATTGTTTCTCCGGGGTAAAGGAAGTCTGCGAGAACCAAACTGCTCTCCTTCCTCTTTGTTGAGTTTCTAGATTCATATTTTTTGTGGTTAACGCGTGTGAAGCATGAAGTCTTATGATGTAAGGTGAACCGTTATGGCCAAAATTTAACGGTACCTGTACAGTATATGTGTTGTTTCAAGAAACCCTTACAATTTCCCTTATAATTCTAAAACATGATTCCTAAAAATGCTTATAGACGCCCGTCCGCTTTAACTAAAGCCTGTACAACCAGATTACTGTCTACCCTCTTAATATATAAGCTAAGAAATATGAGGAATAAATTATGTGTGGCATATTCGGATGCATCTTACGAACAGGCGAGGCTGCATCGGCAATTCACAAAGGCTTAAAGAAGCTTGAGTATCGAGGCTATGACTCCGTGGGAATCGCAACCATTGACGATGGTCAGCTTTTTATAAAAAAGGACAGCGGAAAAATTGACACTGTTCACGCAATACACAACCTCGACGCTCTTCCTGGCAGACTGGGGATAGGTCACACGCGATGGGCAACACACGGCGCACCCTACCAAGTTAACGCCCATCCACATACAGACTGTAACAACCAAATTGCTGTTGTTCACAACGGAATCATCGAAAATTTTGCGGAACTCAAAACTGAACTTGAAGAGTTGGGACACTCTTTTAGGTCAAAAACTGACACCGAGGTCATCGCGCACCTTGTTGAAGAAAAGTTGAAGGCAAGCTTGTCTCTTGTTGATGCTGTTCGCGAGACTGTGAAACGGTTAGACGGCTCTTACGCTATCGCTGTCATCTCTGTTAAAGAACCTGATAAGATTGTTTGTGCCCGAAAAGAGAGCCCGCTCGTTCTTGGAATAGCAGAAGACAGCCTCTACGTTGCATCTGACATTCCCGCTTTTCTCTCGGAGACAAACAAGTCTGTTGTCGTTCAAGACGGAGAACTTGTTGTTTTAAATTATATGGGATACGAAATCCGAAAGATCCTTGATTGGCAACTGGTCACTAGAGAGCCTGAGATTATAGATTGGGCACCTGAAATGGCTGAGAAACAGGGTTATCCACATTTTATGTTGAAGGAGATTCATGAGCAACCTTTGCGCTTAAAAAACACCCTCCGCTTACAGGACAAATACTTGGAGTTGATGACTACTTTCTTAGATCGGGCAGGAGAAGTTTTCTTGGTGGCATGCGGAACCTCCTACCATGCCTGCTTGGCAGCGTCCTACATGTTCTCTAAGCTGTCTTTCTTGGCAACTCATCCTGTCGTAGCCTCAGAGTTCGTTGAACAACATGGGAAATCAGTGAACATCGACAGCACTCTTCTAGTCGTCAGCCAGTCCGGAGAGACCGCTGACACATTAGAAGCGGTTGAAAGCGCTAGGCTCCGCGCTGCTACGGTTCTTGGACTTACAAACATTGTCGGCTCCACCTTGACACGTGTTGCCAGAGTATACATATGTCAGCAGTCAGGTCCAGAGATAGGAGTAGCAGCTACGAAAACCTTCACCTCTCAGCTCTCTGTGCTCTCTCAGCTCGCCATAAGGCTCGCCAAGAAGAGGGGAAAGATTTCTCATGTGGAGATTGAGGACATTGAGGAGAAGCTTGAGCAGATACCAGACATCGTTGAGCTCACTATCCAGAGTCAAGAAGAAAAGGTGAAACAGTTAGCGAAGAAATATCGAGGCAAGCAAGCCTTCTTCTTTTTAGGACGGGGAATAAGCTCTGCTGTCGCCCTTGAGGGCAGACTGAAGCTCATGGAGATCGCCTATCTTCCTTCAATAGCTTATCCCGCAGGAGAAAGCAAACACGGTCCCATCAGTCTAATCGAGCCGGGATTTCCTGTGATTTTCGTATGCCCAAAGGACGGCACACATAAAACTATAATCAGCAACATTATGGAGATGAAAGCTCGCGGTGCCTCCATAATCGTCATAGTTGAGAAGGGTGATGAGGAAATAAAAAAGTTGGCTGACGATTACATAGAGATAGAAACAGAATTGCCTGAAGTCTTGTCTCCAATACCTTTTGTCACTCCGCTGCAACTCTTCGCCTACTACATGGCAATCGAGCGAAACTGCGATCCAGATATGCCACGAAACTTAGCCAAATCTGTTACTGTAAAGTAGACCAACAGCCTAAAAGAACAAACATACTTCAGAGTTGGAAGAAAAGACTGGGGGGAAGAGCATAAGTGCTGTTAGAAGCGGCAGCCTCTATTATGTTCCAAGAGACTCAATCTCCAGACTAGGATCTAGGCTCGTGGAGGCGTTAGAGGTGCTGGAGAAAATGATTAACCCCAGTTCTTAAATAACTCTCAGGGTTTATTGGAAGAGTTTGTGGAGGATGTTAGTTTCATGAAGGCTGCGGCTCTTTTTTCTGGTGGCAAAGATTCTCTCTATGCTGTGCATCTTGTAGAAAAGCAGGGTGTCACGGTTGATCATCTGGTAAGTTTGATTCCGAGTCTTCCTTGCCCCTCTCCTCATGCGGAGAATATGGAAGCCTTAAAGATATTAGCAAGGTCCATGGGGAGAAATCATATAATCGTGGATTATCAAGGAATGGAAAATTTCGTTGAGGCGCTCAAGGGCTTAGAGGTTGATGCTTTGGTGGCGGGTGACATCTTTGTTGAGGCGCATCTGACATACCTTCAGGATGTCTGTAGTAAAGTTGGTTTGAAGTTGCTTGAGCCTCTCTATGGGAGAGATACCTCAGAGCTTTTCCATGAAATATTCGGTTTAGGATTCAAGGCATTGATTACGGGTGTTGACCTAAAATTTTTGGGGGAGGAGTGGCTGGGATTCACAATCAGTAAAGAGACTGGCGCCACCTTTCTGTCGAAGATTGGAGGTGTCGACCCTTTGGGTGAGAACGGGGAGTTTCATACGCTGGTTCTTGAGTGTCCCCTCTATGCAAAATCCTTCAAGGTAAAGGCTGTAGAGAGGAAAGTTGGGAACGGTATGGCTTATCTCAATGTGACAATTGTCTAGCCTTTTATCTAACTGCGTTGGATACATTTGAACTCTTTCTGGTTCTGTTGATTATGGTTTTTTTCGTAAGTTTTATATAGATGTTTGGATGGATTATCCATCCTAACAGATGTGAAAAACAATGGGAAAGAACACAAAACATATCTTGGCGCGCGGGCGCGACAATCTAACCAACAAACTGGGATGGTGGAAATAATGTCAAGGAAAATAATCGTTTTTGTTATAGTATTGATAATAGTTGGAGTCACGGGAGTTATTGTTTTTTCACAATTCTACAAACCTGAGGAAGCAATCACTGGTCCGATAAGCGTTATAGACGATGTTGGAAGAAACGTTACGATAACCAATTATCCTCCGGAGAGAATATTGTCCTTGGCGCCTAGTTGTACGGAAATACTTTTCGCGTTGGGACTAGGAGATAAAGTCGTTGGTGTGGACGAGTATTCTGACTACCCTCTAGAGGTCCCAGACAGGGTTGAGGCGGGTACTTTAACAACTGTGGGATCCTTCGCTGAAATTAATCTAGAGTTGGTTGTTAGCTTAGAACCTGATTTGATTCTAGCAACAGGGGGAGTACAGAAAGTAGTAGTCGAAAGCCTGGAGGGGCTTGATCAACCCGTTGTAGTTCTATACCCATACGGGAAAGGGTTTGATGGGATACTTACGGATATCTCTTTGGTTGGAAAAGCCACGGGTCAGATCGACGAGGCGGAAGCACTTGTAGCTGACATGCAGAAAAGAGCTCAAGAAATCGTTGATAAAACACAAGACGCGCCTAGACCCCGAGTATATATTGAATACTTTTTCAATGGAGGATACTGGAGTTATGGGGAAGTATCATATGTTAACGATTTGATCTCTATTGCAGGGGGAACAAATGTCTTTACAGGTTCCGAGCTTGCATACCTGGCAACATCTACGGAAGAGGTGCTCATGGCCAACCCAGAAATCATAATAATTTCTAAAGGTGATATGGCGATAGCTTGTGGGCTTACACCAGAAGCGATCAAAGAGCGGCCGGGTTGGAGCGAGATTTATGCAGTGCAAAACGATCGTATATACGAAATAGGCGAAGATATCCTTACGAGGCCTGGTCCAAGAATGGTGAATGCCCTAGAAACCCTCGCTAATCTGTTACATCCGGAACTATTTAGTTGATGAAGTGGTTGACGGGAGTAATGACGAACATTTATCACATTGCGCGTTTCACTTACGATAACTCCATATATGTCCACTTTCAAGAATGCAACTTCCGATGTAAAGGCTGTTTACTAAAGCAAACGATGTGGGACTGCCATCTTGCTGATGATGTTCAACGTCACCTTCAAACCATTAAAGATTTTAGACGATTATCTTTGAGCGAATTTAAGACTGTTGTTAAAAAGCTTAATGTAAAAAGAGCTGTTTTAGGAGGGGAAGAGCCTACTCTTGATGAAGAGTTGCCAGATGTAATCGATCTGCTTAATAATCTCGATATTAAAACTCACCTATTGACCAATGGTCATATTTTAAACGAAAAATTCATAGAAAAATTGGAGGAAGTAGGACTCTCAAGTACTTTTATAAGCATTAAAGCGTATGACGACAGCATTCATCGTTTTTACACAGGACAGACTAATAAGTCAGTTTTGGATAATTTCAAGCTTCTCGCCAAAAGTCGAATCAAACTTATGGTAGAAAGCGTCTTAATCCCAGGATTGATCGAGCCGGATGAAATTGGGAGAATAGCTAAATTTATTGCAAGCATCAATCCATCGATACTGTTTAGAATTGATGGTTTTACTCCTATCCATGATGTACCATGGCGATCTCCTTCTCCAGAGGAAGTGATTAGAGCAGCACAAATAGCCAAGGGGCATTTAGAGAACGTTCACTATATCCACAGTGATACAGAACAGAAAGGACAAGTTATCAATGTCTATCCACCAATTAAGTAAGATAAACATTATCAGAAGGTAGGAGGGAGGCGATGACCTCTATGAACCTAAGTGAGGCTGAAGCTGATTATTTTAAGCGATTCGCTAGATGGAAAATCATCGTTATCCTTCTAACCTTGGCTCTAATACTTACAATAGCATTTGCCGTAACAATTGGTCCAATGCAAATTCCGCCATTAGATGTTTATAAGATCATAATCAAGAACATACCCTTCATAGGTGATTTAGTTAGAGGCGGCTCATCATCCATTGAGGAAGTGGTTGTTCTTCAAGTAAGGTTGCCCCGTGTTTTGGCTGCAGCAATTGTTGGAATCGCTCTCGCAGTAGCTGGCGTTGTTTTACAGGGGTTATTTAGGAATCCGATGGCCGATCCATATCTAATAGGTATTTCTGCTGGAGCCAGCTTAGGTGCCTCGCTTGCCATCGCTTTCGGAATCGGTTTATCGTTTTTTGGATTGATATATTCCATTCCTCTTATGGCGTTCGTTTTTGCTCTCGGCACGGTTCTCTTGGTTTACAGCATTGCAAGGACAGGACAAGGAGTACAGATGTTAACATTGTTGCTGGTTGGAATAGCTATTAACAGTTTTCTATTAGCTATTATGGCAATCGTCAGAATTGTTAGCGGTGACGCAATACATGCCATAATGGCTTGGCTTCTTGGCAGCCTTGTTGCATCTAACTGGAGTTATGTACAAATCGTCCTACCATTCGTGGTCATTGGTGTAGCTTTGATCTATGTTTTTGCCAAAGACTTAAACATAATACTGCTTGGTGAAGAACAAGCTCATCATCTTGGCGTAGATACCGAAAGGCTGAAGATGATCATGCTTGCCTCTGCAACGTTAATAACGGCAGCAGCAGTTTCTATTAGCGGTATAATTGGTTTCGTCGGATTGATTATTCCACATATAGCGAGAATCTTGGTTGGTCCAGATCACCGAATTTTAATACCATCATCTGCATTAGCGGGAGCAATAGTGTTAATTTTGTGTGATACAATAGCACGTACAATCGTTAGACCTGTGGAGTTGCCAGTCGGTATATTTACTTCCCTCCTAGGCTGTCCTTTCTTCATATACTTATTACGTAAGAGAAAACGCTCAGTAATAGGGTAAGGATGGAAAGAATTGGTTACCTTGAGAATTAGCGGCATAGATTGCTACTATGGGTCAATTAAAGCATTGGACAATGTTGCCTTTTCAGTTAGAGAAGGCGAATTTGTAGGTATTTTAGGTCCAAATG
>Ga0209635_10004962_pt1 | contig 10502 bp, 8 predicted proteins | sample DeeMarSWOR230_32_FD_187463 | JGI IMG/M metagenome (GOLD analysis project Ga0209635, IMG submission 187463) | Marine sediment microbial communities from White Oak River estuary, North Carolina - WOR-2-30_32 (SPAdes) (version 2) | ecosystem: Environmental > Aquatic > Marine > Intertidal zone >...
AGCAATGTGCAGGGTGGACAGGGCGAAGTATATATCGGTCCGGACAGCGAATTGAACTGGGACGACGGTAACATTGAATCTGACCCCTGTTTCGTAGAAGCAGGGTATTGGGATGCCAACGGTGCATGGGTAGAGGGCGATTATCATTTACTTGAAGATTCACCCTGCATTGACACCGGCGTCCCAAATTACATTCCCGAACTAAACGAAACAGACCTCGACGGCAACCCCCGCATAAGCGGAACAAGAATCGATATGGGTGCTTACGAGGCTAATTACATTGAAGCAGAAATGAATTTCACACCAAAGACAATTAACTGTAGCAGCAGAGGCAAATGGGTCAAGGCCCATCTTACTTTGCCCGATGAATTCTTGCCCGAAGATGTCGATGTAAACGAACCCGCCTGGGCCGAACCAATAGACCTCGAATCCGAATACATAAAAGTCCTCGGCTCAGATAAAGGCCCTGTCAAACTCGAAATTGCTTTCGACCGCGAAGCTTTTTGTGATGCCGTTACTGAACCAGGCCAGCTCGAAGTAACCATCATCGGCTCTTTAACAACAGGCCAAAACTTCTACGCCACCGACTCCATCAAAATAATCCCTCCTCGCTGACCGAATCACCTTCGTGCTTTGGTGTCTTTGTGGCTATAAAAAACTCCGAGTCTTTTGTGCCTTTTTGTGGTTGTACGAATCTCTGAAATCTGTGGCTAAATTCATGTCTATTCGTGTTAATTCGTGGTTAGTTTACTCCGCGCGCTCATCTGCGCAGGGGGGTGCAAAAAAGTTGAATATTTTTGAACATTTCCACCAAGTTTTTGAATATTTCTACATAATTTTTGAATATTTTTGAATATTTTCAAACGTTTTCAAATGTTTCCTTACACGAACTTGCGCATTTGATGCGAAAATCTGCACTTTTGATTGAAATTCTTTCGCATTTGCGAATAAACTTGCGCATTTAGTGCGAAAAATCCGTGCTGAAGAGCCCCTTATTATAATCAAATCTAATTGTATTTTCAGTTTTACTGATGCCTTAAAGGAAGAGGGTTGGTATCAGTGAGAAAAAGGGCCTTTTTTGTAAGTTACCTGATGGCAACAGGATACGCTCGTCCTGGCCTTTCTATGGACAGTATTTATACTGTTTTAGTTGTTTTTATATTCTGAGGATTGACCCGAATGTTTTGAGATGTTATAATAGATATTTTATGGCAAAATCAGCGCGAACAACCGGAAAGAAACGGACGAAAAAGCGCACTTCCAAGATTGTCAAAGTTACGTCCAGAAAGCCTTTTAAGAGCTATAAAGAGGCTATAAACTACCTTTATGCGCGTACCGACTACGAAAAGCAATCGCATCTGCGCTATAACGTTACGACCTTCAACCTCGACAGGATGGAAAAGCTGCTATCCAGGTTAGGCAATCCGCACAAGAAAATCGCTACAGTCCATATAGCCGGCACAAAAGGAAAAGGCTCAACAGCGACGATGCTTGCAAAAATGCTTGAAGCCAACGATTATACCGTTGGTTTGTACACCTCGCCACACGTTGTGGATCTGCACGAGAGGATTGTGGTCAACTCGAAAATGATAAGCGATTCTGAGATGCTCGGGCTTTTGAACAGGATTTACGCTCCGGTAGAAAGAATAGCCCAAAATGGCGCTCCAACTTTTTTTGAGATTATGACGGCTCTTGCTTTTATGTATTTTTTAGATAAGAAGGTGGATATTGCTGTAATTGAAACCGGTTTGGGCGGCAGGCTGGACAGCACCAATGTTATTCAACCTAAGGTCGTAGGCATAACCAGTTTGAGCATAGACCATCAGTCTCAGTTAGGAAACACAATCAGCAGTATTGCCAAGGAAAAGGCTGGCGTTTTTAAGCGAGGCGTTCCGATTGTTACCGTCCAACAGGACCTTGAGGCGATGCGCGTTCTCAAATCGCAAGCTGCTGCGGTCAAGGCGCCATTGAGCGTAGCCGGCAAGGATATTGATTTCTCATACCGATTTGAAACGTCCCGCGAGCACGGGCCGCATACGAGAATATGCCTTACGACAAAAACCAGCAAATTTGAGCATTTGCGTGTGCCGCTGTATGGAAAGCATCAGGCTATTAACTGTGGTCTTGCTTTAGCTATGCTGGATAAGCTTAAATCAAGCGGCTACAAGATAGATAACGAAAAGGCAACTCAAGGGCTGAATAAGGTCTCACTGCCCGGCCGAATGGAGATGATATGCGATGACCCAAGAATTATGATAGACGCCGCTCACAATGCCGCAAGCATCCAAGCCTTGATGCAAGCTATAGGTCAGAATGTCCCTTATGATTCTATGGTGGTAATCTTCGGCTGTAACAATGACAAAGACGTTGCGGGTATGCTCGATAAATTACAGTATGGTGCCGACAAGGTGATATTTACGCGGAGCAACTCCGTCAAGGCAATGTCACCGGAAGATTTGGCGGATATGTACACGGAAATCTGCAGCAAGATGTGTCAGACAGCTCCGAGTTTGAATGAAGCGTTAGCTCTTGCCAGAAGCGCTGTCGGCAAGGAGGATTTGATTTGCATAACGGGCAGTTTCTATCTTATAGGCCAGGCCAAGATGCTTTTCCAGAGCAGATTGCCGCGAAGGTCAAAAGTAACCGTCTGATTTTAAGATAAGATAAATTTCCGCTGGGGGCCGGCAGTTACAAAAAGCACAACCGGGATGTTAGTGCGGCTGTGATGAATTTTCTGAGCATAAGCTGCGGATGTTCGGTTTTATTTTTTTCTTTTGGTGCTGGAAGCATTGCAGCAAACGGTTTTAGTATGTTGTATATGATGTTTTAGTGATATCATCGATAACATGCGTATTCGGCGGAAATTCGGGAGTAAAGAACTCTTTCGGTATAGGCTCAATTGAAATGTTCGAGATGTTATAAGTAGTAGTATACACGAAATTAGGGGCGCCGGGAGGGTCAGCCGGACTCCGGATTGTCTTTGGATACCACATACCGTTAGGCAATTGAACGAGGTCGTAGAGTGCAGTCTCAGAATAAAATCTTCCGCCGGTTTGCATTAACTGTCGCTTCAAGGGAAGGAAACCGCGTTCGGGACTGACCCATAATTTTATAGTCAAGCTTTTCTTGTTTGGATATACTTGTGTACTGACGACTTTGACGGTCGATATACCATCCAGGACTTCCGACTGTCTTTCAATATAGGCCGTGGTTCTGCTGTCTTTTAGAATTTCACCGAGGCCCCTGCGGGCATGGTACCAGATAAGATTGTGTGGGTCCAAGTCAAGACCTGAAAATTGATTGGAGTCATAACCACTTATGATATACCCCTTCATCGTGCTGTTAGGCTCTGTTCCCATATAGGGGCTTTTCCTGTAGAGAATTGTAGTAGCCGTGCCGTCGAAACTAACCAACATATCTTCATAAGTGGTCTTTTTTGTATTAGGGTCGATGTAAGTAACCTTCCGGTCGTGATAGCGAAGACGTGTAGGGGTATCCTGATTATCGAGCATCTTTTGGGCATACACGGCTTCAACAACGCGCACAGGGTCATCGGGCTTATTGTAACCTTTTTTTGTTTCGATATAGTCGATTCGCAGGTTGGTGAAGCGCGCTTCTGCTGTCAGTAAGGCCTCTGCTATGGAATCTACCGTGTAGGTGGTATCAGCAAGCACCGTGGTGGGCAGGCCGCAATAAAAAATTACAGACGCAAGAACGACCGCCGTTGGTATCGTAAAATAGATATATAGGTTTTGACATAGTAGCCTGACTATTTTTTTATAGAAAAATTTTGAACCTTTCATAATATTATTCCCCAAAATATGCAATTCTTAAATTGTCCAGTTCAATTCAAACTCTTTGACACTTCATTATTTTAAGAGGTTCTTAAGGTTATTAAGCTCCAAGTGTTTGACTGATGTGTCACTGTTCAATCCCTACAATAGCTATAGCTGTGTTCATTGCAATTAGGGTGCTTGCCCATAGGGTACTGAGTGGGATAGCACACCAGCCAGTTGCAGAAACCTAAGTTTGTGTAATCAGGAGGCCCGGGGGCAGCATTACTACAATCCCTAAGCTCTTCCACCGAGCAAGTAGGGTCGTTTTTCGTTGACACCCGCCAGTCACAAACTTCACCGTTTCTGGGAAGACAAAAACGACAAAGTGCTATTGGATCATCTTCGGGGCATGGTGTATTGTATGGGCAATTAGAGCCGCCTAACCTGCAATACGCATCCCAGTACAGCACATGCGCACCATATAAATTTGCCAACTCTGAATCCCGAATCTGTTCGGCTGCCATAACCTCAATCTTTGTCAAAGTTGTGCAGAGCATAAATATCACAACAGCCAGTATGACTGTCAGCGATGGAATAAATCTGGCTTTTATGGTTTGTGTAAACAGCATGTTTTTCACCTTCCTATTTTGCATTAGCGGTTTTCTATTATCTTGGGTTTCGGTTTATAGTGGTCAATTCCTTGACGCGGTTATCTATCATAAATTGAGCATCCCAGGCGTAGTCATAGTCAGGGTAATCTTTGACTATCTTTTTCAGACACTCGACTGCCTTGTCATATTCGTTTAACTTCTGGTAGCATTGGGCCGTTAAATAGTAGGCCCACGGCGTATAGGTTCCTTGCGGCAAATCCACTATTATTCTGTTTAAGACTGCAATAGCATTCTGAAAAAACTTGCTTGCTTCGTTCACATCGCCCTGGCTTTGATAGGTCTCGCCCTGAGGGTAATAGCATTCGGCTGCGATCTCATATACCGCTCTGGGGACACGAGGTTCTTCGCGGAAAGATTCGATTAGCCTGTCAATAGCCGCCTGAGCTGCTGTATCATTTCCGAGGGCGATATTTGCCATTGCGACGCACTGAACCTGCACCCAGGTTGGATTGTCGGCCTTTGTCCATTTATCAACCACATATCCAAAAAGCTCGTCGGCCTTTTGCCGGTTTCCCGCTTTCCACTGGAATGCAACCGCAATATCATACACAGCCCTTGGAAGCCCCCATGCATCCGAGAATTTGCTCAGCAGCTTATCAAGCGCAGCCTGCGATGCGGAGTCATCTCCCGCCTCGATTTCCAAAATAACCATATCTCGCTGTGCCCATGTCGCATATTCATTTTCCGGCCAGGTATCCTGCACATACCTAAACAGGTTCCTTGCCTGCTCGTATATTTGTAGTTGCCGGCACTGCTGTCCTATCACACACAAAACGGTCGGAAGAGAAGAATCTCCGGCAAATGCTTCTTTTAATTCGTCAATCTCTAACTGCGCATCTTCTTCGTTTCCCAAATAGAAATCGCAGATTACAACATACATCTGACCCCAGATGGCATAGGCATAGGCGTCTTGAGGGTACTGTTCCGCAACATAGCGGTATAAACTTTTTGCTTCACTGTGTTTTTCCATCATCCGATACATATCAGCCACACGATAGATTGCTTCGGCAGCGCCCGGGCTTTCACGAAGTTCAACTGTCAGCTTCTTAACAGCTTCTTCGGCCTTCGGATATTTGCCGCGAATAATGTACATCGTCGCTAATCCCCTCTGAGCCTTTACGGCCCATTCGGTCCCAGCGTAATCGATTACGATTTTTGTGTAGGCTGCTTCGGCTTCTTTATCCTGGCCGTTTTTGTCATACGCCTCGGCCTGTCTTAGTTCGGCCTTTTCGTCCGCCAATGCTATATTACCGAGCCGGCAAAGCGGCAACACAAGCAGCAGGATAACCGACAAGTAAATGGTTTTCATCCGCATCATTTTTCTCACCTGAACCTTTCGAGCGGAGCACGGACAATGAAACCGTGCTTCGGCACTTTTATATACTAAACCGCACTGATACTCTTCGCCCGTTTCGCGTCTTAATGTAGTATTATATCCTACACACTGCGGGGGCAGTTGTTAAGTAAAAATTTTGCGATTTTTGTAAAAACTTTTTACGAAAAAAACAACCGTAAATCCGCCAAAAGCTTGACTAAACGGTGAAACCTGTTAGTATGCACTTTTCCGCGGATGTGGCGGAACTGGCAGACGCGCAAGCTTCAGGAGCTTGTGCCCATTAAGGGCGTGGAGGTTCGACTCCTCTCATCCGCAATTTTCTGTTTGCCTCAATAACAAAGCCAACCCTATTGGCAGCCTTTAATACCAGCGGGATAGATAAAGCATTCAACTATTTAAGGGAAAATATGCCAACAGGCCGATAACTACTATATGCCCGAGATTGCTCAGCATTTCGAACAAATAGCGGTGCAGTTTAGTCCGGCGGTTTTAATCGCTTCAGGATTAGTTTGCGTTGCAGCGGGACTATTTATCTGGCTCGGCGGCCTCGGCGCCAGAAGAGTTCTGGTTGCTGTTGCAGGCGCAGTCAGCGGCGGTATCTGTGGCTTTTTTATAGGAGGGCAGAACATCGTTTTAGCAGCGGTTTCGGTAGCAGTTACCGCATTTTTTGCAGTGATTTTCGAAAGGATATTTATCTGTCTATTGGCTGCGGTGATTGCAGCAGCTTTTGGCTTTACTGTTTTGGCCAGGCCTTATATCGAAGATACGAATATTCTGAAACATTATCCTGTATATGGTCCGCAGAACAAGACAGAGCATCTTGACGCCCAGCAAACTGCAGAAACAATGAAAGCCTATATGGTTGATTTTGGCCAGACCATAAAGCAGGCCTGTTCACAGATGCCGATGCATAGCTGGCTAATAATGGCAGCTTTGGCGCTGGTTTTTATAGCAGCCGGGTCTTTGCTCTGGCAGGTGACATCGGCTTTATGTTACGCAACTTTGGGGACACTGCTTATTTTTGCCGGGATGATTTTGCTGTTATTGTATAAAGGTGCGGTGCCTGTCAGCATCATTTGTCAAAAGCAATCTTTTTTTCTGGCTGTTTTAGCGGCAATGATAGCTTTCGGCACAACTGAGCAGTTGCTACTTTGTTACCGCATCGGAGCAAAAGCGACAACGAGAAAAGCTGCAAAGAAGAAAGGAACAGAGGATGAAGAAACGAGGCCTCACTGGCGGACAGTATGACAAAAGTTTCATTCTTCAATCGTGATGCATTAGAAAAAGGATGTGCAATACCATAGGAGAAAACCGATGGAAAATCTGGTAATTTTAGCTCAGGCCGTAAAGGATTCAGCCGAGCCTGTCTCCGATGTGCAGTATGTTCCTCTTGATTTCATCTGGGAGCAGATAATTACTCTGACGTGGCTGCAGGCGATTATCGCTATTTCATTTGGAGTTGTGTACCTGCTCTATGGGTGGCGAATCTTCAAGGTGCTTGTTATGATTTGCTTCGGGCTTATCGGCTTGTTCGTCGGCATCCAGTTAGGCTCAAAATTTGAAAAAGAACTGTTGGGCGGCATAATCGGCCTTTTCCTTCTGGCGGGTGTCTCTATTCCTTTGATGCGATGGGCGGTCAGTATGTTAGGTGCCGTTGCGGGGGGAATACTGTCGGGCGGTGTTTGGTATGCTTTTGAGCTGCCGCAAAAATATATATGGGCCGGCGCCATTATAGGTATGGTTGCCGGCGGTATGATAGCGTTTATCGCCTTCAAGGTTGCTGTTATGCTCTTTACCAGCCTTAGCGGCGGCGCTCTCATTGTAACAGGTATGCTGGCTCTGTTCTATCAATACGAGGTCCTTCAGGAACCGCCGACCGAAAACGTAAGGCAAATGCTATATAATCACAACTGGTTTATGCCGGTGTTGCTGCTGGTTCCCACCTTTATCGGTATAGTAGTGCAAAACAAATTGGTCAAAGGCTCCAAGGGCTGGGCCATTTAGCCTCTTAATTAATCAGGTCTTAACAGGACGTTTGGCTGTAACGGTTGTTAACCTCTCGTGGATTTTGTCCTTGCAAAATTCGCCCTGCGGCTTTAGAATACCCGTTTTGTTAAGTTGATTTTTTTGCGCTTAAAAGCTTAACGCGTTGAGAAAATTCAGGGAAAAGCTGTGTTTGAGTCATTAACCGAGAAATTTAGTTCAGTTTTCCGGTCGCTGTCCGGCCGGGGAAGAATCACCGAGGCCAACATCTCAGATGCTATGCGCGACGTCCGCAAGGCCCTTCTGGAAGCGGATGTCAACTACAATGTGGTAAAGAAATTCTGCAAAGATGTTGCCGAGACAGCTATTGGTGTGGAGGTGATAAAAAGTCTGCATCCGGGTCAGGTTATGATAAAGATTGTAAACGACCACCTGACCAAGCTGATGGGGCCGGTCGACAGCAGCATTTATTTTGTCTCGCCCGGGCCAACCGTAATTATGTTGGCGGGACTGCAGGGCGGCGGCAAAACCACAACCGCTGCAAAACTCGGCAGATACCTCGTTGAAAAAGGTAAAAGACCGCTTTTGGTAGCAGATGACCTGCGAAGGCCGGCGGCTATCGAGCAGTTGGTCATTCTCGGTGAGCAGATTAGCATCGATGTCTATAAAGAAGACAGTAAAAGTTCCGTCAAGGTTGCGAAAAATGCCGTTGAGCACGCCCGGAAAAACGGTTTTGATGTGGTTGTGCTCGACACCGCCGGTCGGCTGCATATCGATGAAGAGATGATGGCCGAGGTGGCGGACGTGGCGAAAGCCGTCAATCCGCATCAGATTTATCTGGTCTGTGATGCGATGACCGGCCAGGATGCGGTCAATTCAGCCAAAGAATTTAACGAACGGCTGGAGCTTGACGGCGTCATACTTACCAAGCTGGATGGCGATGCACGAGGCGGAGCTGCGCTTAGTGTAAAGGCCGTAACAGGAAAGCCCATCAAGTTCGTCGGTGTCGGCGAGAAACTTGACAAGCTTGAGGAATTCCATCCCGACAGGATGGCAAGCAGAATCCTGGGAATGGGTGACGTTGTAACGCTGGTCGAGAAGGCCCAGGAGCAGTTCGATGCCGAAGAAGCGGAGAAACTGCAAAGGAAAATGGCAAAGGGCAGCTTCGGCTTTGATGATTTCCTCAAGCAGATGCAGGCCGTCAAAAAAATGGGCGGTATTAAGGATATGCTCAAGATGATGCCTGGTGCGGGTGGTCAACTGGGCGATTTGGATTTCGACGACGGACAGCTCCGGCAAATGGAGGGCATCGTGCATTCGATGACAAACGCCGAGAGACGTCAGCCGGACATAATAGATTCATCGAGACGGAGGCGAATCGCAGCAGGAGCCGGCGTGCAGACAAACGATGTCTCTGGTCTGGTAAAGACGTTTAAGCGAAGCCGCGATATGATGAAGGCAATCAGCGGCGGAAGCTTCGGCGGGCTTAAGAATTTATTTTCCGGCGGTTTTAATATGGATGCTATAAGCTCTGCTATGGCGTCAGGCAGAAAAATAAAACAACGCTCAAGAAGGAAAAGAAAGATTATGCGAAGGGGGAAAATAAAACGAAGGTAAAGCAGAAAATTTCGGTGGAGCGGTATCTCGAAAAAGTGGCCAGCTTTGCCGGCAGCAAATACGGCAAAATGGTAAGAGAGCAATTTAAGGATATTCGTGGTGGAAGCGAGCTGGCAATGCTCGCTGCGCCGAGCAAAGAAGAATTAGAGCAGCTTAAAAAAGCGGTGGCGATAATGACGCCGAGTGAAAAAGAAACGGCAGATAGTTTAACCGATGAACAAATACATAAAATTGCTGCTGACGCCGAAATCGACCCTGCTAATTTCGCCATCTTTATAAATGGCTACGCATTACATTGCAAACGTGTTTCGTCCCGCACCAATTGTGCTGACCGTAGTCTGTCAGCTAATGAAACTGCGCGTGGCAGCTCATAGAGGACAATTGGTGCGTGGACGGAAATTGATTATAAATGACAAATTCAGGAGAAGATTATGTCAGTGAAGTTAAGAATGACAAGGATGGGCAGACGGCACAGGCCGTTCTTTAGAATCAATGCAATCGAATCGCGCGCGCCGCGGGACGGGAAAATCATCGAAAAACTGGGGCATTATGATCCCATTGAAAAAGACCAGTCCAAACAGATTGTGCTCAACATCGAGCGGGTAAAGTATTGGCTCGACAAAGGAGCGATACCATCTGATACGGTTTCACAGATTCTGCTTCGTCAGGGTATTAAGCATAAATATGCGGAAGTTAAGACGGCACGCCGGGCAAAGGCCAGGGCCGAAGCCCGTGCCAAAGGCAAACCCTTTACGAAGGCCGAACGAATCGCTGCTGAAAAAGCGGTCGCTGAGGCGGAAGAGAAGGCCAAGACGAAGGCCGAAGAAGAAGCCAAAGCCAAGAAAGAAGAAAAAGCTGAGGCAAAACCGGAAGCAAAGCAAGAGGTAGCTGAGGAAGCTAAGGTTGAGCCGGAGGCTGAGGCGGTTGAGAAGACCGAGCCAGAAGCTGAAGTGCAAGCTGAGACTGAACCCGAAGAGAAAATCGAGGCCGAAGCCCGGCCACAAACCGAAGAACAGGTAGCAGAGCAGGCTGAGCCGGGCCAATTCATCACAGTACGGTGTGGAGATTTCACATTACGCCGTCCTTTTAGCATTCATAGATCCTCTCCCTTGACGGGAG
>Ga0209635_10004966_pt1 | contig 10499 bp, 5 predicted proteins | sample DeeMarSWOR230_32_FD_187463 | JGI IMG/M metagenome (GOLD analysis project Ga0209635, IMG submission 187463) | Marine sediment microbial communities from White Oak River estuary, North Carolina - WOR-2-30_32 (SPAdes) (version 2) | ecosystem: Environmental > Aquatic > Marine > Intertidal zone >...
CAGCTCGAGGAAAGGGAGAGCACCTTCAGGGTTCGTACAGTGATACCCATCCCGAAGGGTTCGGCATACCGTGAATTGATGCCGCCCTTTCCCGGTCTCGCCGGGGTTGAAAACTGCAGGGACTGGGACCCGGGTGTACCGATCGATCTCGAAAAAATACGCAAGAAGGATCAGGATTACTGGGACCTGTACCGGGGAATCCCCAAAGCCTTCATCACGCTGGAAGCTGCACAGCGCCTGTGGATGAACCGGTTTGGCAGGTTGACGGCCGTTCGGTACACAAACACGCCATATTCAACAGCTGAGTTGGAAGGGCGCATCCTGGCACAGCTGGACCCTGCATCGCTCAGCCTCATCTTTCAGCCTGTGTTGCAGCAGGGTCTCCGCGCTGGGTACGGTGCCGTTGATTTCGGCCAGCTCTTCGTCGGACTCAGCATGTTCATCCTTGTTGCGGCGATACTCCTCACAGGCCTGCTCTACGCTCTCAACGTAGCGCAAAGAGCGGAGGAAACAGGCATCCTGATGTCACTGGGATTTCGGTCATCTACGGTCAGGGCGCTCCTCATGATCGAAGGCGTACTCCTTGCCCTTTTGGGATGTGCAGCGGGCACAGCCATCGGTATTATCTATAACAGGGCAGTGCTGCACGGTCTGAACACCATGTGGCAGGATGCGGTGGGAGCGGCAAGGCTTTCACTGTTTGTCACCCCTCAATCGCTGATCAAAGGATATCTGTCGAGTATACTATTAGTCACACTTGTTGTTTGGGCTGCCACGGGAAGCCTTTCCAGGCGACCTCTCGAGAAGGTTCAGGCATTGCGTCTGGCTCCCGGTCCGGTTCAGGGGCACCATGCTTTTACACTGAGCCTCATGGTCACGGTTGCATGTCTCATCGGTGTTGCAATAATATTCGTCGTGACGATGCGCGGCAACATAGCTTTGAACCCTGGACAGCTCTTTGCCGCCGGATTTCTCCTGCTGTTTGGGAGCATCAGCCTGGTGTATGCCTTCATGGAGAAAAAGCGAAAAAGAATCCCTGATCAGCGCATGCGTGTTGTTCGACTGGCTATACAGAGCTTCAGGCAGAACAGGTGGCGAAATCTTGCCTCAGCGGGAATGCTCGCGTGCGGTATTTTCGTGGTTATCGCCGTCAGTTCGAACCGGCCTGTTCCTCTGAGAGAAGCTGAGGATAGAGCGTCGGGGACCGGTGGATTTGCACTCTTTGCTGAGACGACCCTCCCCATTCTTCATGACCTGAATACGGAACGTGGGCGCAAACAGTACGGCCTGGAGCTGGACAATCCGGGCTCCGTCAGTTTTATCCAGCTCCGTCTATACGAAGGTGATGATGCAAGCTGCCTGAACCTCAACCGTGTTGAAAACCCGCGTGTTCTCGGTGTTCAGCCGGACCTGTTTGCCGATCGGAACGCCTTCTCATTCGCAAAAACTGTGCATGATGGAGATGAGGAGAATCCCTGGCTGCTGCTCACACACCGCTTCGATGACGATACGGTTCCTGCTATTGCAGATCAAACCGTCATAACGTGGGGTTTGAAGAAATCGCTCGGCGATTCAATCGATTACACAGGAGAAAACGGGGAACCGGTGAAGTTCAAACTCGTAGCCGGGCTCGACAACTCAATCTTTCAGGGCAATATTCTCATTGCCGAACAGATGCTCCTGGACCACTTCCCGTCGGTGAGCGGGAGCCGTGTGCTACTGATCGACAGTCCTCCTGAACGGAGTGTTGAGATCTCTGATAAACTGAAGCGTGCATTCAGAAATCTCGGGATCGTGGTAACACCTACAGCGGAAGGTCTCGAGGTATTCAACCGGGTAACCAATACCTATCTTTCGATCTTTCTCCTGCTCGGTGGTCTCGGGTTGATACTCGGAAGCTTTGGGCTCGGTATCATGGTGTACAGGAACATACTGGAGCGGCGCCGTGAACTGGCGATCATGAGGGCCGTCGGCTATGGCAAAGGATTGCTGCATTGGATTATCTTCATCGAGCATGTAATCATATTGGGAATCGGGGTCGGTGCTGGAAGTATCGCAGCCCTTGTGGCAGTGCTTCCACAGCTCATCTCTCCGGGCCCGAAACCTCCGCTTGGATTGATCGCAGCGATACTCGCGGCATTGATGCTGAACGGCGGGTTTTGGATCTACATCTCCTCGATCCTTGCTACCAGGGGCAGCCTCATCAGCACACTGCGTGACGAATAGAGGCCTCAACTCTTCTTTCCGTAGTTCAGATCGACCTTCGTCTTGCTCGTGCTCACACCGTTTGGTACGATGCAGAGGAAGCCGAAGGGTCCGTCGCCATCCTGACGGAGCTGGTGCTGCTCGTTGCCCTCGATAAGTACGGCGTCATGGGGCCTGAGATCGTACTCCCTGCCCTCGAGGAAGAGCTTTCCTCTTCCCTTCAATATGAAAATCTCGTGTTCGAACTCGTGCAGGTCCATAGAGGTCACCATGCCCTTTTCGAGCTCGAAGTAGCGCATCTCGAAGTTCGGTGCACCGAACTCCTCAAGAATGAGGTATCGGATTGAAACACCCGGTTTGTACGAGCGGTTTATCCCCTGTTCGGGGATTTCATCGATGTTGATCTTGTACATACCCTCCCCCTTGTTCAGGTACCTGGCTTTAGAAATGATTGAGTTTTATAATGAATATAAAAAGCACATGTCAAGTTTCACACATCGGTATGAAAATGTAATGTTCTTTTATATATACAAAAGTGACAGGCAATAAAAAACCCCCGGAGAAAGGAGGAAAACCGGGGGTAACAAAGGTGTAAAAACGATGAGTTTAGTACGATTATCAAATGAATAAATAAGATTTAAAAGAACTTTTATAACTTAATTATAACCAATTATCGGCTTCATGCATTTTTTTCTATTGCGGCTACTTTAATACTTTTCACCTTCCTGGGCAAGTATTTTTTCCAATTTATACGAATTTTTTTTTTAGAGCAGTTTTTACCCGAGCGCTACGTCGAGAAACATCATGACAGTGAAGCCGAGCATGGCTCCCATGGTTGCCTCATCGGTATTGCCTCCCTGCTGGGCTTCTGGAACAAGATCCTCGACGACAACGAAGATCATCGCGCCCGCGGCAAATGCAAGAGCATAGGGGAGAACGGGTCTTGCCACGAGCACCGCAAGTGCTCCCAACACTCCTGCAACGGGCTCCACCATCCCGGACAGCTGCCCCCAAAAGAAAGCCGTGCCCCGTGACAGGCCCTCCCGCCTGAGCGGCATAGAGACCGCCATCCCTTCCGGAAAATTCTGAATACCTATACCGAAAGCCAGGGCAACTGCGGCAGTAAGCGTGGCGGAGGGCAGATTATAGGCCACCGCACCAAAGGCAACGCCAACGGCGAGACCCTCAGGTATGTTGTGAATGGTGATGGCAAGAACAAGGAGGATACTTCGCTGCCAGCTCGTCTCCATACCTTCTGCTTCCGAGATTTTCAATCCTGCATGTAGGTGAGGCAGCACCTTGTCGATGCCCCGCAGGACGATACCGCCGAATACGAAACCAACCACGGCTGGCAAAAAGGGGGGCATTCCCATACCCTCGGCCATTTCGATTGCTGGTGCAAGGAGCGACCAGAAGCTTGCGGCGACCATCACACCGGCTGCGAATCCGAGCATGGTGTCGAGCACCTTTCTGTTGAGCTCTTTTGCGAGAAAAACACAAGCGGCCCCAAGCGCTGTCAGAAACCAGGTGAAAATGGTACCCAGTAATGCCTGAAGAACAGGATTGAAACCAGCGAGTATGTTGAGCATGATCCGTCTCCCCTGTATTCGCGTGATTTTTTATGTAAACAATACACACTGGAAACCGGAGACGCAAGTTAAAATAGACATACTACAATCTGCATCGTTGATTGCAACAGCAACCGCATCGTTCGGAAATGGACATCGCGACCGAAGTAGGACGTCATGCGCCTATGAACTGGTGTAGTATATCTTCAAGGGTGGGCTTACTGTTGTCCCTGTATTCGTAGCGTATCCGAACACTCGGTTTGTTGATGGAGAGTACGCGCGTCAGGTCGATGGGAGTGGCAATGAGCACGAGATCGCAATCCGCCCTGTTGATGGTCTCCTGCAGGTCCTCTATCTGTCGCTTACTGTACCCTATGGCCGGCAGCAACGATCCGATTTTCGGATACTTTTCAAAGGTGTCTCGGAGCGATCCCACGAGATAGGGTCGGGGATCAACGAGCTGGGCGGCACCGAAACGCCGGGCTGCGATCACCCCGCCTCCGTACTGCATCTCGCCATGCGTGAGTGTGGGCCCGTCCTCGATCACCACGACCCGTTTACCCCTGATCTGCTCCGGATCATCAGCAGAGAGCTCCGAATCGGCGAGAACGATCTTGGCCCGCGGATTGTGCTTCCGGATGGCCCTTCTAACCTTTTCAACGTCCTCAGGCACGGCACTGTCTACCTTGTTGATGACCGCCACATCGGCCAGGAGCAAATTGGTCTCACCTGGATGATACGTGGTCTCGTGCCCGGCGCGGTGCGGGTCGAATACGACGATGTGCACATCGGGCTTGAAAAAGGGTGTGTCGTTGTTCCCCCCGTCCCACACGATGACATCGGCCTCCTTTTCAGCCTCCTTCAGTATCATTCCGTAGTCGACACCTGAATAGACCACAACGCCCATGCGGATCATCGGTTCGTACTCTTCCCGTTCTTCGATGGTGCAGTTCTGAGCATCGAAATCCTCATAGGTTGCAAACCGCTGGACCACCTGCCTGGTCAGGTCTCCATAGGGCATGGGATGGCGCACGGCGACCACTTTTTTCCCCATCTTTTGCATGATCTCCACCACCTTGCGGCTCGTCTGCGACTTGCCGCATCCCGTTCGAACAGCGCACACTGATATCACCGTCTTCTCCGATGGAAGCATGGTGTAGGGGGCACCGATGATGATGAAATCGGCTCCTGCTGCGGTGACAATGGAAGCCTTGTGCATCACCTCCTCATGGGATACGTCACTGTATGAAAAGGCCACCAGATCGATCCTGTTCCCGGTTATCAATGAGGCCAGCTCCCTGTCAGGGTAGATGGGTATGCCCTCCGGATAGAGTCGCCCGCACAGCTGTGGGGGATAGAGGCGCCCCTCTATGTCAGGGATCTGGGTGGCCGTGAATCCGATGACGTTGTACCGCTCATTGTCCCGGAAATAGACATTGAAGTTGTGGAAGTCCCGACCCGCGGCCCCCATGATGATGACTCTTTCCACCATATAGTTCCCCCTTGCCTCTCTAACCACCCGATAAAAATAGCACACTCATCGCTTGCCGGACACTTTCAGCATGATCGCGTTCTGCACGTGCATTCGGTTTTCCGCCTGATCAAAAACGAGGGAATAGGGGGCCTCCATCACCTCGTCGGTGACTTCCGTTCCGCGCTCCGCAGGCAGGCAGTGCATGAAGACGCTCTTCTTCCCCGTGGCCTGCATGAGATTCCGATCAACCTGAAACCCCGAAAACTGGGCGCGCCGCTCCTCGGCTTCATGCTTCCTGCCCATGGAAGCCCAGACATCGGTGTACACGAGATCGGCACCCCGCACGGCCTTCCCGGGCTCGTGCAGGACCTCGATCTCTGATACCCCGGCCGTCCGGGAAAGAGCCACTGTTTCAGGGTCCGGCATATAGCTTTCCGGACAGGCACACACGAAATGGAGAGGGATCCGTGCCGCCATGCGCAACCATGAATGAACGATGTTGTTCCCGTCCCCCACATAGGCGATCTTGAGGTCAGCGAGACTCCCCCGGTGCTCCATGATGGTAAACAGGTCCCCCATGACCTGGCACGGATGGTTGTAATCCGTGAGCCCGTTGATGACCGGAACCGTGGCATATTCGGCCAGTTCGAGAAGATGGGCGTGATCGAAGAGCCTCGCCATGATCATGTCGTTGTATCTGCTGATAACCCGGGCCACGTCCTTGGCAGCCTCCCGTTTGCCGATGCCCACATCATCGGGGCCCAGAAAGATGGCATGACCCCCAAGCCGGACAAAACCGGTTTCAAAGGAAATTCTCGTGCGGGCTGAGGGCTTGGCGAATATCATGGCAAGTGTATGGTCCCGGAAGGGTTTGTAGTCTTCTCTCCGCTTGAACTTGTCCTTGACATCCACGGCTAAATCGAAGATCTCCTCTATCTCCTCCCTTGTCAGGTCGGTAATGTGTAAAAAATGTCTCACCATGGCTGCATCACATGATTCATTCGTTAACGTTGATTCCTGCATGCCTTTTTTCCTTGTTTCATTTCCCCATAAAGACCTGGCGTATCCTTTCCAGGGCCCAGTCGATCGCGTCGCGGTCTATGACGAGAGGCGGTGCTATGCGTATAACATGCTTGTGCGTGTCCTTGCAGAGCAAGCTCCTGTCCTTGAGCCGCTCGCAGTACTGTCGTGCTCCTCCAGCTTCGGGATGCAACTCCAGTCCCAGCATAAGGCCCTTCCCGCGGACCTCCTTGATTGTATCACTTTTAATCTGTTTCAGCCCCTGGAGGAAATAACTCCCCATGACTGCCGCATTTTCGAACAAACCCTCCTCGACGAGCACCTTCAGGGCTGTTCTGGCCACGGCGCATGCCAGCGGGTTACCCCCGAAGGTGCTCCCGTGTTCCCCGGGCTGGAGCACATCCAACACTTCACTCCTGGCCAGTACTGCTGAAACGGGATAATACCCCCCCGACAGGGCTTTTCCGATAACAGTGATCTCCGCTTCGATCCCGTCATGCTCCTCGGCAAGCAGCTTTCCGGTACGCCCCAGGCCCGTCTGAATCTCATCCAGCATGAGAACCATCCGGTGACTTTCACAAACCTCTTTCACCTCCCGGAGATAACCCTTCCGGGGAATAATCACACCGGCCTCGCCCTGAATCGGTTCAACGAGGAAACCCACGGTATGTGGAGTTATGGTATCTTTCAATGCCTTTGCATCGCCGAAGGGTATGGTCTTGAAACCGGGGGTAAAAGGCCCGAATCCGCTTCGCACTGTCTCGTCGGTACTGCAGCCGACAATCGTGACGGTACGGCCGTGAAAGTTGTTTTCACATACGATTATCTCAGCCTGTTCTTCGGGCACACCCTTGACCGTGTACCCCCATTTCCGAACAGCTTTGATGGCCGACTCGATCGCCTCGGCGCCGCTGTTCATGGGTAAAGCCTTCCGGGAATTGGTCAGCTCGCACACCTCTTTGTAGAAGATACCGAGCTGGTCGTTGCGGAAGGCCCGTGAGGTGAGGGTGAGCCGATTGAGTTGTGTAACCATGGCTTCCCTGATCTTCGGGTGGCAGTGCCCCTGGTTGACCGCAGAATAGGCTGACAGGCAGTCCAGATACCGGTTCCCATCAACATCCCAGACCCACACCCCCTCGCCCCTGCTCAGCACTACATCGAGGGGCCTGTAGTTGTGGGCCCCGTACCTGTTTTCAAGCTGAATAAGAAGACTCTCTTTCATAGACAATCATCCATTGCTTCATCACCGTCAGTTTGATACACTGCCAAATCCGCGCAATTGATTTAATCAGTTATATCATTGCAGTTTCCCTGTATAGGATCTGCTTGAGCAAAACTGTAGGGCATGTAAACTCTACACTAACAACATGATGCCGTACATCCCAAGGCAGCCGGGTACAGCTCAGTAGGGCCAGAGGTCTATTACCTCGAGCTCCGATGCGGTGGTCAATATATAGGCGTACTTCCCGTTTACGGCAACATACCGCGCATTGCCATTGGTGCCATAACTGCCGACAAGCATGGGTGAGCTGGGAACCGAAATATCGAGTACAATAACTCCCAGACTATCATTTGTCAGGTAGGCATAGTTGCCCGAGACGGCAACATCGTAATTATACCCCGACGGCGGCTCGTAGTTCCCCTTGAACAGAGGTGCGCTCGGGTTGGAGATGTCGAGTATATAGAGCCCGTAATCCTGATCCACGACGTATACATGGTTCCCGTGAACCTCAAGGCTTCGTACTTCAGCATCATACTCAGTTTCTGTTCTCCCGTCGAAGAGTGTATAGTCATACACACTTATCAGTTGAGGAGCGTGGGGTGCCGCCACATCAAAGATCTGCAAATTTCCCTGACCGACTGCAATATAGGCATAACCGCCCTGTACCTCAACATCCTGAGCATAGTCGGTGGTCCCTGTATTGCACGCACCGACGATTTGGGGTGATGAAGGCCGCGATATATCGATCACCTGCAATCCGGAATCGGCATTGTAGTAGTATGCAACATACGCAAAATCCCCGCATACATCCACACTGTTGGTGCCGTCACACGGTATGGCTACCTCCCCGAGCTTAACCGGCGCAGAGGGATCTTCCATGCTGATAATCCAGAATTTGTTTGCATACAAATCGCTGAACGTGGCATATATCTTTTTCCCCTTCACCGTCAGGGCCTGAACAGAGGAGAAAGATTGATACCGACCCTCGTACGCGATGCTGTACGGGTCTGCTACATTGACCACTTCGACATACCAATCTCCAATGCATACGTAATCACCTGCCACTGTTATGGCGTTCCCCTCTCCGGATGTAGCATACACATCAGCCTGGGTCACAGCGGAAGGGATTGTGACGTCGATGATCTGGAGTCCTGAATTCTCATCGGAGACGTACACGTAGTTTCCCTGCATATCAAGACCCCTGGCAAGTCCCAGGGTATCATAGGTATCCGCAAGGATTGGTGTTCCTTTGGATTGGATGTTCACGATATTGAGGCCCATCCAGTCGCTTGCAACGTATGCATAATCACCGTTCACAATGACATCAGCGTGGTAGCCGGGAACATCAAGAGCACCTGCTTCAAATGGTGCGGCGATGTTCTGTATGTCGATGATGTGCAATCCAGAGTAAAACCCCGTTACGTATGCATAGTTACCGCCCACGGTGAGGCCGGTATTGAAATCAATCCCCTGGTTAAGCGTTGCGTTGAAGTAGCCCGCCCTCCAGGTTGACGATGGATTCTGCACGTTGATGATCTGGAGACCTGTATTGCTGTCCAGCACGTAGGCAAGATTGCCATACACCTCGACGTCCCGCGCATTGGGCAGTGTTGCGCTGTAGGACCCGGCAAACCCTGGTAAAGAAGGATTCTGCACATCGATGATCTGCAACCCTCCGCTGCCGTCCGCCACATAGGCAGTGGTGCCGCTGATGAAGACGTCCTGTGCATTACCGGCGGTATCATACTCGCCAACAAATTGCAATGCCGCAGGATCTGTGATGTTGATAATCTTCAATCCCTCACTGTCGTCAGCAACATAGGCATAATCACCGCTCACCGCTACCCCATATGCCAGTCCATCGGTGTCATAGGTGTCGACAATCCTCGGCGAGGTTGGATCGGATATGTCGATTGCATGAAGCCCTTCATCATGATCAGCGATAAATACAAAATCATCCTTCACAGCAACATCGTAGGCGTGCCCGGGGGTATCACAGAAACCGATCCTTTTTTCAAAGGCTGACGGAAAGGGGTGTGTACTGCAACTCTGAAAGGTACTCCTGATGCTTCCCTCGAGCGCTGGTTTTACCCGGTAGTAATAGTTTTGCCCATCCTCGACAAGGGTATCGATGTATCGTGTGCCTCGCCAGCTACCCGAGATATTGAAATATTCACCATCGGGCTCAGTGGCCCGGTACACTTCGAATTCATCGGTTGCCGGAATGCCGCTCCACTCCACCACCACCTTCCCATATTTCCCCTCCACCACAGGAGAAAGCGTAACCTCGGAAAGGGGAATGGCCCTGACATATTCCGAGAAATCATCGTTGCCGTCAGAAGCATTGGATTTTAAAAGGAACACGCACATCGAACCGTTCTCGAGATCGCGTATGGTATATGGCGAGCTCACATCATCGATTCTGTACCCGTAATTCTCAGAGGGCAGTGATCCGTTTGTAGTGTAATAGAGCGTATAACTTGCTGAGTTTGGTACAGGGTCCCAACTCAGCGTAACCTCGTGGTTACCCGTCACTCCCGTAAAGGAGGGTATTGCACCCATATCCAGGAGAATTATTGATTCTTCAGTACGGTTGCCATTCCAGTCCTCCGCAGTAACCACAATGAGCATGGAACCGGAAAAATTGCCGGTTGCAAACTGGAAACTAAAAGAACCCTCCCCGTTGAACGAAACGTCTCCTCCAGGAATTGTTGCCGGTACTATCCTGTATGACAGAGCACGTAGGTTACCAGGCTCTCCCCTTTCGGTTGAGACATCGGTAACGATACCCGATACGACGACTGTAGACGCATAAGAGCTACCATCCTGTGGACTGAGAATCTTGATAGACGGTCCGATGTGGTCCTTAACCTGAAGAACGTGATTCTGATCAAAGGTGTTTGGGCAGGAAACAAAGAGGATACAGAGCGGTACCACAAAGCACAAGGTGAGCATTCGAAGAAGAGGACTGTGCCCTGTGTTACGCTTTCCCATTTTCATGACAGATGAC
>Ga0209635_10004967_pt1 | contig 10498 bp, 11 predicted proteins | sample DeeMarSWOR230_32_FD_187463 | JGI IMG/M metagenome (GOLD analysis project Ga0209635, IMG submission 187463) | Marine sediment microbial communities from White Oak River estuary, North Carolina - WOR-2-30_32 (SPAdes) (version 2) | ecosystem: Environmental > Aquatic > Marine > Intertidal zone >...
TCGTGCCGGTTCCTCCAAAAGTGAACACACCGGCCGCCGTCGCCGGATCGTATCCCACCAGTGAAGCGCACATGCTGGCTACCTCCACCTCGGCCTGGCTTACCCGGTGGCTGCACTCGTCCCAGATGACGTTGGGGTTATAGATTGAGGTGAACAGTTGGCCAACAATGGCAGGGATGGTGGTGGGCGGGGCCACGTTTTCCTGAGCGTGGGGATGGCCCCAGATAATGAGGCCCTGCATATAGTCCGCCAGGTCGGCAATGGTCTCCTCAAGGGTCGACATCTGGTCGGGCATGGTCGCGGCTCTGGCGGCGTCATAGTCTAGCCTCACGCGCTCGCCCAGGTAGGGACGCTCACTCTTCAGATCGTCAATGCGATCCAGCCCCCGAGCGACGGATTGCACAAAGTAGGCATCGCGAACGGGGTCGGAGATGGGTGCGGGGAAGACATCACGCACACGGGGCAGCAGGTCACGATAGGTATGGCCCGGGGCTGCCGGTGGTGCCGTCTCAGCTGCGACTGTTTCCCAGCGGGTCATTTCCTCCAGCACTTTGACCATGCTCAGTACCTGTTGCACTGGTGGCGAGATGTTCGCCAGCTGGAGCAACGGCACGCCTTGCCGAGTCTGGTCAACTGGCCGTTGGGTGGCCATCCTGAAAAGGAAGAGGAGCATCCGAACGCCGGCGCTGGACAGGTAGGTGACTCCTGACAGATCTAAGGTGACAGGCAGTCGGCTTTCCTTTGCCAGGGGCTGCAACAACGGTTTCAGCGCCTTTTCCAGTTCGGGCGCGTTGGCCGCGTCCAGCTCGCCAACGCAGTACACCACAATGCGGTTCGACCTGTGATCAATTTGGATGTCCATGGCTTTGCCTCCTGAACTCGGATTCTCACTCTTTCCCTTTTGTACACTGATCAAGGTGTTTGCGGTGGCGATTTCAGTCGTCATAATGTGACTAAGGTCGCTACTAGGAACAGAATCGCCAGTATCCAAGCGTCCTCTTCGGTCCAGCTGGTAAGGCAGATCTCGCCATTTGCTTGGCCAAGAGGAAGGATTGGCCCCTGCGAGCTGGCTATGTGCCGATTTCCTACACCATGATTTGCGCAGCGATCTCGCGGAAGCGCTGCGAGAGAGGGTGATTGGGATAACGCAGACAGAAGACGTCGCGGCTTCCCAGGCGGACCATGTCTTCGGAGAGGGGAAGCACTCCGGCGACAGGAGCGTCGTAGGTTTGCGCTACTTCTTGGCGAACCGCGTCAAAGTCAAACTCGCGCAGCACCTTGTTCACCACCAGCAACATCCGCGGGACGCCCAGTTTCCGCGCCACCTCCACTGTGACCGCTGTACCTTGAAAGTCCTGCTGGTCGGGACGCAGGATAAGCAAAAGGGTATCCGAGATCGCGATGGAGAGCAGGGTTTCTTCATTGAGGCCGGGGTGCGTGTCAATGAGCAGGTAGTCCAGGTTCATGCGCTGGATGAGATCTTGAAAGCCATCGTTCAGCAAACCCACGTCGTAGCCCTCGCGGAGGATGCGGGCGATCTCCCCGGCCTTGATGCTGGAAGGGATCAGGTAGATGCCGCCGCCTATCACGGCGACCTCCCCTGCCCCGACTTGCAGCAGGGGGCTGACGTCATAGGCCGTCTCCTCGATGGCGCAGCACCCCCACAGGTAATCGTTGAGGGCTTTGTCCATCTTCTCTTCGTTCAGCCCAAAGAGGACGTGAATTCCGGGGGATTGGATATCGGTGTCAATGACGCCGACGCGATGCCCTTCCTGGGCGATGATCGTAGTTAGATTCGCGGTCAGGTTCGATTTGCCTGTCCCGCCGCGGAAGGAATGGATGGAAACGGTTTTCGGCATGGTGCCCTCCTCTGCTACGCGCCCTCCTTTTTCTCGCGCAAGCGTCGAGCCTGTTCACTCAGACCGCGAAAGTGCTCCGTCTCGGTGATCTCGGCCACCTGGCGTGCTTTTTTTGGCTTCGTCAATCTCAATGCGCAACTGTTCGACCTGGCTTCTCGGCCTTTGCTCGCAGGCCGTGTGCTGAGACACAAGAGCGAATTGGCGCAATTCGTCGGTGCGGGTGGCCGCGTCAGTCAGAGACTCGGGATCGAGGGTTTGGGCCTCGATGCCTGGCGCAGACGCGCTGATCCGTGTCACCGGTGCGTCACCTGGCGAGCCAGTACCACAGAGACCAATAAGCCGGCGGCCAGTACCAGGGCTGACACCAGGGCCGCCAGTGCTTCGTTGACGATCAACACTCTGCGCCGCGAACTGGGCTCAAGCGCCACGTCCACGGTGGATAAGCCCGAGACCTACGCTACGATCCTGGCTAGTGCCTGCTTGAGCTTGGTGGTGATGGGATGGTCCGGGTATCTGAGCACAAAGATGCCCGCGCTACCGAGTGTCATCATCTCGTCGGAATGGGGCAGCACGGCGGCCACTTCGCAACTGTACGTCTGCTCGACCTGCGCCTTGACCTCAGCCTCGTCAAAGACCGCCGGCACCTTGTTGACGATCAGCATCATGTTCGGTACATCGAGTTTGCGCGCCACCTCCACCGTTACGCTTGTGCCCTGATAGTCCTGCTGGTCGGGGCGCATGATGATCACCAATACGTCAGAGATGGCGATCGAGAGCAGAGTTTCTTCGTTCAGGCCCGGGTGGGTGTCGATCATGAGCACATCCAGGTTCAACTTTTCAAACAGTTGATGGAACCCATCATTTAGCAAGCTCACGTCGTAGCCTTCCCGCAGGACTCGTGCGATCTCGCCAGCTTTGAGGCTAGAAGGGATGAGAAAGACGCGGCCCTCCATCTCTGCTTCCAGGCGCGGCGTCACATCGAATGCAGCCTGCTCGATGGCACACTTGCCCCAAAGGTAATCGTTGAGCGAATGGGCCATCTCTTCTTCGTGCAGGCCAAACAGGACGTGGATGCCTGGCGATTGGATGTCGGTGTCAATCACGCCGACGCGCCGCCCCTGTATCGCCAGTAAGGTGGCAAGATTGGCGGTGGCATTGGATTTGCCCGTCCCACCGCGGAAAGAGTGAATGGAAACGGTTTGTGCCATCATTTTCCTCCATGTTTTAGATGTAGTTGATCTCGTTCGTCTCTGGCCTTAATACGGTCGGAGGCCAGTAGATGGGAAAAGACACGTGGATTGGCCTGTTGGCAATTCATTTCGTCTTGTCGCTCAGAGCCTCCCAAATGTTCAAGGGCACTTCGCGCCCGCGCTTGCGCGCCAAGAAGGTCTTGTAGTGCGGTTCTCCCTCTACCTCAAAGGACTTTAGGTATCCCTTCTCCACCAGTGTATCCAGCAGTTTCTTCACTTCAGACGGTTTCATGTCCAGTTCCAAGATGATCTCGGTAAGGCTCATCTGCTTACGGCGCATGATCAACTGGATGGTACGGCGCAACTCGGGGGAGAGATCCAACAAGTCGGCTGCGTTGATACCTTCCACGCGTTCGCGAGACTCCAGCTCCGCTTGTAACCTATCAAATATGCCGGGCATGGCTTGCTCCTTTCCTCATGTGTAGCATGCGCTCTCCTAGTAGATTTCCGGCATCTCAATCGGCTCTGGCTGTGGCTTGCAAGTCCCACAATAGATCGCATCGGCCACCACCACGGCCTTTGGCATCTGATGCTCACCGACGTAGATGGTAAGAATGAAAGGCATCTTGGCGGCATGATCCTTGCACACCATACGTCCACAAAAGCGACAGACGCCCTGAGCTGGCTGCTCACATTTCCAGCATTGCATGCTTACGATTCTCCTTTCGTCCTTTTCCTCAGCTTGGCGGCGTGCTCTCGCAAGTTGTGAAAGTACTCGGTCTCTGTGATCTCCGCTACCTGTTTGGCCTTCTTCACTTCGTCAACCTCGATGCGCAGCTGCTGGACCTGTCTCTTGAGTTGTTCCTCGCGAGCTTGTACCTCGACGGCCATGCGGCTGAAGACTCGGGCCAGGTCACCTAACTCATCTCTGGCAACGGTCACGCTGGCGATTCGCTCTGGCTCGAAGTGCTCGCCACGTTCCATAGCCTGAGCCACGCCAATCAGTTTACGAATGGGGCTGGTAATGTTACGGGCCAGGAGACCAGCAGTGCCCACAATGGTTATTACGGTTATGCCCAGGATCAATCGGGTGTTGGTCTCCAGTTTCCATCGCTCCTGCTCGATCTCTGCCTCCACCAGGTCGGCTGGCTCATGGAACTTGTCGGCGTCCGAAGTCACGCCCACCCAGCCGAAGCCAGCTGGCGAGTCGTAACGACTGGTGAAATAAGGGATAGTGGCAAAGGCCAGGGCTCTGGCCCGACCTTCCGGATGTGCGGCGTCTCGCCAGAAGTAGATGGGCACCGACCCAGAATTGCCCTGCCGGTTGTATTCGCAGATCAGTGGAAAGTTCGCGTCGATAAACCCCATCTCATTGAGGTTGGCTGGCAAATAGCCGCTCTTTTGCTGCTCGGCGAAGTGCTCCTGCGAGATAGACGGTACCAGGTCCCCGTTTCTGTCAAAGCCCACTAGGTAAAAGTGCCGAGAATGGGCGACGGCCCAGCCCTCGTTGTCTATGATATAGGAATGCTCGCCACCGAGAGCGCTAACCTCGGGCCGGTAGTGTTCATCGGTGCTGATCATATGGGCCGTGTATTCCATGACGTGGGTGTGGTCCAAGGACAGCGTCACGACGCCAAGCTTTGTGCCGTTATGGAATACTGGGGTGGCGAAGCGAATGATCCCTTCGTACCGTCGCCCCTTTGGGTTTTCACCAGCCGCATAAGCCTCCTGAAGGGGCATGTACCAGCCTAGGACGCGGGACACGTACACCTGCCCTTTGTCCAGGGCCATCGTCTCGCTGAAATAGGTCTCCCGCTTGAAAGTCGTGTTCTCCGGTTTGCTTACATCGCGCAGCGCCTCCTGGCTAGCTACCACGCCGTCCGTGATCTTGACCACCTCCTGGCCGCTGCGGTCTATGAAGACGATCTCTCGGTACATCGGTCGCTCACTGATCCCTTCGACGGTCCAGATTGGACTGTAGTGAGCGTGGTAGAAGGCCAGGTAGGCCTCCGGATCCCGGGAAAGCAGCACCAGGTCCCTTAAGTCCTGCTCTCGCTCATACAGGAAGCGAGCTACGCGCTGCGCCGTGTCATGGGCCCAGAGTTCCAACGAGTTCATGGAACGTTCATCCAGCGCCTCCTTGCTGGGTGGTATGGCATCCTGGGCCATCTGGTTGTACCCTTGTACGGCTACAAAGGCCACCACGCCCAGAGGCACCAGGGCGCAGATCAGAATCGCCAGCAGGACCTTGCGCAGCAGGCCAAAACGAACCCGTGATAGAATCGGTTTCAACGCAGACCTCCCTTCTTGCTGGCAGACCCCGGCTTTTCAGACACGACTGTGGGCCGCCAGCCGGACGTGTTCCAGCAACTCCTGACCAATCTTAGAGACTATGTGAATCTTGTCAAAATCAATCCGCACAGCGTTGAGGTATTGCAGGCGCAAGATATCCCGACCCTCTGCATCAGGCAGGACACCGGCCAGCAGGAATCCCTGAGCCTCGAAATCTGCACAGAGGAGCCCGGTCCAGGGATCGCCCAAGGGGAGATCCAGGTGGACACAGGCGATCCCTTTTCGACAGAGTTCGCGCAACCTTATCCCCACCTCAGTTGGCGCATACTGGCCATAGGCAGTGATCTCAATGCGCGCTACATCAATGGCTGACAGCACGCGAGTGGAGATCACCGACTGCTCTGGGCGCTGCCCTGTATCCTCCAAGGACGGGGTGGTCAGCTCTCGCTCGATGCCCGAGTTCTCGTAAATCCGTCCCAAGAGCGTACGGTAGTGCGGTGGCACGTAGACCTGGGCCGATTTCCAGGGCCGCAGCGGTAGGATGGCGTAGAGAAGGGTCTCCCGCTGTGGTAGCGCTTCTGCGCCGATCTTCTTGAAGTACACCGACTGGGGAATGTATGCCAATAGAATAGCGGTGTCACGAAAGCCGTGTTTGATGGCCGCTCGCTGGGACAACGAGTGGTTGGTCACCGGCTCGGCAGAAAGCCCGGCCATGCCTCTGGTCCTGGCCTCGTTTATCGCCACCTGTAGGAGCCGGCCAAGGATCCGTCGGCCCCTGTGGGCCGGGTCCACTGCTCCCTGTCCAAGTTCACGGACCGGGTCATCTGATTTCCCTCCGAAGATAGCGCAACAGCCAGCCACTTCACCTTTGTCCGTGACCGCCACAAACGAAATCTGCTCCCCGGTGCGGTTCATCCCGATCAAACGTTCTGGATAGTAAACGTGCTCGCCGGGGTAAGTGTAGCCGTAGGTCTTGTAGACACACCTGGCTACCTCGATGGCGTCGTTCGGCTTCATCATCCGAAAGAGATAGCGACCTGGTGGGGCTGGCTCCACCTTGACCTCGTAGGGCCTCAGATCCTCCGGACTGAGAAGAGTGGTGATATGGCCCGCCTCCAAGTACTTGACGAGGTGAAGTTCCTTTCCTTCCCACCCTTTGCTGACGAAGCGCACCTCATCCATTACCTGCTTCATCAGGTAGAAACCCAGCCCACCCAACTCTCGATCAAGGCCGGACTGAGGGTCGTAGTCGGCAATGGCGGCCGGGTTGAAGGGCATTCCTTTATCAGCGATGATCACCTGCAGTCCTACCTCGGACGTCTGGCAAGTTACGGTGAAGGTGGCCTCCTCACCCAGCTCGAAGGCGGTTTCGATGACGTGGGTGCAGGCCTCGTCCACGGCCAGTCGGATGTGGCTGGCGTCTGACTCGCTGAAGCCAAACTGGGAGGCACAGGCAGTAACGTAAGCACCAATCACAGGTAGATGCGCTGTGTCGTTGGGAACGGTCAGGGTAGAGGCGTTTCTTGCCATTGCGTTACCACGGTATGTTGTATCCTTCTCAGATCACCAGTTTTCCATAACCTCTTGAAGGGTGGCGGCGATACGAAGCAGTTGGTCGAACCCAGCCATCTCAAAGACCTGGAGCACGAACTCGTTCAGACCGAACAGCCGCACCTCACCCCCAAGTGCACGGGCCTTCTGTTGAGCGCGCAGGAGAATCCGCAGTCCCGCGCTGGAAATATAGCCTACATTTGAGAAATCCAAGACCAATCGGCTCTGTCCTTGGCCCAGTAAATCGCCGAGGGCCTTGTCCAGGTCACCGGCCGCGTGGGCGTCAACCTCACCCTCGACCTCGAGTACAGAGATCCCCTCTTCGTCAACGGGCTTTGAGATCTTCATCGTTTCCCTCCTATGCCCCTCTTCACCAAGGTTAACTCGTTGCCTCCTTGAGAGCTAGCGTGACGGCCTGTGCCCACTCGCCGGGTAGGATCGGCAGAATGCGGGAAATGACGCCCATCGCTTACTCACATCGGCGGATATTGTCTTTTCAAAACGAGGCGACGGCCGTCTCCAGGTCGGTGTAGATCTCCATGAAGTGCTTAAAGCCCGCCATTTCCAGCACGTTATCCACACTGGGCTGGGGGTTGAGCAACTTGAAGTGCTCTTGGAGGCCACGGTCAACGTCCCGGCGAATAGCGTGCAGGTCCCCCCAGCCCGATTCCGGCTCCGTTAGCTCTTCACCCCGCAGCATCAGAGCGATTCTATGCAGGGCCACGAGGCCGGAGCTGCTGATGTAGGGGGTGTCACTCAGGTCTAGGAGGATGTCCTGTGCGCCTGCGTCATGGACCTCTTGTGCCTTGGCGATCAAATCCTTGTAGTTGGAAGCGTCCAGGTCTCCATGGGGTTGCAGCACCGTTACCGGCACCTTACCCTGCGCTTGATATACGGTTATCTCCATTTCTCTCATCCTTTCTGTATGTCTCATCTGTCGTCGAGCGATGTCGAGATCTTCATCATTCCCGTCCTACCCCTCTCTTTACCAGGGTTAACTCATTGCCTCCCTGAGATGTGATGCGGTACGCCACCTCGTCCATAACCTGCCTGATCAGGTAAATCCCCAGCCCACCCGGAGCGCGCTGTTCCAGCGGCACGGTCAAATCCGGTAGTGGGACGCTGGTGGGATCAAAAGGGACGGCTTCATCGCGTAGGCGAACCACCAGGGCATCCCCTTCTTGCTCCACCTCGATCTCAATGATTCCTTCCTGACCTTGGTAGCCATGAAGGATGATATTGGTGGCTGCTTCATCCACAGCCAGGACCACGTCAGGAATCGTGGCTGCGTCAACGCCAAGCGCCATCGCCGTTTGCCAGATAAAGCGGCGGATCTCGCTCAGATTCTTCGATTCGGCTGCGATGCGGAGATAGGACTTGATCGTGTTCCTCTAGGACTCTACCAGGCGAAAAACGGTTTCGATGCCGTCATGGAGGATCTTGTGGACTGGACACTGCCTGGAGACCAGGAAGAGCTTGTTGCGCTCCTTCTCGTCAAAGTCTCCGGTGAGTGCAACCTCTGCGTCGATCTGCTCTGTATACTCCCCGATTTCTTCACAGCGCTCGCAGTCCTCGTCAAAGACGCGGTCATAGCTCACGCGCAGTTCCACTTCTTCCAGATCCACGCCATGGTGGTGGGCGTACGAATGCAGGAGGATGGTAGTGCACGACCCGAGTCCGGCCAGTAGCATGCCATAGGGCGTAAGTTCGTGGATGGCATGAACGGGTTTGAGTTCTCGAGCTTCCACATCAGGGGAGTCCGTGTCTGCAGCCAGGAAGTCTGTCTCGAAGTTGCTTCTCTGCCGAACAACGACAATCTCTGCCATGGAAGGACCTCCATTGTCAAGAGTATACCTGACAAAGCACGCAGCGCAAAACGGTCTGGTGATGATTGATAGCGATATTAAGACCCTGTTTTTGCATAATTGGGGTCAGGAGAGGGCTGCCTCGTCCCGTCAAGCGCCGTTCGCCTCGCTCCGACGAGGGGATGAACCATCGCCTTCGTCCAAACAGGTGATCATAGTGAGGTCGCGCAGCACCCCGCTCTGCGATCGGAGGCGCAGGCCCGCCACTTTTCGGCGGGGCAGGGGGCCAACCGTAAACTGTCAACCGGCAAGCGGTGTAGAGTCTTGTCATTTCGTACCTTAACAATCCTAGAATAATCGTACCCCCTAATCGCGGCTTTCTCTGCTATCCTATTCGCAGCATGGTAGGAGAGAGGAGGTGCCCGTGCCAAATCGGTCTCCCCTCACGCAGGCAGAGAAAGAGAGGATCTATCAGGGCAAGCTACAGGGTCGGACTTTGGCCGAGCTGGCGGCCGAAGTTCCTTGCTCGCTGGCATGTGCCCGTAAATGGTGGCGTCGAGGTCGTGATCACGGGCTGCAGGGGCTGCGGGCTCCTCGGCGAGGACGCGGTAGCAGCGGCATCTTGTCCCACTTTGACCCATCTGTGGCCGACAAGGCACTGGCACTGAAACGGAGCCATCCCCGCTGGGGCGCTGATCGCGTGCTCGTCGAACTGCGACGGGACGCTGAACTAGCGAGCCTGCAACTGCCCAGTCGCAGTCGGCTGGCGGTGTTTTTCAAAGCACGCTGTCCGGAGTGTGTGGCAAAGTACTCCGCCCGACCCCCATCCCGCCCTCGTCCACCGGACGTGACCGGGGTGCACGAGCTGTGGCAACTGGACACTCAGGAAGGTCTGACGCTCGGCGATGGTGAGCGGGTTACCATTTGCGACATTCGCGATCCGGTTGGCGCTGCGAACATCGCTAGTCAAGCCTTCGTGGTCACCAAGCCGCACTACTGGCGCAGACTGCAGTGGACGGAGGTTCGCCAGGTGCTGCGCGATGCTTTCACCGAGTGGTGCACCCTGCCCGATGGTGTGCAGACTGATAATGCACAGTGCGTGGCTGGAGCGGCGACCGAGTCTTTCCCCAGTCCGTTCACGCTTTGGTTGGTTGGGCTAGGCATCAAGCATCGCCTGATTCGCCCCGGTCAGCCCACGGATCAAGCACACGTCGAACGCAGCCATCGCACCCTGAAAGACTGGGCTTTGAACGACGAGGCCTTGATTGATGTACAACATACGCAGCTGGCACTGGATCGGGAACGGGCCACCCACAATGAGGCTTTCCCCTCCCATGCCAGCGACTGTGCGGGACGCCCACCTTTGACCGCCCATCCAGAGTTGCTGCGTCCGCGCCGTCCTTATCAGCCACAACTGGAGTTGGCTTTGTTCGACCTACAGCGCGCCTACGACTACCTCGCCACTTTCCGCTTCCAGCGCAAGGTAGCTACGAACGGACAGGTAAGCCTAGGCAAACAACACTACTCAGTCGGTCGTCGTAACGCTGGTCAAACTGTCCAGGTATCCTTTGACCCACACGATGCGCAGTGGGTGTTCCTCAGCGAAGCAGGGGAGGAGATCGTTCGACGGCCTCCCAAGAAGATCACTGTTGAGGAGCTAACTGGACTTGAAGCCAGCGAGCACCAACTCTTGCCACCCGTGCAACTAACATTGCCCTGCTTGGTGGCCTAAGGGGCACGATTATTATGGGACTGTAAAGGTACGAGATTACAGGATTCAACAGCGGTTAACGGTTACCGG
>Ga0209635_10004969_pt1 | contig 10497 bp, 9 predicted proteins | sample DeeMarSWOR230_32_FD_187463 | JGI IMG/M metagenome (GOLD analysis project Ga0209635, IMG submission 187463) | Marine sediment microbial communities from White Oak River estuary, North Carolina - WOR-2-30_32 (SPAdes) (version 2) | ecosystem: Environmental > Aquatic > Marine > Intertidal zone >...
GACCCCGACCGCTTCCTCTTTCTGGTCGAGGGGGGCATCGAGGACTCGGTTGAAACCGTGGAGGCGTACCTGGATGCGGGCTGCACGTATTACGTCCCCAGTATCTCACCCTACGCTGAGGGACGGGGGTATCCCTTCAAGTACTTTCCCGAGCAGCACGTCATCCTCCTCAAGCAGTTCGCGCAGGACGTCCTCCCCTGCTTCAAGTAGCGAGTCCACTCGCCTATGCTATCAAATGGTCGCTGAATCCCCACGAAGGAGGTTGAATGCCTTCGTTTCCTGTAGAGCAAGCCACATGCTGTATTATACTTGGCCTATCTTCGTGGCCATTTCAAGATATTTTTTGGTGCCCGCTTTTTTGCGGTATGCTAGCAGACCTGCTCTGATAAAGGCGCTTTTCTGTCCGTGCTTGGGGTCAAATTGGTCGATGAATAGGTCGCAGGGGAACTCCTGGCATACCCCACAGTGCGCCACTCCATGTTCGACGGCGCAAGCGTAGAGCTTACACGTACCCCAAAACGGTCGGCCTTGGTGGCTTCCACAGCCTGGACAGGAGGGCGCTTGTTTTTGCTGATAAAAAGGACATAGCTTACAATACGTTCCACAGGGTCCTAAAAGCTTCCCAGGCAACCCTCTTTTCCCCACCTTGACGCCGCATTCCACGATGATACGCTGTCAGGCTTTTTATATTCTTTGCTTTCCTCGTTACATTCGGTACTGGATTGGCATTCGCAAGCATCACTGAAGGGGTAACTTAATTAGTCCGTGACCAGAGTGAAAGACAGTGATGCTTCCGTCGTGGTCAAGTTTTTAGCTAGATCGAAGGTGGGAGGATACCGTGAGGATACGGGTTGCGGTGAAGCCTAACGCACGGGATAATCGCGTGGAGCGGGTTGGCGAAGACGAGTATGTCGTCTTGATCAAGGCGGCGCCGAAACGCGGAAGGGCTAATGCGGTTCTCCTCAAGGTGCTTTCAAAGCATTTTGGGGGTCAGGCACGAATTCTCACCGGCTTTACGAGTAGACACAAGGTGATTGAAGTAGAAACCTGACCCCTGTCATCCTTCTTGCCCCTTTCCCCCCTTATGTCACAGACTCTGACGTGGATCCTTTATCCGCTCTTTGATAGCTTCGCTGAGGCGGTCTCGGGTTTGACGTGGTTGATGAGCGTAATGACGCCTTCTCAAGAATCAAGAGGGGAGGGATCCTGCATCCCTTGGAGTAGTACACATATAAGTTATGTGGTATCTATTATATTCCCAGCATTAGTGTGAAAGGAGCTGGTTTCCGTGGTAAAGGAATATGCTAGACGATGGATTGAAGCGAATAAAGCGCATTTGGCAGATGTGAGTGACACGATTTGGGAGTACGCGGAGTTAGGCCTGCAGGAGTTCAAGTCCTCCGCCCTACTTGCAACCGAATTAGAGAAGAACGGCTTCACGGTCGAGCGCGGCGTCGCAGGGATGCCCACCGCCTTCGTGGCCACCTATGGGGAAGGAAAACCGGTGATCGGCGTCATGGGCGAGTACGACGCGTTATCCGGGCTGTCGCAAAAGCCTATCCCGGAGCGGGAGCCCGTGGTGGCGGGCGCCCCCGGCCATGGGTGTGGACATAACATTCATGGGACATCCGGCATGGGCGCGGCGGTAGCGGCTAGCAAGGCCTTGGACGCGGAGGGCGTAAGAGGCACGATCAAGTTCTTCGGCTGCCCGGCGGAGGAGACCCTGGTGGGGAAGATCTTCATGGTGCGGGACGGCGTCTTCGACGGCGTTGACGCCGTGTTCAGCCATCACGCTGGAACCATGAACGTGGGCCGGCTCCGTAGCAGCAACGCGATGAACTCGGTGAAGTTCCAGTTCTATGGCGTCGCGTCCCACGCAGGCGGTTCTCCGCATCGAGGACGGAGTGCCCTCGACGCCGTTGAGCTCATGGACGCGGGCGTGAACTTCATGCGGGAACACGTGGTTCAGGAGGCGCGGATTCACTACGTCATCGAGGAGGGGGGTGGCGCACCCAACGTGGTGCCCGCGTACACGCGGTCCTGGTACTTTGTGCGCGCCCCTGAGCGGGCGCAGGTGGAGCACATCTATAACTGGATTCTGAGGATCGCCGAGGGCGCGGCGCTCATGACCGGGACTACGTACGATTCTCGGTTGCTCACCGGCTGCTATAACGTTATACCTTTGAAGAGCTTGGCGGACCTCGTGGTGACGAACATGCGGGAGATTGGGGCGTCGACCTACACGCAGGAGGAGCTGGCCTTCGCCGAGGCGATCCAGCAGACCATTTCCCCCGAGACTATCGCTGAGGATTTGAAGCGGTCGAAGCGGCCGGACTGGCAGAGTCTCTGCGGCGTCGTGGTCGATCGCAGCATTCCTGACCCCTACGGGCGCGGCGAGGTGATGGGGGGATCAACCGACGTGGGGGATGTCAGCTGGCAGGCCCCCACCATCGAGTTCAGCACCGCCACCTGGCCTCTGGGCATCCCCGGCCACTCTTGGCAGATCGTGGCCATGGGCAAGTCCGGCGTCGCCCACAAATCCCTCGTCTTCGCGGCCAAGACCTTGGCGTCCTGCGTGGTGGACACGTTAACCGACCCCGCGCTCTTGAAGACGATCACCGCGGAGTGGAAGGCGGCGAAACAGGGTGCAGCCTACGTGTCCCCGATTTCCCCCGACCTGAAGCCACCCTTCGACCAGTTTCCCTCAGCGTAGCCATGGGGGCTCCGCCCCTTCGCCGCCCAGGCTGAAACAGCGGACGGGGTTGGGCCGAATCAGCCGGTGCGTGCGAGGGGCTTTCCGCGTCATCCACCAGGATCTCAGATCACGAGCGTGGGCGCAGCCTCTACGGTACGTTATTATAGTATGGCACTGAATACTCCGTTTAGTTTTGGCTGCAATCGGTACGGGTGGCGTGCGTCATGAGCGTGGAGGGACGGCTTGAGTACCTAGATGGCTTACGCGGAATCGCCATCGTGTTGATGCTGGCGCAGCACTTCACCACCGTGTTGATGGATCTCTCACTGTTAGACTCCCCGCCCTACGTTTTCCTCGTCGTGCTGGGGATCCTCTCGGCTCCTATGTTTCTCTTTCTGGTGGGTGTTTGCCTTCCCCTCTCCGTGGCGAGACGTAAAGGCCGAGGGGAAACCGAGTTTGAGATCAGTAAACACGTCTTTCTGCGCGGCTTCATCCTCATGATGGCGGGGTTCGTGTTCATGTTCCTGTGGGAAGGCGAATTTCTTCGCTGGATTGGCATGTTCCTCCTCATCACGTACCCTATGCTAGGTCTGCCGGTGAAGACGCGGCTCATCATCGGCATTCTCATCCTCGCGGGCACGCCCCTTCTGAACCTGGCGCTCGTGCCCGCCGTCAAAGGCTTCGCGGAAGACCTCGCCATCAAGACGTCTTGGAGCTCCTCCGTGTTCATCCGCAGCATTTACGGGTCAGGAGCCTTAGTCCTCTTTCGATGGTTCTCCTTGGTCCTCTTCGGAACCATCATCGGGTCCTTGCTGGTTCAATTCCTCCAAGAAGGACGGGAACACGCGTTTCAGTCCACCACGTTCAAGCTCGGCCTCGTCCTCACGGGTCTTGGCGCGCCCGAACTCGTTCTTGCAATCCCCTTTAACGACTTTCCCGCTTTCAGCGTTGCGGGCATAACGGGCTTAAGCCTGCTGCTTCTCTCGGGACTGATGTGGTTGCAGACGAATCATGAACGGGCGTTCCGCGTCCTCAACCCCCTCACCGTCTTCGGTCGGCTTTCTCTCAGTCTATACCTCGGGCACATCATCCTCTGGCTTGGCGCCTTCCGTGTCCTTGGCTTGAGCTTCAGCCTCTCCGTAGCGGAGGTTCTTGCCGCCTTGTTTTCGTGCTACCTCGCTGCCTGGGTCTTGGGAGTCTTCTGGCTGAAGAAGCGGCAAACCGGCCCCGTAGAGTTGCTCCTAGCGCGATTCACCTAGGTGCAGGTCAGAGCATCGAAGGCCCTAGCTCGACGTCTCACCAACCTTTGTCACTCGTTACGCGTTAGGCGAGGCCTGACTCGAGAGGTTAGCTAGCTCTCGGTTGATGGTTCTGCTGCTGAGGTCTTCAGGACTATCAACAATTTCACACTCATCGTTTACCCTATTGTCCTCGATCCGAGTCTTCCTTCTGAGGGGTTTCTTTCATGAGGAAGAGGAAGGCAAGTCCCGTAGCACTCATTACGAGGGCGTTGAAGAAAAAGGGCGCGGGCTTAGATAGGGTTTGGTACAGGTAGCCTCCCAGAAGGCTTCCCGATACCACCATAGGCCGTGACGCGAATCGTTGAAGGGCGTTTAAGCGGCCTCGGAACTCCCTGGGCGAGTTGTCGATGAACATGGCTGAAAACGTGGCGGTTCTCAGGCTCGTGGCGAGGCTGTAGGCGGAGCGCAGGAAGAGGACGTGAGTAAAGCCTTGGCTAAATGGAAAGAGAGCAATCGTTATGGGCGTTAGGAGCAACGAGGCTAATACAAACCGGAAGTTGCCGTAGCGATCCGCGACCACGCTGAAGAGGATGGTGCACACGATCAATATGATGTTTTGGACAAGGGTTACGAGGCCCCACTGGGAGGCGGTTAAGCCCACCACGTCGTCGGTTGCGTAAATGACCCAGTAGGAATCCGAGGTCATGAGTGCTAAATGAAGCGCCGCATTGATCCCGATCAGGATCAAGGCCTGTCTTGGAACGTGGGACGCGATCTCCTTGATCTCGGTAAGCGTGGCCTTCACCCCCTCTAGGATGTCTGTCTTGTTGGCCGTCAGGGTCTCTTTGAGATACTTGTACCGAAGGATGTGAGACGCGATGCACGTGAAACAGGTGATGACGTAGAACCCCCGCATGGCGGTGACCACGCCCAGGCGGTCGATGACGACCCCTCCGACGACGGGTGAGGCGAGACTTATGGCCTGCGGAATTCTTTGCCAAAGGGCGATGGCTAAGGCGCGGTCTTCAGGAGGCGTCGAATCCGCGACGAGGGATGCGAACGCAGGTTCTCTGAATCCATGGATGAGGGCGTTCAAGGCTGTTCCTAGGAGAAGGAACTCCCAGCTGGGGGCTTGGGAGAAGATAATGTAGATCGAGGAAAGGAGAAAGCCTAAAAAGACGACCAGCCTCTTCCGCCCGATCACGTCTGCTAGGGATCCCGCGAAAACGAGGGGCATCAACATAAACAAGTTGCCCACGGCACTGGTCAGACCGACCTCAAAGTATGATCCGCCCAGCGCCAAGACGTAGAGGGCGAAATACGGATCTGCCAGACTTCCCGCAATGTTCCAGAGCCCGGTCGTCAGGATCAGAACACCTAAGTTGCCCCGAAGGATTCGCTTGGTCCTGCTCCAAACACCGGACATGTTCCGTCATCTCTGACACATGAATCGGCCTCAGTCACATCGACGCGACCACGTTATTAAGGTATCTTCGGGGCGCGACGAGGAACGCCACGATGCAAAGCGGACCCGTCGCGCCTCAGACGGGCGTCTCTCCTGACGGAGAACTGTGAATGAAAACTCGCTCCCACAAGGCCATCATTCTAGGGCGGTTCAACATCGATATTGCCGTTGGACGTGCTCGCAACGACGACGATCTGTATGCCTTTGTTACTAAAATCGTCAGATCGTGCTTCCTTCCGGGTCTTTTGATTTTGACTATACTCCAAGCCTGGAAGGGAGAGAGCGATGTCGCCGTTACTGGTGGCGAGATCCAAGTCGTACCCAACCTGTGACGAGGAGGAAACAATGAGCTTAACGTTTCCGTTGCTTGTCCTCAGATCGTATTGGCCGCTCATCGAGCACGGGAGCGTGAGATGAATTCCGCCGTTGCTCGTGGAGAGCGTTGTCTCCTAGGCTTCCACTGTGCCTTCGATGCCTCCGTTGCTGGTTACTCCCGTGATGTGATCGGCGGATACGTTCTCGAGGACCAGTGGACCGTTCGACGTCTCCATCTTGGAGCCATTACACACCGTATCGGTCAGGTAGATGCCGCCGTTGCTGGAGTCCAAATCGAGATCCAGTAGGGCGTCTGCGGGGAGCACAAGATCCACTTCTATGGCGTACGTTGAGTAGGCGAAGAATGGAACATCGTAGGTGAGGGTGAGCGTCTGCTGCCCCTGAACCACCTGATCATCCACCAAGATTGTCAGGTCAGTAAGCTTGTCTTCCGCGTTTTGTTGCGAAACGCCTTTAGCCACGATCGTCAGGATCAGTTGGTACTCGGCGTCATTCCAGGTTGACACCCGGATGGGTCCATTGAAGTTGTTGATCTCTACGTAGATGTTGTTCGCGGTCACTTGGCCGCTGTAGACCTTGGTGTCCTCGGCTCGATAGGGCCCAGCTCCACCTGTAATAACCCCGAATCCTGACGTGACGAAGAGCGATAAGATGAGTCCGCCCAGTACGCCGGCTACCAGGCCTTTGATCGGTAGATGGGGGCGCTTCCACGCGATCACGGTCGAGACAATGATTCCCGCCCCTGCTACGATCCCTATCCAGCCAACGACGTCAACGGGGACTGCATAGGTCGTGAAACTATCCCATCCCACACCGAAGGCCAGAAGAAAGCAGCCGACATTAAGCGCAGTTGATACCCGCATCGAGACCCTCGTCCATCTTGCCCCTTTCCGTGATTGATGCTTTTATTGTTTTTCTTCGCTAGCAGTACGGTCTCAGACCGGTGTCTCTTATGACATGGAAACGCATCGACCGTCCCCTCTTACTCATCACACTCATTTTCGCTGGTCTCCCCTTCTTAGCGATTTTACCCACCATAACCGATACGCTGCACGTGGTTTATACCCCATTGCCATCCCAATAGCACCACGTCTACACTACAATAAAGAGACGACAACCCGCCGCAAGCTCGATGCATCGCTAGCTCGTAGCCTGAAGATGAAGCGATATTCACTTCCTTCATGCCTTGTCTAGGAACGGTAAAGCAGCTGCATCAGATGTACGTCTAAACGCTTACCAAATTTTCGCCCCACTTCTTTCATGATCCCGATGTGCTTAAACCCCACGGACTCGTGAAGGTAAACGCTTTTCTCGTTGCCTTCTGCGATTCGTGCAATCACGGTGTGTAATCCCGCTCTTTGCCCCTCTTGGATAATGGCTTGCATAAGGCGTCTTCCCACGCCTCTGCCTCGATGATCTTCGTGAACGTAGAGTGATATTTCTGCCGTATCTGTATACGCGCGTCTATCCGACCATTTACTTAGTGATGCCCATCCAATGATGTACCCCTCTTGTTCTGCGACTAATATTGGGTGTCTCGAATCATGATGTGTAAACCAAATCCGTTGAGCTTCATCATTTTTTGTTTCGGTGTCAAATGTACCAACGGTTGTGAGCACCGCATCATTATAGATCGCAGTAATCCCACCTAAATCCTCGAGTGTGGCCCTCCTTATTATTACCGTTTTTACCACCGAGACAATGACTTACCTTGTTAAGGCCAGTTTTCAACTTAGTTGAAAACGCTGTTTGGGACGTATAAGGTTTGCTTGTTCATGGCGTCTATGTGCATCATCTCTTTTCTTCCTGAAGCATACCACCTTTGGAACTGCAATCGTCTGTGTTTAGATTCTGTCTCATGAAGGGTATAGGTATAGAAGAGCATATGCGCGGGTAACCTTCCGTACCTGAAAACCTTAATCACTGGTAAACAGTGAGGAGGGGATTTCTCGATACATGCGTCGGATCGCATAGCTCGGGGTCTTGTTGTCTTTGGATACGTCTTAACCAGAAGCCTCGTTCTCGGCGTCATACCGTTCTTCAGTGTTCCCCTGTCGTTAGCGCCTTCAAGCCTCATCCCTTCCCCCTAACGTTCCCCGCACCTAGACATAGCTTACAGTAAGAACTTGCGATTTATAGGCCGCGTTCTACAAAGAGCAACTTCTCATGTACGAACCGTTTGGAGCGTCGGGCGGGCTTCGAATTTAAGGTAGAAAAGCACCTACTTTATCAGTTATTTGTTTCATTATGGATGCCTAGCGCACTATTATCAAAAATAAAGTGTAAAAGAATTGATACAAATTTTACTTATAGTCAGATGGGACTCCAAATTCTTCGATCTTCTGATGGTTTGGGTCTGATGATTGAAAATGCACATATATTGATCCATGATCCAGTTCGGGATACGCTATAAAGAGACTTCTATCACCATAGCGGATAGCTTCTAACACGAGTGGAAGCTCGCTTCGGAATATTGCCTCCCGCCAACTCGCTCTACCAAACACCCGGCCTCCACTAACATGAAGATAAACATGCAGTGAATAGCCTTTTTCATCCTGTTTCCATTCAGCAAGGGCCTCATCATGCATAAGACGCGTGTACCATCCAGAAATCTGGCGCTGATTATAGTCTAAGCCAACACATAGAAAAAGCTCGCCAGTCCTATCAGAATGAGTTAAGGTATAACGTCTAGGAGTTAATGGGCTTTCAGGAGTTGTTCCTAGAAGAAACTCTGTATGGAGCTTTTCAGGATTAAGACGCTTCATAGTACAATCCTGTATATTAAAACGGTGGAAACCCTCCTATAAACACAAGCCATGCCAGGATTGTTTTTGACACAGAGTTCGTATTAGCAAGCTAGGAGGCTGTAAAACACATTGCCCTCATGATCTTTTCGTATAGTGAGAATAGATTAGGAAGCGTTTGGAAAAGTATATAACATACGTTATATATTCAATAGTGGGTTGTTGTTAACAAGTCATAAAATCAATTCTACTAGGTTGTAGGAATTTGTCTCTAGTTGATACCCTTCTCAGTCGTAGAAGTATCCGGCGCTATGAAAAAAAAGAGATTCCAAATGATGTGTTAAGTAAGATTCTGGAGGCTGGAAGACAAGCGCCGTCCGCAGCAAATAGACAGCCACTACATTTTATTGTCATAACTGATGATAACATAAAGAAAGAACTTTCGAAAGGGTTGTTCAATAGGTTCATCAAAGATTCCCCTGTTACAATTGTAGGATGTGCAAAAATCGGCGATATCCTCACTGGCAAGTGGTCTATTGTCGATACGACGATTGCTTTACAAAACATGGTCATCGCGGCTTGGATGATGGGCGTAGGGTCCTGTTGGGTAGGCGATTTCAACGAAAATAGAGTTCAACAACTACTCAAAATTCCTAATAAATGGAAGGTCGTGGCGCTCGTATCTTTTGGATATCCCGCTGAGCAACCAAAACAAAGAAGAAAGAAATCCATTACAGAACTAGTAAGTTTCAACGGTTTTAGCGAGCTGAGTTAAGAATACGTTGCATAATTATCTCTTGGATCACAGGATGTAGAGTAAAAAATGAAAGACAACGTCTGCATTGTAACGGGGAGTAACTCAGGAATCGGAAAAGAAACAGCGTTAGCTCTATCTAACTTAGGGGCAAAAGTTGTGATGGTTGTACGAAACAAAGAGCGAGGTGAAAAAGCTTTATCCGAGATAATCAAGAAGACGGGAAATCACAATGCAGCGTTGATGATATGCGATCTATCATCTTTTGATTCAATTCGGCGCTTCTCAAAAGAGTTCACTGAGAAGTATAATGTCCTCAATGTGCTTATTAACAATGCAGGAGCGGTTTTTGATAAAAGGCAAATTACTGTTGATGGTTTTGAACGAACATTGGCCGTGAATTATCTAGGGCCCTTCCTTCTGACACATGAATTGGTACCTTTGCTGAAATCAAGCATTCCGTCTAGAATTATTAATTTAAGTTCTGGTTTATACAAGTCTGGAAAAATAAATCTGGATGACCTTCAGAGTGAGAAGAATTACAATGGAATGCGCGTTTATGCTAGTGTCAAGCTGATGGTTATAATGTATACCTATGAATTGGCTAGACATCTGGCGGGTACTGGAGTTACTGTTAATGCAGTTCTACCCGGTTTTGTTGCGACGAACCTGGGGAGAAATAGTGGCAGCCGCCTTTCGTCTTTGATGTTTCGCCTTGTACGGCCTTTCCAGATCAGCGCAAAGAAGGGTGCCGAAACCTCTGTATACTTAGCATCTTCAAGTGAGGTTGAAGGCGTGACTGGAAAGTGCTTCTCAAAAATAAAAGAAACACGAACCTCTCCAACGTCATACGACCGGAAATTACAGACCCTTTTATGGGATGCAACAACCAAATTACTTGGCTGAAATTTCAGTATCGTTTTTTAACATATTAAACAATAGTTAGTTTTTCGACGACAAGTCAACTCTTTCCAACATTAAATCTGGAAAAAGAGGCTATGCCCCAATAATTCTTCTCAAACAAATGGGTTCTAGTGTAACTATTGTAAACTGGAGCCTCGGGCGGGATTCGAACCCGCGACCAACGGCTTTCCTTTTCTCGTCATACAAGGCCGCCGCTCCGACCGAGCTGAGCTACCGAGGCGTCGAGGCTTTTCCAACAAGTTGTAGAGGCGTCATTTTCCTCTTTAAGCTTTATGTGGGGATACAGGTTGATCGCGTTTGTCCTCGGTCTATAGCTGGGTCTTTTAACGTGGAAGGGG
>Ga0209635_10004976_pt1 | contig 10492 bp, 12 predicted proteins | sample DeeMarSWOR230_32_FD_187463 | JGI IMG/M metagenome (GOLD analysis project Ga0209635, IMG submission 187463) | Marine sediment microbial communities from White Oak River estuary, North Carolina - WOR-2-30_32 (SPAdes) (version 2) | ecosystem: Environmental > Aquatic > Marine > Intertidal zone >...
GGCCTTCTTACACTCATTATCTCTGCCTGAAAACTACAAGATTGCCCTGGAGGGATATCTCTCTATACTGGAGACTTTGAGGCATGAGATCATAGGTGTCAGCAAAAGGGTACGGCAATTAGCAGAAGACGATCAGGATTCCAGGCTCCTGATGACTATCCCGGGAGTGGGTTATTACAGCGCCCTTCTGATAAAGAGTGAGATTGGGAATGTGAAACGTTTCCCATCAGCCAAGCAGTTCTGCTCCTACGCAGGACTTGTGCCCTCGATTCATGCCTCGGGGAATGTGTTCTACCACGGTCATATTACCAAACAAGGCTCTAGATGGCTACGCTGGATTTTAATTGAGGCGGCGATACATGCTGTGAAAAGGCCCGGCGTGCTACGACGTTTCTACTTTAAAGTCGAGAGGAAGAAAGGAGGACAGATTGCTAAGGTAGCCACTGCAAGAAAGCTTCTGGAGTGGATATATCATATGCTAAGAGACGGCAGGACATACCAGGAGATAGAGAGGATAGCTGACTTGCTGGGTCGAGATGAGCTCGGTAATTGCCCTGGTCAGTAAGACCGCGAAAATGATTGGGCAGCCTCAACCTGAATGGCATAGTGTGGCTGCGAAGCTACGAAGGGATGAGTAGGTTTTTACCTGTTGGAACTTGACAGAGTCAGCGTTTTCAGAGATGGGCAAATGTTACCTAGTCAAACAATTCACTATAAAGTACAATAGAAACGGCTTGACACGAGACTCCGCTAACTAAAGTGCCTGTTATTCGGGCGTGCCTCAGTGTTTAAGTTTAGACCAAAAGATTTCGCCCTTTTTTCAAAATCTTCCTGAGTTTCATCTTCCCAAGGGAGATATCTAAGATCCTTTGGACTTCGGAAGGCATAAAGCAAAAGATCAATTATTTCTTTCGACGAGTTACCGAGTTTGATGACCGTATCTTTCCTTACCGGGAAAACTTGGCCGGTAACAAGAGTAGGAACGTTTGGGTAATAAATATTTACTAAACTGAAAATAGCTTCTTCTTCGCTTAATTTAACCTTTTCCTCTGAGAGTATCCAACCATAAGAGAGACAGGTCGGTGAGAATAAAAAGAGACAGGGCTTTAGATGAAGTAGTCGATCAATAGTTATTATTTCGCCTTCTCCAAAAAAGAGACCTATAACTGGAATCTTAGAAAAAAGAGACTTGATTTTAGTTAATTTCAATACGATTCCTGAAAAATATACAACTAGTATGCCAAGAACGATGCCAAAACCGGAATGAAAAAGCTTTTCTGGGAGAAAAACTAGCAAAATTTTCCTTCCAATCTCTTCTAAATTACTGAACATAAGAGCAACTATAAAAATCAACACCGCGACTGGAAGCCAAAAAACGAACCCAAACAATAGAAAGGTAAACTGATTTTTTAAAAACTTTCTCACTTTACCCTCAATAGTCGTATCTTAAGACTAATTAACATTAGCATATTCCTAAAATTATTCAAATGAAAACCTTAATGACAAATGCCGAATTAACTTCTGTAGCTCCAGATAAGGAAATCGCGGGATCGGAGGTAACGAAGGGTCATGTTGTGCAATGGGTGACGGAATAAATGTTTTATGACTTCGATTGAACAATTCAGACATTTGTGCAGTGAGGTAACAAAATACCGTTTTGTTACTCTAGCTGTACTGTAGTTTACGGGTAACCGTCCAAAAATGAAAACCATACACAGCGAGGGTCATCGACAAGAGAAAAGAGCGAGGACGTCTCATCAAGGTGTAGAGAACGAATCTCCAATAGTATATACGACCCGGGTCTGTAACGCCCAGGAACCACATGGACCTGATCCACGCCCAGACATGCCACCACTTAAGTTGGGATATTGCCTTCCTTCTCTGAGGACGATATTCTTTCAAAAACATCTTAATCCGGTAGTAGTACTGTTTTGGCGAATAGAGATTGGTCAGGACTTCCTTGTAGCCACTGACCAGCGTTGCGCGGTCCATTTTGGGGACAAAATTCATGGAGCAGTCGGTATTGTCCCCGGTAGCTTTCTCTTCGGTGAGGCGCTTCTCATCCGCCATGCGCTGGTAGAGTCTGGTGCCCCGAGGCGCATTCAATAGACCGACCATTGCCATGACGATTCCACTCTGCTTCACCAATTTTATCTGGCTCTTGAAGATGGATACGGGGTCACTATCGAACCCAAGAATAAACCCAGCCTGCACCTGCAGGCCGTTATTCTGCAGCTTCTTCACTGAGGCAACTATGTCACGGTGTTCATTCTGACGCTTGTTGCACTCGACCAGGCTCTCCTCATTCGAACTCTCAATGCCGATAAAGACACGGTTGAAACCGGCCGTCACCAGCAATCGTACTAGCTCTTCATCATCAGCTAGGTTGATGGAGACTTGAGTGGACAGCGAAAATGGATACTTCCTACTTTGCTGCCAATCAACCATTGCGGGAAGAATCTCTTCTTTTAATTTCCTTTTCTTGCCGATGAAGTTGTCGTCTACGATAAAGACGTCCGAACGCCAGCCTCGATTGTGCAACGCATCCAACTCTCCCATGATTTGGTCTCTGCTCTTGGTACGCACGTTGCGACCATTCAGCACTGCAATGTTGCAGAAGTCGCAATCAAAGGGGCAACCGCGGGAGTACTGGACACTCATTGCGGTATATTTCTTCATATCGATGAGGGGCCACATGGGGATCGGTGTTTTCGTGATATCCGGTCGCTCTTGGGATGTATAGATGTGTCTGGTATTACCACTGCTGAGGTTTTCCAGAAAGAGTGGGAGGGTAATCTCGGCTTCGTCAAGCACCAAATGGTCTATAACCTCAAATTCCTCAGATTCACAGGTAAAGAGGGGACCGCCAGCAACCATCTTGGTGCCGAGCCTCTTACATTTCTGAACAACATCTTTCACTGATTCCCTTTGTACTACCATAGCACTAATAAACACGTAGTCAGCCCAAAGAATGTCACTGTCAGTTAGGTTGCTAACATTCATATCTATTAGCTTCTTGCCCCATTCCTGAGGTAGCATTGAGCCCACGGTCAATAAACCCAGGGGCGGGAAAGCCGCTCTCTTAGAGCTGACTCTAACTGCGTGATGAAAACTCCAGAAGGTATTTGGATATCGTGGATAGACGAGAAGTATTTTCATGTTATTTTTCCGTTTACAAAATATTTTTCTTATATTTTATAATCGTCACCTCATTAGCAGAACAGGTGGCTCGGTGTCTCAGGCTAATGAGCTTTACTTATCAGACTTAAGGCTCTTACAGTCTTTTGGTAGTCATCTTTCATGTCAAAACATACACTGTCTTCGGCACGCTGGATATCTCTGGGGAAACAATTGATTTCTGACATCTTCTTGCCTGCCAGTGCTTTGGCTTTAGCTTGTTCTACCCAAATCTTCCTCGTTGCTACCCAGAAGTAATTTCTGTCTTCTTTGTGAATCCAGGCAAAAACGCCCGTTTCACATTGAATATCGGTTTTGAATTTATTTAAACAATAGGTACGCTCATTAGCTTTGGAGTAATGACAACCGATGTCTACAGCGATTTTTTTTATAAAATCCTCGTCCTGTTCTCCGAATTCAATGGTTCGCCTTGGCTGTTTGACCATCACAGATAACTCCTTTCCAATGAATCCTGATTGTCTTGGATATGTACGGGCCGGGTAAATCTCCAGCCCGTGCATATTTTATTGACGAGAGTAAGTCTATCTGCTAGCTCTTACTTTGCGGTAGCAATCACTGCAATAGACCGGTCTGCCCTGACTGGGTTCGAACGGTACTTCAGTTTCCTTGCCACAGTCTGAACAAACCACGGGAAACATTTGGCGAGGTGAGCTATAACCGTATCTACTATTACCATAGCTGTTGAAACCGTTTCCGTAACGGTTTGCCTTCCTTGCGTCGCGGCATTCGGTGCAACGCTTGGGCTCGTTGGTATAGCCTCTGGATTGGAATAGCTCTTGTTCGTCTGCGCTGAAAGTGAACTCATTCCCACAATCGGAACATTCGAGCGTCTTATCCTTAAAAGACATTGGATGACCTCCTCTCTTAAATTTTTAGTTAGAGCTCGGGTCATCCAATACTTGATTTAAATCAAAAGAGATTTCAAGAAGTCTGCATTAACCTAAACTGCAACTATATTCTAATTGTATTATAAAATAAATCTTTTAGCAATTCTGTTGCATATCCGGTACATGCAAAAGAGACAGAAGCAAGCAAAGCGTTATTCTGTGGAATTTGCTTCCCGCCGGATGCTTACGCGTTTAGCTAGCATGCGGCCTAAGAAATATTGTTCTTTTATCAAAAGACCTAATTCAGTCCAGTCCTATAACCATCCCTTTGGGAACCACTACTATGCCTTCAGCCGATATAGTGCAGCCTTTCTGTGCATCCGCCTCTAGGTCATATCCAATTGATACGCCAGACCTGATTCTCACCATGGTGTCGATGATAGCTCGTTTAATCTTAGCGCCGGGCTCTATATTGACATCATCAAATATTATCGATTCCTCTACTAAGGCATTTCTCTCCAAGATTACGCCTGGAGACAGGATAGATCTCCGTACCATACCTCCGCTAATGATACAGCCGTCAGACACCATAGAATCTGGCGCTTTCCCACCAAAGATAAACTTACTCGGAGGTAGTGATCTCTCATATGCTCTGATGGGCCACTTCTCTCCATACAGATTGAAAGGGGGGTCAAAACTCACAAGATTCATACTCGCTTCATAGTACGAATCGATGGAGCCGATATCCTTCCAGTAAGAAGAATCACGAGTTCTATCAACCAGAATCTTATACCTTGTTCCTTCTTTCACTTCAACCGCGAAATCCTCAATCCTGTTCTCTTTTTCGTAGTCGTAGACGAAGATGTCACGACCTTGTCTGATCGCTTTTGGAATGACACCTTTACCGAAGTCGTCTTCTTGTTCTTGTAGAGCTTCTCTCAGAGCACCAGCTTTAAATACATAAACTCCCATGGAGCCAAGTACATATTCTGGAGCCTCGGTAATTGTCTTTGGCTGTGGTGGCTTTTCCTTGAATTCGACCACCCTGTGGTCCCGATCTTCTTCAAGCACCCCCAATCTTCCCGCAGCCTCTTCTGCTCTTACCCTGACAGCCGATATGGTGATATCTGCTTTCTTCATTTCGTGATAGGCGACTATCTGACGGTAGTCCATTTTGTAGATATGGTCACCAGATAAAATCAGGACAAGATCGCCAGCTTTTCCTTTTATTAAATCAAGGTTTTGCCGTATAGCATCAGCCGTACCACGGTACCAATCTGTACCTATTTTCTGCTGAGCCGGCACGGTGTATATAAAGTCCCCCAACCTTGAACCCGAGATGCCCCAGCCATTCTGGATATGCTTATGCAAGGAGTCCGATAGGTACTGCGTGAGAACTGAAATCTGGCGGATGCCTGAGTTGATGCAATTGCTCAGCGTAAAATCGATAATTAGGTATTTGCCACCGAAGGGAACAGACGCTTTAGATCGCCCACTCGTTAAGGGCTGCAGTCTTTCTCCTGCTCCACCTGCCATTACTATTGTCTCTACATTGTCCATTGCTGTAGTGCTTCAGCCGTTTTCTGGCAAATCGACTATGTCAAAATGTTACATCCTTCGTTAGCCTCAGTCAAGTCGGTCAATCAAATTTTTCGGCGTAGTAAACAAAGCGTCAGATTCTTTTAGCGAAGGAAGTACCACACTGCAAATAGCAATGTCTTACGCAGCGTGGCTTGTACTCATTTGACAAAAGGACTCTCTTCATGGTAAAGTATTATGTTAGTTTCAGTTTAGGTTATTGCAGCTCTTTTAAGAACATTAGACTACTTCAGTGTTGGGTGACCGGAACTCCAACTAAAATTTAAAGGGAGGAGGTCACCCAATGAGTTATCAGGACAAGTCTCTCCACTGCTCCGATTGTGGAGCCAGCTTTACCTTCAGCGCTGAAGAACAGCAATTTTTCCGATCTAGAGGCTTTTCCAATGTGCCTGAGCGTTGTCCCTCGTGCCATGCAGCAAGTAAGACAAAGCGTTATGGAGATGGTGACTACAGCTATAGATCCAGATCCTGGCAACAGATATTCCGTTTAAATTTACATCACGTATTGGGTGACCCAAGCTCCAACTAATAGGAGAAAGGAGGTCATCCGATGAGCTTTCAGGGCAAGTCGATCCAATGTTCCGATTGTGGAATTACCTTCACCTTCAGCGCTGGGGAACAAGAGTTCTTCCAATCTAAAGGCTTTACCAACGAGCCTAAGCGTTGTCCCTCATGCCGTAGAGCCAAAAAAGCACAACGTTCCAACAGTGGAAACTATAGCTACAGTTCCAAGTGGTGAATGCTTTATGACTTATACGCCTGGTGTAGAAAAGACACGGAAATAACGTTTGATCCTCGTGAAGGAAGACCAGTGTACTGCAAAGATTGCTACAATAAAGTCAGACTGAGCAGATAAGCAAGATTGAACATAAAGTCACATCCGACTTGGGCAACCAACGCGGATTTTATGCCAGTAAGGACTTTCCATAAAATATAGAAAACAGAAGGGGGTATCAGAAATGACAACAGGAAAATCGGTAGCTCAGCAGGTAGAGGACGGTAATCAAGCTAGGCAACTATTGGACGATGCTTGGGATAGAGCTAAAAAGGCTTATAAAGAGGCCAAAGAGCAGGCGGATATAGTCTATAAAGAGGCCAAGAAAATGGCTGTTGACAAAGAGGCTAAGAAACGGGCCGATGAAGCCCATAAGGAAGCCGTAAAGGAAGCCGGGAAACTCCGTGACGCGATTACAAGTGAAGCCATGGCGGTATTCAGTGATTTTTACAAGCAAAGAGATATAGATGCTCAGGATGCTATCACCAGATCAAAGGAGCTTACTGAGCAAGCGAAAGTAGCCCATAAAGAGGCTAAGGAGCAAGCGGATAAAGTTCATAGAGAGGCTAAAGCACAGGCGGTTGATAAAGAGGCCAAGGAAGCAGCTGATCGAGCGCGGAAGGAAGCGCGGAAGGAAGCCAAGAAAGATTATGATGAAGCCATAACTAAGTTATAGTAGGGATAAACCCTGAAAGAAATTCGATTGATAGCGCAACATTCTCCGGGACATTGCACGTATCAGGGCTAGAAATAGCATTGAAGGAAAGCGTTGTAAGAACTGTTGAGCGAAAAAGGAAGCAGTATTCATGGAAAAGAGGGGATAATTATGAAAATCTATGTGGGTAATTTATCCTTTGATATTACAGAAGAGGAGCTGCGGGAGGAATTCACTGCTTTTGGAGATGTAGAGTCTGTAACTGTTCCAACGGACAGGTATAGTGGTAGATCTAGAGGATTTGCGTTTATTGAAATGCCTACAGTATCAGAAGGCCAAGCTGCTATCAGCGGACTCAACGGGATAACACTCAGAGACCGGATCCTTAAGGTTGACGCGGCTAGCGCTCGTACTGAAGGTAGAGGTGGTGGCTCATATAAAGATAGGCTAGGTGGTGGAATTGGTGGTGGAGGAAGATGGAGAAGGTACTAACCTAAAACAAATCTTGAGTTGGAGGGGCTTGAAAATGGTAGTCGTAACGAAAGCAGGGCTGACTGAACTCAAAAGGATTTTAGATGAGCATACCGATAATGCTCAAGCAGGATTGCGCTTGACTACGGACCAATCTGGCACACTTGGCTTGACAATTGGTATGAAGACTTCTGTGGATCATGTTTTAGAGCGTGAGGGCTCTAAATTATTGATTATTGAGCAAAATTTGGCTGCCAGTCTTGTAGGGATCACAATAGACGTTGATGAGACAACTGAAGGCCGTAGGTTGGTTACAAAAAAGAAGGCTTCGAAGTAACTATCTATTAAAGAGTCAAACTCTTGCCCTTTGTCTTGGGTGGATGTGGTTAGAATATTAAGTCAGATAGCTTGCCAGGTGAGCTATATTATGATTATAGCTGATTCGAATCCACCCGCTGCCAGTTTGTTTTTTCAGTGTGTTCGTTATTTATTTTCTTCGCTAATTTTGATAATGGTCTCCGCCAAGTTTTTCATTAGGTAAGTTCAATAATATTCCTTATAATCACTGAAGTCAGGACTATTGCCGCTCGCAAGCTAGGTCATGTTTCATGGTAATAGAACTGCTTCCTCAGACCATACAGAATGGACTTTTGTCGAATCATTTGACAACATAGGTGATGGCATGTCCCATAAACCACGTATTTTAGAACACGTGTTATACCTTTTTATCCGATGTTTTTATAGTCTTTATTGGGGTTATTGTGGAGACCGAGATAACAGCAACGATAGCAGCACCGGCCAGCAACAACCAGACTGTATGGTAACTGCCCCAGTTATCATAAGACCATCCAGCCATGGTTGGCCCAATGATGCTTCCCATAGCGCCAATACCTTCCATTAGACCGTATACACTTCCGAAATGGAGCCTACCAAAGTGATCCCTCGCTATTACAGGTATGATTGCATTGGTACCGCCGTAGCCTATACCTAAAAGAATTATAAAGGGAACAATTAACCAGATTTGAACATTTGAAATGTATGCGAAACAAAATAACCCACAACTCATCATAATGAAACTCGTTACAGCTACTGCCTTTTTACTGAATTTATCTCCCAACCATCCGAAGCTTAGGCGACCGAGAACACTCGTAAGTGGGATAGCAGTAGCAACTAAGCCAGATGTTGACCTGAGAATACCGATACTGCTGAGATAAGGCATTACATGAGTAATTACAGCCATCATCGTGATCATAAGATACATGCGCGACAGCACTAAGCGCCAGAATGTAGCACTTTTTAATGCTTTTTTAGGCCGTAAATCAATCTCGTCAACTTCCGATAAACTTGAATCGTTTAGTTCTGCTGTTATGCTTTGCTCTTGGCCATCTGGAAAGTAACCATATTGCTCGGGCTTGTGCCGAAAAAGGAGCGACAGCGGTAATATTAATATTATCATGCCCAGGGCTAAAATTATTGCTGTTCGTCGCCAATCATATGTGTCGATTAGTCTTACTATTACCGGAACTAGTACTCCACTAAAACCGAATCCAGCAATCGCTATACCACTCGCTATTCCCATCCTCCTCCTAAACCAGTTGGCAATGGTGGTCAGAAGTACTGTAACCGTGCATGCACTGGTACCAAATGCTAGCAGGGCAAAAGCCACGTAAAACATGATTAGTGATGTGGTATAACTAAGCATAACCAAGCTCAATACCGTTGTAAGCAATCCACCGAATATAATTCTTCTGGGTCCCCAGCGGTCAACAAAAAATCCTATGAAGGGAGAAAGAAGGCCTATCTCTAATCCACGCAAGGAGGCAGCAATAGATAATTGAGTGTAGCTCCAACCCATTTCTTCTACTATGGGCTCGAAGAAGGCTGTGAACCCATAGAATACAGCTCCACCTATATATACTGCAATAAGGAAAGATGCTATAACGATCCACCAACCGTAAAATATCTTGAGAGGATTCCTATGCAATATCATAATTATGAAAACAACCGGTGCATATAAGAGTTACTTCAAGAGGAAGTCGAAGTTAAACACTTGCTTAAGTATGGCACACAAACCGTCGCGTTTTCAAAGCTACGTTAGGCCGTTATTATATTACAACTCGTCACATTATTAATGCACAAAAAGCCATTAAGTGAAATCAGAAGAAAAAGCTAGTTTTACACCCCAGGCCTAGGTGGAGATGAAGCAGATAAAATATCGAATTCTCTGCGCTGGACATTTAGGCGTCTAAATTTTTAGTGGCGGATAAATTGGATTAGGATAATTGGGTGTGATTACATTTTCCCAGTTTCAATTGATGGGGCTATTTAACAATCCTTGAAATAAAAAGGACTTCGCTGACTTTTTTCTTCCTTTGGTCACTCTTTGAATTTATTGTGCGTCCAACTGCAATGGGATATTTTTCAAACAGTTCATTACTATACCAAGATAAAATATCATCGTGCCAGTGGTTGCTTATAATAAGATAACAACCCTTTTGTGCCAGGACATTACAGTAATCTGCCAGCTCTTTTTGGTTATTACGGCCAAAAATCTCACTATTGTAGCCATTGAATTGGGCAGTTTTACTCAAACCAAGATAGGGAGGATCGATATACAAAAAGTCATCTTTACTAAGCTAAGAGAGTCTAAGAGTTCTTTATAATCTGTGTTTTGTAATTCCACGCCTTTCAGAGATTCTTGAACAGATTTAAAAGACGAATCATCGAATGTTGGAATTGTTGTATATCGCCCTTCAGGCGTATTAAATTCCCCTTTTTTATTGACCCGATAAAGGCCATTCCAGCAGGTTTTATTAAGATATATAAGTAGCGCGGCACATTCCAATGACCTGCCCCCAGTAGCGATACCACTTGTTAAGTCACAACCACACTTAAAATAGTCTCAGGAGCAGGTGGCCGGTAATTCCTGGCACTATGGGGACGTACCTGATTATATTCACTCCTCCA
>Ga0209635_10004977_pt1 | contig 10492 bp, 16 predicted proteins | sample DeeMarSWOR230_32_FD_187463 | JGI IMG/M metagenome (GOLD analysis project Ga0209635, IMG submission 187463) | Marine sediment microbial communities from White Oak River estuary, North Carolina - WOR-2-30_32 (SPAdes) (version 2) | ecosystem: Environmental > Aquatic > Marine > Intertidal zone >...
AAGCGTGTATCTCTTGCATAGAGGGTCGCAATTCGGAGCTGACAATGTGCTGGTTGAAAAGGCAAAGGCTTCAGATAAAGTGAAGATTTTGCTTAATGCTCAAGTCAAAGAAATAGTCGGAGACAAACTTGTCACTGGAATTAGAGTGCAGCAAGATGAGGAGGAGAGACTGCTTCCTGTTCAAGGCGTATTCGTAGAGATAGGAGCTGTTCCCAACTCTGATATTGTTGGCTTCGTTGAGAAGAACCGTACTGGAGAGATCATTGTAAACTACAAATGTGAAACCAGTGTTCCAGGATTGTTTGCGGCTGGGGATGTTACAAATGTTCCGCAGAAGCAAATTGTCGTGGCTGCTGGAGAAGGATGTAAGGCAGCTCTGTCGGCTTTCGCGTATCTTTCTCAAACGTAGTAGCTTTAGGTCTCTAGTTTAGTACTCCGTTTGAGGCATTCTCTATGTTTCTTGAGCATATCGTCGATCAGCTTCTTGAGATGTTCCTTGGGCATCGAGCCTAAGGCTTGGCCCACGGGCCTCCCTTCGCAGAAGAACATCAAAGTGGGAGTGCTCATGATCCCGTGGTGGATTGCGATCTTTCGATTGGCCGGGGTCTCTAAGACGTTTAGCTTGACGAATTTGACTTTCTCTTTGTATTCTTCGGAAACTTCGTTGAATATCGGATTAAGTTGAAGACACCAAGGACAGCGATCATGCCAGAAGTCAACAACCGTCAAGATGTCAGACTTCAAGACCTCTTGTTCCCAACTGCTGGCGTTTACATCCAAAACGGTTCCCATGATTATCACGTCCTTCTCAATTGTTGTGCGACAAAATATTAAACATTTCTCACCAGTCCATTATTCCGCTTTACGTTATGACTTCTAAGCTGAGTTGGCAAATGCCCCAATCCAAACGCTGATTTCGTCTCTCACCCGCCTAGTCTTAACCAATATTTCTTCTTCGGTGCCCTTGAACTTGGATGGATCTTCGAATCCCTTGTGGAGGATTTTTTCTCCAGGAAAGAAGGGGCATGATTCTTTTGCGTGATCGCAAACTGTGACAACGTAGTCGAAGTTTTCGTCGCGGAACTCTTGGATGCTTTTTGAGCGGTGCTATGTGATATCGATTCCTATTTCCGCCATTACTTTGATGGCGTAGGGATTGACTTCTGTAGGCTCTATTCCCGCGCTTTGCGCTTCATATCTATCTCCATAATGTGAGTTCAAGAACGCCTCTGCCACTTGCGAACGGGCGGAATTATGTGTGCAGATGAACAGGACTCTTTTCTTCATTAAGTCACACAATGTGTTTTTGGTTTTCTCAGATTTGACAACTATGCTTTTGGTTGATAAAAAAGGATGGGGCTGAAAGTGTTTGCAGCGTCTGTCTGTTTCTATTTTGCTTTCCATAGTCCGTGGATGTTGCAGTATTCTCTGGCGTCGATTTTCCGTGCTGTGGTTTCGAATTCTGCTTCCGGCTTTTGTCCTGGTTTTAGGAATTTTCTGCAGGATATGCCGTCGGCGACTATTTGTATCCATTCAATGTAGTGTTTTTCTTCCATGGGATGTGGGACGCTACCGACTTTGACTTTCACTTTGTTACCGATCCTTTCTATTACTGGGGCATGTTTTTCTAAGCCGATGTCTTCGGTTTTTTCTTTGAGCAGTTCCATGGGTTGACCGCAGCAGACAAGTTGTCCTACTCCGGTGTGGACGACTTCGACGATATTGCCGCATATGTTGCATCTGTAAACCTGTCTCAGCTCAGTCATTCGAGTATCTCCTCCACCTCTTCCTTGCCATGCTCTAGCTCTTCAACTTGTTGCTTATCTTCCTTCAGCAGTAAGGTTTGGAACTCTCCCACATGCGTTTTCTCCTCTTTAGCCACGTCCAACAGAATCTTCTTGATTCTTTCGTTTTCTGTCATAGCAGCAAGTTGCTCATACAAGCTTATTGCATCCAGTTCGGCTATCACAGCCACTCGCAATATTTCGCGGTCGAGGAACTTCTTTGAGACGCTCTCCAGTTTTATGGGTATCTGGGATAACATTTTCAAACTCCCTTCTTCAATTTTAGGCTAATAACTATCTATTATTTCTTTTGTTAAACACGAAAGTTTTGTGGCAGAAGATGACAGGCGCAGATTCTTTTCGCAACGCAAAAACGATAGAGCCCTCTATGGTTTTCAGCATTCATTAATATTTGTAGTCAAATAGAACTCACTAATATCAGATACACTCTAAACATGAAGTCTGTGTGGCACATCTCTCTTCGAAGGAGAGATCTATGTCTATGAGAATGAGACCAATCAGAATGCTTAGAGACCGAAATGCTCCTGTGCAAAGAAAAAAAAGCTTCAAAAAATGAGCTACACGCTCCACGGTAGTGTGTCCACAGAAAATGAAGCAGAGGTCATAGATAGTTTGCTTATTCTTCGACGGTTATTGCTTCTGTGGGGCATGAGGTTACGCATGCCATGCATTGGATGCATTCTTCTTTGTTTACTGGAACTGATTTTTTGCTGTCTGGATATTCTGGTAGATCTTGAAGTTCAAAGACTTCAACGGGACACACGTCAACGCATACCGCATCACCGTTGCATTTCTTCCAGTCAACCTTAACATCAGGCATCTTTCATTCAACCTCCATCAATTCTTTGCGTCTTATCCTCCGGGGGCTCCGTGAAAAGGAACATTCTTCCACAAAACATCCCACCAGTCTTCCTCCGTTATGGTCTCTCCTCGCACAAGAATTCTCAGAACCTCCTTCAAAAGCTCGTGATGCCTCCTCTCATCCGACAATATCGCGTTCAACAGAAGCTTAACCTTCTTGTCTTCGATGCTAGGGAGTCTCTTGCTAATCTTCTCGATAAGCTCTGCTTCAAGCTGTATGTGTTTTTGCACAAGCTCCCTTTGCTTGTCAAGTTGCTCTTGAGCAAGAGCGGGTTGAACGCGCGTCAACAAGCCAACGGCTGAGGCATACATCTCCGCATGTTTCATAGAATCCAAAGAAATCCCTTTCAGAACTCCCTTGACAGCTGGATTCCTAATCTCGTCTAAAGAACTGCTCAAAGACTCAACAATCTTGTTTTCGATTCTAATCTGATCCTTCAGAAAATTTGTCAACTCATCCTTCGAACCCAAAACATATTCCTCCTTTAACAAACACATTTCTAGATTCAAGCCATAAGTCTTTCGGCGATCTCCTTCCCAAACTGTCTGCATCTTTCAAGCTCAGATTCACCTGGTGAATATTTGATTAAAAGGGGGGATTCGATTACGTCCATGCCAAACTTGTTCTTCATAATCTCAATAACCAGTCGCGGTGCTTCGCCACTCCAGCCATAGGAGCCAAAAGCTGCTCCAATCTTATCTGTTAGATTTGTGTTTTTCACTGCAGCCTCTTCGAATAGCTTCTTCATGTCAACAGTCATGTCATGATGATAAGTTGGGATTCCAATCACTATAGCATCGAAAGATGTTAGCTCCTCTGGCGTTGCGTAGTACTTCACTTCGACTTCTATCCCCTGAATGGTTCTGGCTCCTTCTGCAACTGCCCTAGCCATCTTTTGCGTGTTTCCAGTTCGACTATAATAAAGAACGAGGACTTTCGGCACAGAAACACAATCCTCCAATATCAATTATTAGCTCACGATTTCGCTTATAAGTCTGAACGAGGGAATATGAAGTTTGTATGTCTACGGAACCCAACGCGAAGATGCTAGATGAGAACTTAAGAAAAACCATCCTAGCCGCACAGAGGAATGAGATCACAGAGCATTTCATTTATGAAAAACTGTCCCAATCAACAAAAGATCGCCACAACAAGGAAATTCTGAAACATATCTCAAGTGACGAACTAGCACATTACGATTTTTGGAAAGAACACACCAACGAAGATGTAAAACCAAGCAAGTTGAAGGTATGGGCCTACTGCTTGATCTCAAGAATATTTGGCATAACCTTCGGAATAAAGTTGATGGAGAAGGGTGAAGGACAAGCCCAGGAAACATACGAGAACATCTCAAGATCTATACCAGCCGCTAAAAGCATCATAGAAGATGAAGAGGAACATGAAGGACAACTGATTGATTTAATTGATGAAGAAAGGCTCAGATATGTTGGCTCCATGGTTCTTGGGTTAAATGACGCACTGGTGGAACTCACTGGGGCTCTTGCCGGGTTGACTTTTGCCCTCCAAAACACACGTGTAACTGCAATGGTAGGCTTGATCACTGGAATCGCTGCGTCTCTATCCATGGCTGCCTCTGAATACCTATCAACCAAAACAGAAGAAGACAAGAAGAGCCCACTCAAAGCATCGGTCTACACCGGTTCAGCTTATGTCATCACGGTCCTGTTTCTAATCTTCCCCTATCTGGTCTTCACAGACTTGTACCTGTGCCTAGGCCTGACGATTCTCAACGCGATCATAGTGATCTTCATATTCACATTCTACATTTCAGTTGCCAAAGACATTTCCTTCAAGAACAGGTTTCTAGAAATGGCACTAATCAGCCTCGGTATTGCAGGCCTGACATTCACCATCGGCTTCTTCATAAGAATATTCTTAAACGTAGAACTATAGCCTTAACCTGTTCACTCGTCACAGTTCACGCGCGTATTATCCTGCGACATTTATTACCATTTTCGAATTCACCACAATTTCATCAGTACATCAGCATCTTGAATCTTCACATCTAACATTCTCACGGATTTCTGGGTAACCGTCCCAAGGGATTTTCCAGTCTTAACGTCGAACTTCGCATAGTGAAAGCCGCATGTCAAAACCCGACCTTCCAGACTTCCAAAATAGAGCGGATATCCCATGTGAGGACACCGATTCTCAAATGCGTAGAACTGCCCATCCGCATTCACTACAAGTATCTCATAGCCTTCTACCTTGAACAGTCGCATTGCGTCTGTTGGTATCTCGTTGACTTCAGCTATCTTAACGTACTTTTCCCCCACAATCAATCAACACGGTATGTTTAATTCCTTTCTCAAGTAAACATGGAGTCAAGTAACATCATGATGACAAATCCGACTACCAGGCCGAAGGTCGCCTCTCTCTCAAACCCTTTCCTGTGACTTTCCGGAATCATCTCATCGCTTACAACGAAAAGCATGGCACCCGCAGCAAAGGCGAGTCCCCAAGGAAGAATCGGCTGAGAAATGGAGACCAACGCAGCGCCCAATAAACCGCCAACGGGCTCAACTAGACCAGTTAGTGTCCCATACCATAATGACTTTCGTCGACTGTATCCCTCCCTCAACAAGGGTAACGCAACAGCAAGACCTTCAGGCATGTTTTGCAATCCAATAGCCGTTGCTATTACCAGACCGGCTGCTACATCTCCACCGCCGAAGCTGACTCCTACTGCTAATCCTTCAGGGAAGTTATGGATTGTTATGGCGAGGACGAAAAGCCAAACCCGTGGCAACCTTGAAGCAGGGCCTTCAGCACCAAAGGCTGGATGAAAATGAGGAACAAAGCGATCCACTAAATGCAACACCACAGCGCCTAAGAGAAGCGCGATAACAGCAACCCATGGACCACTCAAATCGATAGCTGGCACTATCAAACTAAAGGATGTAGCGGCCAGCATCACACCAGCCGAAAACCCAAGCAACACATCTAACAACTTATCTGAAATCCGTCTCGTAAACAATACTGGCAAGGCTCCGGCACCCGTTGCCAAACCCGCAAGCAAACTTGCCACAGAGCCAAGCCAAATTATTTCTTCGTTCATATGCCATCATTTCTAGCTTAGTTAATTCATTGGTTTTTATATCTTTAGAAAAAGGGGAGAATAGCTTAGTTTTCTCTTCTACCTATTCGATATGTCGGAATCTCTGAGTGTACGGTCCTTCTCCAGCTCTTCTTCGTCTGAAGTGGCCAGATGGTCTTCCTTCCAAGAGCTCTTGGAACCAAGCTTCATGCTCCACTTCCTCATGCAGTATAGCCAAAGACAAGTCATAGGTTCTGGGATCTTTCCCAAAAGTCATTTTGCAGATCTCCGTGTAGACTCGCACAGCACAACGTTCTGCTTCCAGCAAGACCTTCAGGACCGCCTTGATGTTACTAGGGTCTTCAGGGAGATATGCAGCAGAGCAAGCGGAGTCATCATGTAGTTCTTTAAGATCCTTGTAAAGTTCTCCTCCTAATTCGTAGATGCGTGGAACGAGTGTTTCGAAATGGAGTCTATCTTCAAGCCTGGCGTCTTCCGCTATCTCTTTTATAGTCTCTCCCTGTAATCCAGTGCAGTGCATCCTTAGGAGCGTATAGTAGTAGTAGGTTGTGAATTCCGCCGCCGCAGCCTTCTTCAGTTTGTCTATCAGAAGATCAACATTAACTCCAGCTTTCTTCACCATTTCCCTACCAACGTTCTTTGAATACGCTTTCTTCAAGTATTCTCACCTCCTTCGCATGTCTTTTCTTAGCAAAAACGTGTGTGATGTATCTTATTTCATCAGTTTTATGTCTTCCAAGATAGCCTGAAGGTCTTCTTCATGCTCAACCTCATCTTCAAGGATTTCCAATGCCATATTGTATGTAACTGAATCCTTGTCCTTGACAGCTTCAAGCAGCTTGTTGTAGACATCGATTGCACATTGTTCGCCTTTTATGTTCTGTTCCAACAAAGCTTTTACATTGGGGTTCTGTGGAGTATCGTATCCGCAATTAGTCAGTCTATACCAATCTTCAGGTTTCAGTATTGGTGTACCACCAAGCTGTATAATTCTCTCCGTAAGCATTCCTGCATGTTTAAGCTCATCTTCTGCATGTTCTCCAAGCTCAGAAGCAACTGCTCCTCGCATAGGACCTTTAGCTACCTTTGCTCCCACCCAATACTGGTAATATGCTAGCCACTCATCTGCAAACGCCTTGTTGAGCAATTCCAACAGTCTGCTAATATCCATGCCAACTATTTCTCTTCCCTTTGTTCCCATTCTATCACCTCCCTCTATGTGTTATATCAACATACCAAGTTGTGTTCTCTATGCTTCCTTAAAATTTCTTCGGCTAATCTGTCCAACGCCCTAAAATCTCTTTCCTTAGGAAATCCTTTTACGACAACGGGTTCAAGCAACTCCGCTTCTAGGTTAGATAGCATTCCTTTGATTTGCTCTACCATTCTTCCACCCCACCCATAAGACCCGATTACGGATGCAAACTTCAGTTTCGGCCTCAAAGCGTTTGCAAGATAAACCGCATAGACAATATTCGGATGTGGACCAGTCAAGACCGTAGGCGAACCCACTACAATCGTTGCAGCATCAACCAAGGACATAGCTAATTTTCCGATATCCGTTTTGGCCAGGTTGAACTGTTTCACAGTTATGCCTCTCTCAATTAGAGCACTAACGAAGTATTGCATCATCTTCTTAGTGCTGCCGTGCATAGAAGTGTAGGGCAACACAACGATGTTCTTTGGCTGAGCGGAGACCCAGTCTTTGTAAGCTTCGAGAATGAACTTCGGCCTATCGTAAAGGGGACCGTGGCTTGGGGCTATCACATCTACCTGCAGACCTCTCAATTTCTCCATGTTCTTCTGAATCACTCCCCTAAAGGGCATCATAATCTCGGCATAATACCTCTTAGCCGCTTCATAGACTGTGGCTTCGTCCGTGACGTACAAATCAGATGTCGCAAGGTGCGAGCCGAACAGATCGCATGTAAAGAGTATTCTGTCTGCTTTCAAGTAAGTCAGCATAGTTTCAGGCCAATGAACCCAAGGAGCATGAACAAACTCCAATGTCTTGTTCCCTAGTGATAGAGTGTCGCCGTCCTCTACAATTACAATCTTGCCTTCAGGAATCAAGAGCAAATCCACAAGCAGACGCTTACATTTAGGCGTTGCAACGACCTTAGCGTCAGGATACCTTTTCAATATCTGAGGCAGAGCCCCTGAATGGTCTTGCTCCGCATGATTCACTATGACGTAGTCTATGGCTTTGACATTCAGCTGGTCAAGGTTATCTGTCAGCACATCTGTCATCGTCGGGTCAACCGTGTCTATTAAAGCGGTCTTTTCACTGCCTATGACCAGATAAGCATTGTAGCTTGTCCCGTCGGGAAGCGGGATAAGTTCGTCGAAGAGTCGTCTGTCCCAATCGATTGCTCCAACCCAGTAAATGTCTGCTTTGATTTTTCTCGGTTTCATTTCATTCTACCTTTTCGAACTGATCCTTTGTTGCACCACAAAGTGGGCAGACCCAGTCATCCGGCAATTCTTCAAACGGCATTCCAGGTTCTATCCCAGAATCTGGATCTCCTTGCTCAGGATCGTATATGTACCCGCAAACAGTGCATCGGTACTTTGTCATTTCATCATCCTCCTTAATTTTCAGTTTTTATGTAAGTTGGAGCCGCTTCAGGAGTCACACCTCTCTTAATTTCATGATAATAAGCGTATGTCATAGGCTCCTCATCCGTGAGGGCATCAGCATCAACAATCTTGCCAACAAAAACCGTGTGCGTACCAACATCAACCTCTTCAGTCACTTCAGCCTCCAAATACGCAATAGCATGATCCAAAACTACAGGCGCGCCAGTCCTTCCAACCTTATGATTTGTGCCTTCGAGCTTATCTATATCTCTTCCACATTTAAAACCGAAAAGACCTATGAACTTTAACGGTGTGTTCTTGGAAAGAATCGAAACAGCGAAGACACGGCTTTTTCTGATAAATTCATGTGTGAAGTTCTGTTTGTTTATACTTATCGCTACTTTTGCTGGTTTAGATGTCACCTGGAAAACCGTGTTGCAGATCTGGCCGTTACAATTGTTTCCTTTGCCAGAAGTTACGACGTACAAGCCGTAACTAATCTTGCGCAATGCTTCACGATTCATTTTTCCACCTGTATCTGAGCTGTATTATTATGTCATATGCTTTAGATTATAACTTGTTTTATGGCTATACTGTAAAAAATGGGGATTTATGGCGGAAGCTTCTTTTTACATAGGAACCAGTCTACGCACTCGTAGCCTTCTTGTAGACGTTTTTCTGCAGCCTCTTGTGTAGCCGGTGGAGGAACAATAACATCGTCGCCTGGGCGCCAGTTTGCTGGAGTAGCGACTTTGTACTTGTCAGCAGTTTGCAATGCATCTACGAGTCTTAAGATCTCTTGCATGTTTCGTCCAGCGTTCAGCGGGTAGTATATCATGGCTCTTAACTTCATTTCCGGGTCAATTACGAAAACGCATCTAACGGCTGCGGTTGTGCTTTCACTAGGATGTATCATGCCGAAAAGATTGGCAACTTTCATGTCCAGATCAGCTATTACTGGGAAGGGAATTGTGATTCCGAACTTCTCCTTGATTTTTCTTATCCAAGCGATGTGCGAGCAAATGCTGTCGATGCTTAGCCCTATGAGCTTCACGTTTCTTTTCACCAATTCATCGTTTATCTTTGCAAAACCAACGAATTCCGTTGTGCAAACCGGTGTGAAGTCTGCTGGATGAGAAAACAGTATGACCCATTTTCCCTTAAAATCTGAAAGCCTTATTTTCCCATGGGTAGTAACTGCTTCAAAATCTGGGACTGGTTCACTTAATCGCAACAGCGACTTTCTCTCTTCAACTTTCTCCATTTGTTCCATTTTCCGCACCTTTTGTTCACATTTTAGGAAAAAAACGCTTTTATTTCAGCCTGTCTTATATATTCTTCGTAAGAAATTCGGCGAGAAGCGGCGGAAAAAGTGCGAAAAGAGGAATAGATCATCATGTCAGAAATTGATCAAATAGACTTGAAGGTTTTGAAAATGCTTGAGGAAGATGGACGACTTCCATTCACAGAAATGGCCGGAAAGCTAAAACTGAGTGAATCCACAATCAGAAAAAGGGTTCAGTCACTGCAAAAGAAGGGAGTAATAAGGAAGTTCACGATTGAGATTGATCCACCAAAAATAGGAATGAGAACTATAGCAATAGTTGGAGTTGACGTAGATCCGACAGAACTATTAGAGGGAGCTCAAAAGCTCTGCGGAATAAAGGAAATCCGCTCAGTGGCAACATCAACGGGCGATCACATGATAATGACAGAGATATGGACAAGGGATGGAAGAGAACTCACAAAGTTAATTTCAGAAAAAATCGGAAAAATCAATGGTGTCAAGAAAATTTGCCCGGCAATAATTTTAGAAAAACTAAAGGGTTGAGTTCGACGCAGCAAACCGTGGCTTGAAGGTGCACATGTGTAGAAACAAGGATAACACTAAGGAACTCTTGTCGAGTATGTCTTTCAGGGTTTCCACTTTTTTAGCAGCAATGAGTTTCCAACTACTGTGATGTCGCTAAGTATCATCGTTGCCGCTGCGATTTCAGGTCTAACTAAAATGCCGAGGGATGGATACAGAATGCCTGCGGCTAACGGAATCGTCAGCAGGTTGTAGAAGAACGCCCAAAACAAGTTTTGCTTTATCTTCTGCAATGTCTTCTCACTTAGTTTAATGCTGACTGCCACGTCTCGCGGGTCATCTTTGACCAAAACTAT
>Ga0209635_10004978_pt1 | contig 10491 bp, 10 predicted proteins | sample DeeMarSWOR230_32_FD_187463 | JGI IMG/M metagenome (GOLD analysis project Ga0209635, IMG submission 187463) | Marine sediment microbial communities from White Oak River estuary, North Carolina - WOR-2-30_32 (SPAdes) (version 2) | ecosystem: Environmental > Aquatic > Marine > Intertidal zone >...
GTTTATCAAGACAGAGCAGGAAGAAGACCTCTTCTTCCATCGCAACGATATTGAAGGAGTAGAATTTGCTAGCCTTAGAGAAGGGCAGGAAGTGGAATTTGAGAAGGGTCAAGGACGTGATGGTCGCCCCGCAGCAGTTAAGGTGAGGCTTGCTCACCCTGAAGTCGATGATAGTGGCGATGATAGTGGTGATGATGGTGGCGGTGGTGGCGGAGATGGAGGTAGCTAATGCCAAGTGGAATAGACCAAAGGGATAGCAACTAATTAGTGCAAAGTTACTCTAGTCCCTCACCAACACAACCTCCCTCTCTAAAGACATAGATACATTACGCAAGCTAATCCCAGCGGTTTCGTAGCATTCCATTCACTTGCCAAAGTTTTGGGCAAGCAGTATTATATTGTCAAATGATAAAGGGCTATGTTCTAATCAAGTTGGTTCCTGGGTTAGAAGCCGATACCTTATCCAAGATTCGTGCTACCCGTGGAGTATTGGACGTAAACTTCGTATTCGGACAATGGGACGCAATAGCCATAGCCGAAGCTAAGAGCCTTTTTGAGCTATCTAGGATAATCGTTGGTGAGGTGCGGGGTATACAGGGCGTCCAAGATACTGTTACGTTGGTGCACGGCGAGCTATAGGCGATTCCCTGATTTTTTAAAAAGGACAGAGATACTACTATTACACGCTATTCTTATTCATTTTGATTCATCGCTAATATAACTCCCCGCTCAAACTCGTAACTACATCCTACTTCGTTTTAGGGCTATTGACAATATCCTATACGAGTATTACAGTGGAGTTACAACACATAGAAGGGACTTGAGTTTAATTCAATTATAGTGTTAATGTAGAGGAGTTAAGGGGATGTAACAAGGGCACTGGAAATCGCTAAATAGGGCGGTGGCTGGTGCCCTTTTTATTGTGTCAAAGCCTTGCGTAATACAATAAGGAGGTGGGAATTATGACCAGAATAGAAAATGCCATAGAAATTAGTGCCAGCCCTCAAAAAGTATGGCAATATATCTGGGAACTAAAGAATTTACCGAACTATCTACCCATTTCAGACGTAGAAATCGTAGAGGCAACGGATGATATTGCGAAGTTATGTCACAAATTTACTGCTGCTGGAAGAACGATGGATTTGGTCTGTGAAGTTACGACTGCCGAAAGCAATAGAAAGATGGTATATAGAACGACGAAAGGTATGACTCTTCAAGGGACTTGGTTACTCGAACCAACGGAAAATGGAACTAGTCTAAAGAATACCCTAGATTATGAGCCCCCTGGTTGGATTTTTGGTAAAATATTAGATAAATTTCAAATCAAGAAAGAGATGGCAAGAATCTCAATAGAAGGTTTGCAAAAACTAAAAGAAATTCTAGAGCAACCAGAGGGATAGTATTAGGCGGAGGTGTATATCCAGTTAACAAGACGAGTTTATTGATACCCTGGATTGTATTAGGTATAGTTATCCTAGCTGGGGGCATATATCTGATTAGGCGTAGAGTTCGCAGTTAGAAATCTGATTAGGTAAAAGCTGGTAATATAAAGAGAGGCAGGCTTCATATTGAGGTCTGCCTTTCTTATCCAGTTCTTTCAGATAGCGATGCTTAATAGAGCTTCAGGCTGTAATTGATAATAAGATGTCGGATTTGGGCTATTTTTGTAATCTAGCCCGAGGACCTGTTTCTATCACTACAAAGGCGAGGCAAGCACATACTATTGCTGCTCCAATAAGAACGAACAAATCTAAATCTAAGGAACCTGTAGTGTCCATAATGTACCCCGCTAACCAGGGCCCAATAAATCCTCCTATATGTCCAATGGAGATTACCATCCCACTTGCTGTTCCAATGGAGTCCTTTGGCACTATTTCCGTAGGAAGCGCAAGTATAATTGCAAATGGGCCACCTATACAAATCCCAGCGATAACCATAAGAAGCCAGAAATATGGCACGGAGAGGTATATTGCACCCCATAAGATAAAAGCCAGTGCTATAGCGGAACCCCAGAGAAACGGTTTCCTTAAGCCCAGCCTATGTGAAGCCCATGGTATGAGAAAACTAGCGAAGATGTTCGTCCAGATTACGATTGAGGTTATTAATGCTGCTAAATTTGGTTGTGCCCCCTTCATCATAAGCAACGCTGGCATCCATCCCATCAATGTAAGAGCATAGAAATTAACAAGAAAAAACATGAAAGTTACCAGCCATAGGTCTTTGCTTCTCCACACTAGATAAGATGGCTCAACCCTTTCACTTACCTGTTGGCCTTGGATGCTGAAAGAGGGCTCTTTAACTATGGTCCACCATAAGATAGCAGCTACTATGGCTGGGATAGTCCATATATAAATGGTACCTTGAAAGGTGTTAGTTATGGGAAAAACCAGCGGTAATGTAATCGCGAGAGAAAGGGCAGACCCAGCCATTATTCCAGTAGTGTATATGCCCGTGGCCAGACCAACTTTTTGGGGAGGGAACCAAGCACCTACAAGCTTGGGTAGGTTAGGAAAAACCAAACCAAATCCAGCTCCGTACAAGCACGTAAAGGCAATAAGTGTCTCAAAACTTATAGAAGTACCCCTCAGGAGACTGCCAATCATCATCACTATAGCACCAATTCCAGCTGCCTTTCGAACACCAATTCTATCAGCAAGTATGCCGCCAGGTATGGCAAGTACTGCTAGCATAATAAATGGAATGGAAAAGAGCAGGCTAACCTGAGTATTACTTAAGACCACCTCCTCCCTAATAATATGTGCCATTGGTGGGATACACAACATAGGTGTAAACATAGCGAAGCCCATCAACCAAGCGCATCCCAGCATAACCCAGGAGGTTTTGGGGTTCTTACCATTTTGCGAGGGCATTATACTCTTTCAGTCTCTTCCCTGAATCCATAATAGAGTAAGTATATCTTTTTGGGCAGATAAGAAGTTTAGCATCGCTGCCTTGAGGTGTCAATAATTCTAACGAGTCCGCAAATTGCTCCTATCGCAACTATTATTTATACAAATTAACCTGAGTACCTTCGAACTGAATTGTCGCGTTTGGGATAAACATAAGGAATTATAGTAACCTTCTCAGATTAACCCTTCGTTTAGTGAGTCATTTTATAAAGATGTTTCATCCCAGCGGCGCCTTATAGAATTTCAGGCTGTCATTGAAGGTAATAGAGCGGGTATATCAGATTTATAATCCCTAGTCCACTATGGAACTATAAAGCTTCAAACTATCCTCAAACCTTACTGGCCTAGTGTATCTCTGCACCATCTCTTCACCATCTACCCAAGCTAGTAATCGCATCCCGCATGCCTAGGTTTGGCTATTGACAATATTTGTATACGAGTATTAGACTCAAGTCCCAACATAAAAAGGGGGTGAATACAATGCCAAGCACATGTGGTATAGCTTGTGAAATCTGCGGATTTCCGGAAAAAGGACTTTGTTTAGTTGGTGATGGTTGCGTAGCAGGGACTGATGCAAAAGCTCCAGAGAAGTTGGAGAAGTTCAAAGCTACAGCGGGGCATACCTGCCTCATACTTGAGTGTGCTATTAAAAATGGTGTGGACTATTGCTTCAGGTGTGACAACTTCCCCTGTGAGGTTCATTATCAACAGGAGATTTATAGCAAAAAACTACTTGATATGATTAAGGGCGCGCTTGAAAAGAAGTAAAGTCGGCGCCTTATAGAACTTCAAGCTGTCATTGAATGTTACAGAACGAGTATATCGTTGCACCATTGCTATTCTAGCTGGCAATAATGTTTAAATACGTGGCAAACTCACGCCCAAACCAAAGCTAGAATTTTGCTACTAATTTGCTACTAGACAGAATGAAACGCAACGTAACTCACTGGTATTCTACGCCCAAAACAGGTTTTTGCCAATTAACACAAAAGTTCTATTTTGAACGTAAAATGATTGTTTGGTATAATAGCAGACAGTTTCGTAAACCGCCGGTCGATGGTTCGAATCCATTCGCTGGCTGTATCTGAGTCAGGTCTGTTGCCAACATTAGAACCAAGTCTTCTTTTTGTATTCTTGATAATCCTTGTACTTTCTTTCTAGCTGTCTTTCTTCTGAGATTCTCCAGTATAAAATATGCGGTATCCAGATAATTGCAGAGGCTAGTGTAAACGTTGCGTTCGTAAATATAGGAAAACCAATGACCCAGATTATGAACCCCAAATACATCGGATGCCTTATTTTTGAATAGATGCCGCTTGCAATCAATTTATCGCTAGCCTGCCCCTTTATCGTCCGGTGGGAGAAAATGAAAAGGCAGACTCCTATTATAAAGAAGGCTAAACCAGTATATCTTGCCCAGGAGGGAAGACTCATTTCATACGGATCAAGGAAAGACATAAAAAACCATGAAAGCCACAGGAAAGACATCGTAACAAATAGCACGGTAATGAATTTCCTGTTCTCTGCTAATCTGCTTCCCCTATTAGCTAATACATGGTATGAAGTACGAATCGCAAAGCATATAAAGCAGACCCCAAAAGCAATGTAGAAAGGCAATGTGCCCATAACTTCCTCTTCAGTTATGTTACTTTAACCACTGTGGGTTAGGGTGAGCATACAATGTTAGTGCCCCTGTCATCACCCTCCTAAGGACAAACAGAAATTGAAGATTTTCAAAGTCAGGAGATACTAACTACTTACTACTCTTACCCCATACCAACTTTTGTATTGCCCTCACACCTATCATGGAGATTTCCTCGTCCTCGTAAGAAGACCTGCCGCCGGAAGCACAGCCACCAATCTGCCCTCTCGCTAGCTGGACTCCGCCTTTCATACCCTTCTTAGGAATAGCATCTCTCTCTGTACCTGGAGGGACAATCACCACACCACCGGGCACTGTGGTAGCATATGGATGATTGAAATCGGCAAGGGTCAAATGTTCATTCTCTATGGAACCCTTTGTGGCTCTAGTGTTATCCCCAAGCTGACAAGCCGTAAAGCACTTCTTCATGACCATTTCGCGGACGAAATCACTTGCCCCATCCATTCTATAGACGACAAGCGCATGTCCCGTTGCATCAGCTATGGCCATAGCCATTGGTCTACTTGGGTCCTTCTTGACCTCTTCTAGCATAGCGTTTATTCCTACCAGTGCTTCCTCGAAAGTAATCGACGTTATTTCTTTAGTCATGCTTTCCCTCCTTTTATAGATTATCAAGTAATAATGATAAGAGTTGTATGTGATTGTAACAGAGTTCTATACCCTGCTCAAGATGACCATACTTTACTGACTATATGAAGCATGTCATATAATGCAGCTTTTATTCAATTAGCTTATTGAGGTTACCTAAAATAATCTATTGACATCAAGATACTTGCTGAATTATGATGGTACTCAAATACTGATTGCATAGTTTTTGCACCGAGGGAGGTGATGCCTATACCAATGTGGCAAAGCAGCAAGTGAACCTTGGACTATTTAAGGAATGGAGGTGAGCATTATAGTGAAAAGGTTTCTTTTAATTCCAGTGGCAATTGTATTGGTGACGGCTTTGATTTTCGGTGGTTGTGCTAAGCCGGCAGCAGAGGTTCCAGAAGAAATCCGAATAGGTGGCGTTTACTCTCTTACTGGTCCATATTCGGCTTTCAGTACAGGCGGTGCTGTCGGGGTAGACGCGGCTGTCGAAGATATCAACAGCTTAGGTGGAATATATTTGGAGGATTATGGGAAGAGATTACCCGTAAGAGTTATTGTAACTAATAGCGAGAGTGATGGGTTAAAGGCAGGGACTCTAGCCGAAGACCTGATTCTCCGCGATGACGTAGACTTCTTGATACAGGGTTGTACAACAGCTTTTCTATCCACTCCTATAGCTACAGTTTGTGAGCGTTATCAAGTCCCATTTGTTAGTAGCACCGGTCCTTTGGAATCTTGGCGGGCACTGCGGGAAGCGGTTACGCCGCCTTGGAAATACACTTGGGCTATGAGTTTTGCCGTAGCTACCCCAGCCCCCGCGGGAAGTCCTTGGGACAAGCCTGGAATGTCAATGGCTGATATGGCGCTGGAATGGATGAAGACAATCGGTCCCCAGACCAACAAGAAAGCGGCGCTCTACGCCACGGATGACCCGGACGGCAGAGGCTGGATGATTTTACTTCCTGGTTTGTTGGAAGCAGCAGGCTACGATATTTGCGGTAAGGAAGAAAGCTTAGGTCTGTTCGTTCCTGGGACTACGGACTTTTCAGCTATAATACAAGAGTGGATAGACTGTGATTGTGATATACTTGTTGGTAATGCCCCCGGCGTTGATACCGGGGTGTTACTGAGACAATGCCGGTCGATGGGCTTTAAACCGAAGGCAGCCTGGTGTGCAAAAGCAGCGATAAATTATGACGATGTGGTTGCCTGGGGTGGTAACTTACCACAAGGTATCTGTACAGATAGCTGGTGGGCCCCCTCATTTGACCCTGAGCTTTGCACTGGTATTGCTGGCAGAACTCCGCAAGCACTGGCTGATTACTGGCTAGAAGAGACAGGCAGACCATTAAACGTAGCTATAGGATTTGGCTATAATGCAGCCCAAGTGCTTTTTGATAGCATCGAAAGGGCAGGCACAATTGATGACCCAGATGCAGTTGTTAACGCCCTTGAGGCAACGGATTTGCAAACAATATGTTACCGTATGCAATTTGACGAAACCCAGTTTGGCCGCGTCCCTATGTTCTTATCCCAGTGGCGCGAGACCGATGCACCAGAGAAGTGGGAATGCCCGATAGTCTTCGCCCCGCTACCACACATGGGTGAGTCGGCCGAGCTTATATTCCCCATTCCCTACGATTAAACCTAATTTTTCCCCATACTCCTCTACATATAGGGCTTAATTGCTAGAACAGACACACCTAACTGATGGGTCGAGTGTGCCGGCTACGCCGCGTAATAAGTTATTGGCGAAAAATGGGAAGCAGTGAAAGGGTAGATGGGTGATTATCTTATTCCCACTCTTTCCTAGCTCAACTAGCTGTTCATCTATAGTCAGCTGGTTTTCAAAACCTCCCTCAATGGCTAGCTGGACAAGCCCGCCCCAGACAGGCATGTTACTGCCGTTCAAATTAAACACAAGGGCTTACCGCGATTTAGTGCAATATGGTAGAATATGGCTAGTTACTCCGTCAAAGCAGACGTGTACTTGGTGCTTTTCTATCTATTAAAGAAGAATCGCAGGGACACATACGAAGCAGAGTGAGGGAGTTTTTCCAAAAGGCGGTAGCTATGAATCAGCTCGGCACTACCAAGTGTGGAAATACGGAATTTCGTTGGGGAGAGCGAACCTATGTTATGGGGATACTCAACATGTCGCCGGACTCCTTCTCTGGTGATGGAATCACCAGCCTTGAAGTAGCCGTGGCACAGGCACACCACTTTGTTAGTGAAGGTGCCGATATTCTGGACATTGGCGGTGAATCCACCCGCCCTGGTTCATCTCCAATCCCAGTTGATGAGGAAATCAGGCGGGTAGTCCCGGTGATAGAACGGCTGGCTTCTGAAATAACCATTCCTCTGAGCATAGACACTTACAAGTCGGAGGTAGCACAACAGGCGCTCAAGGCCGGTGTAACCATGATAAATGACCAGTGGGGCTTGAAACGGGACCAGCGACTAGCTGAACTAGCCGCCGAACGGGGTGTTCCCCTTATTTTAATGAGTAACCAGCGGGACAAGGGGGGTTATGATACCGGGATTCAGCGTGATACCGCCTATTATGATGACCTGATGACTGAAGTAGCTTCGTCACTTAATAACAGCGTGGAGCTGGCATTAAAACTGGGGGTACCACAGGAGAACATCATCGTGGACCCCGGAATTGGATTTGGCAAGACCTGGCGACAGGAACTGGAGATAATTCGTCGACTGGATGAACTGCAAGGGCTGAAAAGACCTATCTTGATTGGGCCATCCCGGAAGTCTTTCATCGGCATGGTATTGGAGCTGCCCACTGATGAGCGCCTGGAAGGTACCGCCGCCGCCATAGCCATCGGCATTGCCAAGGGCGCTGACATAGTACGAGTACACGATGTGCAACAGATGGTACGAGTCTGCCGGGTGAGCGACGCTATTGTTCGCTGGTCCTAGAAGCGAGCACTAATTTCCTGTAGTCTTCCACGAATCTCCGGGTGACAGGCCCCGGTTTGCCAGAACCGACTGGCTTGCCGTTTACCTCAGTAAGCGGCATAATTTCTATAAGCGAGTTCGTCAGGAAAGCTTCCTGAGCCTGAAAAACCTCTTCCAGCCTGATATCCTGCTCAAAAGCACTGATGCTTAACTGGGAAGCTAGCTCCAGTACCACTTCGCGGGTAATCCCGGGTAAAATACCATTTTCTTCTCTTGGTGTCTGTAATATGCCATCATTTACCAGAAAGATGTTACTCATACTCGCCTCAGCAAGAAGCCCTTTCTCGTTGAGGCAGAGAGCTTCATCAACTCCAGCTGCTCTAGCCTCCTGTCTGGCCAAAATACTTTCCAGGTAATTGGCTGTCTTGAGCCTGGAGAGAGGTGATTGACTGTTGCGGCGGATGGATGAGACAACGGTTCTGAATCCTTTTTGGTAAACTTGCTCGGGGTAAGGCCGGTAATGTCCGGCTAGTATCAGCACTGTAGGCTTATGGCATGTGCTGGAGTCGGGAACCATCTCTCCCTCACCGATGGAAATAGCAATACGGACACGAGCGTCACTCAGCCTATTAGCCTGTATAGTATCCATTACAGCGCTTTTTAGCTCCAGTGCCTTAATTGGCAATTCCAATATTTCTGCGGAACGTGCCAGCCGACCTAAGTGGCTATCCAAACGGAATACATAGCCTCCGTAGGCACGCGTGGTCTCAAAGAGACCAAATCCGTAGAGAAAACCGTAGTCCATAACAGATATCATGGCTTGATTACGGGGTATTAAGGTACCATTCAGGTAAACAATTTCGCTCATTAGCCCGCTCCTTTTGGCCACCTTGGCTGTACAAAGTTTAAGAAATTCCTTAGCACATCGTGACCTACTTCGGTCATTATTGACTCTGGGTGGAATTGTATCCCCTCGACTACATAGTCCTTGTGCCGAATACCCATAACCACACCATCATCAGTCTCCGCAGCCAATACCAGTGACGAAGGTATAGTGTCCCTCTTTATTACCAGGGAGTGGTAGCGACCTCCCTCAAAGGGATTGGGCAGGTTTTGATATACCGTCCTGCCATCATGATAAACTAAGGAACTCTTACCATGATTAGGAACAGCGGCACGGATAACCTGACCGCCATAGACATAGCCTATGCACTGGTGCCCCAGGCAGACGCCAAGAATAGGGATTCTCCCGGCAAAGCGCCAGATAATATCGTTAGAGATACCAGCCTCAAGCGGGGTGCAGGGTCCGGGAGAGATGACAATGTGGGATGGACTCAGGCGCTCAACTTCGTCCAAGGTTACCTGGTCGTTCCGATAGACTGCTGGTTCCCACCCCAGTTCACCCAGATACTGGGCAAGGTTATAAACAAAGGAATCGTAGTTATCAATAAGGATAACCATAATTACTTTACCTGAGTTGCTGCCATCTTGATGGCGTTAACCAGCGCCCTGGCCTTATCCAGTGTTTCCTGATACTCAGCCTCAGGGTCAGAATCATAAACAACGGCACCACCCACCTGGAAATACGCTTTTTCCCCTTTGACCAGAAAGGTACGTATGGCAATGTTAAGGTCAAGGTTACCATTAAAGCTCAAGTAGCCGATGCCTCCGGTATACACACTCCTTTTTGTAGGTTCTAATTCATCTATAATCTCCATAGCACGCACCTTAGGGGCTCCCGTTATAGAACCACCGGGAAAGGTAGCTTTGAGCAAATCAATGCAGTTCTTGCCTTCCCTGAGCCTTCCTACCACTGTAGACGTAAGGTGGAAGACAGTAGGAAACACCTCCAGTATAGCTAATTCGGTAACCTTGACTGTGCCAAAACGACATACGCGACCTAAATCGTTTCTCTCGAGGTCCACAATCATGATATTCTCAGCTCGGTCCTTGGAGCTGCTTAGCAGCTCATTGGCTAGCGTTTCGTCTTCCTCCAGGGTCTTCCCCCGTGGGCGGGTGCCCTTAATAGGTCGTGTCTCTACCCAGTCTCCCCGGAGGCGGAGAAATCTCTCTGGCGAAGCGCTAACTACTGAGACCTCATCAAAACCGAGATAGCAGGCAAAGGGTGCCGGGTTTATCTGGCGTAACCGCCGATATAGTTCGTAGGGAGTAATAGCAAGCTCAGCTTCAAAGCGTTGGGAGAGGTTTACTTCGAAAATATCACCAGCGATGATATACTGCCGGCATTTCTCCACCGCATCCACGTATTCTTTATGAGTAAAACCACCTTTAAGGGTAACCGGCTTCATAGTAGCAGATGTGGACGTAAACGGTGCCTCTGTGCCTGAAGGGGATACTTCAGTCAGTGTAGCCTTCATCTCATTTAGACGTTTTTTAGCCCTATCTATTCTT
>Ga0209635_10004979_pt1 | contig 10490 bp, 5 predicted proteins | sample DeeMarSWOR230_32_FD_187463 | JGI IMG/M metagenome (GOLD analysis project Ga0209635, IMG submission 187463) | Marine sediment microbial communities from White Oak River estuary, North Carolina - WOR-2-30_32 (SPAdes) (version 2) | ecosystem: Environmental > Aquatic > Marine > Intertidal zone >...
GTTCGCCTATCTAGCCTCAGGCTTACCCATACTTGCTTCTGGACCAAATGAATGCGAACTAGAAAGGCTCATAAACTCACACAAAGTGGGAATCTTCATAGGACCACCAACCCCCAAAGGCTTCACAAACGGGTTCAAAACGTTTCTTCTAAAAAAACGCGCAATAAAAAAGATAGGACATAGAGGAAGAGAAATTATGGAAAAATACTACGATCGATATGCTTTATCTCGTCGGATAATAGAAGCAATTCACCGCGCAACGCAACTTCCTGCATCCTAGAAAATTAGAACTCGCGCAGAAAAATAGTTTGTAACTTCTTCAAATACTCCCGCGCCAACTGTTTTCGCGCACGCTTTCGCGGAGTACATACATGTACGTCGCCATACACTTGTAGTTGTAATTGGTGTTGTTAGAATGTGTGAAAAAAAGAATCCTTAAAATAGAAATTTCAAATTCATAACGCTTTTATTGCGTGCACATTTCTTTAGCTTTTCGTCGAATTATGAGGTTCTTTTATAACTTTTTCACATTCTTCACGTTTAGAAACTTCTAATTGTTAATTGATTGAAGTGTATGCTCTAACATTAGATCTGATTGTATTATAGAGGATTATTTCACAAACAGCAAATAATAGTTATCATAATAGTTATTCGGATGAATGTTATGAGAGATAGACTGAAAAAATACAAGAAAAACAAACTGATAACGTTCTCAATTTGTGTACATAGGTAGGTGAACTTATTGGAAGCTTCATGTTGCAAACCCATGTTGCATTAGGTAGAGAGAACCCATGAACAAAAAGAGGTTATGTAGAGTCCTTATGCTTCCAATTCCAATTATATTGTCCATGTCATTAATCACTTCACTTCTACCAGAACTTTATTGCGCAATAACTCCAGCCCTTCAAGCTGTTTTTGAGCCTTCAGATGGAGATGCTTGGACAGAAAATGATAATGCCACATATCCTTGGACAGTTCATGTCACATACACTGGAACATTGAGCTTCACTACTGCAAGGAAGAAAGTAGGATCTTATAGTCTCAAAGCAAATCATACTGGTGTGAGCACTAATTTCATGTTTAAAGTGGATCTGGATTCAAACATAGATGTCTCAAGTTATTGGGCGCTATCTTTCTGGATCAGAATAGAGAATAAGACTGGCTATCTGAAATTCAATGTGATTTTGGCAAATACCTCTTTCCCTTCCGGTAACACTGGCAATATGTATTCTTATCAGCTCTGGGTGGAAGATAGCACTTGGTGGAAAGTAGTAATTCCACTGGACATAATGACAAAGGGTGGAACAGTCTCTTTCACATCTATCAGATACATCCAGTTCTATGGTAGCTCTTTTGGTGCCTCAGATTACGCCACAATATATATTGATGAACTTCACTTCATGGATGACAGCACAGGTCCCACTATTACAAATCCCTTAGACGACGCAGCGCTGGCAAATCTCTATTCTGCCTTTCTGGATGCTGAACTATTGAACCTTGTCTATAATGGCACATCCTACACTGGACTTTCAGACTGGATGAATAAAGACACTGGAGCACAAGCTGATGGCAACTTGGACGCAGAAAGCCTCGGACAGTCTGCCTTCATCCTATCTTACCTCTATGATCTAACTGGCTGGAGCTTTTACAGAGACAAAGCAGAAGAATATGCAGTCTGGCTACTTGAATTTCAGAATGAAACCTATGGTTATGTGCACTATCAGTTCAATAATGCTACCAAAGCCTTCTCAAACACTACAAGTCCAGCAGTCAGTGGCTGGGCACTTGCTGGCTTGAGCTATGTCTATGGAGTGACAAGTAACACCACTTACAAGGATGGAGCAGATCTATTGAGATACTGGTTCTGTGACATCATGTGGAATGGCACAGACTCTTCAGATGCTGGCTGGTTCAGTGAATGGAATTTCACTGGTGGATATGGCTATGGATCAATAGTTTGTGCTGGCATGGATGGTGGTGGAGCAATAGCTGGACTGGGCACGTATTATGCCAAAGTCACACAGAACTCCACAGTGAAGAGTCACATGGACTTAGCTTACTCAAAAGCATATTGTCTTTATGCGTGTAGATGTAGTGGCAGTAGTGGAAGATGTAGCATATATCGGGGAACTACTGAGACGACAGCTTATTGCTTCTGGGGATTCTATATGATGTCTCAAGTTAATTCTACATACTGGGATCAAACGGTGAGATATTCTGCCCAGTATATGATAGCTACTCACTATCTCTTCAATAACGCATCTTACCCCAACCAGTTTGGAACTCAATTCACTACAAAGAACAGCTTCTATAAAATGCATCCATGGGCACTCACTTGTAACCTTGAGCTTGCTTACTTGAGCAGAAGCTATGATGCATCAGCCCTTCTTCATGTAGCAGAAGTGTTGAGAGATGGACTTGTAGCCTTCAAAGGTGATTATTGGTATATTCCCTTTGATAACTTGGATTCTACTACAAGAAGCTGGACTCCTACAGCCCTTTTCTTCTACACTACATTGCTTCACTACTATCTTGACAAAGTGAACCAGCCTTTTGCTGTGTCCACTGATGCGAATTTGATATCCTCGACATTCAGCAATGAAAGATTAACATTAACCATCAATGGAACCTCATCAACAACCAGAGTTTATTGTGGTGACAAAGGCGAGCCTAAAGCAGTTTACGCAGTCAACGGAACCGCAACATGGAGTTATGATGCCAGCACTGCGATACTAACCTTGGACGTCACGCATGAATGTCAGACAAAAACACTAATCTACTGGAAGTTTCCAGGCGATATGAACGATGACAGAATCGTTGACATCTCCGACATTGGCTACATTAGTGCTCATTGGTATCCGGGACCACCTATTGGACCATTGGGATATGACGCAAACTATGATCTAAACTTGGATGGAGCAATAGACATATACGAAATAGGCATAATCAGTGACCATTGGGGAGAAACCTGGTAGTGAGCGCGTAGCGAGGCAAGTTGTACATATTTGCATATCAAGGAGCTTTGTGGCGATTGCGTAGACGGCGATAAATTATGAGTGAAGCTGACGGAACGAGTATTATCAAAGCTGAGATAAAAACCGCTATCAGCGTTTCATTAAAATATGTGAACGAAGAAAAATTGTAAATATCTCCCCATATAAAAGCCACGTTGGATAAAGCATAAACTCTTCCTGAGTGCACTACTCTGAGGGTAGCCTTGTAAAATTTGGAAGCATTACTGAAAGAATAAACGTTCAACTGTACCTGCCCACTTGCGTCGGCGGTTTCTTGGAGCATTTGAACAGGAGCGTACTTTTCTTGGTTCAATAGTTGAACAAAATCGGAGTTAGGCTCCAAACCGGTCAGTGTAAGTTTATGCGATATGGGTAATTTCAGATCATCTTGTATTTCTTTTTGCGTTCGAGCCTCATTCTTGTACATTCTGAACTCATCGATCATACCTTCCCACTCATAGGGGGCGTAATCGGGTCTCATGCGCCCAATTGACCATAACCCATCCCAATCTCTGTTTAAGCCCACATTCTTGGAACCTTGTTCAAACCCATTCAGATACCATTTCGCAACACCTGAAAAGGAGTCATAAACCAGCGCTACATGAGTCCACATACTGACCCCAACCGTTTGATTGCTGTAAAGCGCAGCCCCACCCCCGTATTGGTATTGCATTGACCCATTTTCCGCCTTCCAAATGAATGGAAAAGGAGTTGCACTACTACCGGCACCGGCTAAAGAAAGGATATTCTGACTTGTGGGGTAGATCCACGCCTCTATGGTGAAGCTCATATCCACGATATCGAGGTCTTCGACAACTATCTGGCCGCTTTCCCAAAGCAATGATTCCCCATAAATGCCGATATCGGGTTTTAATGAGCCGTCTTTTCTGCCAGAGTATTGCGGTTCACTGAAATCGTAGAGATGTGTTGAATTGTACATGTCTTCCATGTTGTAACTTACGGTGCTTGTCTCATCGTTAACGCGGTTTGTTATATATTCAAATGAGCCATATCTGGTTGCTTCAACTATGCCAGTAAGTGGGTTGAAACCTTGTATGAGCGCTCCAGAGAGAATCAAATAAGAAATAACGCCTGCGATAATTGAGATTGTGGGGACTAGGACGGAACTCGTTGGCTTCTTCATATACACCACACTTGCTTTACACATCCGTGGCAAAATACCTTCTGGGTAATTTTGCGCATCTATTTAATCTTTCTTATCACCTGAAGTAAAAAAAAGATATGATTTAATAATCAATATCTTTAATAATGAATCAACTGAAAAAAAGGAAGACGAGCACGGATGAAAAAGATACTACACATTTTGGTTGCGTCTCAGCTTTTTAATCCGCTCTAATATCTTTTGAGGAACTTTGTCTTTTTCCAAGTGTCTAATGAAGATAGCATCGTTTAGATGAACATAAAATGTTAGGTTTATTTGCGTTTTTTCGGTATCAAAGAATCTGCGCGCATGGCATATAGCGGTCAGCGATACAGTAAAACGCACGCGTGCATTGCGTGTCTAGATTCTGCAACATTGATTAATGAATGGAAAAAACCCCAGATTCTAACGATGGGCTTTGGAAAAGATTCTGAAAAGCCAAACTTCTTTGATATGTTGTAGATGATCTGTGTAAGAATCAATGAAACGGAGAAAAATGATGAAGAACAACGTTCTTTTTTTACTGATTTGATGTTTATTATGGGTGTTTTAACACCTAGAACCCTTGCAATCCGCTGCCTTGATTTTAGGCTGATCTTGTGAAAATTTAGTTGAAGATATTGAGAACGCACAACAGCGTCTACAGAGCTTTTAGAAGTGTTAATGAAACCCGCTCGGGTTGCATCCAACAGTATTTTATTTCCAGTCGCAGTTCTTGTTACAATTATTGACGTGCCTTCTGAATCTATTTTCCTAACTTCTTTGAGCCAAGCATCGCCAAAAGAAATGTCCGCAAGTTCCGCCGTGTGATCTGGACAAAAAAGGCACCTCTTAGGAATAAACAAGTAAGATCCAGAATACCTGCCAAACCGCGCATAATCCACATATACTTCTTTGTTTTTTCCTTTTGAAACATAATCTATAAACACTTTCCCTGGCCATCCATAACCCCTGAATCTTATTTTTCGTATGCTTGCGGGGCGTATGCCAAGATCTTTGAGAATGTAATGAAGATAGTGATAGTCAAATCCCCGTCCGCAGAAGAGACCTAGTTTCAATACGATCTTCTTGGCTAGAACTGGATTGAGAATGGTAATCCTATCTAAACCCAAAAGATGACAAGGCAAACCTACGAAAGCGAAACGTCCATCCATGTCAAGTATTTCTTTGAGGCCAACATTAAGAGGCACAGGAATGTATTTAGACCCCATGGCCTCCTTAAGTTCCAACGAAGACCTTGCAATAATTATCATAGGATTTATTCCGTTTGTTACGACAACCAATGCACCATCAATAATTTCATTTTCGAGAGCATACATAAGAACCGCGGTTATTACGCCTCCAGAAGATCCCATGAAACGCACAGAACGATTTCTTGCATGTCCTAAGTAGGTATCGATGTAAGTTCCGATCAGAGGATGATTTTTCACTTTTACAACGGTCTTTGATTCAAACATTTTGTAGTCCACATGATAACCTGGGCATACAAACTCGCACAGACCACAACCATCACATTTATCAGCATTTATGAACGGCACAAAGACATCACGTTTGACCATTGTTATGGCGCCTACTGGACACTCAGAGTAGCAAGTGCCGCAACCCACACAAAGATTGTCAGCAACAATTTTCTGTACGCTACGTTTCATTCTTTCTAATTCCGCGTTTTATTAATGAAAATGAACGGCTTAGATTAGTTCTTAGAAGCTGAAAGGCACTCATCGAACGAGGCTTACACAGCGACGCCTTCACTCGAAACAAAACTCCATTCAGTTCTCCACCGAGAAAAATGTAATCATTAGCTATTGCCATTCTTGCGAAAAAATTGTTACCTGTCCTTTCTTTTTCATCAAAAATCACTTGCCATTTGCTCAGATTGGTCGAAATTACGTAGGAACTCCCATATCCGACACCAGTCATATACAACTGTCCTTTATAAAATGTAGGATATCTCAACGCTAACCCTATGAGGGGGGCTTTAATTCGAATCCAGCTTGAGCCATCGTCAGAAACGAATATAGAGCTATTGCTTGATACGACCGTTTTTTCTAGCTCTTCAATGTATGTAGCACTTCTCGCTATGTTTCCCATATATATTTCAAACCATGAATTACCGCCATCAACACTTCTAAATACGGCTTTTTTTTCTCTAGCTGTTGCAAGAATAGTTCCATTAAATGCAGTTCCGCCATATAGTGCAGTTGGATAGTCTACTTCAAGAACCTTTTGCCAAGTTACACCAAAATCGGCGGACTTTAGAAGATATGATTTTGTTGGCGCATAGCGCACTTTGTCTTTGGCTCCTCCTCCTCCCACACCAACGCCTATGTATATGCTACCATCACTAGCATCTTGGAAAAAATGATTTGCATAAGTGCCTTTCATATCTTCATAGACCTTTTTCCAAGATGACCCATTATCGTCACTCCGATATATTGCGAACCATGTTGTTCCGTGAGTGTAAAAACCTGCATTCCATACAGGAAGGAGTATCACTCCTTCGATTGTGATAAATGGTTGTCCAGTTGTCGTGTTTCTTTTATCCATAGATTGAAAGTCTGCTATTTGATCCCATGATTCACCATAATTTCTCGAAAGGAGTAACTTGCAAAGTGGTTCTTTAAAAGATCTAGCAAGACCCACGCTAACATAAAGCTCATTGGTGCGCTTATTGATGTAAGGCCATATTCTGCAGTATTTGCCATAGTCTAGAAGCACGTGAAATGATGAATCTACTACACTTCTCTTTACCTGATGGTTACGTTCTTTAGCAGTGTGCTCAAACGCTCCGCCCATACCTATTTCACTCGATCTTTTCTAACAGCTCGCGACGATATATACGAGCGTGCCATCTGTTTACGCGTTAATCTAGCAATCACTTCCTTGTGAAGAACGAATAACAAGAACACACATGCAACAATACCTATACTCCCAAACAACACGGCTTTCCACAAACCTAAAACTAATCCATCAATCTTTATAAGATTAAGCGTTTGAAGGGATACAGAATTTAGCAATACGTCTATTGTCCCCTCGTTTATGATATCATCCCTTGAAATCATCACCGACCACTGCCCCTGAGGAACAATAAAGCTAGCTAATCCATCCATATCCGTCGTCAAGCTTACACCAAGCTCTTTGATTTCCACCGTAACATCACCAATTGGCTGACCCATCAGGTCAACAGTTTTTATTACCAAAGAGGTAGGTATCATCAAGGAAACGGATGGAGGCGGGATGGTTTCATTCTTGTTAAAAACAAACTCAGATTTCTTCGGTAAACCATCCAAATTATCAGTTTCTGTATTCTCGAGGAAATCATACACTATTCGGTACTCCTCAACAGTTTTGGTTGTACTGTTGTATAACCAACGAATCGTGCCAGTATCACTAACAAACCTTATCCAATCGATGTCCAGTCTATACAAACCATTCCAAGTGCCAGGTTCGGCATCAAAAACATCAAAATCCAAGCCAGCCAAAGTTCCATTCAAAAAAGAAATATCATAGCTCCAAATACTCCATTGAGTGGATGGAAACGCCCATTTTGGTTCGCCTTCCCAACCATCACTAGTTTTCTTCCAGAAACCAACTCTAACATTTGCAACGTCATCGTAATTTCCTTTCCACTTCACTTCCATGTATTTATATTTTGTTGTATCTATCGTCAAGTTACCTCCGTCCCTCTCAAACTTGAGGTATTTCAACCGTTGCATCTCAGGAGTCGAATTCGTAAACAGAACTGTGAAAGTCAACACATCACCATCTGAAACTCCGTCTGACCAATTGCCTGAAGAACTGCAATTTTCAAGACCGGCTTGAAAATACTCAAGAGAAGATTGAACCTCAGAACCATTAGGATTGATAACACTGATGCTGTTCGAATCCAAATGGCCATGAGGCATTCCCAAAAGTGCCTGTGTAAAGTTCAATTCATATTCCACTGGATAATTTATTCTCGAATAATTCAATGAATCAACCATCAATGAGATAGCAAGTTCTTGTTCCCGGGGCGGATAACGGAAAACGTAAAGTTTTCCATCCCCGAAAACAGCGTAAGTTTCGAAGATTTCCTGTGCGGATTTCACGATGCTACTGAAGAGTCTTTGGTATCTGATCGAGATAACAAAGTACGCAACAGACGCGTTAAATCGCGCCATTGCCTCCACCAAGATATCCTCAGACGGCTCATTGTACATGTCCCACCAGAAAGAAGATTCGCGAATATAACGCCCAGAATACACCCCGCCGATGACTCCATATGCTAATCCCACGAGTACGGGGTCGGTGATGACCACGTATTTTTCTGGAGTGGTTCTGTGTATGTATTGTATGGCCTCGACTTCGTAAGGGGTTGGATTCATTATAGGCTTTAGAGTGTAGGCGTTTGTGGTCGCTAACACAGCGAACCCTGAAGTGATAAGAGAAGAAACTAAGACGAATGAAATTACACCTAAACTTGTGAAGTGACGTCTATAAACATGAAACGAAAGACCTTGCAATTTTCTGTAGAAATTCTCAAGTAGGCCAACGCCTAACATTGATGCAAATGGAAGAATAAGCAGGTCTCTGTAAACCCACATTCTCTCAGCACTAAACGGAACATTTAACATGCCATATTTCGTAACTCTATAATCCATCAGAAATATTATTTCCATCAGAAGCAAAAGCAACATAACTGAACGCACAAGCCGACGCTTGGGAACAAAAATTGCAGCATATATAATCCCAACAAACCCTAGAGCTGGGACCAAAATCTTTGCCAAAATGTCGCTAAATGAATAGTTAACGTAATCCCCAAAAATCAGCGACAACACATCCGTTTGGCCCAGCTTTTCTAAACTAAAACTGACTCGCATGTAACTCGCACCGGGATAAACCTCCCCCAGAGCAAACAATGAAAGCGGAAGAAAACTCATACACAATATCGTTACAATCATCAACAGCACCTTTGTTGATATTTTTTCGGTGTTTTGATATAATTTGATGAAAAGCACCAAAAAAAGAACAACGAAGGATAGTATCCCGTCAATGAAATGCGTTAGGAAAGCGACCAATGGCAAAATGAAAATGAGAGTCGTCTGACGAAGACCTGTTTCACGCGAAGATAGGAATCTCAACCCCAAATAGACTGTTAACAAGAAGAAAACCTTGCCAAGAGTATCGGGTAAGGTTATCGCTCCCCACCATATGAGCGTCGGCACCATCAAAGAGAGAAATGCCCCGAGAATGGCATCAGATTCTCTCCCGCCTAAAGCTTTCACAATTTTGTATATTAGAAAAGGAACGAACAACGTCCACAGCACTGGAGTGAGAAAAATTTGGCTCCAATAAATATCAATCCCAAACATGTTGGCAAGAATCGGCAACAGCGCTTGATGCACACGCTTTCTTGCAACAAAATAAATCATCTGGATCCCAGGCACCCTAGTTCCACCAGAAATGAAATCAAACAGGCTCGGCACGTTTTTTCCGGTGTTAACGACGTCCCTTGTCAAGCCCAGTATGTGCCACATGTCCCCATACAATCCCGGATTCAACACAATAACTAGGAAACTATGAACCAGTAACGAGTGAACTAGAATAAAAAACAGTTTCAAACCGGTTCTTGTTTTAGACAGCAAAACTGCAAGCAAAAGAAGTGTTGCGATAAAGAAAAAAGGCAAGAAAGCTGGGTGTATTACGGCCCATATTGACACAGTTTCCTCCGAACGTGACATTATGAGCAACAGGAAACACAGCGCCACAAGTGCAAGGTACAAACTTTGAAAAATGTTTTCCCTACCCAACATAAAATGAGGCTTCTTAGCTGTAGCTTTTTCAGAAACTACACTAGCAACGTTTTTGGTATTGATAAACAAATTCTTAAACCCATGAATTTTAACATTCAAAGCGACCAACAGAAATGTTATGCCAAACAAGATGAGGAGGATAAAGATCGTTGTCAATCGATAAAGTGCAAGGATGACTGCTCCAGCAAATGAAAGGGCGACAATGAAAATAAAAAAGCCAAACATGATTTTGTGCCAAAAAACTTCATCTTTAAAGAAAATGTTTCCGCACAACACGCTACTTATGTATACATAGATTATAGAAGAAACAAAACCAACTAAAGACGATTTGATGATAGTAATATTAAAGAAAATCACTGCAAATGTGACGAAGTATATTGTAATCATGCTGAACATGGAAGTGGCAAAAGAACGACTTTTACTCATCACCTTTAAACCCTTCCAAAAAAGGAGAACTTCATTGACTCAGAATCTCCCGATATATTTTCTCATATTTGCCCACAACGACGCTCCAATTAAAGT
>Ga0209635_10004980_pt1 | contig 10486 bp, 10 predicted proteins | sample DeeMarSWOR230_32_FD_187463 | JGI IMG/M metagenome (GOLD analysis project Ga0209635, IMG submission 187463) | Marine sediment microbial communities from White Oak River estuary, North Carolina - WOR-2-30_32 (SPAdes) (version 2) | ecosystem: Environmental > Aquatic > Marine > Intertidal zone >...
GAATTCTTTTTAAATTACTTGTAATATCATTTTTTTATGTTAAATTTGAGTTCCGAGATGCTCGTGTTCTGAGTTTTAGGGGCAGGTAGCTCAGTTGGTAGAGCAACGGACTGAAAATCCGTGTGTCGCCGGTTCAATTCCGGCCCTGCCCATTACAGAAGAAATGAGCCTGTAAGCACTCAGGCGCGAGGCAATTAATACCACTTTTGAACTAAGGTAGAACAACAAGCCCCTATTTGGCTGGCTTTCTGTTTTCCTGGCAGAATTTGCCCATCAATGCCATCGCATTGTTCGTCCTTTCAGCAGAGCCGTCCATCCTAGCGTAGGCATCAACCAACTCTAACAATTCAGGGGCCGGCTCAACGCACCCATAATGATGCGCCACATTAACAATGGCAGCATCAAGGCCGTACTCAATTGCCTTTGCTACATAGGCTCTGCAGATGCCGATTTTTCGGCCCGGCAAATCACGGCCGCAATTGCTTATCCCAAGCGAGCAATGCACGCCTTTCATCTTCGGGTCGCTTTTTATCCTCTTTATTGTCTCGAACGCTCGATAGGTATAGCCTGGCACGCCCGATTCCATCGGCATATCTATCGCCAGTGGAAATACGGTCGAATCGAAGAATATCTCCTCCGGCTTAAAGCCATATTGGTCAACCGCCTTGTCAAAAATCTGCGTTGCCAAGGAATACAGCTCCTCGACCGAATGCGAGCCGCCCGGGCCTGTCGACACCTCTTCACTCACCAGAAGGCCAATGAACGCAAAGTCAAAATGTTTCTTTAACGGCAGCAGCTTATCCATCGTGTAAACCTTAACCGAATTTATAAGCGGCCGCCTGACTTTTCCGCCGGTATTGTACCACTGTTTCAAGCCGGCTATCAGAACATCATCATTGCTGCTGTCGATGCAAATCGGCACGCCATTGCCCCATTCGCGGACCATCCTGACGTATTCGAGCATCATACCAACGGCAATCTGCGGGTCACTCTCACCGAAGGCGTCGAGATTGACCGCAATATAATCAGCACCCTCGGCTGCCTGCGATTCAATCAGGGCCTTGATATAGTCCAAAGGCTCGCTCGGCTCAGAATAGGCATCGGGGCCAAGTTCGGCCAATTGCTTCATTATCTTGCCCGTTTTGGGAATCGAAGCGTGAACTGACTCCCCAATGGAAATCAATGGTTTTTTCATCGTACGGTCCTTATCAAAACAAACAATTCAGAATTAAACGCGAAAAAACTGCGTTTTTCAATGTTTTTTTTGGCTTTATTGCAAGATTAGAACGTGCAACAAATCTCAGGCAACAAGGCTTTGGGCCGCATCGACGGCCGAAACGGCATAAAAAAACAAGTTTATACCATTTGTGCCTCGTAAAGAAATGTAAAAGTGGGCAACCAACTGGCATGATTTGAGGTTGTATTCAAACTAAATAGCAAGATAGTGCAAAAATAAGGCTTTAGTCTTATATTTCTTTTGCCTCTGTCGGCGATAATGGAGCAGAGAACTTAATGACAAATTATCTATAAACCTGCAGCCGAGTTGTCCAAGTATTAATATTGTGTATCATCTGTAAATTTTTTTAAGGAAACATCATATGAAACTTGACCCAACTAAAATGAAGGATTGGCAGATTGCTGAAGCTGCCGAGGAAACGATGAAACCTGTTAGCCTACTGGCCAATGAGATGGGCTTGCAGGACGATGAACTGATTCCTATGGGACGGAGGTTGGCTAAAGTCGATTGCCAAAAAGCTCTTGCCCGCCTGAAGGATACTCCAACAGCGAAGTACATTAATGTTACCGCCATTACGCCGACGCCATTGGGTGAAGGAAAAACAACCACTGCCATCGGGCTGATTGAAGGTCTGGGCAAATTGGGTAAGCGCGTAGTCGGGGCAATCCGTCAGCCCAGCGGCGGCCCAACATTCAATATCAAAGGTTCAGCAGCCGGCGGAGGCCTTGCCCAGTGCATTCCTCTAACTCCCTTCTCAATCCGGCTCACAGGTGATATTGACTGTATCACAAATGCCCACAATCTGGCAATGGTGGCTCTTACCTCGCGTATGCAACACGAAAGAAACTACGACGACGCTCGCCTGGCAAAAAGCAACCTAAAGCGAATAGATATTGACCCTGAAAGAGTGCAAATGAGATGGTCGATGGATTTTTGCGCTCAGGCACTGCGCGACATCAGGATCGGCCGGGGCGGAAAAATGGACGGCTATGAGATGAATTCCGGCTTTCAAATAACCGTCTCAAGTGAGATTATGGCAATACTCGCAATTGCTAAAGATTTGAAGGACCTGCGAGAGCGGATGTCCAAAATCGTCTTGGCGTACGACAAGAAAGGAAACGAAGTTACCACTGCGGACCTTGAAGTGGATGGCGCTATGACCGCTTGGATGGTTGATGCTATTAATCCGAATCTGCTGCAGAGTATCGAGGGCCAGCCGGTATTTGTGCACGCAGGACCGTTCGCAAATATCGCCGTCGGCCAAAGCTCGATTATTGCTGATATGGTTGGAACAAAATTGGGCCAGTACCATGTGACCGAAAGTGGCTTCGGTGTCGATATAGGCTTTGAGAAGTTCTGGAATATAAAGTGCCGAATGTCGGGTTTGACTCCTAATGCTGTTGTTATCGTCGCAACTATCCGCGCTCTTAAAATGCACGGTGGAGGTCCTGCCGTAAAGCCGGGAGTACCGCTGGACGAGGCATATACCAAAGAAAACCTTGAATTGGTGGAAAAAGGGTGCGAGAACCTGATCGCTCATATCGAAACCGTCAAGAAAAGTGGTGTCCGGCCGGTAGTTTGTATCAACAGCTTCTACATCGACACCAAAGCAGAGATTGATCTGGTACGCAAGATTGCAGAGCAAAACGGTGCTTTAGTAGCTTACTCGGAACATTGGCTAAAAGGCGGCGATGGGGCAATCGAACTTGCTGAAGCGGTAATCCAAGCCTGTGAGGAGAAGAATGAATTCAAATTCCTTTATGAGCTGGATACTCCTCTGCGAAAACGAATCGAACTCATTGCCAAAGAAGTGTATGGCGCCAAAGGTGTAACTTACACCGATGAGGCCCTGGAAAAAGCAAAAGCCTTTGAGGCCGACCCGCAGGCCAACGAGTTAGGGACGTGCATGGTCAAGACGCATCTGAGCCTGTCGCACGACCCGGACCTGAAAGGCCGGCCGAAAGGCTGGGAGCTTCCTGTCCGGGACATTATGGTATATAAAGGGGCGGGCTTTATCGTGCCTGTGGCCGGCGCGATTAAGCTGATGCCGGGTACAGGCTCAGACCCAGCCTTCCGGCGTATCGACGTGGATGTAAAGACGGGAAAAGTGCAGGGACTTTTCTGAAATTGATTATTGATAACGACAATTGGAGAACAAATGGCAGCACAAATTATAGACGGCAAACAAGTGGCCGCGGATATGAGGGCCGAACTGAAAGAAGAAGTGGCAAAACTTAAGGAGCAGGGTATTGTGCCGGGGCTGGGGGTTATCTTAGTCGGCGAAGACCCCGCCTCACAGTCCTATGTTAGAGCCAAGTAACGCGCCTGCGAAGAATTAGGGATTTATTCTGATGATAATCGTCTGCCTGCTGAGACATCGCAGGAAGAATTGCTCCAAAAGGTCAAAAAGATGAACGCCGACCCCAAAATCAACGGCATTTTAGTCCAGTTACCGCTACCCAAAGGTCTTAACGAGTCCGAGATCCTTTTGGCGATTGACCCGGACAAAGATGTTGATGGATTCCACCCAATGAATGTAGGCAAAATGATGGTGGGTGAAAAGGCCTTTTTGCCCTGTACGCCACACGGGGTTATTCAGCTACTGCTTCGTAGCGGGGTAACTATTGAAGGAGCCAAGGTAGTAATCGTCGGGCGAAGCAATATTGTCGGCAAACCTCTTGCCAATATGCTTATTCAGAAAAACGCCAAAGGAAACGCTACTGTAACTGTCTGCCATACACGTACCAAAGACCTGGCCCATCACACAAGGCAGGCCGATATCGTTATTGCCGCTGCGGGTCGGCCGAACACTATCACGGCTGATATGGTAAAAGAAGGTGTGGTTGTGATTGATGTAGGCGTTAATCGCGTTGAGGATGCTGCCAAGAAAAAGGGGTATCGCCTTGTGGGCGATGTGGATTTTGAAGCCGTGAAAGAGAAGGCAAGCTTAATTACGCCGGTTCCTGGGGGTGTAGGACCGATGACAATTACTATGCTGCTCTACAATACCGTAGAGTCCGCCAAGAGAGCGGCTGGTATTGTTACATAGAAAGGAAGAGAAGTGGCTACAACAAAATATCCCGTAATTTGGTTACAGGGAGCAGGTTGCACCGGTTGCTCCGTATCGGTTTTGAATGCGGTAAGTCCCAGAATCCAGAATCTTTTACTGGACGAGCTTGTACCAGGCCACCAACTTAACTTGATGTTCCACGCAACAATAATGGCTGGCCAAGGCGAGCCGGTAATCGAGGTGCTCAAGGATGCCGAAAAGAACAGAAAAGGCGGGTATGTACTGGTTGTGGAAGGAGCAATTCCAACTGCTGATGGTGGTGTCTACGGCAGTATCGGTGAAAGAGATGGTAAGCATTTGACCGTTCAACAAAGCGTTGAAGAACTTGGAAGAAACGCGCTACTTACAATTGCTCTCGGCACCTGTGCTGCTTTTGGTGGAATTCCTGCAGCCAAACCCAATCCTACGCATTGCAAGGGCGTGAAAGAACTGTTTGATGAAAAAGGAATTGAGACTCCGGTTGTCAATATACCGGGCTGTCCGGTGCATCCGGATTGGTTTGTCGGCACGATATCCGTGATACTGTTCTCAGGCGCCGAAGCCCTTGATTTGGACCAGTTGGGTCGTCCGAAGCTTTTCTATGGGCAGTTGATTCATGAGAACTGTCCCCGACGGGCGGACTTTGACAAAGGTAAATTCGCTGAGAAGTTAGGCGATGCCGGCTGCCTTTACAAGTTAGGATGTAAGGGCCATTACACCTATGCTGATTGTCCTTTGAGACAGTGGAATAACGGCGTGAGTTGGTGTGTCAAGGCAGGCTCGCCCTGTCTTGGGTGTGTTGAGCCGGAATTCCCGGATGGCACGTCGCCGATTTATGAAAAGATTACTTTCGAGGACCTCAAATGAGCAAAAAAATAAGGATTGACCCCATCACAAGGATAGAAGGCCATATGGCTATTGAAGCCGTGATAGACGACGGTGTGGTCAAAGAAGCGAAAAGTGCCGGGACTCTTTTCCGGGGTTTTGAGATAATCCTGCAGGGCAGAGACCCTCGGGACGCCAATCGGCTGACCCAGCGAATCTGCGGCGTCTGTCCCACCGCCCATGCGACGGCATCGGCACTGTGCCTCGACAACGCTTTCGGTTTAGGTAATAAAATCCCGGACAATGGTAAGCTTATCCGCTGTCTGATACTCGGCTCCAACTTTCTGCAGTCACATATCCTTCATTTCTATCACCTTGCAGCGTTGGATTATGTGGATGCGGTTGGCGTGGTGGGTGATTTGGCGCCTTTTGTGCCGCGCTATGAAGGTGATTACCGCGTAAGTGGCCAAGCAAACGCTGAATTGGTAAATCATTACCTGAAGGCACTGGATATCAGACGCAAATGTCAAGAGATGCTTTCAATTTTCGGTGGGAAGATGCCGCATAATGTCAGCATTGTGCCCGGAGGAGTTACCGAAAAGCCCACCGCGGACAAAATAACCAATTTTCTGTGGCGATTGAATGAAATCAGGGACTTCATAGATAATGCTTATATCCCGGATATTATAGCTGTCGCAAAACACTATGGGGATTATCTGGAGATTGGCAAAGGCTGCAAAAGGCTTCTTACTTACGGTGGCTTTGATTTGCCGGGTGGCAAGCTATTCAAATCCGGCGTAGTTTCTGAGAGCCTGGAATTCCAGGACTTTGCAGCAGGAAATATAACCGAAGACGTAAAGCATTCGTGGTATGCCGACTCTACTTCAGGTAAGAACCCTGCTCAAGGTCAGACAAAGCCTGAAGCTAACAAGAAAGAAGGCTACTCATTTATCAAGTCTCCAAGGTATAGCGGCAAGGTTTGTGAGCTTGGGCCTCTGGCACGAATGGTAAGCAATTATGTGCAGGCAGACGCCAATACGAAAGAACTGCTTGATTCGCTACTTGGACAAGTGCGTGCCGGTGTCGATGCCCTTTTTTCGGTGCTTGGGCGTCACGCGGCAAGGGCGTTGGAAGCCAAGCTCGTTGCCGATGCTATGGTGGATTGGCTACAGGCATTAAGGCCCGATGAGCCGATTATCGTTGAGAGTGAAATACCTGAGATGGGCGAAGGTGCGGGCTTAACAGAGGCACCACGAGGCTCTCTGGGGCACTGGATGACCGTCAAGGACAAGAAAATTGAGCGGTATCAGGTTATTACGCCTACGGCATGGAATGCTTCGCCGAAAGATGACAAAGACCAACCCGGAGCAGTGGAACAGGCAATAATAGGTACTAAAGTGAAGGATAGAGACAATCCCTTTGAACTTGTCCGAATTGTACGGGCGTTTGACCCTTGTCTGGCCTGCTCTGTGCATTTACTCGATATCAGGGGAAGTGAGTTAGGAGTCTTTCGAGTCGTTTGATATGCAGATAAGAACAAGTACCAGTTTGGCGGCAGGAGCGGGGAAGAATAGTAGTTGCAGCAGGCGTGTATTGATTCTCGGTTTAGGGAATATCCTGTTGAAGGACGAAGGTATTGGCGTTCACGTAGTCGAAGAGTTGCAGAAACAGGACCTGCCCGGCAACGTAGAAGTTATTGATGGTGGAACCGCGGGCCTGGACGTTCTCTCATTAGCCGCGGGTGTAGACAAACTTATCATTATTGATGCTTTGAGAGCCGGCCAAGAACCCGGTACTATTTATAAAACTCGCTTGAACAGCGGGCAAAAAGGCAGGCTAACACAGATTTTCAGCCAGGAGAAACAGTCAAAAATAAGTTTACATCAAGTTGGACTACTTGATGCCCTGAGACTTGCTGAAAAGATTAACGTAGCGCCTGAAGAAATTGTAATAATTGGTATTGAACCCGGAGAAGTAGATTGCGGCTTAGAATTAACGAAACGAGTAAGGCGAAGGGTCCCGGAAATTATTAAGAAAGTATTAGAGGAAATTAAAGATGCTATTCACACAAAGTAAGCCGATAGATGAGGTCATAGAGTCGCTTGGCAAAGAAAAGGATATCTTCTTGCTGGCCTGTAATGGTTGCGCAGAAGCTTGCGAAACCGGCGGAGAAAAGGGGCTTTCAGCAATGAAATCCGAACTGGAAAAGGCCGGTAAAAAAATAACAGGAACATGTTTAGTTGATTTTCTCTGTAATAAAATACTGGTAACAATGCGATTGTCCAGAGAAATGGATAAAATCCAATCGGCCGATTCCATCGTGGTATTGACTTGCGGCATCGGCGTCCAGGCGGTCTCCACGGTTGTAAATAAGGTTGTACACCCTGCAGATAACACCGTCTCGCTGGGTGGACTGCAGGGGCTTTGGCCGTCGGATGAGCGCTGTCAGGCATGCGGAGACTGCGCTTTGGACTATACCGGAGGGATATGTCCGGTCACTTCCTGCGCGAAGAGTTTGCTTAATGGTCCCTGTGGCGGCGCTCAGGACGGTAAATGTGAAGTTGACCCCGAAAAAGATTGCGGCTGGCAGTTGATTTATGAGCGCCTGGAGAAAGTTGGGCGATTAGAAAACTTTAAGAAAATTCGTATGCCCCGTGACCACAGTAAGATGCTGCCGTCAGAGCAGTTGCGCAAGACATCTTTTTATGACATAGAGGTCTAAAAGGAGGCATTTTAGGTATGAAGCTTATTGAGCGTTTCAAAAAAGGTAAGTTTGTAATCACTTGTGAAGTTGGGCCGCCTAAGGGTATAGAAGTTGAAAAGGCCATAGTAGAATTAGAGCCTCTACGGAGCAAGGTTGACGCATTCAATGTCACTGATTTGCAAAGCTCGATATTGAGGGCCGGCTCTTTGGCAACCTGCCGACTTTTGAAAGAAAAAGGCTTTGAGCCGATATGTCAGCTTACCTGCCGGGACCGGAATCGTCTGGGCTTACAGTCGGATGTCTTAAGTGCCGCAGCATTAGGTATTGAGAATCTATTGTGCCTCACCGGGGACCATCCAAAATTGGGCGACCACCCTGATGCGATGCCTGTGTTCGATTTGGATTCGGTACAACTGCTATCAGTAGTCAATGGGTTAATGGACGGCAAAGATATGGCCGGAAATGATTTGGAAGGTCGGCCGCCGCAATTTTGCCTGGGAGCAGCAGTGAATCCGGGCGCAGACCCGCTGGAACTACAGATTCTAAAGATGGAGAAAAAGGTCGAGGCCGGAGCAGAATTCTTCCAGACCCAGGCAGTTTATGAAGTGGACAAGTTTGCTTCCTTTTGTGAAAAAGTAAAGCACCTGAAGGTGCCTATTATGGCTGGAATTGTGTTCTTAAAGTCACCTGCTATGGCTAAGTTTATGAACGCAAATATCGCAGGAATTCACGTTCCCGATGAGATTATCAATGAATTGGCCGCTGTACCCAAAGAAAAAAGGGTCGAGAAAAGCCTGGAAATCTCCGCCCGTCTAATTAGAGAACTCCAGGGTTTGTGCCAGGGAATCCACATTATGTCTTTGGGTTGGGAGCGGCATATACCCGCCGTTTTGGAAATGGCTGGCTTATGACGGCCAAAAAGCAAACAAAGCTAACGGAACTGTCACTACCTTGTATCAGCAGGTTTGGAACTGCACTAATAAGAGCGAGGAACGGTTGTGGGTTCCCAAACGCGATTTATTGCGTTTGGGGTCCCTATGAAAATGTGAATATTTTAACTTATTTTGGTGAGGCGAACTGTGATGGCAGGTTTGAAAGCATTAGCTGAGGCAATTATTAAAGGCGACCGAAATGCTGCAGCAGAAATTACCAAAGCGGCCCTCGACGGGGGCACAGCGGCCAAAAGCGTTCTTGATGACGGATTGATTGCAGGTATGGACGTCGTTGGTGCCCGGTTCAAAGAGAATGAAATTTACGTACCTGAGGTGCTCATTGCCGCCCGGGCTATGAAATCAGCGATGGAAATCCTTGAGCCCGAACTTGCCAAGGCCGGCATCAAGCCAACAGGAACGTTTCTAATAGGAACTGTTCAAGGCGATTTGCACGATATCGGTAAAAATTTAGTTGCAATGATGCTAAAAGGCGCAGGATTTGAAGTTATTGACCTCGGTGTTGATGTTGCACCTGAAAAATTTGTTGAGCAGGCCAAGATTACAGGCACCCAATTGGTTGGTATGAGTGCACTTTTGACCACAACAATGCCCGGTATGGAAAAAACCGTAAGGGCCCTGAAAGACGCCGGCATTTCAGCTAAAGTAATGATAGGTGGAGCACCGGTAACCCAGGGTCACGCCGACAAGATTGGCGCCGATGGCTATGCTGCCGACGCCGCTTCGGCTGTTGACGTAGCCAAAAGTCTCACCTGACCTGGCCGACAATAGTGACAGCTGGATACCTGGTGATGTTGCTGATTTGATATAGCCATTACCTGCAAACCTAATTTTTAGCCAAAAAACGCCCGTAAGCCCCGTTAGAGCCTTTTTCAACCAAAAATCCGTATGTTGGCAGTTCATTTCCACCCCTTTTATCCTGTAAGTTATTGTTTAGCAAATATTTACACCTCGCACCTTCCCTTGTTAGAGGTGATTTTTAAAAAAATTTGAAAAAAATGCAAAATTTTTGTAGAAAATCCTTGCAAAGCTCCTTTGGTCGTTTATAATTAGTATTGTAATGATACTTGATTTGGTCTTTTCTTCATCTTGGTTGGTGAGGCAGTGCAGATTTTTATAACTTTGCACTATATTTTCTAAATGCAAAGCTGTCTCACAAAAGCTGGGGTTTTTGCCGGCTCCAGCTTTTTTTATGCACTTTACTGAGGCACAATCTCTCCACAACCAAGCCAATAGAGAACACCAACAGACACTGCCTTGAGCCTGACGAAGAAGACTTGGGATAACGATAAAAGCTTGTGCGCTATCAACGCCGACCTTGACGGGAATTGGACTGAATGATAAAATAGTTAGAAAGAAAACAGAAATAAGGGAACAGAAGGCCGGTTTTGCGCATCTTATAAATAAACAGCGAAAAAATTGAAGATAGGAGGATTATTATGCACGAAAGAAAAGCTTTTACATTAGTAGAGCTTTTGGTGGTAATCGCCATTATTGCGCTGCTTATGTCGATATTGATGCCTGCGCTGGGAAAGGTGAAAAAACAGGCAAAGCTGGTTCTTTGCCAGTCGAACCTGAGACAAATGGGCATCTGCTTTAACATGTATGCCAACGATTGGGACGGCAAATTCATGCACGGTTGGTGGGAGACAGGGCCGGATCCCATTACTCCTCATAAGTATTATTGGATGGAAGCTCTAAGGTACTGCTATGGTGACGAC
>Ga0209635_10004981_pt1 | contig 10484 bp, 12 predicted proteins | sample DeeMarSWOR230_32_FD_187463 | JGI IMG/M metagenome (GOLD analysis project Ga0209635, IMG submission 187463) | Marine sediment microbial communities from White Oak River estuary, North Carolina - WOR-2-30_32 (SPAdes) (version 2) | ecosystem: Environmental > Aquatic > Marine > Intertidal zone >...
GGCACACTAGCAATAATACTGGCCTGCTTCTCCGCGCTAATAATCAGTCAGATGCGACCACGCAAGCTGCAATAAGCCGGCTAGACCTGATTATAGCAGAGAACACTGCAATCAGAGCATTGTCGACTTCTCATTCTTATAGAACAAGAATCCCAATTTTATAGTATTCACTATCACACACCTATATAAAGGAAGGAAAATTCTAGTAAAAGAGAGACGAGGAGAGATGAAGAAACTCGCATTGATAATAACAATCGCACTCGTGCTCGCAATAATCCCTAGCATCAAGGCAGAGACAGGCACAATAAGAATCGAAACTCCCGAAGGGGAATATTGGCCCATAATGCTTGGAAGCCCATCGACCTTCGAAATATGGGTACAAGGAGCTGGAAACCCGACGAGTGATCCACACATCCTCTTAGTGATGTCTGAAGCCTGCCACCTTGGCTTGACAGGCGACGTAGTTGTAACATGGACAGGAGGATCAGTGAGCTTCGCCTCCGGAGATTTCACAGGTGTCACCACAAACAGTGACGATGTACCGCCTCCCGATGCGTACCCTGTGTTCAAAGGTGCCAGTTACACGGTGGCCTCGCTGAAGGATCATCTCAGCTACGGCTTAATCGAGCCTATCAACTCCACAGAAACAATCTACTGGGCTTGGAAACCTTTCTTAGGCGGAGCGGCTCTTATACACGATCACCAGAGCTTCACCGTTGACTTGCCATCTACTGAACCCAGGATGTTGGTATACGCTCTAGGAAAATCCAACGGTTCCACACTCTTCGACAACAAAGTGCCCCCTACTCGCCCCGGCTTTATGGTACCCGAGCCGAGCACCGTACTCATCGCACTAGCGGCCTTCAGTGCCTTCATATTGTACGCGGTCAAGCCAAAGCGGTTCGTGTAAGCGAATCTCCTTCCCTTTTTTCTACCTAGCTGTTGCAGATTTTTCGAAATGAAAGACTATGTAAATCGGTTCTTGACATGCAGCAGAAACTAGTGCCTTATTGATGCGAGACCAGGCATTCTCTAACGCGAGGACATTCGTAACACCCTTCGGGAACCGAGCTTCCTAGAGGAAGCGTCTTCAAATAGCCAAACTGAAAAGGACAGCTGGTAGAGTCTTCTGTCGCAGTAGTAGCAGACTCTTTCCTACTCGGAGTTTTCCATGCTGCGAGACTCTCTGACAAGTCTCCCGCGGGCCTCTTCTTCTCCACGCGCAATTTCTGTTCCTTAACCGAGTCATTTGGCGAATTTTTCACCTGAAGCACCAAAATTATGATTATTGCCATCGCAAGAACCACGTCGATGATGGATACTTCGAATGACAACATCACCTTCACTGCTATGGTCTAAGACTGCCTCTGGCATATAGTCTTAATGAATCCACCCTACGTATCACAAACACGAATTACCGATTCTTGAGACAATACCGACAAGAAAAACCTTAGTGGGCGTGGATTGCATACAGTGGTTACCGTTTATATTCCACAATAGTGAAGCCATATTGAAGGACAATGTTTGCCGTTGGTCACCTCGCCTTAGGATACATACTTGGAAAGACAACAGCCAAGTCGCTCGGCGTCAACCTGAACATCCCTCTCATCCTCACAGCTTCGATCATACCCGATATCGACCTCGTAATGCAAGAGCTAATACCTGCTCTCAAGCATCGGGGACCCACGCATTCCGTAATCCTCATCCTCTTCTTCCTTCTCCCGGCCTTCATCCTCTACCGAGAAAAGGCTGCACCTTATTTCGTAGCGGCTGCGCAACATTCCATCGGAGATTTTGTTGCAGGCGGAGGCGTACAATTGCTATGGCCTCTAGATTTCTCCTGGTTCGGAATCGGAATCAAAATTACGAGTTTGGCAAACATATTCATTGAATGGGCCCTGTTTCTCGGGTTCCTAGCTGTAATGTTCAGGACAAGGGATCTACGGATCCTGTTTCAACCTCATACAGCAAACACGCTCTTGGCCATCCCAATCCTCACGGTTCTGCTTCCTACACTGCTCAGCTTCCCCTTGACAGTTCCTTCAGAACTCATCATCCCACACGTGGTGTATCTCGTTCTATTTGCTGCCTCTATCCTCATCGATTTCCAAGCACATTGAGGAAATCACTTCAGTAGTTAGCAAAATAGTGCACCACGCATCATTCACTGCCCCTTATTCGCAAAAAGGAGAGTTCGTAGTATTGCCCGGTTCTTCTCTTGGCCCGCATAGAAGCGCTATACCTCACCATCATGCACAGTCTTATGCCAATGATTCGGATTTCTGCGGAATATTCTGCACCTCAAAAGGTCAAGAAATGCTATTGAACACACTACAACATTGACAAAGTAGGCCAGTATCAACAGCCAAACAAACAGAAGCAGTTTCGGACGCCTGTCGCATAACGCACCAGCTATGACCTCGAAGAAAGGTGCAAGGTTCCCATGCAAAAAGAAGAGCACGCCAGATACGAAGGCAATCTCGAAAGGAATCCATGTAGGAAACCTGAATATCAACACTGCCAACCACAATATCCAACTCAACGCAACCAGAATGGGTAGAAAATACACGTTTAACAACAGCAACCCATCAACCTTCTGTTTCAATGGCACCTTCCGACTCTTCAGAAGCGGCAAAACATACCTGAAAGCGCACTGCATATGACCCTTAGCCCACCGTTTCCGCTGACGACAATAACAACGCCACCCTTTGACTGCTTCCTCACCGCTTTCAGCATCGTTCACATACCTCACTTGGAACCCAGCTAAAACAACCCGCAAAGTCAGATCCGTATCTTCAGCAAGTGTCTCCGTGCTGAAACCGCCGAGAGACACCAACAGATCTCGCCGAACAAATCCCACCGTTCCCGCGAACTGAGGCACCAGTCCTAGCAGGTCACGTGCATATTGGCTAACTCTGTATCCCCCAAGCCGCTCCAACGATACAATCCTCGAAACTAGATTACGCCGCTCATTTAAGACAGAAACTCTAGCCTGAACTGCACCTACAGTTGGATCGGAAAAATAAGGAAGAACCTTCTCCAAAACATCATTCTGCGGAACATAATCTGCGTCAAAGAAGCCAATAACCTCGCCGACCGCATGTTTCAAGCCTTCGTTCAATACCGGTGCCTTTCCCATTCCACCAACCTTGCGATGCACAACCGTGAGCAAACCAGGATTATTTGATGCGTAAGAATCCGCGATCTCTCCTGTGCGATCAGTACTATGGTCGTCCACAACAATGATTTCCAATTTACCATTCGGACACCTCAGTTCGACAAGCCTATCTAACAAGCGCCCTATAACATTCTCTTCATTACGAGCCGGGACAATTATGGAAACCATAGGATGAAAAACCGCACATTGACCATCACGCTGCTTCCCAGAACGATGTTTGATGGCGGCAAAACTAAAAATATAATGCCGAAACATGTACAAAACCAACACAAAACGCGAAAACAGGAAAAAGAACTCCAGAAACAAGTCAACCGCCCCGAATTCCTTCTAGACCGTAATGAAATCTTCCCCTTCAAGTATCGGAACTCAGACTGCTATGATTCCCGCTTGATAGAAGAAAAACCTTCTGTACTTATAAGAGAAAACTCGCATTCCCGATAAAAAGGATGTTTGTTCTAGAAGCTTTTTCTGAAATGTTTCCTCAGAAACCATTTATTCTGTAAGGTCCTATCTACTCTCCAACAAGAGGTTTCAAGTCTTGGAGACTGCCAACGCCATTTTCGACTTGCTTGAGGATGGAAAATGGCACAGCTTCACCGAGATCACAGACAAGTCCGGCTTGCATGAGTTCAAGCTTGAAATAATCGCGAATTTTCTTGCTGAATATGACTTTGTCAGACTAGACAAGACAAGGCGAAAGGTGATGCTTGCCGTCTCCACTATTGACTTTTTGAAGAAGATCAAGCAGATAGAAAAGGACGAAACGTGAATACGTATCAGGTGGCCAGAAGTGTTCTGATGCTTTTGTAGGCTTCAAGAAATGCTCTTCCTCTAGAGGTAGTTTCGTAGAGTTCTTGGCGGCTGCTTTCGTTTTTCTCTAATTTTCTTAAGAGTCTTCTGTCGAGGAGAAGATCGAGATAGGCGTGGAGCTGCCTGAAGCTTAAGTTACATCTGTACATGATGTGAGTTTTCTTGGCGCCGCCATCGGATGTTCCCAGAATGTTGGCAATTATGTCTACTCTGCTACGATGAAGTAGACTCAATTTTCTAGTGACATGAACCAAACGGGCACCTTTTCGAAGATCTACCCTCGGGGTGATATTTGCTATAGATATTTGAGCATATTTAAGACTTTACAACAATCTTGAGATAAGAAAGTCAAGTCTGCCAAGCGCGTTTTATGATGAACGTGACACAGTTTCTATAGTCTTTTTCTAGAAATTTTGCCCATCTCGACTGGAAAACCGATTGTTGAAGGTTGAAATCTGGTATCAGGCAATTTCAGGCATTTCTTGCCAGAACAACCTAAAAACAAGACTCTGCAGCTACGGCCACTACGCTGTCGCCGTCATTTTCTCATACATCTTTTCTAACGTCCATTTAATGGTGGACCTCAATTCACCAGAGCGCTCAAATCCAATATTTCGAATCTCAATCTCACGAACTATGTCTCCTTCGCGAACAATGTTATAAGAAAAGATTTTATCTGGGGAAATCTTCTCTTCTCTGTCCTTTTCCTGCATCTTCACGAGCACTCTCTCCAGCAGAAAGGCTCTGAACGGTGGAGTGTTAATGTCAAACTGTTTGTCCTCTGCAAGCACGACCCGCATAGAATCCTCGTTGACAAGAAGGTTGGCAAGCAAGTCGCCTGTAACAGTCTTCAACGGAATGGCTTGCTCCTCAGCTGGAGCAACTTCTTCAGCTCCTACCTGCGGTGAAGCTTGAAGAAGTGGAGGAGGCTTCATAATTTCCGCTCTCTTGAAGCTCTTTTTCAGCACCGTAGTATTGACGAAGTCTAGAAGTGCTCGCCACTGCCCCAGTTCCTCCTCCATTTTTCTCACACGCTCTTCAAGAAGGGTTCTGAGTTCAGCAATTTTCTTCACTTTGTAGACTTTTGCTTCTTCTGCCAAGCCAGGGCCCCCCCTTTTTGTCCCGATTAAGATAGTTAGATGTATCTCTACTCTAGTTATAAAGGGATAGGCTGACAAGCAGTTCGAGGATGATACTGAATCTGAACTAGTAAGATGAACACTTCCTTAGCAGATAAGCAAATGGAGCTGAGTGGCGTGGAATTTTTGGCTTCGGGTTGCTTGTTCGTGAAGCGTGCACAGTAAGGTTTGTGCAGAAAAGGATTGATGTGATCCAGTTGAAGATGCTCTTTAGACTTCCTTGGTGAGTGTATTGAGAACTGGCTTGAACTCAACTCCCCACTTCTGTTCCAAGAAATTTTCAAACTCTTGAAAGACGTCACTGTTGGTTTCGTTAAACATGAAACACACCGATTTGCCAGCGTACACGTCGCTCAGGTCGTATATGGCGATAGTCTTTGCCAGTTTAGGGTTCCTCGCCACCGCGTAAATCAGACTCTTGGAGGGAGCATCCGGAAACAGCCAGGCAGTGTAGTCAACGTTCACTACTTCATATGAAATGCCCTGTTTTATGGCACATTTGGAAGCGGTCGCTATCTTCTCAAAAGTGGATTGATGAATATTTCGCACCCAGAGAAAATTGTGAAATTCACTATCAGCTTTTATCCAGTCTTCATTCTCAGAAGTTTTCCAGCCCCGCAAAAGACACTCATCTTTGAAATTACCAATGAGTTCCCAAACTCTCGGAATAGTCATCATTATCTATCCCTTACTAGAAGAATTTTCTAGAAAACTAGTCTACCTTCGCAGATTTAAGGCTATTTGACAAAATTCTCGCAAATCTTTCGTCCAAGAAGCCTCATATTAAAAAAATCCTGGGAAAGAAATGTTAGTTTCGGCAAATTTACAGCAACTGCTATGAATAATGTTTGAAAGCGCCTTCTCTTGAGGTTTATAAGAAGTCGAGAACGAAGACATGGAAGAAATAGCACAGAGAACGTCGACAGTGATAGCTTCTGACCCTACTAAGTGTGTTCTCTTGAACAATCAGCTAACAGGTGAGCGATAGAGTTGAGTCCCAGCCTACCCGAACAGGGCTCCTAAGCCTTCGATTGCTTCTTCCTCTTTCTTCTTTTCTTCTTCCTCTGTCTTCTTCTTTTCCTCAGCGGGCTTGGCTTTAGCACTTGGGGCTTCTGCTGACGCAATTGGAGCTGCTGGCATAAACGCAGGAGCAGACTTCAGCGCTTCGTCTATGTTCACTTCAGCCAACGAAGCAACGAGGGCCTTCACTCGGACAGGATCTGCCTTGATGCCGGCCGCGGTTAACACTTCTGTCAGGCTCTTCTCGTCAACGGGTTTTCCCGCGTTGTGCAAGAGGATAGCAGCGTGCACGTATTCCATAGCCATAGGTTTTCACCTCTCCTTTTTCTTAACAATCACCCTTTTCAACCTTTCTGTGCTGGCTCCTGAGGAGTCTTGGGCTTCTTCTCCTCGATCCCTTCTACTCTGGTGTTCAAACCCAACGCTTCCAGATGAGCCTTCTTAAGAAGATCAGCTATCGTCTCGCTTGTTGGAAAAGCAGCATTCAACGACAAATTGAAAGCCAGTTGAAAAGCAGTCTGCAAAAGCAGCTCTATGTTTTCCGCAGTCGGATAGACGACATTCAACGACAAATTGAAAGCCTCTGCGCTAGCTTCACGGATATCTCGCTGAATCGCGTCCAAATCCATGCGCAACTGCTCTTCGGTTACTATTAGTTCATCGTCGTACGCAGCTTTCATTATCAATCCAGCCTCAACAGGCTTGATTCCAAGCTTGGACAAGACGCTGGCAAGTCGCGCATCGATGACCGCGCCTTTCTCAACGACCAAAGTGTCACGGTTAATCCAAACGCTTCCTGACTCAATCCTGGTCGGCAAGCCTACGCCACTCAACTGACTTATAATAGGCCCAGGCGGCAATCCAGTGTTCCCAGCCGGAACCGTAACATCCCAAGAGGCCACATCTCCGGCTTTTGCAGTTATAAACACTCGGCTCTTCTGGAGAAGAATGGCCAGCTTGAAAGGGCTAAGATCTGAAAACAGATAGATGTTCGGACCGGTGACAAATTTCTCGAGGTTGCCGATTCCCTCTTTGGTTTTACACTTTGCAAGTGCCCTCTCCATCAACGTGTTCTTCACTACACGCAGATGAGCCACCTCTTGAAGCCTCTTTTTTAGCTCTTGGAGCTGAGCTGCCCTAACCTTCTGCAGCCCTGCCATTCCTATCGTCTTGTACTTATCAAGAAGGCCCAGAATCTCCTCAACTTCCTGCTCCTTTTCTACTGCCACCTGCCCCGACATTGTTACAGACCTTCCTTTCAGATTTTGACTTTAACTGCTTCACCCATTGTTGTCTTCAAATAAATCGATCCGATGTTGCCGAATCCTCTCTTAAGCTTTCCTTCAAGCCTCCCCAGCACTGCTTGAACATTCTCGACTACTCGCTCGTCTGGCATCTCTTCCGTGCCGATTCGGCATTGAAGAACCGGTTGACCTCTCAACCTCACAATCACCGTTTTCCGATACTTCTTGATATGATCTGCAATGTTGGCGGTTGGAGGCACAGGAGTCGGCATTCTTCCCTTCGGACCTAAAGCCGAGCCTAAAATCTTCCCGATAAGTGGCATAAACGGAGCTTCAGCGATAAAATAGTCGTAGGCTTGCGCCAGACCTTTTCGCCTCTTCTTGTCGCCCGCTAGGGCTTCAAGCTCCCTCCTTCCCATAACCAAATCAGCACCAGCTCTTTTGGCTTTCAAGGCAAGCTCGCCAGAAGCGAAAACACATATCTTTGTCTGCTTTCCGAGGGCGTTAGGCAATTCTATACGTTCTTGAATTTTGCCTTCAGGTTTCTTCAGGTCTATGTCTTGTAGATTTATTATCAACTCAATTGACTGGGCAAAGTCTCTCTTTTTCGATTTTTCCTTCGCTTCCTTGATTGATTCTGAGAGCATCTTTGCATCCAGTGGCATCTATAAGCCTCGTGCTTTCAACCGTACGAGAGCCAGTTATAAAAATCTTATTATCTTCCTCTAACGTGATGTCTTAGTCCTTCATCTGTTTGATAGCTGATCAGCTCACTGTTTCTCTGCTAACAGCTCATCGTAGTTTCCTTGGTTAATCTCTGCTTGCACATCCTTGGGATCTTTTCCCTCCACTGTTACGCCCAAACTAACGCAGCTGCCAAGAACTTCCCTAACTGCAGCCTTCAGGCTTCCAGCCAAAACTTCGGCTCGCTTGACTTGGGCAATGCGCACAAGTTGCTCCATTTTGAGGTCTCCAACCTTTTCGGTATTAGGCGTTGCCGAGCCTTTTTCAATCTTTAACTCACTAACAATCAGAGCTGACGTTGTTGGCGTACCTACACTTACATCGAATTGTTTTGTCTCGGTATCGACGGTGATTTTCACTGGGACCTTCATGCCTGCGAAGTCTTTCGTGACTTCGTTGATTTTGTTCACGATGGCAAGAACGTTGACTCCCAGCGGTCCAAGTGCTGGTCCAAGTGGTGGTCCCGCGGTTGCTTGTCCTCCGCTGATTAAGGCGTTTATGACTTTTTTCTCGCTCATGTGGCTTCTTCCTTCTTTGCCTTTTCAACCAGTCTCACGTAATCGGCGTGAACAGTAATTGGTAATGTGAATGTGGCTTCTAGAAGCTCTAAGATTACTTCTTCTTTGGTCTTGTCGATTCGCGTGATTTTGGCTCTCATTCCCTTGAATGGGCCGCCTACAATTTCAACAAGGTCTTCCTCGCCGAGTTCATCAATCACCGGTTTCATGACAACGTACTGCTCAACTTCTTTAAAGCTGACAATGCCTTGAATTCTTGATCTTACATGCTTGATTCCAGCGATGGCCTTCTCCACAAAGTGGGGGCCTTCAGCCTCGATCAGAACATAACCTTTGAGGCTCTCCGGTACAAGAATCGCCTTAATAGGTAAATCTGTGGTTGCAACTCGTGCGGCTATGAGATCTGCTACGTTCTTCTCTTGCCCCGCTGTGGTCCGAACTGCAAAAACCGATGTAGTCGCTCTGTTCTCCTCTTCGGTCATCCATGCGTCTCCCGTGTTATGCTCCAAGCATTATGCTGGATAGAAGTTTGATGATGAAACCTACTGCCCCGACAACCAGAATTCCGAGAAGGCAGATTTTGACAGAGAGCCACAGCTCGTTCCAGGCTGGCTTCTTAGCCTGCTTCAGCAGTCTTCCGACCGACTGAAAGAATGTTCGCAATCCCAATTCTGCTCAAACTCAACAAACATTCAATACTGATATAAAAGCATATTCGGGAAAAACGCTACCTAACTCTGCAGAATTTGTCTGAATTGCATGGCATCTGTACGCGGCCCTAGACATGCGCTGGATAAGCTTCGACCTGATTTGCACGGTAAGAAAAGTCTCCCTCATGAGCAAAACGAGGAAGAGCTTGAAGTCTGGCTTTCATGCTTGCTGCTTTCAAAGCTTCTTCAAACAAACACGAAGCATTCTGAATCGCCATCTCTTATGGGGCAAAATGAATAACTCTCTCTTTCGAATGTACTTATCCAGATTGTTTCCATGGATTCATCATTTCGGTGATGAAACAAGAAGACATATTTACTAGTTTACTTATCATAATGTCTTCTAAACATGACACTTGGAGGAAAAATCTTGTTTGCTTATGCAGGACGGATACTACGCATTGACCTTTCAACGGGAAAGGCAGAGACCGAGCAGTTGAATGAGAAAACGGCCAAACAATACATTGGAGGCATCGGGCTAGGCTTCCGCTTACTTATGGATAACTCCAAGGTGGGAACTGATCCATTCGACCCTGCTAATCCCTTAATCTTTGTAACAGGACCTCTCAGCGGCACAATGGGACCTACAGCAGGGAACGGCTATGCAGTTGTTTCGAAATCACCTGCAACTGGAGGAGTAGCTGAGTCGAAGGCTCACGGTTTCTTTGGGCCTGAACTGAAGCGAGCAGGCTATGACGCGGTTATCTTTACAGGCAAAGCCGAGAAACTGGTATACGCATGGATCGACGATGACTCCGTTCAGTTGTTGGACGCGCAGCATTTGAAAGGGAAATCACCTTATGAAACAGATGTGGCAATTAGAGAGGATCTCGGGGATCACTATATTCGTGTTTCGGCAATCGGAGAAGCAGGAGAAAAACTGGTCCGTTTCGCTTCCATCATAAACGATGAATTTCGAGCAATTGGAAGAACAGGCATGGGCGCTGTAATGGGTTCGAAGAACCTGAAAGCCGTGGCTGTTCGAGGAACAAACGATGTAAATGTAGCAGACCTTGAAGGATTCAAAGAATTCATAAAGATGATACATGAACGCATGAAAGGCCCCGCAACTAGGAAATACCGAACTCTAGGAACTCCTGAGAATGTTCTGGTTCTCAACG
>Ga0209635_10004982_pt1 | contig 10483 bp, 10 predicted proteins | sample DeeMarSWOR230_32_FD_187463 | JGI IMG/M metagenome (GOLD analysis project Ga0209635, IMG submission 187463) | Marine sediment microbial communities from White Oak River estuary, North Carolina - WOR-2-30_32 (SPAdes) (version 2) | ecosystem: Environmental > Aquatic > Marine > Intertidal zone >...
TAGAGATGTCAAGTATATAGTCCCGGATGAAATAAAAAACATATATTTTAAGCCGAAATCCAATTTTGAATATTTCGTGTCTAGTATTGAAAAACCAATGTCATTCGTTTTAACAATGCTGAATCCAACAAAGAAATTAGATGTAGGATTCACCGTTAAGAATGGACTCGAGTTTTTTTCAAGAAATTCGTTTTTTGGTCTCGGATCTCTTTTTAACCTTTGAGAAAGAAATATTTATCTCAAAAAGATTCATTGAATGATTTTAACAATAAGCTCTCTAATACCTAATATAATTGACATTTTTCAATCTTTTGTAAATTGTAAAGCTCTATTTATTAGCAAATATATTAAGTTATAGAAAATACATACTTTTGCGATTCGGTTTATTATGGGTAATTTTTTATATAAGATTGTGTTATTTAATTAAAAAATCATTTAAGAAAAGTTCAAATAGTAAAATTTAAATATCTTAGAAAAAGGAAAATACGATAAAATTAACAGAAATATTGAAATGAATAAGGAAATTAATAGATATGCTTATAAGCTTTCCCAATATGGGTCCCAACTGGGTTGCATTTAAAACCCTATTCACTGCCTTGGATTTAGAAGTTGTATTGCCTGATCCAACTAATCGAGAGGCAGTTAAGATCGGTGTCAAATATAGCCCCGAATTTGTATGCTTCCCATTTAAGGCAACTATTGGTGATTTTAAAAATGCATTAGATAAGGGAGCTGACGTATTAGTCATGGCTATTGATTGTGGACCATGTCGTTTTGGATTCTACGCAAGTGTACAAGAGCGAATCTTAAGAGATATGGGATATAAGAACTTTGTCATGATTCCTTTAGACCAAGCAGATTTGCTTGAATTTCACTGGGTCAAAACTCTCCAAGAAGTTACCGGGAGAAGAGATCCCTTTATTTATTCAAAATTCGTAAAAGCCATTTTATTTTTTGTGAAGAAAGCGAAACTTTTGAATGATATACAAACTGCAGAGGGCTTATATCGTGCATATGAACGCGACCAAGGAGATACTACCAGAGTTGTAAAAAAATTATTAATAAAACTTGATGAAACTAATACCCTCAAAGGCTTAAGGAATTTTAAAAATGTTATTAAAGAAGATTTCACTAAAATTGACGTTGATAAAACTCGAAATCCATTAAAAGTTGCCGTAGCTGGTGAAATTCATATTTCTTTAGAACCATACGTTAATTTAGATATAAGACGTAAGTTAGGTGAAATGCAAGTAGAAATTCATCAAAATTTAAGCTTATGGGATTGGGTTGTACACAAGTTTCACTTGAATTATCACAGAAAATGGCTAGAACATCTGGCAAAGCCTTATGTCCCAATGGATATTGGGGGAGAGTGTGTGTGGGTTTTGGGCGAATATATTGATAGGGCTCGCGCAGGTTTCGATGGGTTTGTCCATCAATACCCCTTCACTTGTATGCCAGAAGTGACTGCTCGAACGATTATAACCAATAAATTAAAAAAAGTGTATGATCTACCTGTTATTTATTTTTCGTTTGATGAGCAATCGGGAATGGAGGGTTTCCGAACGAGACTAGAGGCATTTGTAGATCTTATGTATTCTCGTCGTGAGCATAAAATCACCCAAAAAAGAGATTATTTAAAGCAAGATTTAGTAGATATTTATCATGAATATGGGAGTAATTTTTATAAAGAATGCTTTCAATTGATTCAAAGTCAATAAAAAAGTGATTATATGGTTCAAGTTTCTGATAAAGTAAAGGTAGAGGCAGAAAAGAAAGATGCATTCTTAGGAATTGATATCGGGAGTGTTAGTTGTAAATTTGTTCTAATGGACACAGATGGAAAGGTATTAACGAGTGTTTTCTTACGTAATGAAGGTTCTCCCATTGATTCTGCTAAAGTAGGTATGGCAGAATTACGAACTAATATAGAAGATAATCCAGAATTGAAAGATTATGCAATACGTTGTTGTGGTACAACAGGATCAGCAAGATACTTAACCAAGGCGGTAGTGGGAGGAGATCTTGCCAAAACTGAGATAATTGCTCATGCAGTTGCAACCCAATCTATGTTTCCTGATGTGCGAACTATTCTTGAAATTGGGGGACAAGATTCAAAAATTATTATTCTCAGGGACGGAATTATTGTAGATTTTGCTATGAATTCAGTTTGTGCTGCTGGTACAGGTTCTTTTCTTGATCATCAAGCAACAAGACTTGGAATTCCTATTGAAGAATTTGGTGATTATGCAATACAATCTAAGAATCCATCAAGTATAGCAGGTAGATGTACTGTTTTTGCAGAATCAGACATGATACATAAACAAAATGCTGGTTATTCCAAAGAAGATATTATTGCTGGCTTATGTGATTCCCTTGTCCGGAATTATTTGAATAACTTGTCTAAAGGAAAAGAATTGGATGAGCCTGTTGTTTTTCAGGGAGGTGTCTCATATAATAAAGGAATTGTTCAAGCATTTGAAAGGCATCTTGGTTGCAAAGTCTTAGTTCCGAAATATAACGTTCTTATGGGTGCATTAGGAATGGCGATACTTGTAAGAGATCATTATGTGGAACACGAACATGAAACAAGTTTTAGAGGTCTAGAAGTCGCAGAAATTGAATTTAAAACGTCCGCATTTAATTGTGGAGATTGTCCCAATAATTGCGAGATTGTTCAAGTTAAGATTCCAGAACAGGGCGATAAAGTTATCGCTAGATGGGGATCTAGATGTGGTAAATGGGATAATTTATCTTAGGAATTAAAAAGAGAGGTATACTGGATAAATTGACAGAATTTATTAAAAATTTAAAGGAATTGGGGGAAGAATTCCTCGAAACCTTACAACATAAGACTAAATTATCAACTATATTTGATATTTTTTTAGAAAAAGTAATTCCAACATTTGTGTCTGAAAAGGAATTAAAGGAATATTATGAGAGACGAATGGAGGAAGTTAATGATTTTGTAGATAAATTATAATAAAATAAAAAAAAGGTATAAAAAAATGGCAGAAATAACTCAAGAACCAGAAACGAAGGGAAAAGATAAACTTTTTAGTAAGGAATTGTTGAATGATGTTCTGTATGGCACAGTTAAAGGACTTAGTTGGGCAGGGTTATCACTTTTTACTGACCTAAAAATTGATGGAAAAGAGAATATTCCTCTTAGGGATAAAGCAATATTAACAACTATAAGTGACAATGCTTTAAGGGATATTGCAATAATAAGCCAAGTATCTGGACGTAGGATTCATTTTATGGTACATCATAAATTAATGAGCCATCAGATTTATGGACCTGTTTTAAAGGCACTTGGTATGTTCCGTAGCACTTATGATAAAGAGGATACAGAACCAATTGATAAAGTATTTCATTATCTTAATGAAGTTGGTGACCTAGTAGCAATGACACCTGAATCAAAATTGGATCCTGAGACTCAATTAAAAGCTATGGCAGGGATAATTAAATTCGCTGTTGCAGGAGGTGCTCCAATTATTCCATTAGCAATCTATTCAGAGAAGACAAAACTGTTCAATATGATTAAAGCGGATGGAATACGTGTAAAAATTGGAACTCCATTAAAAGTTGAAAAACACTTAAATCGTGATAAAAATAGAGATCAAAGATACGAATTAGCAGGAGACATCCTTAAGATCATTGAATCTTTAAAAGTAGTATCAGAATTTGAATAAAAAAAAGGGAGCAGCTAAATCAAAAAAAGGGTAATTTCCTTTCTTTCTATTAAAATTTATAAGGTTTTTTAGTTCCTTAATTTTAATTTTTTTTATTCCAATGGATATAAATCCACCATTCAAAAATTTTTCCTTTATAGGCTCCATCGCATGTTGCTGCGAGTGTAAATCCATTTTGTTCGTGCCAATAAGCAGATGCTTTATTTGTTATAGGAACTTTCACAATAAACGAAACTATAGGATCTTTTAATTCTTCTAAAGCCTTATTTAAAATAGCTGTTCCTATTTTCTTTCGTTGAAATTTAGGAATAATACTTATCTGATCTAAATAGGCGAACTTCTTATTTTTACTTGTTAATAATTGTTTTGTCAGATCATCTTCGATATGTAAACTAATTGATGTATCGCGAACAGACCTAACATCAGTCTCATATTTATGGAATGTAGCAAAGCCAATTACGTTTCTACTTTTGTATTTCGCAATATAAACATCAACAGTAGGATCCTCAATTAAATGTTTGTAATACTCCACATCTACTTTTTTTCTTAAAAAACCGTTTTCTTCTAAGGTACCTCTTTCTTCTTTAGAAATGCTATCAAAATCTTCGATTTCAACTAGATTTTTCATTAAGATATTATGGATACCACCAGCATCTTTTACACTAGCCATACCTATAGCTAATTCTAAATTATTTGGATTATTTTGTTTGATTTTCAGGAAAAATCTCCTTTTGTATGCAATATATTCAGTTATTTAGTACTAAATCAATAATGACTTTAATCAAAAAAATATGTTTGGTTTTAGGACAATAAAGAAGGATAAATTTTTTAGAGAAAATGGAATTTTATTATTATTTAAGATTTTATTGATTTTAACAATTAATTATCTGAAAAAAAATGATAAATCCTATAGAAGAAGGATATAGTTTTAAGGCAACTCTTGTCTTTTGGAAATTTTATGAATTAGGACTTTATTTTAATCTTCCAGATATAAGAGAGTTTTTGGAAAAGGAGAGTTCTTATAAAGTCTACAAGGATTATCATTGTGCAATCAACGAAAAGAGAACTGGGTTCAAGTGTCATCAACCTTTAAAGTGGATTTCTAGTCAATCACATTTATATGCCCCTATTTGTTTTAAAATCGGAAGAGATAGATTTTCTTGCCTAATAACACCTCATATTGAGGGCAAAATCAGATTGGAAGGGCATGTTCATTATGGGTCTGTTTTGGTGATACACTGTGAGCTGATTTTTGATAATTATCATACTATTGAGGATTTTATAGAAATATCAAAACCAGAGAATATCATTCTTGAAAATACTAGAAGACCTATAACTGAGAAATTTTTAGAAATAAGAGATAATGTCATTGAATTGCTTAAAAAAGGACATTTTGCTGATAAACCAAAATTAGAATCTGTTTTGGAGCCTTGGCATCATACTTGGATAATCTGGGATGCTAAGCCAGATTTCAATCGAGCTGATTATCGTTTTGTAGGAAAACAAATTGGCAAAAATGCACACTATGCTATAGGTCTTACATTACGAACTGATAAGTACCGTGAGTTAGATCCAGTTGCTTACAGGGACCAAATAAATTTGAAGAATCTTTCTCCTTATAAGGATGAATTTGTAATGATTACGCATGCTGGGAATGTTGTTATTCCTGGTCCTGGTTTGTTAGATCCAAATTCAATGAAAAATTTAATGATTGATACAATCTTCGCTCCCGAGGTTGGAAATGTACAACGCTTCCTTATACTTATGCATATGGAAAATATTTTAGTTGTTGCTGAAAGATTTGATGAAATTATCTCAGAAACTCGGGCAATGGAAGAACAATTAACTTTAAGAGTTAAAATTGATAGATTAGAGAAACTTGAAACAGAATTAAACCGGATTATCCTTGAATTGAATAAAGATATAATTATTTCAAAAATTACTAGATTATTATTTACAAGTACGTTCAAGACAAGTATGTTCAATGAACAAATTGATAAATTAGATGGCTTTACATTCTCAAAAGCAACGGATGATGTCATTTCAAGGATAAGAAAAACGCTAAATAGGCAGAGAAATACACTCAATACTAAATCTTCAGCGATAGAAAATAAGTTTCTGGCGATACTTAATTATCTTGCTCTATTTGAATTAGCTACTTTAGTGATTTCATTAGCTTTAGGGGATATTTTTGCAGAACAGATTGCTGGTTTTGGTATAATTCAAATTATTGTAGCATTATCAATAGTAATAATAGCAATTATATTATTAAGAATCCAAGAGAGGAAATTATAACATATAAAAAGAAAGGGATAAAAATGGTTGATTTTATTAAGGTAGAGGGAAATCCTGCTGAAAGAGGATTTCAACAGGGAGACAAATTGAAAGATAAAATTCATAATATGTTTGACACTGTATTCCATTCGAAAATGTTTTCAGAAGTGACCTCTAAACTAATACCTCTTTCAATAGTTAAATTTGCTTTAGGTATTATGGGCAAGAAGAATATAAAGAAGCCTTTACAACAACTTCTTCCTAATCAGTTTGAAAAAATGATGGCTCTAAGAAAAGGAGCTGGAATAAAAAGAGGAATCATATATGGAGCTCACTTTATCGAGGTAATGTCAGGCGATCCAAAGTCTATCTATAAAAATCCTCCAATTCAAGCTTGTTCAATGATATTCGCTCTTCCTGAAGCTACATCAGACAATTCAATGATTTTTGGACGTAATTATGATTTTCCCAATGTACTCCAGCCGTTCCAAGTAATTCGTGAAGAAATACCTGAAAATGGTTATAGAAATATAAATTTTACCCAATACCCTCTTACAGGTTGCCATATGGGAATAAATGAGAAAGGTTTAGCAATTGGTTATAATTATGGCCGTGCATGGAAAAAAGAACCGCTAGATTTTAGATTAAAAGGTGTTCCTGGTACCTTCATAGTACAAGAAGTTTTAGAACGTTGCGCAACGACGCAAGAAGCTATCGATTTTATTATTAACTTCACTGGTCGTGCAAATGGATGTCATTATGGACTTATGGATACTTCAAGAGATACGTGTGTAATTGAAACCACAAGCACTCGACATGCAATCCGTCGACCTGAAAATAACATTTTGGCTCATACTAATCATTATCAAACTAAAGAACTGGAAAATGCTAATTTACCAGAATATGTACGATTTAAAATGGATGATATGGATATTTCGCCCATAGAATCTCCTATAAGACGGTATAACAGAGAAATTGAGCTATTAACAAGATACAATGGTCAAATTACGATGAAGATAATAAAAGACATTTTGAGTGATCATGATAATAGGGAGCCAGATGATTTTACAGTCTGTACGCATGGACCATCTGCGGGAACCTTAGGCTCTATAATTCTTTTTCCACTTAAAAAGGAATTTTGGGTCACTGATAATCATCCTTGTAATTCTGAATATGAGAAATTTACGCTATAATGTGATTCAATTTATCTTAAAGGTAAATATCTGATTAATAAAAAATAGAAAAATTAGATTATATTTTTAAATAATTTAATATCTGGTTCTGGTTGCTTGAATCCGAAGCTTAGCTTTTGTTTTCTCTTTTTCATCTTGTAAAACAACGTATTCAGTTTTTGATGGTAATTTGATTTCGTATTCATATTCACACACAGTATAATCTTTTTTCAAATGATCACGTTCCCTTAAAATTACTTTTATGTTTTCTACTGCAGGTTTATCTACTCGAACAGTTTTAAATTGAGACCATAGCGACATATCAGCTTTTGAGGTAAATTCTTGATTTCTTTGCAATTTGATAGTCCCCTTATTTGGCCATCTAGCTTTGAACACCTTAGGCCCATCTACTTTAAAATAAAATTCGCCTCGCCAGCCAAATATGTCATAATCTTTAAGTGTCTTTAAACTCATCAACTCTATACTGATTAAATATCGTTCTTTCTCCTCTCCTACTTGATCTTGTTCAAAAGATTGATCTTTCGCATAGGTTTTTTTAGATTTAGCATAATATCGTCTTGGAATTTTATTTTCACCTTTATTATCGAATTTATTTTAAATATAAATAAATTTTATTTAAATTTCATAAAGTGTAGGGATATATATTTTTTTCAGTTAATCTAATAATACTAATAAAGAAAAGTATTTTGGATTAAGGGAGATATAAGTTATATTTTTTAAACCTTGGAAATTTTAATTAAATATTCATATGAATAAAAAATCAACAAATTTCTAACTTTTAGGAGAGATTTGAGTGCTACAAGAGAGTTTTTATAAAGAAATTTCAGAAGCTATTGTCAGTTTAGACAGAAATAAAGCAATTAGTTTTGCAAAAAAGGCAATAGAAGAAAATATGAACTTATTAAACGTGGTTGAAAAGGGATTTGGGGCAGGTATTCGACGTATAGGCGAATTATGGGAAGAAGGAGAGTTTTTCTTGCCAGAATTGATGCTTGGAGGAACTATTGTGCAGGAATCAATGGAGATTCTATTACCATATTTAAAAGCAGATAAAGAAGATGTTACATCAGGAAAAGTTGTAATTGCTACAATAGAGGGCGATATACATTCAATTGGTAAGACAATAGTAGCAACCATGTTAAGTGCGAATGGTTTTGAAGTATATGATCTAGGTGTTGATGTATCTGCTGAAAAAATTATTAACACTGCTCTTGAAAAAAATGCTAACATAATTGGAGTTTCAGCTCTTTTAACCACCACAATGATTGGTCAAAAGAAGCTTATTGAAATTTTGCTGAAAAAGGGGATAAGAGATAAATTTAAAGTGATATTAGGTGGTGCTCCAGTTACACAAAATTGGGTAAATGAATGTCAAGCTGATGGTTATGCTGATAATGCCATAGAAGCAGTTAAATTAATTAAAAAGTTAATGGATTAATAGAATAAAAATTTGAGTTGATTAAAGTATTACTTTGTTTAAAGAATGGCTAAAAGATGATTCGAAAATAATTTTATTTGATGGTGGAATGGGCACTGAAATATTTAAACGCGGTATCAAGCCAGGCAAATTACCAGATATTCTTAATCTAGAACAATCCGAAATAGTCACAGAAATTCATAAAGCTTACTATGATGCTGGTTCAGATATGTGTCAAACAAATACTTTTGGTTCTAGTTATATGAATCTACAAAAATATAAACTTGAAAATCGTATTAAAGAAATTAACGAGAGAGCTATAGAAAATTTAAAAGAAGTATGCCCACCTAATCATTTAATAGTGGGGGATATTGGTCCATCAGGAGAATATAAACCCCCAATAGGAAAAGCGACATATGAACAATGGTATTCAAGTTATTTAAAACAAATTAAATATTTAGAACCTGGAATTGACCTATGGCACATAGAAACCATTTCTGATATTGAAGAAATGGTTGCTGCGATCCAAGCTGTAAAAGAAGTCTCAAAAAAACCTATAATTAGCTCCATGACGTATAAAAAGACTAAACGTGGATTTTTCACAATAATGGGAAACTCATTAAAAGATTGCATAGAAAAAGTAGAAAATGAGAATGTTGATGTAGTTGGAGGAAACTGCACTTTAGGTTCTAAAGAGATGATTGAATTAATTAAAGAAATGAAAAACATTACTAATAATCCATTATCGATTAAACCAAATGCAGGGAAACCAAGACTAAATCAGGGCGGAATTACTCATTATGATCAATCAGAGCAAGACTTTGCTAAAGATATTTTACAAATTGTTAAATCAGGAGCAAAAATTGTGGGGGGATGCTGTGGAACGTCTCCAAAAACTATAAAAGAGATAAAAACAGTTTTAGATGACTTAGTTTAAAAGAAATTAGAAGTGATTAAGAAATGACGATTTTAAAACCAAAAATCCAACTATTAGATAAAGAACATAAGATTAAAGTTTTTAACGAGGCAAAGGATATTCTTGAAAATCAAGGAATATTTCTGGAAAACAAGGAAGCGATTAAAGTATTCAAGCAACATGGTATTGATGAGAGGAACTCTCGCTATTTTATTCCGTCAGATTTGGTAGATAAATGTTTAGAATCGGTACCTAGTAAGATAAAGCTATATGATAGAGAGGGAAAAGAATTTCTTTCATTAACAAAAGATAATGTTCACTTTGATCCAGGATCCGCTGCTATTTTTATTCTAGATGAAAAAACTGGTGAAATTAGAGAAGCTTTATCTAAAGATTTTATACGCTTTTCAAAAATAGTAGAAAAATTGCAATTTATTGACGCGCAAAGTACTGCGATTGTTTATCAAGATGTGCCAAAAGAAGCTCAAGATTGGCATCGTTTGTATCTTGCATTATCAAATTGTTATAAACCAGTTATTACTGGAACATTTCGGAAGGAGAGTTTTAAAATTATGCGTGAATTACTTTTAGCATGCAGATTGTCGGAGGAGGATTTAGCTAGAAAACCCTTAGCTATATTTGACGCTTGCCCCAGTCCTCCCCTAAAATGGTCTGATTTAACAACCCAGTCTCTTATTGACGCCGCTAATAGTATGATTCCCTCTGAATTTGTTTCTATGCCTTTAGCTGGTGCTAATGCTCCAATTACTCTAATAGGATCTATTACCCAACACTGTGCTGAATGTCTTGCAGGAGTTGTGATAGTTCAATTGACTAAGAAAGGAGCACCTGTAATATGGGGCGGATCTCCAGCTATTTTAGATATGAGGCGAGGTACAACTCCAATGGGTGCTATCGAGACAATGATGATAAATATAGGGGATGTTGAGATGGGTAAATTTTTAAAATTGCCGACTCAAGCCTACAT
>Ga0209635_10004984_pt1 | contig 10483 bp, 9 predicted proteins | sample DeeMarSWOR230_32_FD_187463 | JGI IMG/M metagenome (GOLD analysis project Ga0209635, IMG submission 187463) | Marine sediment microbial communities from White Oak River estuary, North Carolina - WOR-2-30_32 (SPAdes) (version 2) | ecosystem: Environmental > Aquatic > Marine > Intertidal zone >...
TCATGTCGGTTTACCTGCTGAGCGGTTGGAACGTGCTCAGTAATGCGGTGAAGAAGATCATCAGGGGAAACCTGTTCGACGAGCACTTTCTCATGTCCATTGCCACGATAGGCGCTATCGCAATCCGCGCCTTACCCGAAGCAGCCGGGGTCATGATATTCTTCAAGATTGGCGAATACCTCGAAAACCTGGCCGTCACGCGATCGAGGAGATCGATCAAATCGCTGCTTGCAATACGGCCCGACTTTGCACGTCTGAAGCGAAGTGGAAGATACGAGAGAGTGGACCCGAAGACCGTACTGGCGGGCGACACCATTCTGATAAAACCGGGAGAGAGGGTACCGCTAGACGGAGAGATCCTGTCAGGAAGATCCCTCGTCGACACTTCAGCGCTGACCGGGGAACCTGTCCCGCGCGCCATGCGCGAGGGAGATACCATCTTTTCAGGCATGATCGTTACATCGGGTTCCCTGCACGTGAGGGTTTCCAGGACCTATGAGGATTCATCAGCCTCCAGGATACTGGATCTGGTCGAGCATGCCCTCCAGAACAAGGCAGGGACTGAGAAGTTCATTACCACCTTCGCCCGGTACTAAACACCCCTCATGGTGCTCCTTGCGCTTGGCATCGCCTTGCTGCCGCCCCTTTTCATCGGCGGGGCAACCTTCAGGGAGTGGATCTATCGGGCCCTCGTCATCCTGGTCATTTCCTGCCCCTGCGCACTGGTCATCAGCGTGCCGCTCGGTTATTTCGCTGGTATTGGTGCTGCATCGAAGAGGGGTATTCTCATAAAGGGTTCCAATTTCATCGATGCATTGAGCGCTGTCAGGACGGTTGTGTTCGACAAGACCGGGACCCTGACAAAGGGCATCTTCGAGGTGACCTCAATTCAGACAAAAAACAGTTTCACAAGGAATGAAGTCCTGAAATACGCAGCCCTCGCCGAATCTCATTCGAACCATCCGATCGCCCATGCCATAAGGAAAGCGTATGGCAAAGAAATCGAACCGGGAGGCGTCATGGATTATCACGAGATGCCCGGGCAGGGCATCAAGGCAACGGTACTGCAAAAACCGGTCATTGTGGGAAACGACCTCCTGCTCCATCGTGAAAAGATAGATCACGAGCTCTGCAACATGAACCAAACAGTCGCCCATGTGGTCATCAGCGGCCGTTATGCCGGATACATGACCATCGGTGACGAAATGAGGGACGATGCACGGTCGACGGTGCTGAATCTCAGAGGGAGCGGTGTGCGGCGGACCATCATGCTCACCGGCGACAACGAGCATGTGGCGCAGGATATTGCGAGCCGACTGGGCATCGATACTGTTCACGCAGAGCTCCTGCCCCAGGATAAAGTCAGGATTCTGGAACATATTTTGGACGAAAATAGGGGCAGGGATAAGGTAGCCTTCGTGGGCGACGGTCTCAACGATGCGCCTGTTATTGCGCGGGCAGATGTGGGAATCGCCATGGGCAGACTGGGATCTGACGCCTCCATCGACGTTGCCGATGTGGTGCTGATGACGGACGCCCTACACAAGCTACCCGAATCCCTCCGTCTGAGCAGAAGAACAAGAAGGATCGTGTTCGAGAACATCCTCCTTGCGCTGGCCGTCAAACTCGTTTTCGTAGCCCTCGGCGCTCTCGGGGTCGCCGATTTGTGGGAGGCTGTCTTTGCAGATATGGGCGTGGCTCTGCTCGCCATCTTCAACGCCCTTCGGGTGCTTCGATTAAAGGATCATCTCACCCGTCTCCCCGCTCCTTCGGGCGGCATATCCTGACTGGATCATCCAGTACATGAGCACCTGTATTGACTGTAGCGTCGAACGGTTGACAAAATCCCATGGCCCGTTATCATAAGCCTGTTACCCGATATCTATTGAAGTGGAGGAAACTTTCATGTCGCTCCAAGAAGGATACACACCCCCCGATGAAATGCCACCCGCTCCCATACACCGGGTACTGGAGGGGCAGAAGGCCCTGGTGACGGGAGCGAGCAAGGGCCTCGGAGCAGCCGTGGCCCTGGGACTCGGGCAGGCGGGAGCCGATGTGCTCGTGAACTACTATTCCGATGAGGGGGGTGCCCAGGAAACCGCGGACCAGATAGAGCAGAGGGGAAGCAGGGCGGTTCTCTTTGGGGCCGATGTGGCCCGAGAAGACGAAGTTCTTGCCATGTTCGACCGGCTGTTCGAAGAGTTCGGCAGGATCGACATATTGGTTGCAAACTCAGGCGTCCAGATGAACGCACCGGTCGATGAGATGACCATGGGGCAGTGGCAGCGGGTTATCGACGTGAACCTGACGGGCCAGTTCATATGTGCACGGGAAGCGGTAAAGGCTTTCAAGCGCCAGGGTCTCAACAGGAAGATATCCTACGCAGCCGGCAAGATCATCCACATGAGCTCGGTGCACGACATCATTCCATGGGAGGGACACGTCAACTACGCTGCGGCCAAGGGCGGCATTATGCTGCTCATGAAGAGCATCGCACAGGAAGTGGCCCATCTCCGTATCCGTGTGAACGCCCTCTCCCCCGGCGCCATCCGTACTCCCATGAACGTGGCAAAGCTCACCTCCCCCGAACTGTACGAGAGCCAGCTCCTGCGGCTCATTCCCTACAAGCGAATCGGTGAGCCGGAGGACGTGGCACGGGCTGCCGTGTGGCTCGCCTCTGACGAATCGGACTACGTGAATGGAAGCACCATTTACATAGACGGCGGCATGACCCTGTATCCGGGTTTTATCGGCGGCGGCTGATCTCTCGACAGGGCATACACCGGATAAAACAGAGATTTTAGAACATACACTAGAGGAGGTTGAAAACTTTGTGTCTTCCGATACCATCCCGCTCATCGAGGCTTTGATCCATAGGCTTATAGACACGCATGTGAAATCAGTATGTGTAGGCGCCTTTATAACTGCGGTGATCAGCGATCACTGCGGTCTTTCATCAACTCTGAGGGAACCCTGCAGAGAAGATGTCATGCCGGGAGTTCGAGACGCCGGTAGTTTATGCGGCATAAAAGTCAAGGCACTCGCGGAATATGTACGGTCGAAAAACCAGCTCGAGGCCTCGATCGGGATGGCGGCAATCAACTCGGCACTCCCCGTACCTACCATTGGAATTATTTCCAGGAATGCATCGGACCTTATACTTCAACGAGGGAAGAACAGGCGGGTCGCCGTAATCGGGCACTTTCCTTTTGTTTCCAGCCTGGAACAGATCACAGAGAAGCTCATGGTATTCGAGAAGCGGATTCGGGAGGGCGATATAGCTTCTGAACGGATACCGGAGCTCCTGCCCGAAGCCGATGTGGTTGCCATGAGCGGCACAACACTTATCAATCACACCTTTGAAGATATACGACGGTACATAAGGAAGGATGCCTATGTGATCATGCTTGGACCCTCGACTCCTCTTACGCCCCTTGTTTTTAAGCACGGGGTCGATGCTCTTTCCGGAACCATTGTGGTAGATGAAGAGGCGCTTCTCGCAGGGGTTTCACAGGGCGCGACCTTCCGTCAGCTGAAGGGTAAAGACCTGGTCGTCCTTTCACGACGGTGAAAACAGTACCTCGACGCCAGGGGCCTCATGTGCCGATGCCCGGGGCGGAATCAATACATTCCAGTGTTTTCAAAGCCGTCAGATAGAGTAGGAGGAAAACCCGCCGTCTATGGGGATGACCGCACCTGTTACGAACCGTGACGCGTCAGAAAGAAGGTAGATCACGGTTCCCACAAGATCTTCGGGGCCTCCGTACCGACCCATAGGCGTGTGCGCGAGCACCTTCTTCGCCCTCGGCGTGTACTCACCGGTCTTCTGGTCGATATGCAGAAACCGGAGCTGCTCGGTCATGAAGAAACCAGGTGCAAGGGCGTTTACCCTGACCCCTGCATGGGAGAAGTGCACGGCCAGCCACCTCGTGAAATTGGATACCGCCGCCTTCGCGGCAGAGTATGCCGAAACCTTGGTGAGAGGAGTCAGGGCACTCATGGATGAAATGTTCACAATCGAACCGTCCTGTCTCTCGACCATACCCCTGGCAAATATCTTAGTCGGCAGGAAGGTGCCCAGGAAATTGAGGTTGAACACGAACTGAAAACCCCCAAACTCAAGATCGAAAAAACCCTTCAGATCCTCGCGGCCGAGCTCCTCGATCTCCAGGAACTCCTGGGTAGTGGTACCCCGCGGGTCGTTACCCCCTGCCCCGTTTATGAGAAAATCGGGAGAACCCCACAGCGACTCTATCTCCCGGTATCGCTCCATGAGCTGCGATTCATCGAGCACGTCGCACGCAAAGGCCCGCGCCGTTCCACCGGCACTTCTTATAGCCTCCTCCCGCTCCCTGGCCATATCCACATTGATATCCAGTACCGCCACCTTGACACCCACCCCTGCGAGGGCCTGGGCCATGGTACCGCAGAGCGCACCGCCAGCTCCGGTTATGGCGGCGACCTTTCCGCTCAAGTCGAATTGTCTCATGATGGCCTGTTTCATCTCCCTGCTTCCCCCTTTATGTGTATGTGCTCTCCACCTTCCTTGGAATCTGATTCAGGAACGCGCCGTGGGATTCAATCTTCATACTTCCTTCATGAACCGAGGTTCTTAACCGTGTAGCCTTTTCTTTCTCTCCAACACCTTCAAGACCTTGTTCTCGATATCCTCCGCACCCATCTCATAGCGCTTCATAAGATAATCCACGGGCCCGACCTCACCGAACTGGTCCTGACTCCCGATCCGTTCCATGGGCACGGGTAAGTTTTCCACGAGCGCTTCTGCTACCGCAGAGCCCAGTCCGTTGATCACGTTGTGGTTCTCGCAGGTCACGATGGCACCAGTCTCACGGGCGCACATCTCAATGAGTTCCCGGTCAACCGGCTTGATGGTGAACAGGTTTACCACGCGTACAGAAACTCCCCTGTGTTCCAGCGATTCAGCCACTTTCAGGCTCTCGTAAACCAGTATGCCGCTCGCGATGATGGTGACGTCCGTTCCTTCCCGCAGGAGCACCCCTTTCCCGATGTCGAAGGTCGATCCTTTTTCATAGACCTGCACGGGAAAGCGCCTGAGCAGGCGTATGTAGAACATACCCTCAAGGTCCACCAGCTGAATCAACAGGTCTCTGAGCATGGCGCCGTCGACCGGTTCCAGCACCGTCATGGTCGGTATGTTGCGCATGATGCCCATGTCTTCGAAGGGCATGTGCGTACCGCCGTTATAAGCGGCTGTTATCCCTGGGTCGCTCCCCACGATCCGAACGTTCAATCGTGCATAGGCTCCCGAAATGAACGTGGCATCGTAGGCCTTGCGCGTTGCAAAGGGCCCGAAGGAGTGGGCGAAGGGCACCTTTCCCGCGGCGCTGAGCCCTGCTGCGACTCCTACCATGTTGGCCTCCTGAACGCCCACGTTGAAGGTGCGGTCAGGAAAGGCCTCCCCGAAGGGCACCATGCCCATGGAATTCATGAGATCGGCATCGAGCACCACCACACGCTCATCACTTCTCGCAAGTTCAATAAGCGTCGACGCATACACCTCGCGCATCATCGTTTCTTCGGGTTTTCTATCCCGGGCAAGCTTGATCTTCATAATGAATTCCTCTTATACAGATATTCTTCTACATGCAACCCTTGATTTCCGCCTCGAGTCGGCCGATCTCCTCATGAAGACATGCAAGGGCCTCTCGCGTGTTCTCCTCTGACACGACCATGTGATGGTTCTTCAGCACGCCCTCCGCATAGGTACAGCCCTTTCCCTTGATGGTGTTCATCACGATCATGGATGGGCGTTTTTTCTCATCCTGTGCAGACCGTACAGCATCGAAGATTTGAGTGAAATCGTGTCCGTCGATCTCCTGGGCGAACCACCCGAAACACTCGAACTTGCTCCTGAGATCACCCAGGTCGTTGATGTCCTTCGTGTACCCGTCGAGCTGCTGATGGTTGTAATCCACGAATGCAATGAGATTACTCAGGCCCTTGTGTGCAGCATAGAGTGTGGCTTCCCACACCTGGCCCTCCTGACATTCACCGTCACCCACGATCAGATATACACGATTTTTTTTCCCATCGAGACGGTGTCCCAGTGCAACACCGATCGCCACGCTCATGCCGAGTCCCAGCGAACCGGTGGTCATGTCGATACCCGTGGTCAAGTTCCTGTCACAGTGACTCGGCAGACGGGTACCCCCCTGATTGAGGGTTTTAAGCTCGTTTATGGAAAAGAAACCGAGCATCGCAAGTATGGTATACAGGGTAGGTCCAGCATGCCCCTTGGACATGATGAGCCAGTCGCGTCGCTCCCATCGGGGATTCTTTGGGTCGTATCGCATGATGCCTCCGAAGTAGAGCGCCGTGAGCAGCTCCGTGACGGACATCGATCCGCCCACATGACCGAATCCCAGGTTGCCGAATACCTCGAGCGTGGTGAGCCTGACCTCGGTCGCCTTTTTCCTCAACTCAAGTACCTTTCGTTCCGCTCTCTGCATGGGTGTATATCCTTTCAAAATGTATCCCTCACACAATATGTTCGCATTGTTTCCCTCACACCCGGTCATACGCCCTGTTCATGGCCTCGATGAGGGGAAGCTTCACACCCGACAGGTATCGAATAAGCGCTCCGCCCGCTGTGGACATGTAATCGAGCCTGGAAGTGTCGGTAAACTGCGTGAAAGAGGTCACTGTATCTCCACCACCCACCACGGTGAAGCCCTCAGCCTGCTCCACGGCCTTCCACAGTTTCCGGGTGCCGAGGCTCGAGATCTCCTCTTCATACACGCCGGGTGGTCCGTTTACGAAAATGGTTTTCGCCTCGGAAAGGATTCCTATATAGGTGCGAATAGTTCGCTCTCCGATATCGAATATCATGGCCTCCAGAGGAAACGAGCCGGTACCCGCCTCTTCTCTTTTTCCGCCCTTCTGAAAGGCCACGTCTCTTGGGTAGATGATCGTGTCCCGGTATGCCGAGAGGTAGCCCACCGCCTCCTCCACGTACCTGCCGTAGCCCCTGTCGCGAATGAGTTTCTCCGAGGCCTCACCAGGTTTAAGTCCATCTGCAAGCATGAAGATCTGTCCCACCAAACCGGAGGTGAGGATTGAATCGGCCGCATCGTCCGATAGCACCCTGTGGATCATGCCGAAGGCGTCACCTGCCCTGCTTCCGCCGAGCATGTACACACAGGGACGGGCGGGATTTTCCGTAATGGCTTGAAGGGCTTCGAGCTCTTCGATGAGCAGCCTCCCTCCATATGAGGGCAGTGCCTCCTGAAAGGCCACCATGGAGGGCGCGTTCCGGTGGGAAGCCGAGAATGCATCGTTTACGTAGCAATCAAACAGAGGCAGAAGCCTTCGCACGAAATATACATCTCCCATCTCCTCTGGCCGCTGTTTGACGCTGTCTTCGAAGGTGGAAACCTCTTCGGTGAAGTAGCGCAGGTTGTCCAGGAGTAGTATCTCACCATCCTTCAGATTATCGATGCGCTCGACTGCCGCAGGCCCAGCGATGTCTTCGATGAACTCCACGGGTTTTCCCAGCGCTTGTGACAGAAGCCCGGCATGCTCGCGCAAACTGATGAGGGACGCATAGTCGGTGGTATCGCCTTGATGGGACATGAGCACAAGCCTCGCCCCCCTGTCTGACAGCTCCCTGATGGTGGGCACACTCTTACGTATCCGGTTGTCGTTTACGATACGTCTGGTGCGTTTGTCAACGGGCGAGTTGATGTCGACCCTGAGGAGCACCCGCTTTCCCCTGAAATCACCCTCATCGATGGACCGGATTCTCAGCTTCCCTGCCATAGGCTCACTCCTTCTCAAGCCTTCAGCCCAAGATATCCGTTGGTAAGCCCCACCGCTTCAAGCCGGTCTGTCTGCATCTTCATGGCAGCCCGTACGGCGTCAATGGTTTCGGGTATGACGACCGCTTCCTGCGGAATGTTGATGGAGAAGATCACATCCTTTCCCGAGAGAGCCACTGCCTCCTCCCACACCCCGATTTCGTACATGTCGCCGCGTAAATTCCCCCTGTCACGGGCATACCGGAAGAAAGCCGCATTGGAGTTGAACCCGTCCGCGATTTTGACCACCATCATCCGCGGGTGGGACTTGAACAGTTCGATCACACCTTTAACCGAAATGCTTTTCCTTGGCGTGGTAATAATACTGATTATGTGCCCGTGGGTCACAGGGGTGTGCACCAGTGTTCCCGTGCATGGCACATGGGGCATAATGGTCATGAGGTCCACCGCCTGGTGGCTCGGCACCGGATCGATCTTCAGTATATTGGTGAGACCGCGGTGCGTGTCGCCCGGATCGGCAACTCTTCGAATGATGGTGATCACCACCTTTTCAACCCCCACTGCACGGTCCAGGCAGTCGACTGCGCGGATCAGGCCTGTGGTGTTGCAGGAGGTCAGCTTCAGAAAGTCCTTTCCGATACCCTTTTCGTAGTTTGCATACCCATGAAAGAACACATCCACGATCTCGTTCTTCTCCCCACCCTGAAAGACCGCCTTCTTTCCCTTCTTGATGTACCGCTCCTTGTTCTTGGCACCGATGCCCGCCGATGTGGCATCGAGCACGATGTCCACCTTGTTGAGCAGGTCGTCCATACTCCCGCTCACAGGTATGCCGGCAGCTTCCAGGTCCTTTTCCTTACCCGGTGCTGCGCAGTACAGTTTATAGGGCATACCCCTGTCCTTCAGCGCGCGCACGGAAATGGTAGGCGCCACGTCTGCTACACCCACGAGTTCCATGTCCTTCTGAAGGGCCACTCCGTCGGCAAGCCGTCCGCCGATGACACCGTATCCCACTACACCAACCTTTACCATCTTCAAACCCCCCTGATTAGTCTCTTGTGAACAATTCGAATAAATTGCGTATCATCTCTCATGAGTATCTTGTGCCTACGCACATTTTCAATTATGTACACATATAATTTTAAGAAGTAGGGTGAACAAAAAGAAATCGCTTCGCTATACGAGCTTAAACCCTTCAATAATAATAAGAATCATAAATTTGGTTTAAATAAGTGCAGTGCTGGTGCAAAAAAAGATCTCGCTCCACTAGTCGGGAGAATTCACTGGAAAAAACACTTTTAATAGATACGTTTTTCTGTATTTTTCATTATATCTTGAAACTCCAAGTTCGCACAAAATAACTATGTGCGGTCTAAGGAGTAAGACACTCTTTTTTGAGCACGCGCGAATCATGCTTATCCCCTTTGAAACGTGCTTCATCGGTATTTAGCCGATCCTCTCGGCAACCCTGTCCCCGACCTCTTCCGTGCGGGCGCTTCCTCCCATATCGCGGGTCCTGACCTTTCCCCCCGCAAGCACTTCCTGCATTGCCCTCTTCAGGTCATCGGCAGCCTTCTCCAGTTCCAGGTGCTCTAGCAGCATGCGCATGGCCTCGATCGAAGCGAATGGGTTGATCACCCCCTTGCCCGTGTACTTTGGTGCAGAGCCGTGTATGGGTTCGAACATGGAGGGGTAGTGACGCTCGGGATTGATGTTTCCGCCCGCCGCAAAGCCCATACCGCCCTGCAGCATGGCGCCCAGATCGGTGATGATGTCCCCAAACAGATTTGATGCGACCACCACGTCGAAATATTCTGGGTTCTTCACAAACCACATGGTCAGGGCATCGACGAGCGCGAAATCCTTCTTGATCTTCGGGTACCCCGCGGCAACGGCGTCGAACACTTCATCCCAGAATACCATGGAATAATTCAGTGCGTTGGACTTGGAGCAATTGGTCACCATACCGTCGAACCTGCCCTCGCCATGAAGCTTCTTTCGCCGCATGGCAAGCTCAAAAGCGTACCGGATGACCCTCTGCGTGCCCTTTCGGGTAAACACCGCTGTCTGCAGCGCAACCTCGTCGGGTGTGCCCCGTTTGAACCGGCCGCCCACCTGAGCGTACTCCCCCTCCACGTTCTCACGCACCACCACGAGATCGATGGCACCCGGCACCGCCTTATGCAGCACCGTAGGAACCCCCTCATAGAGATAGATGGGCCGCAGGTTCACGTACTGATCGAACCCCTTTCGTATGGTCAGCAGAAGGCCGAGGGAGATGTGGTCTGGAACTTTGGAGGCGTCACCCACGCAACCGAGAAAAATGCCGTCGAACCTCGACAAAATTTCGAGCGCATCGTCAGGCATCATCCTGCCGTATTTCAGGTAAAAGTCGCAGCCCCAGTCGAACCATTCAAACCCGAGCGAGGCGCCGCTCCGCTTCACTGCAGCCTGACCAAGCTTGACCGCCTCCCTGCACACCTCGGTGCCGACGCCGTCTCCCGGGATCACTGCCACATTGTATTCTTTTCGCACCATGATCGTCCTTTCGATGAACTACACCATAATATTTCAAGATTGTGAGAAACCATATTTTATATAAGAAGAGCATGCGCCAGGATAGGGATTCATGTAGAAGTTTTATAACATGAGAGCGGTTCTTTGTAAAACTCTTTTCCCCATAG
>Ga0209635_10004985_pt1 | contig 10482 bp, 9 predicted proteins | sample DeeMarSWOR230_32_FD_187463 | JGI IMG/M metagenome (GOLD analysis project Ga0209635, IMG submission 187463) | Marine sediment microbial communities from White Oak River estuary, North Carolina - WOR-2-30_32 (SPAdes) (version 2) | ecosystem: Environmental > Aquatic > Marine > Intertidal zone >...
AATACACAACTCCACGCCTGGGGGGTGATCGGGGGAACAGTGCTCTTTATTCTTCCGTAGATACCTTCTTCCATGAACTTACTCAGGGTACTCAGTTCATCCCGCCATTGATATACGAGATCAGGATTGAGACCATCCAGTCCAATTATTACCATTTTCCTCGCTGGTTCCATGCCCTTCTCCCCATAGTGCAATGTGTGGATATCCACGGGCGGAGCCCGCGGGACCTGTCAAAAACAAGCTTTGCTTGACGCCCCGGGCGATTTTAGCATTCATCCACGGGTATACCCCGTGGAACTCTGGCCTTCGGGGTCATTAAAACGGTGTCAACTCTGTCCAGAATGTACGTTTTTTAGGTCAGCGAGCAGCTTTATTCTCATATTTTGCCAAACAGATCTTTCTCTACACCTGTTAAGTGTTTGTGCATGCTTTTGCGTGCCCGATAGCTCTGCCTATCTTCAATGGCACGGAGAATTTGTTCATGTTCAATCAAATATCTCTGGAGAATTCCGGGAATGGTCCAGCTCCTTTTCTTTAAACTTGTCCACAGATCTTCCTTTAGATTCTCAAACAATTGCGTGACCATACGAAAAAGGACCGCATTGTGAGTTGCTCGTACTATATTGAGATGGAACTCGAGATCCAGTTTAACGTGTTGTTCAAATTTCTCGGGACTTGAAGGCACCTGTACGATGCTCCGCATCTTATCCAAGGCCTCCCTAATCCTCCTTACGTCTTCCTTTTGTGCCATTCGAGCCGCATATCCAGCGATTTCCCCCTCTATAATCTTCCGGGCTTGAAGCAATTCAAATGGACTTTCCTCTTCTTCCAGATTTCTGAAACCTTGGTCAAGAAACGAGGCACTAACCACATTTTTAACAAAGTTTCCCTTTCCTCCTCTCGTTTCAACCAAACCCAAAATTCCTAACGCCACTATCGCTTCTCTTACAGAAGGTCGGGAGATTCCTAATCTTTTTGCTAAGATTTTCTCAGGGGGAAGTCTGTCTCCCGGTCTTAGCTTTCCATTCCTTATGAGCTCCTCAATTTGTTTAACGACTCGGATATATACTTTTTCGTTTTTCACCTCTTTAAACATTTGTATTTGTGCAAAATTAACGGAAATATCTTCCATATATTATCCCCTGCGCAAAGAGTTATTACCTCTCTAATAGCGCTGCAGAGCGAATGCTAGGCCAAATTACTTGTCTGACAAGTTGATATTTAAATATTAATTTGATTCGATATTAAATTGCTGAAATATCGAAGTCAAGCCTTATTTGTGGCTATTCTAAGCAAATTGGAGAAAAATTGGGAGAAAAAATTCTAGAAATCTTGTAATTTCTTTAAATATCTCCTATTTTTACAAACGTCACCAGTGGCGACTGAAGCGGTAACTTTTGGCTTAGGAATACTCAGCCAGTTACAAAGTAGAGAAAGCAGTCGCCGAACCTAACCCGAAGGAATATAATGCATCTTCTCCCCGAACCGATCGGATGCCCCCCACCGAAGGAGGACTTTCTTTCCCGGTGATGCCCCAATGGCACCATAAGTTACTCGTTCCCCTTTCTCGCTCTATTGAGGGTCTTTCAGAATAACCGGCGCACCTCATGGGCGCCCCGGACATTGGGCTCTATCTCCCGGCCATACCAGTAGGAAGGGGTATCGGGGCAGTAGTGGGGGTTATTGGCATTGCCGTGGTTGGACAAGGGTCCAAATAAACCTGCAAACTGGACAATTACAGAGAGTTATGAATGTTCTCAGGAGTTCTGTGACTGAAGAATATCTGCCCTCGAATTAAGACTGTTGGATTGAGTGGCTGTAATTAATTGAAACGAAAATCGATAATGTTGGCTCTCCTCCCGATGATCGATATCATCTACTATGTACAGAAAGGAAGAGTCGAACGACCCTGCCTTGTACTATCCTTTCTTTCGATCGGTTTAGAGGCTAACGGAGAGTGTATATTCCGTCTTACAGCGGTGGACTAAGAAAAGGGGCCAAGCTATATTTTTAAAAGATAACAAGCCAGTCTTAATATTGATAAAAGGTGCATAAAAGGTGTCAAGCATAAGTAAATAGATATTGACATTGGACCAAGCCGTCGGAAGTCAGTGGCCATCAGTCAAGATGTGCAAAAACTGGAGGCGCGGTCCGAGAGGATCGCACTGTCCAAGGAGTCGCGAAAGGAATCAAAAAAACGCTGACGAGAAACCCAACGAGGAAATACTTATTTACTTATGCCTGACACAATGGCTTGTTGTGTTTTCTCCTTTGATCGGCCATTTTTGGCCCATCAAGGGAATATTCGGTCAGGAGGATTGCGGCGTTACATTGTTCGTATGCTTCATTTAAGGAGACTATAGGCCGCTCGTGGTTAGCCTGATTTGCGGAGAAAACCTTTCCCTTCCGAATTTCATGGCTTCACCCAAGAGGGAAAGATACCAAGTGCTTTTGCGAGGTTAGAAAGGCCAATCTTGAAGCATACTAGGATCACCAAGGTATAAAAAGCGGAGACTAAGACCTCCGTTTTGAATGAGCCAACTTTGCTTCTCGTTACTCCAAACACGCTGTAATGCATCATTAAGAATCCAATCAGATTCGTTAAGAAATAGCCTACCATGAAGAGATTTATGAATAAATCCTTACTGATCAGGACAAAAAGACGCAGCAATGAGCCGATAAGGTAAGCGAACGCGTAGGACAATGGAAAATTTACAAAGAGATCATTCCACCACGTTAGTGGTGAAAGAATGAAACCAATCACGCCGATGATTCCTCTTGTAACAAAAAGAAGCGTCGGTTCCTTTTTCAAATTTACTAGATTTGGTTTCAATCCCTGGAAGCCAAACATGTTGTTTGCCCTTGATGTGGCTTATGCCGTCTCTATTACTTGTTACCTCTGTTGTTGCATAAACGCTCTATTTCAGAGTAGGCAAAATATATGCCAGAAAGCCGTAGAAACTGCAGGGATGTCGCATCAGGTGAAGGCAAGATCGGATTCCAAGGGAATATGAGACTGCACTGGATTCTTAGGGTTGGAAATCCAGCAAAGGCAACAAAATTTACGTTCTCTATGAAAGGGATGACTGAAAAATCGGAATTGCTAGTTCCTAAATAAGCAGCTTTTCGGAATAAAAAGTTCTTATTCTCAAATTCTCTAATCCTTTCCATTTGATAGAACATTAAAAGGCTTTCCTCAAGACTGGCGCGCCACATCGCTTCTTAAAGAATCGGCATCTATAGTTCCGATTTTATATGCTAGAAATTGAAAACCATAGAAATATCAAGAGGTTATAGACCTGGCATTACTATTGCTTCTTATTATAGCGTATCTCTTACTGCCCAAAGCATAACCACCATGTAGAGGGAAGGAGGTGTTCACAATGAAAAAGAAAATGATCTGAGCATGGCTGCTGATGTCGCAGCCCCAGCTAAACTCTAACTAAACCAATCGATAGATCACGGTATCCAGGTTCCAGGTATCTTGCTTATTGGAACCGGAACAGAAAAGAAAAAGGGAGGAACGAGAGATGAAACGGAACGGAAGGTTTTTAGCCATAGCAATGTGTGCTCTGTTTCTTATGGCCATGATGTCTGCGGCCGTTATGTTTGCAGCCGAGGTAACCATCACGGGAAAAATCTCCGAGCAGGGAATAGTGGCTGATGATGGGCAGGTCTATGCGGTGGCCGAGGATGAAAAAGGGAAGGAGATTATGGAACATGTTGATAAGACGGTGAAGGTAACTGGCACAGTTGAGGAGCGCGAGGGCAAAAAAGTCATCACTGTGACCAACTATGAAGTCACCGAATAACCGTCAGGAGATGATCGGGAGCGGAGGAGCTAACCGATTATGAAAAAGGTCTTAGTAGTGGTACTGTGCTTCCTTGTCTTTGCCGGGTTTACCTAAATAAGAAAGTGAAGGCGACCGGCACAGTTGAGGAACGCGAGGGTAAGATGGTGATCACCGTGACTTCATATGAAGTAATTGAGGAATAAAGGAAGTTCCGCGTACGTGGGGGGCTAGAAGCCCCCCTTTTTTATTGCCCACCTACTATTTTAACAGAAAAGCGAAAGAGAAAAAATCTTGGGTTCGTAGGTGCCGACGGAGAGCAAGCTAACTCTCCAGGCACTCGTTTGCCGAAACTGCAGGCGGAAGGCAACACAGCAATTATCGATCTGCGGTTGATTTTGTCCTGTCAACCTGTAATAATCCTTAGAAACTGAGAACGAAATCCGTTTTTCTTACTCATCTGTTCTTCCTCATTCATCTCCTGAAGACCAATTTCTCTTGAAGGCCAATCGGGGGCACATAAGGAATGAAGCCATCAGAAAATCAGAAGGGAAGTAAGGAGACAAGACGAGGAAATAAAATTGCAAGAAGGAAGGTGGTACTAAGCAGTGTCTTATTTACAGCAATCTCTTGTTTGCTCTATGCCAATCTTCTATTTTCACAGGATTATTCTCGCTTGGTAGAGCTCATTAGACTTGAAGACAGGGAAAACCCCCTGTACGTTTTTAACGATTTTGAGAACGAATTTGATGAAGACAGCCATAAAGCAAATCTTGAGTACGTTAACGATCATCCAGATCTAATAATGAGAATCAAAGAAGACCTTGGCGGCGGGGAGATTAGGTGGAGACTAGACACTTCCATGCACAGATTATTATTCGTTCCAGAAGTCAGGAAAGAGTATGCCACCATTTTTGAGGACTATTGCTACGATGTAATACGGTATGTCTTGGATAAAATGAATGTCAGTAATCCATATAAAAAGATACAAACCTTATATCATGAAAGGCCTGGAATTCCTGATAGTGGCGTGACGGTGTTCTTGGTCCATAATTTAGCAAGAGAATTCATTGGTAGATATATTTTCTCCAACAAAACAAAAAGAAAAGTGAAGATTGATTTGAAGGGCATTGTCTTCCTGGGCGAAGTGGGATCTTATACCACGAGAGTATATGTGCGAGATAACGGCAAACTTGAATTTGTGAGGGATAATTACACCATATGGCAGAATAGTGCAGAAAATCCATACACAGCTCTCATGGTACCTGTTGAAGAAACATTGCACATTGTATTGAGAGAACATACTGAACGGGCTATTAGGGAACAACTCGAACTCAACCCATCGCGTCGCATGCAAGAGGTGGAGAAGGTTGCCGAAGAGTTAATAGCAACGGAAGAAGCTGTTGTGGGAGGTGTTGTCCACGGGTTATTACCCCCTTTTTTAAAGAGATGTGTCCCTAAGCTACCATGCTCGCTGGTGCAAGAAGATATAGAATCAAAGAGTGAATTGAGACAATACAGGCATCTAAGAAGGGGCATTGCCATCGTGGAAAGTTTGGGGCACAGGAATGCCCTCGAGATGTATTCACGTGATCCCAAAGAATTTATGAAGTTGTTGATGTAACCTATCTTAAGACGTGATCGACTCTCGTGACATCAACACAATTCACCCGCGCGTGACCATCTACTTCAGCCGACCCAGCAAGGTAATCCTCACCCCTCAGTCCGTATTGAGGGCTTCCCAGAATAAGCGGCGGACCTCGTGGGGGAATCATAGGGCTATAAGAAGTGGGGGGAATTTCGCGAGAGACAAATGAGGGCGGAACCCCTAAGGGGTTAGGGGGCCCTCTACCTGGAAAATCTCTACCTCTTCTGACACGTTCTTCAGGCTGAATTTGCCCAGGCAGCTGAGGACGAACTCCTGGTTGACGCGATCCGCCGTGGTCCGAGAAAGGAGCACAGCCCCCCCGGTTGCAAAGGCTCCAAGCCTGCCAGCCACGTTGGTAACCATTCCCCGCGCGGTGAAGGTCCATCGAGATCCCGTGAGGCTTTCGAACTTTGCGGCTCCTACGAGGCCCGGGCCGGAATTGATCCCCATGTTGATCATCAGGGGCTGGGGCAACTCTCTGAACTCCTGATTAATGAGTGCCGTTTTCTCCCTGATCGTGGCCGCCGTTCGGACGGCCTCCAGGGCATTGGCCTTCTCATGCTCGTCCATGAAGAGGACCATCAGCCCATCCCCGGCCGTCTCCATCACGTCGCCGTTGTTCTCATAGATGGCATCCATAAACACGGAAAAGCACTTCTCAATGACTCTGTTGAGCTCGGCCGACTCGAGGCTCTCACTCATCTTGGTGTAGCCCTCGATGTCGAGAAAGAGGACGGAGACATCCTGTTCCTTGGTTTCAAGGATGGGGGCGGACGGGGATTTATCAATGAGCCTGCTGACCGTGGTGGGCACGAACTTGCACAGTTGGGCCTTGACGCTTTCCAGGATCTCCACCTTCTTCAAGGCGGCCCGAAGTTCCTTGAGCGTCTTCTCGAGCTGAATGTTCTTCTGCTTTAGGTCCTCATTGAGATGCTTTATCTCCTCGAAGGATCGGGAATTCTTGAGGGCAACCACGAGGTTGTTCACCAGGGTCACGAGAAGCTCCTTATCGTCGTCGCTGTACGGCTCCCCGACGATTTTGTCCCCCAACCCGAGGAGGCCAGCGCAGTCGGGCTCCACAGCAAAGGGGAGGACACAGGCTACTTTGGCAGGGAAAACCCGAAGTTTTGTGAGATCCGGGCCGCTCACCACCAGCCCTTTATAATTTTGCTTCTGGAGGAATTTCCTTCCGGCACTTTGCAATGACGGGTGGTCGCCCTCCGGGAACCCCATGGAAACAAAGCGGGGGATTTTTCTGGATGGTCCCTCCAGGGTCATGATGAAGCCCTCCATGACCCCGAAGTTACCCATGGTCATCAATAAGAAGTTTCTCAGGATTGTCTCGAATTCCACGCTGCCGAATATGTCGGTGCTCACATCATAGAGGGTCTTTAGATGGAAGACCCGGCGGTCCAGCTCAGCCTGGATATGCTCCGCTTGCTTTAAAGCCGATCTGAGTTGTTCTACTTCTCGTTGGATGTCCATCTGATGACCTTCATGGGTCACGAGTACATGAATTTTAGGAGGGTCTTGAAGTGGATCTTCAATTCTTGTCTTGCTTCTTTGAGGCGGGCGAACAGGTGCTGCGCTAGATTCCTCATGATGGTGCAGCCGAACTCGTGGTCTTCCCGGATGACTTTCTGAAGGTCCACCCGTTTCATGAGAAGCGACGTGCCGTCCTCCACACATCGGGCAGAAAGAGTGTACACATGGGGAGCGATTAAGGCAGATGTGCCGAAGTAATCTCCAGGCTTTCGCAGGATCGCGACGGGAATCTCGAAATCACCTTCGGCCTTCATAAAGAGCTCTACGGCTCCTTCCTTTAGCACGTGGAGATCTTCAGCCTCTTGGCCCTCCTGCAAAAGCTGCTGTCCCTTTTGGAGCTTGGTCTCCTTGGCGATCGCAGTTAGCCGCTGCATCTGAGACGCCGAGAGTCCCCGGAATAGGTAGCAAATCCCTAAAGGCGTAGAGGGCATCTTCTTGCCGGACCTATTTTTTCATATTTTTTGGGAAACTGGACGAACAAACAGAAAGTCCTTTTTTGCGTGAACGACCGTTACAGGATCCAACTGGGAATATTTGGGCGGTCATGATCCCCGGGACAAGCCCTTGAGGGCTTGATCCCTCGTGTCGTAGATTTGAGCAAATTTTGTGATGCCCACCATGTTGAAGATTTTCTTAAAGTGATCTGAAAGGCCCGTGATCCCGATCTGTTGGTTATTCTTTTTCGTTTCGGCAAGGAACTGAATGAGTACAGAGATACCACCGCTATTGATATAAGCGTTTTTCTCAAATTTCAGCAGAATCTTGCTTGCACCCTGATTGTTTGCATTCTCATAGGCTTCATTAAGAAAAGGCTCAGAAAGGATCGTCACATCACCGCGGATGTCAAAGAGGGTCACATCGCCGAGCTGCTCTAACCGGATTTCGTTCGCTTGCTCCATGTCTCTCACCTATTTAGCTGTCCATTTCACTTGGTCAGCTTGATCTCAATTGTAACAACATGCCCTTCTGTAGTCGTCTGGTTGAATTTCACTCGATCCACCAGTTGCTGGATCATGAAGACGCCCAGCCCCCTGGTGGGCTTCTCTTCTTCAATTATCCTCACGATACCCGGGTACTCGGGAACCTCCGGCATGCCATCTCCTTCGTCCATCACGGAGACAATAAAGGTGTCATCCCTGAAATTCATGTTGACGACCACCCTGGCCTCTGGACGCCACTTGTTCCCGTGCTGCATGGCGTTGATGCAGGCCTCTGCCACTGCGCTCTTCAGGTCCTCTATACGTTCTGGAACGAACCCAATCATCCTTGCGAAGGATGCGCAACACGCCATGGCGATGCGCTCATAACCAACCTGGTTGGGTAAGCTGATCTCCACGGTTCGTTCGTCCAGTCTTCTAGCCATTTTTATCTTTTCGCCCCTCCGGTCTAACACCTTCCTCCTATTCCAAGGTTGAAGATTTTCTCAATGAATCGACGGTATCGATGTCAGCATTCTCACATGAACACGTCCCGATTGATTCGTTATCAAGGATCAACTGCATGGTACTATGTTTGTATGGAAAATGCAACTGATATACAGGTTTCATTCGGTAACGCTCACCACGATAACGGTCAGATCATCGTGCTGTGCAGCACCTCTGACGAAGGTGTTGATTTGGTCCGAGATTTCCTTTAGCAGCGAATCAGCCGACATGGACCTTCCACCTTGAACAACTTCAAGCAGACGCTCGAACCCGAAGACCTCCTCTTGCGGATTCATGGCCTCCACAATGCCGTCCGTGTAAAAGATTATCTTGTCGCCGGGCGCTAACTGAAGTCGGGTCTCTTTATAATCGGGTCCATCCAGAATGCCCAGGGGGAAGTTGTCCCCTTCTGTATCTATGAGGACAGCGTCTCCGCTTCTTGCGGAAAGGTGAATGGGTTGGGTCTGCCCGGCGCTACACAGGCTCAGGGTTCTGTCCTTCCCGTTTAATACCGCATAGAGCAGGGCCACGAACATGCCCCTCGTGATGTCTTTTTTGGTCCGCCTGTTGGCCCGGATCATAATCTCGCCGACAGTCAACTCTTCCTCCGAAAGCATGCGAAACACACTCCGCGACGCGGACATGACCAGGGCGCCTGAAACACTTTTCCCGGTGACGTCGCCGATGACGAGCCCCAATCTGTCCTCTCCCATCTCAATGAAATCAAAGAAATCTCCGCCCACCTCTCTGGCCGGGGTTGAGCTGGCGGCAATTTGATATCCCTCAACCTCAGGGCAGGTGGCCGGAAGCATGCTCATCTGAACGTCCCGGGCAACGGACAGGTCCTCTTCCATGCGTAGTTTCACCAGGGTTTCCTTGAAAAGCCGGCCATGTTCAATGGCGACAGCGCCTAAAAAGGCGAGGGGAGTCTGGAGAAATAACGGGATAATAATAGGATACCAGCTATGGTTGGTCTTAAATTGATACGCCGCAGCGACGAGATACAGAATGCTCAAACCAACTACACCCGATGCGCCGACCTTAATAGTGGATACGCGACAAATGATACCCGTGAGGATACCCCAGAGAAGAATAATAAGAATATGAAAAGGTAACCTGATCGGTTTCACGGGGGTATCTTCTATGATGTTTGAGAATGCAGTTGCAGCAATTTCTACCCCACTGATAAATATGCCGTTTGCCTGTGAAAAAACCGTATAGAAGCTATCTTTTCTATCCGCAAGCAATATTTCCGAGAGTCCCACAAACACGGCCTTACCCTTAAGGTCTATCTGTTTGTCCCCACCTGCCCCTTCACGGAGTTGCAGGGCTTGATGATATGGTATGGTGGTAATGGTGCGAGGAGGGCCATAGTAATTTATGTATCGGCTATGGGCACCCCCGTACATTTTTATGAGGGATTTGAGCAATCGATAGCTTTTCGCATCACCAGATAGGGGCCCTGAATGCTCTAATTCCTCAAGCATTCTCTCTGCAATCAACGGTTCGCTTTCAAAAATCCCCCTTATATCTCCGATCAACCTTTTAACGCCTCTCGTTTTCATTGCGGTATCGCTATCAGGCGGCAGTTTTCCGGCTTGATGTGGGCTTACCTTTTCCAACAACTGGATAAACTTCTCGTATACCTGCAAAGTGAACAGCTGGAATGCCACTACTGGCAAAGTCGGCGAATCTCCTGCTCCTGTCTGGAATGTCCAATACTGGTTCACCTTGAAGGGTATTCTGGGCAGAGGAAAAGGTGCTGTGGCAACAGCAGAACGCGAAAGGAGGGCAATCGGTTTCACTATTTTCACAATACTATGAACGCCAGCCTGAGACCCGCCACTGCCAGACAATGGAACCTCCTTAGCTTTGAGGGGTTCAGCAAGCACAACATTGCGAGCCTTTCTCATTGACTCTGCGAACAGATTATCATCCTCAGTGGTACGGGGTTCTATGAAATGTACGTCAAAGGCAATGACCTCGGCACCTTCTCGAGCCAAGTTTTCAGTTAAACGTGCATGGAGTGAACGAGGCCATTTATCGGGGTTATCGGGTAGGTTGAGATTCTCGG
>Ga0209635_10004987_pt1 | contig 10480 bp, 10 predicted proteins | sample DeeMarSWOR230_32_FD_187463 | JGI IMG/M metagenome (GOLD analysis project Ga0209635, IMG submission 187463) | Marine sediment microbial communities from White Oak River estuary, North Carolina - WOR-2-30_32 (SPAdes) (version 2) | ecosystem: Environmental > Aquatic > Marine > Intertidal zone >...
GGCTAAAAAAATACGTTGTAGCGGGCACGTTCTTCATAATTTGTTTTGAGGGTTTCTGTGGAAGCATGCTTCTTTATCTTGTGTTCCCAGCTGAAGTGAGCAACTCTCTTTTGGTTGCTTTAGTCACAGCTCTTTCTTTTGCAACGGTCGGCGAGGCTGTTCTACTGCCGATTCTCGCTGGGTTTAACGTCATCAAGACAACCTTTGGTCAGCTTACGCTGGGAATAGGGACTCTCGATGACATCATAGAGGTTTTAATGCTGGCGGTTGTTGCCGTCCTACCTGAATTCGTGCCAATGGCACAAGTCCAGATTATTCCTGATCCGTTATTCATTTTTTCAGGTCTGATTTGTCTGCTCCTTCTTACCTTTGTAATGATGAAACTTGGGCCTAGAGTCAAGAGAGTTTTGGAGAAGAATCATCCTCCATCCTACATCTCTTCCCTTCTTACCTTGCTTGTCTGCTTCTCCTTTATCGCCATAGGTGGATTTGTGTTCGAAAGCTTGGCGACTGTGGGTGCAATCTTCGGCGGCATGGTTTTCAGAGGATTATTACCTAAGGAAAGACTTTCGGAAAACGAGAAGGCTGTAGAGTTTCTAGGTTACATCTTTCTTTCTCCTATCTTCTTTCTGAGCATTGGAGCCTCAGTCTCAATGGCCTCTCTCACAATTTATCCATCCCTAATAGTGCTCATCTGGATTGTCGCAAAAGGCTCAAAGCTCTCAGCATCTTATCTACTCTTCAAAAAGCGACTTGGAGCAAAATATTCTTTATTACTAGGTTTAGGGCTTAGTGTACGGTTCAGCACAAGCCTAATTGTTCAGTTTATCCTGTTAGGTTCAGGGCTCATTTCGGTAGCGCTCTATTCCGCGCTCGTGGCAACAGCCATATTCATGAAGCCAGTCATCATAGTCATATACTCTTGGGTCTTATCTAAAGGAAAGCCTCCGTGAATTGTTGATCTGTTTAGAACGAGGTAAGATTGTGCCTTTCCTCGAATGGGCGATTGGCAAGCATAAGAATTAGACTTGGAAAAGAAAGAAAGAAAGAAAGAAAGGTTCCGTCGTTCTATCCAATCCCAGTTGGCCTCTCATCTGAGAAAACCATTTCGAAGATGTCATGTTGAAATGTGTAGCACCTAATATGAAACCAGGTATAAAAAGATGAACAGCGTGCCTGCTTTTTTGTCGATCTTTTCTCTTAGTGCAAGCGTTGAAATAACCACCATGGACCCAAACACAGTATACAAGCCTGTTATCATAGCAAGCCCCCCCGATACATAAATCGGGAAGAACAGGGGGCCTATTCCACATGAAAGAGTAGCATCGACAATACAGCTTCCTAAGGCGTCCCCTATCGCAAGCTCATACTGTTTCTTGCGAATGGCTGTCAAGTCGACTATGAGTTCTGGAAGAGATGTTCCGATCGCGACCACAAAGAAGCTAATTAGATATTCAGGGATGTCAAAAATCGTTGAAAGTGTGATTACTGACTGAATTACAACATAAGCTCCGATAGCGACGCCAATGAACCCAACACCTGCCACCACCAAGTGATATGACGGCCTTCGATCTGTACGTGGCACCGCATTCGTCTTTGTCGCAGGATTCCTTGCTGCGAATTTTCTGGGTATTAGCATAAAGATTGCGCGCGCGCGATCTGCATTGAACCAACCATTATCGCAAGAGTTCCTCTGATGTTCATCAGCTAAACGCCGATCAGATCTTTCTTATCAAGTAATAGATAAATATTTAATTACTATGGAATACGTGATGATAATACCTTTAGTAATGGCAAGAGTGAGTTCTAAAATGTCTGAGAAGGAAATCGTTGACAAGTTGAAGCGAAACGTGGGCTCTAAGCATGTTTGGGAGACTCTGATTCCCAAAGTTCGGCAAGTTTTCGTAGAGATTGATAAAAGGAAACTCAAGGATGCTATTCGCTTTTTGAAGGCCGAGGGTTTTACGCATCTTTCTGCAATTACGGGTCTTGAAATTGAAGATGAAATTGAACTTCTTTATCATTTGAGCAACGGAGGCATTCTGCTAACGATTAGAGTTAAGTTGCCGCTAGATGAAGTAGTTATTCCTTCCATTACCCCACATATTCTTGGAGCAACTCTTTACGAACAGGAAATTCACGATTTGCTTGGAGTGAATTTCGAAGGACACCCAAATCTGGCCCCTTTAATCTTGCCAGATGACTGGCCAAAAGATAATTACCCCTTACGTAAGGGTAGGGTTACAGAAGAAACAAAAAGAAGCTAGCGAGAACCCGTTTAGTCATAGTAATACAGATATATCTTCGCTCTTATCATTTTAGACTCTGTGCAGTGTGGAATCCTTTATGCCTGATCCTTCTCAAGTGGCACTGTTGTCGGTTCTTATTCCAATTATAGTTGCGGTTCTATCGCATTTAGTTGCGAAAATGCCGAAGAATGGAGCGAAACTGGCAAAAGCATTTTGCATTTTGGCTTCTTATGTAACTCTGTTCCTTGTTTTTGTGTTGAATTCAGCAGCATCAGGTGAACCTATTGAAGTGCAGCTTTTTGATATTTCTTTGCCGTCCGGCATGGTCAACGTAGGATTGCATGTGGATCATCTTGCACTAGTTCCTGCGTTTCTCTCCTCATTGTTCACTGCGCTGGCTCTTACCTATAATGTGTCTTATCTTTCGCCATACAATAGAACCTACAAGATTGGTTCGGAGTTCAACAGGTCTTATTCTTTTATCTTGCTTTTCAATGGCGCCATGCTTGGAACATTGTTTTCTAGCAATCTTCTCGGCCTCGTCATTTTTTGGGAATTAATCAGTGTGTGCTCCTATGTGTTAATATCATTCTGGAAGGAGAATCAATTCTGTTTGCGGGCGGCTATCAAATGCTTCATTATGACGCATGTGGGCAGTATGGCTCTTTTAATGGCTACGATCATCATCTACTTTGTTGCTGGAACATTAGAGATTGCAGAGATCGGTCAAATAATTCCGTTAGGTGACCCAGCGATTTCGGTCATCTTTCCTCTTCTCTTAGTTGCTGTGTTACCCAAAACTGTGCTATTTCCTCTTCACACGTGGTTGCCTGACGGAACCGTTGCACCTACATCAGCAACTGTTCTCTTTCACGTCTGCGGCTTTCAATCTGGAATCTACCTAATTATCCGTTTCTTTTCCGATGTGTTCCGTGCGCACGTGATTTCGGCTCCAGCTATGCCTTTACCTCTCTTCTTTGGAAACGTTAGCGTTTGGAGTTTTATCATTTCTCTTATCGGCGCTATCACGCTTGTTGTCGGAGCGTTAAATGGGGTGATTGAGAATGATTTTAAAAGGGTAGTTGCTTACAGCACTATATCTCAACTTGGGTATATAGTGATGGTGGCTGGATTAACTACTCCTTTGGGTGTTACGGCAGGTCTGTTTCATATGATATCGCACGCACTTTATTGTGGTTTGTTATTTCTCTGTGCTGGTGCTGTGATTTACGCAACTGGAAGACACGACATTAATGAGATGGGTGGACTCTATCGTTATATGCCGATAACCGCATTCTGTTGCTTGGTCGGCACTCTTTCCTTGTCAACAGTACCATTACTTAGCGACTTCGCAAGTAAATACCTGATTTTCCACGCCACCATCAGTATAGGAGCAACATTTTTCACCATTATCGCCTTTCTAGGATGTATACTCAATGTGGCAATTGCAATAAGGCTGTTGCATTCGGTTTTTATGCAGAGAGCGGCAAAATCAGTTTTGAACTTTCCGATTAGAGATCCCCCTATTCTTATGTTGGCATCAATGATTTTGCCCTCGGTGGCATTACTAGTGTTCGGTGTTCTTCCGGTCATTCCATTAGGTTCTCTTGTCATTCCTGCTGTTAAACAAATTCGCTTGGCAGTTGGCATTGTCAATCAGTTGTGGCTAATTGAGACTCCGCTTGGTTTCTGGAATCCTACGGCTGTATCCGTCTCCATGTTTGCGCTTTCGGTAGTGTTCATCTGCATGACGCTTTATTCCAGGAAAGTAGCGGTGGTTCATAGAGAGTCAGCAAGTGAAGAAGCATTTAAGCCGTTCCTCTGCGGAGAAGATTCAAACTTGCTGGATGGCCCTCATGCTTATCACTTTTACCATGTGTTGACAAATGTTTTGAGAGTTGACCGCGCTTGTCATGCATCTAACATTGACCGTGCTTACAATGCGTTATCAACGAAATTCTGTAGCTTCTGTGCGAAACTGCTTCCCTTGGACATACAGCAAAGGTATTTCGCTGCTGTTTTATCTTTCATAGTGGGAGCAATAATTGTTGTATTAGTCGCTGTTTTGGCAGGGTAGCCCATGGAAATAGCAGTTCTTGTAGCTTTGGTGATATCCGTGTTCGCTACAGCCCTGGCATGCTTCACACGCAATTCACGACAAACCATTCGCTTTCTCGCGGTACAAGCTGCAGCCATCGGATTTGTAGAACTCATGTACTGCCTCATCAATCTCCTAGTAGGGCTACAATTTGAAGCACTCATAGACTTCTCTGCCACATTCGCCGAATGGTTCTCCTGCGCGATAATGATTCCTCTGATTATCTCTTTGGGCATGACAAAAACTGAAAACATGACTGATAAGCCCGTTATCAACCCTCGAAAAGCCACAATAATAGTTGCCGCAATTGCGGTTCCATATGTGATTTTATGGATATGTCCATTGTTTTCGCTTCCTGCGAAGCTTGATGTCCTCCCTTTAGCTATGCTCATGTTTTCCTTTTCAATCTTCCTCATGGCCACTCGACGTGATCCTTTGAAAATCCTTGTAGGGCTTAACATGGCTGAAAACGCACTTTACCCATTGTTTGCGGAAAGCCCCATAAGCCTAGTTCCCATAATGTTGGCTTTAATGATTTTCGTTAATATTGTGGGAGTGTTTGTTATTATAGAAGCTTATCGCGAGTACGGAACACTGTCAATCACAGAATGGAGGTGGACAAGCTAATGTACTCTCTACTCCCACTTCTCTCCCTAATAGTTCCATTTTTCATAGGAATTCTACACCTGTTCACATACCCATTCTGGTTTTTAGAATCTTTCTTTAAGAGAACCGCGAAAATCACATTGCTTTTTGGCGCCAGTCTAACTTTGCTTTCAGTGCTATCGATGGTTCCATCAGTTCTTTCAGGCGCAGTCTTAGAGGTTCCACAGCTCTCGTTGTGTGCCGATTTAACAAACATAGCTGGCATTGTAGGTGTCGCTCTAATATTCTTCTTAGCATCCATCTACAACATTAAAGCTGAGAAAGGCGGTCGGCTGAAGCCAAACATGTACAACTTTTTTTTACTGCTCTTTTTCTGCTGTATGCTGGGACTTCTGCTTTCACGGGATTTGTTTGGCATCTACCTCTTTGTGGAGTTGACAGTCGGCGTTTCAGTGATATTGGTTGCTCATGCCCCCGGGAAGCTGTCAACTGAAGCAGCCTTCAAATACTTGATAATTACAGCGATCAGCGCCATCTTCGTTTTGCTGGGAACATTAATAGTTTTCATGTTAACAGGGGCCTCAAACATCTCAGCTGTAATGGCTAATGGACACACTTTGATTGAAAACCCACATCTCCTTATGCTAGTGATTGCTTGCTTCATAATAGGTCTTGGAGCAGACATAGGGCTTATCCCTTTTCACGGCTGGTTGCCCGACGTGTTTCCCGCTTCCACCCCAATTATTAACGGCTTCTTCTGCGCAGAACCCATCGCCCTAATTCTCACTTTATACACATTGATTCATCCACTCTACACAATCTATCCATCTGACATCATTATCATCCTCGTCGTCGGAGTAGGACTAGTTTCGATGCTATTTGGAGCTTTATTAGCCTATCCACAAAAAGACTTCATGCGCATGATAGCTTACTGTAGCATAGATGAATTTGGGCACATTGTCTTCGCGTTGGGCCTACTCACCTCTATGAGCTTTGTCGCAGGACAATATTACTTGGTGAATAGTGCGTTAATGAAAACAGGAATGATTCTAAGCTTAGGCTCGGTTTTCATTAGTAGCGGAACACGAAACATGGATTCGCTAGGCGGCTTATTTGGAAGAATGAACAAAACCGCCTTAAGCTATATCATTTGCGCACTTTCGCTGACTGGTGTTCCACCGTTGAGTGGATTTTATGCAAAATGGCTTCTTTACGACGCAGCCTACGCTTTTCTGGTACCTTTGGGAGGCATTTTTACGGCAGTGTTAACCCTGATATTGCTCACGTGCATATCTATGATATCATTCATATTTTTACTGCGTTCGTTTCATCGAATCTTCATGGGTCAGCCAACTGGAGACTTGGAAGAGCCGGAGAAGGTTCATTTAACGATGTGGCTTCCAACAATAGTCTCAGCGGCAACGGCCATTCTGGTGGGTCTTCAACCAAGCATCCTACTCAGCTTGATCGGTACAGCCTAACCTTCTTTGCACCTATGAAAAACCCATTCCTTTGACTTGAATTTCAGTCCAAGATCTATGGTCAATCGCTCAATCAACTGTTGTATTGCATAACCGCTTTGACCAACAAGTTTAATCATTTGGTACTCAGCCGTGTAGACTGGATATCTTTCCTCTTCTCCTTGCCCCATTATTATATCCTCTTCTTGAATAACGTCGCCTAGAATGCAGACTTTAATTCTAGCCTCCAGATAGCTTCCTTCATAAATTTTAAGAGAAGACAACTTCTTTTTGATCTCCTCCGAGACTGCAGGAGTTCCTGCCCTCTCGATCGGAATTATCTCCTTCAACTCAGAGATTTTTTGTTCCTTTTCTTCGATTCTACTAAACCCGTACTTTTCAACCAAAAATTCTTCCAGTACTCGAAGTTCGGAATGCCTATAAACAACATCTTTTAACACCAATACAACGATTTCACGCGATTCTAGTGACAAACTTTGCTCACACCCTATTATTGAAGCCGTTTCCAGTTCTAATAAGCCTTATTCAACAATCAGCTCTTCTTTTTCGTGAACAACCATTTCAAAAATCGGACCGAGTCTTATAGCTTCCTTTGGGCAGATCTCTGCGCATTGTCCACAAAATATGCACTTAGAGATGTTAAATGCTACCTTCTTCTCTTCGGTGGCAGTGATTGCACCGCTGGGACATGTTCTGATACATAGAAGACAACCTATACAAGCGTCTTTGTCATAAACTATTTTGCCCCTGTATCGTTCAGGAACAGGTACCATTTCTCCAGCCTTAGTTAGATACTGAACAGTAACTGGCTTACGGAACAGCGCCCGCAAGGCATCACGAAGCATGTTTCCTAACTTCAAATAGATTCCTCCTACAACCCCACAATAGATAACGCCACAGATAGCATAGATAAGGTTAATGGAATCAGCCAGTGAAACTTGAATGCTTGCCCTATCTTCAACCGAGCAAAAACAGTGCGGGGAACAGTTACTGTAAACAACATGAGAATCAAGGCAGTCACCAAGCATAAGCACAGAGCACCTACTAGCCCCAGTGAAACGTATCCCTCAGATAACGCTGGCAAGTAGAAAAAGAGCGTCACCGCAAGAAAGGTTAAAGCAAAATTCGACGCAGCCTTAGCCAGCTTAACCAGTGCTAAATAAGGTCCACCATACTCGATTAGAGAACCGTGGATAATCTCAGTTTTCGCCTCAGAAATGTCAAAAGGAACGGTATCCGTTGCTGCTGGTATGCACAATAAAAACGTAGCTGCCGCGACTGCCATACTGAGGCGAGTAAACGCCAACAGCGACTTCATCCTAATCTGAGTCGACACAACATCGTAATACGTGAGGGAAAAACATGGACTGAATGATAAGGACATTATAGATATAAGCATAGGTATCTCATAAGCAATTATCATAGTCATTTTACGAGAAAAACCAATACCTCCATAAGGATTACCTGAAGAGGACCCACCAATCATCACCATAACTGACGACATAGCCAGCAAGTATAAGACTAGGATTAGGTCGCCAACAATACTTGTTCCTGTAATTAAGTTGGCTATAGGTATAGCCGCGCCTAGAATCGAAGCAACAGCGGCGATGATAGGAACCGCCGTGAAGATTCCCGAAGCAGCGGTTACAGGAACTATTCTCTCTTTGCTGAACAATTTAATAAAATCGTAAAAAGGCTGGATGATTGGAGGGCCTATTCTTCTCTGCATCCGCGCATGAACTTTTCTATCAATTCCCTCAAAGAGGAGGCCTAGGAAAAACACGATGGGAAGCGTTGCGAGGAGGGTCACTATGCTGTTCACCATTTCCTTCCTCGTCGCCGCAGAGTCTCTAAACTAATCACTTTGACTTCTCCCTTATTATCCTCGTCGACAACTGCTATTCGGTTGGCGCAACCTATGCATGGGTCGATGGAAGCAAGTGCTACAGGTATATCTGCGATTTCGCCACCTGTCAACATAGGCTTTAAGCTCAGCACATTAATGAATGTGGGAGTCCGCACTTTCAACCGTCTTAGACCTTCCTTTCCGTCAGTTTTTACAAAATGTAGAAGTTCTCCGCGAGGGGCCTCCACAATTGAAACAGCTTCTCCATCAGGAATCTCCCTCATTAACTTGAGAACGCTTTCTTCCATAGAGATAGAACCATTTGGCAATTCATCTAAAATCGTACGAACTAGGTTAATCGATTCAAACAATTCGAAAATACGAACTCCCATTCTTGCATATGCGTCAGCACCGTCTCTCAGGACGACTGAAAAACTGTCCTTCAATTCGCTGTAAGCAGCATAAGGATAATCTCTACGAACGTCCATACTCACCCCGGATCCGCGAGCTGTAGGACCCACAACGCATAACTCTCGAGCTTCGTTGTAACTGAGCACTCCTACTTCACATAATCTCTCTTCAACTGTTTTATCTTGAAACACCTCACCAATGTATTTAACGGATTTTTCCATTTTGTACAAGGAATCATTCACTTTTTCTACGAGATGAGGCGGCAGATCCCAGCGCACCCCGCCTATTGTATTCATGGCGTGATGAACACGGTTGCCTGTGATCTCCTCAAATAAGTCAAGAACCTCCTCTCTCACACGCCAACAAAACATAAAAAGCGTTTCAAATCCAATTTCATAAGCCATCAGTCCAAGTATCAATAGATGGCTATGTATGCGCTCCAGTTCAAAAACTAAAGCTCTAAGGTATAATGCGCGCTCTGAAGGTTTTATTCCGCCGATTTCTTCTACGGCTTGAATGAAACATGTAGTGTGACTGTGAGGACATATTCCACAAATTCGTTCCACCAAATAGATTGCTTGAATCAAGTTTCGGTTTTCCGCCAAAGCTTCTATTCCCCTATGAACATGCCCTAACCGTATGTCGAGGTCAAGAATTTCTTCCTTTCTAACAGTGACTTTGAGCGAAATGGGTTCCTTAAGCGCTGGATGAACCGGACCAAACGGTACGCGTAGGCGAGTATAGTCCACCTTGATTTCCTTCGCATCATTTGACTCTTTTGTCATATACATTCTCACTCAAACTTTCTTTTCACTGCCGTGACTATTCCCCTGACGATTGCTTCAGGTCTGGGAGGGCATCCTGCAACATAAACATCCACTGGAATAATCTTATCTAGAGGTCCTTCGATCATTTGGCTTCCCAAAAAGGGGCTACCAGAATTCGCACAAGATCCTATAGCAACAACAACTTCAGGCTCTGGCACTTGCTCATAAATCCTAATGACACGTGGAAGCATTTGGCGAGTGACAGGTCCCGTCACTAGGAGAACGTCAGCGTGGCGAGGTGAACCGACGAGTACGCATCCTAAACGTTCAACATCATAACGTGAAGTTAGTGCCGCCACTATCTCAATGTCGCAACCGTTACACGACCCAGTATTCAGATGAAAGAGCCACGGGGACTTAGTTCTGCTTCTCGAAGTAACACTCATGCCTTTCACTCTCTAAAGATGGCATTACGAGTTGACAGTTCTAGTAGAGGCGTCCTTATAAAGCATTCAAGCACAACCACTAAACTACAAATAATCTTAAGACTATTATTAATTCTTACCACCATGTTCATGGAATAGACATGTGTTTTGAGATATATGATAGCGCGCGCGGACGTAAAGAACATTGAGCCGCACATACCGTTTGAGTCTGAGTTTTCATGGCGGCTCTATCGACCGCTTTCACACTGCCCTTTCCTCTACCTTTAAATGAAGGGCTTCAACACAATTTTAGCTATGAAAAAAGTGAAAGATTTTCGGATAGAAAAATCAAATGACTTGAGAGAGATTTTAGGACAAATGGAAGAATTGGGCGGCTTCCAAGGCAACAAGGTGGCCAAAGCTGTGGGCATCCTAGAAAGGATGATTAAGGATAAGAAGTCGCTCAACTTCCTGTCCTTCCCAGCGTGTCTCGTGGCAACCGGGATAAGAGGAGTTTTCAAGGAGATGCTCAAAAGAGAATGGTTTGATCTGGTCATCACAACCTGTGGCACATTAGATCACGATTTAGCGAGAACA
>Ga0209635_10004990_pt1 | contig 10473 bp, 10 predicted proteins | sample DeeMarSWOR230_32_FD_187463 | JGI IMG/M metagenome (GOLD analysis project Ga0209635, IMG submission 187463) | Marine sediment microbial communities from White Oak River estuary, North Carolina - WOR-2-30_32 (SPAdes) (version 2) | ecosystem: Environmental > Aquatic > Marine > Intertidal zone >...
TTCATCGGAGGACATCCTATGGCCGGGAGGGAAACTTATGGAATACAGGCTGCCCAAGCCGACTTATTTTGTGGGTGTACTTATTGTCTCACCCCAGCGGAGAAAGCTGCGCCAAAATCAATAAATGCAGTAACAAGCATGGTCAAGAAGCTTGGGGCCATACCTTTTTTTGTTGATGCTCAAGGGCACGACAATCTGGTGGCTGGCATTAGTCATCTCCCCATGTTACTCTCGGCAGCTTTGGTATCACTAACCACTAGGGATACTTCCTGGTCTGAAATGTCTAAACTGGCAGCCTCCGGCTATCATGACCTCAGTCGCCTGGCTTCGGGGAATCCTGAGGTAAATGCGCATATCTGCCTTAGCAACAGGGAAGCTATAGTTAACTGGATAGGTAAATTCAGCAAGGAATTAGAGAGGTATCGCCAACTGGTGGCTGATGGGGATGAACGCCTGGAACAAGCCTTAACCGAGGCTAACAAAGCGAGACAAGAATGGCTGAACAATTTATCGGCTTAAAGTTACCTTCGGCTAAAGCTGAGACAAGAACCATCAAACCTTGTCACACGTTACAGGGGGAGATAATTCTACCCGGTGATAAATCTATTTCCCACCGTGCTGTCATCCTGAACAGCTTAGCCAGAGATAGGGCTAGGATTGAGAATTTTGCTCCGGGGAGAGATTGTCTGGCTACAGTCAGATGTCTAAAAGCACTAGGGGTGAAAATTGACAGAAAGGGGTCGCCGAACTCAGGCACTCTATTACTCTCGGGAGCCGGCGAAGATGGTATTGAGGAGCCTAGCAACGTTCTTGATGCTCAGAATAGTGCTACTACCATGCGTCTTCTGGGTGGGCTTCTAGCCAGCCAGCCTTTCCTATCTGTTATTACCGGGGATGCCTCTCTTCTTAATCGCCCCATGGGCAGGTTGATTGAGCCACTAAGACTGATGAGCGCTGATATTTGGGGGAGGGGGAAAGACTCATTCGCCCCGCTGGTCATTAAAGGGAAAAAGTTGCGTGGCATAGATTTTACCCTGCCTGTCCATAGTGCCCAGATTAAATCTGCTATTCTATTAGCCGGCCTTTTTGCCCAAGGCAATACCGCCCTACACCAGACAGTCCCTTCTCGCGACCATACAGAAAGAATGCTTAAACAGATGGGAGCCAGTCTGGAAAGCCAGGGGAACTCGGTTTCTTTGCTGCCTTTGAGCAGTCCCCTGGTTCCTGTCAACCTTCGTGTTCCAGGCGACATCAGTTCAGCGGCCTACTTTTTGGTTGCCGGAGTTATTCATCCTAACGCCAGGATAGTTATAAGAGATTGCGGAATTAACCCGACACGAACTGGAATCATAGATATTCTTCTGGCTATGGGGGCTAGGCTAAAAATAAGCAACGAACGTCTGCAAGCAGATGAACCCTTAGCCGATATTGTGGTAGAATCTAGCGAGTTAACGGGGACAGAGGTCAGTGGTGATATTATTCCTCGACTAATTGATGAAATTCCCGTGTTAGCGATAGCTGGCTGTGTTGCTAAAGGGAAAACTGTGATCAGGGGTGCCGGAGAGCTGAAGGTAAAGGAATCAGACAGGATTGCCACTGTGGCAAGTGAACTTTCTCGCCTGGGGGTAAAAATTGAACCATTGCCGGACGGTATGGTCGTTTATGGCGGCAGAACTTTATTGGGCGCAGAGGTTGATAGCCACTTCGACCACCGATTAGTGATGAGCCTGGCAGTAGCTGGTTTGGTAGCCAAAGGAGAAACAACTATCAAGCATGCCCATGTGGCGCAAGTATCATACCCTGCCTTCTGGCAAACTTTAGAACAATTAATTGGAGGTTTAGGGTCTAGGTGAAGGGGAATTTCCCCTTCGCTCTACCTCTCTCCCACCAAAGGAGAGAGAATTATGATGATTTAGATAGATATCTTTAAGTTAGGAGGCGATATGGCTACGGAATTAGTTCATATAGGTTTTGGAAGTGTTATTGCTGTAAATAGGGTAGTTGCTTTCCTTTCCCTAAATCAACAACCAGTCAAGCGACTTATTCGGGAAGTAAAGGAAAGGGGGCTTTTAATTGATGCCACTCATGGCAGGAAGATCAAGACTGCTATTCTTTTTGACACTGGGCACATAATCTTGGCTGCCGTGACAGCGGAGACTATCGCTCACAGGCTAGCCACTGCCTCCTTACCGTCTGAGGAAAAAATTGACCTGTGAAGCATCTGACCACAGCCTTGAACCGAAGCTTCGAACAAAACGAAGAGGTGCCAAAAGTTCTCGGCCCCTGCTCATCGTTCTTTCTGGTCCTTCGGGAGTAGGTAAGGATGCGGTGCTTACCAGGATGAGAGAATTAGGGCGCCCCTTTTACTATGTTGTTACTTCTACTACACGTCCCAAGCGTGCCAGAGAGAAGGATGGAGTAGATTATCATTTCCTTTTACGGAAAGAATTCCAACAAATGATAAATGATAACCAGCTCCTGGAATGGGCCAATGTCTATGGCAATTACTACGGCGTGCCAAAAAATGAAATAACTTCGGCTTTATCCAAAGGAGTAGATGCAGTAGTTAAAGTGGATGTTCAGGGTGCTGCTGCGATCAAGCAAATCTTGCCACATGCAGTATTTATTTTCCTTACGTCTCCTTCGATAGAAGAGCTAGAAAAGAGGTTGAAGAAGCGGCAGAGCGAATCTTCAGCGGGTTTGGCTCTGAGGCTGGAAAACGCTAGAGAGGAAATAAAAAGCTTGCTGCTTTTCGATTATGTAATAACATGCCGACAGAATAAGCTTGATGAGGTTGTATCCCGTATAGATGCTATTGTCACTGCCGAAAAATGCCGCGTCAAGCCCAGGATCGTGGAGCTTTAGCTGCCTGTATTTTTGACAATATCCCCACTTGACTTCTACAATAAGCCCGGTATGAGTTTGGCAGGGCAACTTTACCGACTGCAGCATATTGACCTGGAACTTCAAAAGAAACAGCAAGAGCTGAAGGAGGTTGAAAATCAGTTAAGCGACGACAAGGCTCTGGTCGCCACCGAATCCAAACAGGCCTCACAGAGTGAACAGCTAGGGGACGCGAGGAGAAAACAAAAAAACTCTGAATGGGAACTGGAAGACCTTCAAGAAAAAGTCAAGCAGATTAACAGCAAGCTTTACAGTGGCACAACCAAGGATGCCAAGGAACTGGTTAACCTCGAGAAAGAAGTCAAAAGCCTTAAAAGTCAGATTAAGACGAAAGAAGATGCCCTCTTAGGATTAATGAGCCAGGTGGAGGAGCTAGAAGCTAAGGTTAAGACTACTGCCGAAGAGCTTGAGCATTTGAAGCGAGAGTGGCAACAGCGGCAAGAAACTTTTAGGCTTAAGAAAAGCGAACTTGAAATCGCGCTTGCTCAGCTCAGAAGAGACCGTGATGAACTAGTGCAGCAGAGCGACCGCGAAGCACTCAATACTTATGAGCGACTCAGGTTAACAAGGGGGGAAGCTGTTGTCAAAGTGGAGAAGGGAAGATGCCTGGGATGCCATGTGACCGTGCCTACGAGTCAATGGCAGAAAATCAAAACTGGGGCTTTAATCCAATGCAATAACTGCAACAGGATATTCTACCTGGAATAGCTATACACAATCGTGTTACCTTCGAAACACTCCCATATACTCCAACCGTCCGCTGGCTGAATCTAATATGGAGAGGGTAGTCAAGTAAAAAGCTTCGAATGCCAAACAATTCCCATATTTTGGAAGCGTCTTATATCTTGCATTATTCGGGATTTGGGTTTTATATAATAGATTTATGGAGTCAACCATCTGGTATGTTAAAATTGAGTTGGTAATTAAAAAAATGGAATAGAAGGATGAGTAGCGTCGCAATATTGGTTGCTGGGTAGAAAAGAAAAGAAATTTCCGGACAGGGAATATGAGCTACCATCACAGATGCAGACGGAGATACAGGCAACCAGAGTTGATATGTTGCCTGTGCCGCTGAAAGAAGAGGAAAGTGTCTCACCATCTGCTTCGTATGATTGATGCCAATCTAAACCGCTCCAGTGAAGGCTTGCGGGTTCTGGAAGATGCCGCTCGTTTTCTTCTCAACGATGCTGAACTGGGCCAGCGGTTAAGGACTGTGCGTCACGATTTAGCCCGGAAGACTAAATCACTGAGGATAAGGTTCTTGTCTAACAGAGATGCCGAACATGATGTTGGTCACCCTTATCCTGTTCTGCCAGGCGAGAGAAGATCTAATAGAAAGACGACCTCATTGCAAAGCTCGCTGGATTTAGTTACAGCCAATGCTAAAAGGGTAGAAGAGTCTCTTCGCGTGGTAGAAGAGCTAGCTAAATTGCCAGAGGTAAGTTCGATGCTGAATTCAGCCAGCTTTGAACAGGCGAGGTTTACCGTCTATACTTTAGAGCGAGATTTGATTTCCAGGGTATCACGCAGGGACAAAACAGAAAGAGTGCTCGGGCTGTACGTTATTCTTGATAGGCAATTTTTAGCAGGTAGGGACGAACTGGACATCGCCAGGCAAATTATTGAGGGTGGTGCCAAAATAATTCAACTTCGTGACAAGTCCCAATTTTATGGGGAGAAAAGGAGAAAACTTCTACTCGTAGCGCAAAAGCTCAAAGAGCTTTGTAGTCAAGCGGGCGTTCTATTCATAATAAACGATTATCTTGACTTAGCTATGGCTGTTGACGCCGATGGGCTTCACATTGGACAGGAAGACCTGCCTCTGCCTATAGTCCGAAGGGAATTGCCTATAGACAAAATAGTTGGTTGTTCCGTCACTACACTATCTCAAGCGACAAAAGCTCAGAATGAAGGAGTGGATTATATTGCCATTGGCTCTGTATTTCCCACAGCAACGAAGAAGGAGGCCACTATGGTAGGAGTGGATATAATAAGAGAACTCAAGCAAATAGTTACTATACCTCTAGTAGCCATTGGCGGCATAAACCAGGATAATGTTAGTGAGGTAGTGGCTGCTGGCGCTGATGCTGTAGCTGTGATTAGCGCTGTCTTGAGCGAGAAAGATATCAGGGAAGCTGTACAAAACCTGGTCGCAAAAATAGACTCTGCGAAAGGGGAATGTCGAAGCCAGTAGAAGATTTAGAGATTGTTGCTGCGGAGCTTCGACCCTACTTTGCGGCTGAAGATGAGGCACGAGAGAAAGCTTTGCGTAGTTGCCGGCAGATAATACGTTACAGCGCTAGTGCTATACGTGCCGTGCATCGTCAGGAGCACGATAAAGCAAAGCAGCTCTTGGGTTCAGCCCATGAATTACTTCGAGAGTTAAACCACGACCTGGCTGGATATGGCAGGTTACTTCACTCAGGTTTTATTCACGATGCTCAAAAGGAGTTTGCGGAAGGATATATAACCTTAGCATTGATAACTGGGGAAGACTTGCCGAAGCCAGGAACACTGGGCATAAGCAATGCTGCCTATCTTGATGGCTTGGGGGAATCCGTAGGAGAATTGCGGAGATATATATTGGATAGCCTGAGACGGAGTGATTTTTCTCGTTGTGAGGAATTACTGACCATAATGGATGAAATCTATGGGATCTTGATAGCAATGGACTTCCCTGAATTGCTGGCACATGGCTTGAGGCGAACCACTGACGCCATACGAAATATTATCGAAAGAACTCGAGGAGATTTGACGGTATCCTTAAGACAAAAGAATTTAGAAACGAAGCTTGCTGACTTTAGCTAATCATCCTTAAAAAACAGCAACCGTCTGCCCTTTGAACAGTCACAATCCCATCTCTTTGGCTACCACTTCCCTGTAGAAATTCGCGTCGCCGAAGGTAAGCTCTCCAGCCTTGGCACGCCTGGTATAGTGATGCAGTTCATGTTCCATGGTAGCACCAATTGCCCCATGAATTTGGTGCGCCAAACCAATGACTCGTTGGGAAGCTTCGCCTATCCAAGCCTTGGCGACGGCAACTTCTTTGGTACATGGCAATCCTTCGCTTAGCATCCAGGCTGCTCGATATGTGCTAAACCTGGCACTATCAACATCTGTTGCCATGTCAGCACAATAGTGTTGTATGATTTGAAAACTACCAATTGGGCGGTCAAATTGCTTCCTTTCTTTAGCGTAGTTGAGTGTTATTTCTAGCACACGCTGAAGATTGCCAACCATCTCGCAGCATTTTGCTACTGCTGCCCGCTCGGTTATCTTCTGCACTGTGCTCCATTGCTGCTCCGGCTGTCCTAGAATGTTAGCTTCAGGTACTGGCATTTGGGCGAAAACCACCTCACACAGCTTATCACCGGCGATGCTCTTTAAGAGAGTGTAATTTATCTGTGGGTTCTTGGCATCTATCATGAATATGGTGGCTCCATTTTCAGGTTTTGTCCTGGTTACACATAACAGGTAGTCAGCTATTTGAGCATCGGGGACAAATAGTTTTGTGCCATTGAGAATGTAATTACTCGCATTGGGAATAGCCTTGGCCGTGACTGAAGAGACATCGTAATTCTGACCCCGTGTTAAATACAGGGCGGGTTCGTTTAGGGCTAAGGTAAAGATTTTCTCCCCACGGATAAGCTTGGGCAGATATTCTTGTTTTTGCTCTTCGCTACCAACGTCTAAGATAGATAGACCTCCTAGAACCACTGTGGAGAAAAAGGGACCGGGTAAACAAACACGTCCCATCTCCTCCAATAGTAAGGCTAGGTCGAGAAAATTCATGTCGCCACCGCCATATTTCTCTGGGAACGCCAAGCCAATCCAGCCTAGCTCTGCCATCTGATTCCAGAGCTCTCTGGAAAAGCCTGTCTCACTTTCTTCCATTTGTGTAACAAATGTTTTCGGGCACTTATCAGTCAGAAAGTCTCGGGCTGTCTTTTTTAGCATTTCTTGTTCTTCAGTAAGAGTTAATTTCATCGCTATCCTTCTATATCAAACATTCCAAGTGTCATTGTATCATTCTGGGCTATACGAAGAATTTCTTGGTGTTCAAAGCTCTTTGCTTCGCTTCCGAGTGGGACATTACGAACTTGGTAAACCTAATCCTCGTACAGCCAGGATATTTTTTAAGATTTCAGTTGTGCCTGCTTGTAGACTGTACCCTTTAGAGCCTAAGTATGAATGAGCGGCCATTCCCCGGAGGAGGACTAACCTGGAATCAGGCATTAGTTGTCCATGGGGGCCCAAGATCTCCATAGCCACGCTAGCCAGGCGTTTTTCAAACTCTGTACAATAAGCCTTGGACATGGCAGACTCCCAATTAGGAGCGCGCCCTTCTTCCATGACTAAAGCCACTCTATAAATAAGCAAGCGACCAATTTCAAATTCAATTTGGAGTTGCGCCAGTTTATTACGAATTACAGGTTCCTGAGATAATTTATTTTCTTTAGTGAACTGTATAATAGCTTCGAAGAGAGGATAATTGCCCATGAGACGTTCCATGCCACTCCTCTCGTAATCAAGCTGATGAAGAACCTGATAAAAGCCGCTGTTTTTCTCTCCTACTAAATAATTTTTATGCACACGTACGTCGTCGAAGAAAAGGTCGTTCCAGGCCTCGGTGCCGGTAATATCAGTCATGGGGATACGATTGAGGCCTGGCGACTTTGCATCCACGATAAACTGACTAATTCCCCTGTGCTTTGGTGCCTCGGGGTCTGTTCGGGCATACACATCAAAGTAGTGAGCGAAGGAAGCACAGCTAGTCCAGGTTTTTTGCCCATTAATTACATAATAATCGCCGTCTTCTACCGCTCTGGTTTGTAGCGAGGCCAAGTCGGAGCCTGCGCCAGGTTCACTCATTCCCAGACCAAAATAAGCCTCTCCCCTTGCTATCTTGGGCAGAAATTCCTTCTTTAATTCTTCTGAGCCGAAGGAGAGGATAGCACCTCCTATCTGGCGGTCGGCAAACCAGTGGCAAGCTGCCGGTGCCCCGTAGCGCAGCATTTCTTCGGTAAGGATGAGTCTATCTATATAGCTAAGCCCCTGCCCGCCATACTCTCTGGGCCAAATTAGACCTATCCAACCTCTCTGTGCCACACGTTTGGTAAATTCAGGATTAAAACCTTGTATCCAGGCATCACAGGCGGGTTCCCAATGCCCCTGCTTTATCTCATCTTCTAAGAAGTTGCGCACCTCCCGTCTAAACTTATTCTGTTCCTCTGTGAAGCTGAAATCCATCTTCTTTCCTCTTTCTCAGAGATTGATGTTGGAATACTTCCTCCACGGTCTAGTCACACATTTGCCTTTTAGTGCATCGAGTGCCCTGTTTATGACTTTCCTGGTATCTGACGGGTCTATTACATCGTCAACATAGCCTCTCTCCGCAGCACAGTAGGGGTTTTCGTACATCTCTGAGAATTCTCTTATCCTTTTTCCTCGCACCTCATCGGGCTTGTTCGCCTCCCTTATTTCTCTGGCGAAGATAACGCTGGCAGCGGTGTCGGCGCCGACAATTGTAATTCGGGCGGTAGGCCAGGCAAAGACAAAATCAGCTCCAATAGCTTTGTCCAGCATGCCATAGTGAGCGCCAGCATAGGATTTTCTAATTACAATTGCAATCAGGGGCACAGTGGCATCAGCCCAGGCAAAAAGCAGCTTGGCGCCATGCCGCAGGATTCCACCCCAATCCTGTTGGGAACCTATAAGATACCCAGGCGAATCATGAAGAGTGACCAAAGGAATGTTGAACAGGTCACAAAACCTGATAAACCTAGCTCCTTTGTCAGCAGCATCAATATCTATGCAACCCCCCATCCATTTCGGCTGGGTAGCTACTATTCCCACAGGGCGCCCGTTGAAGCGGGCGAAACCCGTGATTATATTCCGGGCGTGGAGCCCCAAAGTCTCGAAGAAACAACCCTGGTCAACTATTTTTTCAATAACTTTATACATATCGAAAGGTTCGTGTGGATGTTCTGGCAGCAGGCTAAGCAGATCTTCTTTCCTTTCTGGATTGTCGTCCGTTTGGATGCGAGGCGGGCTCTCTTTGTTATTGGAAGGTAAAAAGGACAAGAGTTCTTTACACTTATCTAGGCAATCTGTATCATCTTCAGTCACGACGTGCGTTTGCCCTGATTTGATGGCATGGGCTTTGTAGCCGGAAAGTTCCTCAAGGCTGATTTCCTCCCCGGTTTGCGTTTTGACGAACGCAGAACCAGCAATGCCCATGAATCCTGTGTGCTTGGTTTGAATGAGGAAATCTTGCATTATCGGATGATATGCCTGTCCTCCTAAACAGGGACCCATAAGCAAGGCTATCTGGGGTATTATCCCCGACGCAAGTATTTGAGACCTGAACAGCCATCCGTAACTTTCCAGGGTGTCCATCCCCTCCTGTAATCGAGCACCTCCCGAGTCATTCATGCCTACAAAAGGCCATCCATTCTCCTTGGCAAAATCTATGGCACGAACAAATTTCTTGCCGTGATACTCGCCAAAAGTTCCTGCCATTGCGGTAAAATCCTCAGCAGCAACAACGACATACCTGCCATTCACTTTGCCGAAACCGGTAATTACCCCCTCGGCGGGTATCTCTCTTTGGTCCATGCCAAAAGCGGCTGTCCTGTGCTTAACGAACAATCCTATTTCGGTGAAGGTCCCAAGATCGAGAAAGTGGGCGATCCTTTCCCGAGCGGACATCTGTCCCTTATTATGCCGCTTCTCAATCGCCTTGGGCCCACCCATCTGCAAGATGTGCTCCCGTCTTGTCTTCATGTCTTCCAGTTTGTCCAGACCTTTACCTGATTGATCAGCCATAAATCTATCCTCCTTATGATTATAGTTGCCTACGGAGTTCTTTAAAATGCCCTTCCCCTCCAAGTAAGATTCTTGTATGAAATTATTTATTGGCGAGTTTATGAGTAATTACTCATGCTTGGTCCCGCTATTATATGGCATAGACACTAGTTTTTCAATATTCTGGCCCAGTACCAAAAAAGTGAGAATGCCGCTCAGGGACGAGTATCCCGACTGCAGCGTGGGTGACACCGAACAATTCAGAAAAGGTGAAGTCCTACCTCAATGGGCATCTTCTCATTCATTGTTGCGTAACCAAGATTGACGGCGCTCCTTATTCCGATGCTATAACCACCTCTGGAGCTAACTGCAAAGCTTGAATCAGAGCTTTGGCCTTGTCTAGTGTTTCCATATATTCAGCTTGCGAATCGGAATCGTAAATAATACCACCCCCTACTTGAAAGTAAGCTCTGCCTTCTTTGATTAAAAAAGTGCGGATAACGATATTAATATCTAGGTCCCCATTGAAGCTCAGGTAGCCCAGGGAACCGGTATAAACACTCCTGTTAGTTGGCTCCAGTTCATCAATAATCGCCATAGCCCGCACCTTAGGGGCGCCAGTAATGGAGCCACCGGGGAAAGTAGCCTTAAGCAGGTCAATATTATTCTTACCTCGACGTAACTTGCCTACGATGGTAGAGGTGAGATGAAATACGGTGGGGAAAGTCTCCAGGATAGCTAATTCGGTGACCTTTACCGTGC
>Ga0209635_10004993_pt1 | contig 10466 bp, 12 predicted proteins | sample DeeMarSWOR230_32_FD_187463 | JGI IMG/M metagenome (GOLD analysis project Ga0209635, IMG submission 187463) | Marine sediment microbial communities from White Oak River estuary, North Carolina - WOR-2-30_32 (SPAdes) (version 2) | ecosystem: Environmental > Aquatic > Marine > Intertidal zone >...
TTGCCTCTCGAGCGAGATGCGCCTTCTTTTAGAATCAGGACAGGTACTCCTGTTGCTTCTGCAGCCAACTTCAATTAATCCTCCAAATGCATTTTCGGAACACTAGAAAACGCATTGCAATATAAGGTTTTCGAGCCTTTTCATGCAGTTTCGAAAAGGTTTATGAAACTGTTGTGCAGATGATTAGAGATATCGTCAAGGAGACTTTGGAATGGTTAGGATCTTGGTGTGTGTGAAGCAAGCGCTAGATGTTTCTCAGCTGAAGGTTGACTCAGCCACAAGACGCTTGATCACGGTGGATGCGCCTAAAAAGATTAGTGACTTCGACAAAAATGCGTTGGAAGAAGCCATTCGGATCAAGGAGAAGCTTGGAGGCGAACTTTTTACAGCAACGGTTGGTTCTAGCGACGCCAAAACAACTTTGCGAGAGGCCCTTGCAATGGGCGCCGATAAAGCTTATCTAATAAGCGACCCAGCTTTTGAAAACTCTGACACGTTAGTTACCGCGTATGTTCTCGCTGAGGCGATAAGAAAGATTGGACCTTTCGATCTTATTTTATGCGGTGAAGCTTCGATTGACAGCTTTTCAGCGCAGGTTGGACCTCGCTTAGCCGAGCTATTGGGCATTCAGTTGATAACCTACGCTAGAAAGCTTGGCCTTGAAGTAGATGCGGTTATCGCTGAACGAAATCTTGAAGATTGTATCCAGACCGTGAAAGCAAAAATGCCCGTTCTAGTAACCGTAACCAATGAGATTAATGAACCCCGTATTCCTTCGCTTATGGCGATTATGAAAGCCTCGAAAAAGGAAATAGTGATATGGAATGCAGCGGACCTTAACGTCGCAAGCGAAAAAATGGGCGAAACTGGTTCAGCAGTTCAAGTTTTGGATGTCCTTGCGCCCAAGATGGAACGGAAGAAGCTTATTATAAAAGGGGAAACTGCCGTGGAAACTGCAGAAAAACTGGCGAAGGCGTTAATTCAAGAAGGTGTTGTAGGGAGATAGAAGTGCTTGAGTGAGCATCGTGGAATAATGGCTTACTCAGAGAGTAAGGATCTAATGCTGGAATTGCTTGGAAAAGGAAGCGAATTAGCAAGCAAATTAGGTACGCAGTTGACGGCAGTTGTGTTAGGACACGATGTTGAAGACCAAGCCAGAGAACTGGTTAGCTATGGCGCCCAGAAAGTCATTGTAGTGGACAATCAGCAACTGAAGGAATTTCAGACTGAACCTTACCTCAGTGCCTTGGCCCAATTAGCCCGGAAGCACAAACCTGAACTGCTTCTAATAGGTTCTACGAAAAGAGGGAAGGAACTTGCTGCACGACTTGCTGCTAGGCTCAACGCAGGTTGTGTTCCCGACTGCCTAGAGCTGAAAGTAGACGGCAAAGGAAAATTACTCGTAGAACGGATTGTCTATGGTGGAAACGCCATCGTAACTCAGATTTTCCGCGGTAAGCCTCAAATAGCTACCATACCTCGCCGAAGATTCGAAAAGCCCGAACATAACGCGGAAAGCCAAGGTGAAGTCATCCATGTAAGCGATATACAACTTGAATCGCCGAGGACCGAGATTGTTGAAGTAAAGCCGATTGAAATTGGTGAAACCCGAATCGAAGAAGCCAGAGTAGTCATCGGGGGCGGACGAGGGCTTGACAAGAAGGAAGACTTCAAAATTCTCGATGAACTAGCCCAGATACTAGGTGGAGAAGTCGGATACACTCGACCGCTGGCTGAAGACAGAAAATGGTTCACAGAATGGGTTGGATTGTCTGGGCACACAATTAGTCCAGAGCTTTACATTGCCAGCGGGATTTCAGGTGTAATCCAACATGTGGCGGGAATACGTGACTCGAAAATAATAGTAGCTATAAACAAAGACCCTGAGGCACCAATAATGGAGATGGCTGATTACATTGTCGTTGATGACTTATATGAAATAATCCCCGCGCTATCGAAGGCTTTGAAAAGGCTTTTGGCTTCCGCTTGAATTACGAAAAGACAAAGGAATGTAAAGAAAGAGAGAAGAGGTCTCTCGCAGAAGCTACTTGTAGTCAATGTATTCTTTGCCAAGAAGTTCTCTTACAAGAACGACCCGCTGGATGTTAAGAGCCCCTTCAGCTCCGATGACGTACGACATTATCCCGCGCAATCCCATTTCAAGTGGGCATTCCTTCGTGTATCCCCAAGCGCCTAACCATATCATTGTATCATAGAATATCTTGAATGCAAGAGGCGGCCCCAACAACTTAACCGTAGATATCAACTTCGCGCATTCAAGTGCCGAGAAGCGCTTCGTCGTGTACCTTTCGTTCACCATCCAAGCCGTTCTGTAGACTAATGATTTCAACGCCTCTAGCTGCGCGTAGTTATCTGCCAATTCATACTGGATCATGCCGAATTTTCCAATAGGGCGTCCGAAAGCCTTTCGCTCTTTAAGATAGTCCATTCCGATTTCAAGTGCACGTTGCGCACATCCGATTGAAGTGGCTCCGATTAGCAGTCTTGCAAGGTCGAAGCCTTCCATGGTCATGTAGAAGCCTTTGCCCTCTTCTCCCATGAGATAATCGTTTGGCAGTCTAACGTTCTTCATAGTGAAGGCTCCACAGGAAATGCCCATTCTACCCATGTCATCGAAACGTTTGCTCACCTCGACGCCTGGAGCTGTCATTGGAAGATAGAAGGATGTCATGCCTTTGTGCGAAGCCTCCGCCGGCGCCTTCGATGTTCTAGCGGTAATCCAGAAACCACCCTTGCCGAGATGCACGCATTCTTCCGTGCCGCTGATGTATGTCTTTTCTCCATTGACAATCCAATCGTTCCCATCTTTCTTTGCTGTTGTCTTGAAAGCGGCGACGTCTGAACCTCCACCTGCTTCGGTTGTACCGATACCTATGAATGCTTCGCCCTTGATTGATGGGCGTATGCACTCTTCTCTAACTCTTTCTGAGCAGTATCTGTCAGCGACGAATCCCCAACTACTCTCGACGAGGAAATGCACAGGTATTGCTATAGTAAGGTCAGCATAGGCTAATTCTTCGGCAGCTATGCAAGCGGTAATCCAATCTGCTCCCAGTCCGCCATGTTCTTCTGGAGCCGTCATGAGCCATAAACCGAGGTTAGCCATTCCCTTAATGATCTCATCAGGTATCCATTGTTTGGTGTCGATTTCTCTGACCTTTTCCATGGGTAGATTCTTTTGACACCATTCTTTGAGGGCCTTTCTAAAGAGCTCCTGCTCTTCTGTGAAGCGAAAATCTACCATACGTTTTCACCTTTGAGAGGTAGGGTTTCTATGTGCATTAGCCATATAAGCTTTGTTGGAAGTGAATGTCTCTCGATTTCAGGGAGAAGCGGTGGCTGATATTAGACCCGCTTTTCGTAGGAGCTCGTCAACCGGGCTTCGGTTCAGGTGCAGTCCGAGCTTCTCGGTTTCTATTCCCATGACGAATCCTAACAGTTGAGTGTAGTAAAGAACTGGAATGCTGAGCTTAGCGCCAATCGTAGCTGCTGCACTTTTCTGCCTCATATCAAACATCATTTGGCAGGAAGGACATGAGACAACAAGCGCATCGGCGCCCCATTCTTGAACAGCTTTCATTTTCAACCCGCTGAACGTGAAGGCCGCGTCCGGATGTGACAATAAGAGCAGCGCTCCACAGCAATCCAGCTTCTCAGGGTAAGGAGTGCTTTCTGCATTCAGCCATTCAACTAGGTCGTCCATCTTCCTTGGATATTCGGAGTCGTCAACCATCTGGAGCGTGCTCGGCCGTAGAACGTGGCAGCCATAGTGAACCGCAAGCTTTAGTCCGGTTAGAGGGTGCTTCACCGCTTTCCTAATCTTCTCTTCTTTGACGAGGTCGTGAAGTAAGTCTATGGTGTGCCATATCCTTGTCGACCCGTTATACTGAAGGTTTTCTTCTTTGAGGAGAGTGCTGACTCTTTCTTTCAGTTCTTCGTCATGGCTGAGAAGGTGTTGAGCTTCTGAAAGCGATAGGTAACAGCCGTTGCATGGAAGAAACAGATTCTTCAGCCCTGTTTTCTCGGCGAGGGCGAGGTTTCGCGAAGCGAGATAGAGCGCTGCGGGCATGTTCACGCTCTTAACGGGTGTGCCGCAACAGGAGATGTTGTTTAGATCTATGAGTTCCACGTCAAGCTTGGGCATAACCGCTCTGACTGACATCTCGTAGCCATACTGAATGGTTGGAATGACACAGCCCCAGTAGACTGCAACTTTCAACCTCAACTATTCCTCCTGAGATTGTTCCAAGGCTTTGAAGAAGGCAGCTTTGAACTTCTCGTCAGGTTCGTGGAATTCTGGTAAGCCCAGTTTTTCTCGGTTCACCCTTTCCAGTTTTCGTGTTACGGTGTTTTGTGGTTTCTGAATGAACCCTGTTTCAAGTATGGCGCTTAACGAGTGAAGAAAGCTTTCAGGTACTTTGACTTCCTTTTCAACGGCTAAGTTTCTTAGCGCAAAGATGAGGTCGGCTGGCGCCACTGCCTGGGGACATCTTTCTTTACACTTCAGACAAGTCGCACATGTCCAGAGTATGCCTGAAGTGAGTAGTTCTTCGATGAAGCCAAGCTTGGCTAAGCTTACTATTTCATGTGGCTTCAACTCCAGCATCTTCATTGATGGACAACCGCTTGTGCATCGAATGCACTGGAAGCAGTTGTAGGGTTTCTGTTCTCCAATCATGGCTTGGACTTTTAGGCGAAGAGCTGAATCGGGTCTTTTTGTGCTTGTGAGGTCGGTGATGGACATAGAGATAGGAATAGTGAAACTTGCCTTTATAGGCATTATTATTTTCAGGTTTTCAACAACCGAAGACTGCAATTCTCCTCTGGAGAATGTTCGGCTGCCAAAATCGTTATAGTGTGATTCGTGAAGAGAGATGCGTATACGATAAGGTATAGCTGGGTGAAGGCAATGTTGAGAAAGATTGCTGAGATGTGGCCAGGGAAGGTCAGCAGAAAAGAGGTAAAGAAGAAGATGGACCGCGGCGACAAGTTCATCTTAGTGGATGCACGAAACTCCGATTCCTACAAGGACGAGCACATCAAAGGAGCTATTTCCATACCTCTAGGCGAAGTCGATGAAGGGGCTGAAAGAATGCTCGGGAAAGACGACGAGATAATCGTGTACTGCAGTAGCTTTTCATGCACTGCAAGCGCGAATGAAGTAAGAAGACTAAAGGAGATGGAGTTTAAGAACGTTGAGCACTATGCGAGCGGGATCAAAGATTGGAAAAAGGCTGGTTATCCAACAGAAGCTGGGTAGTTCCCCCCAGAAATCAATGACACCCTGGGCGTTCAAGTGAACACGGAGGTTATTTCAAGTCGATCAGGATTTCAACTGCTTTCTCCACGAATCGAATGCATTTGCCCATGGAAACATTTGAACTTCTCACTTTTTCTAAATCTTCGGGATTTGCTAAATCATATCCTATGAGGTCTCGACATAACACGCTACCAAGGTCCATCTTGAATCTATTGTAAAACTCCGAGGCCAATGAGTACGCTTTTTCTCTCTCTTCAACAACTGGGTTGTTTGATCCGTATTTCAAGCCGACTGCAATGACACCGCCAGTTAATGCACCGCACAGAGAACCACATCTTCCGATTCCGCCTCCAAAGGCTGAAGCAACCTTTGGTTCAAAAGGTTTCTCGATGACCCAAAAGTCCTGCATAGCGAGCAAAACACTCTGGGCACAGTTATATCCTTCCTTGAAATGTGAGGCTGCTACAGTGCGAATAGAGTTCTTGACCGACAAGCCGCAATCCTCAAATGAAAACAGTGCCTTCTACGTTTATAACTTTCCAACGATGAAGGTCCCTCTGAGTTCACGGATTCACGATATGCTTGAAAATTAGACGCGCAAAGACTGGCTGCTTTGTCTGAGCGTGCAGAGTGTCCGTCTCTGATATACTTCAGGTTGTTGAGTATTTTTGTGTGCGAAACTTTCCTTTTAGTTTCCGTTGCGCATCATTTTCAATGGGGATGTTACATGTTTGAAGATATGGCCACTTCAGCGGCGCAGTTGCTCCTTGTAGTATTCTTTGTAGTGATCATGTCATTCCTGCTCTATTCTGCGTTGTGGCTCGGAGATTAGTAACTCCAAAAAGTGAGCTCATCATCAGCTACTGTATATTGCGTTAGCATGGTCTAGGAACGCCCTCGTTAACAATGCTACCTACAGCCACCAGCGTCCTCTTCAAACCATAGATATTCTGAAAAGTCGAACGAGAACACACCAAGGCGCACAAACTTTTTTTTGTGGCGCTGAACCTATCTAGAATTGGAGCGAGGTTCTATTTTGAGGAAGGGTGAAACATATCTGGGCGCAATCCTTGTACTGCTAGTTCTAGTTTCGGTTTTCGCAGTGCTACTTACCAGGTATGTGAGAGTTAGGGCCTCACCCATTGTGGATGAAGCTTTCTGGCTCACTGATGACCAGAAAGTTACCGCCGCACACGTCCGGAGTAAGGTGGAGACACATGTAATCATTCGGGCCACAGGAGAATACGTAGGATCAGTAGTGGTCAAGATTAGAAAGGACATCGCGCTCTGGTTGGACAACGATTATGCCGTTGTGACGGTGCCGGTAAGTCTTAGCGGTGATGAGAAAACGGAGATCACCTTGGATTTTATTCCTGACGAGACAAGCGTAGGTCGTCTGAGGGGATACTTCATTGAGGTTGGTTTCCCGGTGACAAAAGCTAAGTGGGTGATGGAAAACTCCTATCCACCACGATTAACAGTGATGAACAGTGGAACCTGAAAACCTGTCTCAGTCTTCAGAGGAATCCGCTTAGTGCACGTATGTTTTCTCTGTTTCCCACGCGCGTCTAGATTAGTTCTCCTTTGGCAACCATTACGACCCTACCACCCACATTCACCTCAATTCTCCCCTCTTCGCCTCCTGCCTTCAAAAGAAGCAAAGAGGGCCGCCCTATTTCATAACCTTGTTCAACCCGAACATTGATTCGATCCTTTCCAGGATAACGGTGCTTTACTAGATACCCTGCCAGACAACCATTTGCACTTCCTGTAGCCGGATCCTCAGGAACACCAAAATAGTCAGCAAAAAATCGAACGTTCAGGTCATTCTCTTGGTTATAGGTTTCGGTGCAAAAGATGAGTATGGCTTTTGCCTGTGCAGCTTCAATCAATTCAGAATATTTATCTCTAGCTACCCTAGCCCGCTTCAAGGCATCTAGGGTTTTCAGCGGAACTATGATAGAAGGAACACCTGTAGAAACTTCTTGAACGGGAAATCGGTTGTCCAGATCTGTTACATTGAGACTTAGGTTGGTGCAATGGTCTCAACATCGAAAGTCTGGCCAAACGTTGGGTTTAATTGCTTCATCCATAAGGTGTCTACGTGGCTTTCACGGTAGTTGAATGTAACTGGAATCTGCCCAGCCTTCAGATTTAGAACTATCAGGTCAATAGGCTCTTTGATGATTTCACGTTGTATCACAAAGGTGGTGCCGAGTGTTGGATGACCCGCAAAGGGTAGCTCTTTCTCTGGCGTGAAGATGCGGACATTGTATCCGCCGTCTTGTTTTTCATCTGACATGATGAAGGTTGTTTCTGAATAGTTCATTTCTTTGGCGATTCGTTGCATTTGAATTTCTGAGAGCTGTTTGGCATCTCGCACTACTGCGAGCTGGTTTCCCGCATATTTTTCTTCAGCAAACACGTCCACTAAGTAAAAAGTCAGTTTTCCCATGTTCGATTTCTCCCAAGTTGAAGATGTCTTCTTCGTGTTTTCACCTATATAGACTATTTTGGAACGATAATATCTAATAATACCTCGAGTCAAATGTTCTCAATTCCTGTGCATAGGGAGTGGCAGAAATGAACAACCGTTCGACACTGGTGGTGGGCGGAGGAGTTGCTGGATTGCAGGTGTCACTCGACTTAGCAAGCAGAGGCATAGACGTATACCTAATTGAGCGAGAACCTCGCCTGGGAGGTCACACGCCACTTCTACATCACGTGTTTCCAACTCTAGAGAGCGCTGAAGAGTTAACCAACCAGCTGCTTCAAAAGGTTCTGGAGAACCAAAGCGTAAGTGTCTTTTCCTACTCTGAGATCGAATCGGTTGAAGGCCTTTCTAGCAGTTTTCAAGTGCACGCGTCGAAAAAGGCTCGATATGTGGATGCGTCAAAATGCACCAGTTGTGGTGAGTGCGAAAAGGTCTGCCCAGTAGACGTTCCAAAAAAGTTCGAGATGAAACTAGCAACGAGGAAAGCCATCTACTTGCCTACACCATTCGCGATTCCAGCCAAATATCTAATCGACGAAAAGACATGCCTCTATTTCAAAGACAAATCCTGTCACGCCTGCCAAGAGGCTTGCCCAGAAGCAGCAGTACTCTACGACCAAAAATCATCACACCAGGAGCTTTCCGTCGACGCTATTGTCCTGGCGACAGGCTCTCACGAATATGACGCTCAAAAGGTGGGGCAGTACAAGTATGGTGTTTATCCGAATGTGATTACTGGGATGGAGTATGAGCGACTATGCAGCCCGACTGGTCCAACTGGCGGAAAGATCTTGAGAACCGACAACCAGGAGAAACCGAGGAGCGTTGTGTTCATCCTATGCGTGGGCTCCCGAGATGAACAACATCTTCGCTATTGCTGTAACGTCGGGTGCTTGAACGCCCTAAATCACGCTCAGCATTTGAAGCAGCAGTATGGAGAAGAAGTTGACGCCTACATCTGCTACACCGATATAAGAGCCGTCACAAAACGAGGCGAACAGTTCTACCGGAAAACGAGAGCTAGCGGAGTTGAATTCATTCATGGGCAGCCCTCCGAAGTCCGGCGAGCGCCAAATGGCTCTCTAACCCTAGATGTCTACGATCAAGCCACATCCAAACTGCTCTCCATAACCGCTGACCTCGTTGTTTTGGAAACGGGGCTGAAGCCTCAAATCAACCTCGCGGAGAAACTCAAGCTCACTCTCGACGAAGATGATTTCTTTAGGGAAAAACATGCACAACTGGCGCCCAACGAAACGATGATAGGTGGCATCTTTCTCGCTGGAGCTGTACAACAACCGATGCGTATCTATGAAGCACTCGTGCATGCTTCTGCTGCGGCCATGAAAGCAACGATTTTCATGCAGAGACAAACCGAAGAGTAGTTGAAGCGATGAGTTTTCGCACACACGGTTATGATAGCTTTGTCTGTTCGGTTTTCATATCGTTCTTAATTCTCTTTGCGGGTTTCCATGACTTACGTACAAAATCTGGATAGGTTCTGAATTTCTTTATCCATTCTTCAAGGAACGTTACGGTCTTTGGGTCGGTGATGTATCCTGAGCCGAGGTCGCCGTGTCTTTCCTTCAGCTTTCCTATGGCTTTGTCGCGTTCTACCTTGGCGATGATGGAGGCTGCAGACACTATAGGATATTTGGCGTCGGCTTTGTGTTCAGAAACTATCTGCGTTTCAAATGGAAGGTTTTCTAGAATATGTTGTTTGTATCTTTCAGCCAGAACATCTGATGCGTCGACGTAGGCGACGTCAGGCTTCAACGTCGCTATGACCTCCGCCATCGTTCGGGCTTCTAAGTGGTTTAGTTTACGTAGTTTTCTTCCAGTTTCCACAACATGGTCGATTTCAGAAGTTGACAACGCGATAAAATGGCACTGGAGAGAGTTACTCCTGATTTCCTCGGCAAGCTGTTCTCGTCTGCGAGGTGAAAGGAGTTTGGAATCTTTCACGCCGAGGTCAACGAGTGTGTGCAGATTTTCTTTGTCTATTAGAACACCTGCGATGATTAGTGGTCCAATAACTGAACCTCGTCCTGCGTCGTCAACGCCAGCTATGCGCATGTCAACTCACTTCAACCATTACTAGTATGGTAAGTAGCTTTTATGGATTGTATGGCTTTGTCCATAATTGTCCTACTCATCGACAACGCGTGTTTGCTTAAATGTTGTTGTAATTTCAGATTTGGCGCCGCCAACATTTGAACAGCCGAAGCTTATCTTCCAAAGCTGTCAAACACCTATCCGAAGCCGGCGTGTGTATGTCTGCTCGAAGGGCGGTCAGCATCATTTAGAAAACGTAAACAGCAGGTGTACATTAAAAAGTAGACGAGCCCAGTCCAAAAGTGGTCGGGATGAGGTAGTTTCAGCAGAAAGTGGCGATATCTCCCGCAACTCCCCCTTTTTTCCAAAAAAGCAACCGGAGTTAGACAAGGAGTGGCCTAGGTTCGCTCGCGTGGTGCGGCAGATGCAAAGCGCGGCTTGGTGTTACGCACACGTATCTTATTCATTTTGTGTTTACTGGAGATCCTTGGCATGTAAGTCAAGATGGTCAGTTTCAATCTCAACCAATGTACCGAAAAACTCCTTCAGCCTCGACTCCGTTGCCCGATCTCTAAACTTCGCATAGGCTTTTATCGCCCGATTCTCCCGTTCCCGACCCTCTTTGGTATTTGCCCG